>Ga0209986_10000071_pt1 | contig 85295 bp, 103 predicted proteins | sample BlataG_FD_183168 | JGI IMG/M metagenome (GOLD analysis project Ga0209986, IMG submission 183168) | Deep subsurface microbial communities from Black Sea to uncover new lineages of life (NeLLi) - Black_00105 metaG (SPAdes) (version 2) | ecosystem: Environmental > Aquatic > Marine > Oceanic >...
CGAACTGAAGAAACACCTATTGTCCGACATTAGAGATAAAAGAGAACTTAGAGGCGAAGATACCTTATCAACAGCGACATTTTATCGAAGAGCGAACCAGGTTGAATTATCGCTATTCACAAATAACGAGTGCTACCGGTGGTTTTCTGAAAGAAAAATTACGAACTTATCCGGGATGTCTTAAATTGGCTCACCAATGGCATGAAAGAGGGTGTGACATTCCATATTGAGAATTCACAGCGAATATATGACCTGGCGTGTGATGAAAATATGTGGAAGTTCCAGACGGACAAGGAGAAGAGCAACTTCGTGAGGGACCCACCTTTAGTCAACGCTATAAACCAGGGAAACCGGGACATCGCAAAGCTCAAAGCAATAGACAGAATCGTTGAGTATATACGAAATAGATACAATGGGGTTGGATAATAGGAAGAAGAGCATTTTGGCTACGTATCACGGGAGATATTACACGATAGGGATAGCCGATTTGCGGGCTGTATCTACGGACATGAAACCGATACACTCAAGCGGTTGTTGTTCTACGGATTCAGAAGCCATGAACATTGTTTCCGTGATGGACGAAGTGCAGAGGGTCTGTGGAGAAAATGTTAGAATATATACAGGGGATGCTCATACAGTTTCACGAGTATGTGCAGGGATGGTCTTTTTGAGTCACGGCGTTGTGGCAGCGGGGAGGCTATCCAAAAAACCAAAGAAACAACCTGGAAAGAAAGCAATAGCCAATCTGAAGGAGAATATCCCGCTTCTTAATAAGGTGGGAAAGCTTTTGAGAGAAGAGCCAACCCTGGGGCGTGCTATCGCGATGAAAGAATTCATCTTTATAGACGGCGTTAATGTGCGAAAACTCATTGATGATCTGGGTTATCTCATCCTTCTCAATATATCAAGGATATCAATCCCAATACACGAGATCTGTAATGCAGTTGAGCTTTCTAATTATTTGAAAAGAAAAACGAGGATTGTTGAGGGGAGTTATACCCGCGTTGAGAAGCATGAAGCAGGGCTTTTATTGAAGTCTTCTGAACTGGTTATTAGCATTGCCGGATTGTATCATTTAATTACGGGATGGGTAGGACCTGGAAGTCCATTTAATCTGTCGGATATTCGTTTGTATATTCCCGCCTAAAATTCGATGAAAAAAATGGTTGCGATTGTGAGAATTATATCGGTACAACTTGTATCGAAGAGCCGCCCGGACAATAGAAACGCTTACGCAGGACTTAAAGGTGATAGCAGAGCGAGGTGGCGTAAAAGAACTAAAGAAAATACCGGGGGTGGGAGAAGGGATAGCGAAGAAGATATTTCGCTAAGTTAGAGAAGGCGGATAAGCTTGAATTCAACGTCAATCTCTTTACCTGCAATCCCTTCCAGAGCCTCTAACAAAATCCGCTCTTTCTCTGTGCGTTCCTCTTCCAACGAAACTATGTGTCTTTTTGAACGGTGTATTCCTTCCTGTAATCGAGTGAGTTGCGCCTTAGCAGAAACAATTAATTGTTCCGTCGCCTTTCTATCTTTGAGTACCGTCAGAACCGAAAGCTTACCTTTGACCTCTTCAATTCTTGATTGTAACAGCTCACGTTTTCCCTTCATAGAAGATAGCTCGCTATTTAACAGGTGGTCTATCCATGCCAGTGTCCTGTCTCGCTTCCGGTCCTTCAGGATAGCGGGGTCTCCCTCGATGATATTCCTTATAGCGAGTAGAAATTCGTTAATATCTTCACCGAGCGCTCGAACTGGAGAGGACAGGATAGAAGAAATCGCGCTTCGCTCTTCAGGAGTAAACGTATGCCGCCCGGTCTCATCCTGCTTCTTCAATAGGTTGAGTGCTTTGTTAATTGGGGAGAACAAGTTGCTAACGTCCGATTCGAGCGTGTTTAATTCCTCTTCTAATGAGGATAATTCAGTTTCGAGCTCTTTGAACCGCACCCATTCCTCCGCTTCTTCAATCATTCCCAATCTTTTCCCTTCTGTTTCGATTCTCCTTTCGAGTGCAGAACTCTCTTCTTCTTGCTCGCAAACGTTCTCTTTTTCCTTTTCTATCCTTGATTTCAGCTCTTTTATATCCTCTACTATCCCCGGCACACGTTCCAAATTCATAATCTGGCTTTCTTTTCCCTTCATGGGTGTTATAAGCTGGTTAAGAAGGGTTCTCAATTGATTGAGGTCCGCGACGACTTCCTTAACCTCCTCTGGAAACAGTGACCGAACATAGTAAACGTTCTTCGATGACTTGCCCGAAGCAAATTCTATGTCGGAATTGGTTATGCCATAAAAAGATAAAACCGTTTTATAATCGGTTTGGGTCGGAATAGAAATTTTTTCAGTCAGCGAATAGAGATGTTTTACCATTTTATCACGGTTTGACAATCCTATTTTTGCGATATGCGCTGGCATAGTATCGTCGGGTTCGGCGTCCTGAAGCTCGGAGATGTTTTGCTTAAGTCTCTCACGTATATCTCTTATCTCTTCATATAACTGTTCGGCATTTGTACTCAGACCACGAAATAGCGATTTCGATACCATCTCCAACCACGTATCAATTCCACCGAAGGCGACTGTGGACGGTATTTCCTCCTTGCCAAGGATTTTATTTAGCCACTTCATATTCAAAAGTATCCAGTTGCACCTTTAATAAAAAATAAAATTACTCACCCAAAGAAATCAAAAAATACCAGGCGAAAACTGCAAAACTTATAACTAATCTATTTATTATTCTCATAGTATTTAGTAAATAACTATCTATCTTTGAAAATAAAAGGCGGGGCTCGTAGCTCAGTGGAAGAGTGCCTCCTTCGCGAGGAGGAAGCCACGGGTTCAAATCCCGTCGAGTCCATAGGTAGGTAAGTAAGTAAGGAAAGAAACAAAATGTACAAAAGAGGTGATGTAAATGCAGATGATGCCGCAAATGGGTTATGATAGGGCGATAACGGTGTTCAGCCCTGATGGAAGGTTATTTCAGGTGGAATACGCAAGAGAAGCGGTGAAGAGGGGCACTACTGCCGTTGGAATAAAGGCGCTGGATGGTGTCGTGCTATTGGTGGACAAGAGGTTGACTTCCAGGTTATTGGAAGGTGGCTCGGTAGAGAAGATATTTCTGATAGACGAGCATATAGGAGCAGCAACTTCCGGATTGGTCGCGGACGCAAGGATGCTGGTAGATAGGGGCAGGGTAGAGGCGCAAATAAACAAAATCGTGTATGACGAAGCCATAGACGTGCAAACCTTAGCGAAGAAGATATGTGATTTTAAGCAAGCATATACACAAATTGGCGGGCTCAGACCTTTTGGCACCGCGTTGTTAATCGGGGGTGTGTATAATGGGAATAATTATCTTCTTGAGACTGACCCAAGCGGGGCATTGCTTGAATATAAAGCAACTGCGATAGGTTCGGGACGGACTATCGTAACGGAGATGTTTGAGGAGAAATATGATGAGAACATCATGCTTGAGGATGCCATCTTGCTCGGTTTAGAAGCATTATATAGAGTGACAGAAGGGAAGATAGGCACAACAACCGTGGATGCAGGAATCGCGGAGTTAGAGAAGAAGGAATTCCGGATTTTAAGTGCTGAGGAGTTAGAGCCGTATATAAAGAAAGTGAAGGAGAGACATGAAAAGGCGGAGGGAGCAAGTGAAGAGGGGAAGGAAGGGAAGGAGAAATAGGGTTGAATGGTGAGTCTGGACAAGGCGGTGATAGCGAGGTATAAGCACGGTAAGAAGAATTTTGAAGTCCTTGTAGACCCCGAAAAGGTAGATTCGATCAGAAGCGGTGCTGAAGAGGAGATAGAAGATGCTTTAGCGGTGGATGAGATATTTGAAGATGCGTCAAAAGGCGAAAAAACGACAGAAGACGATTTGATGGCGGTGTTTTCTACCACAGACGTAGAAGAGATAGCGAAACGGATATTAAAAGAAGGTGAGGTGCAGCTTACCGCAGAGCAAAGGCGTAAAAAAGTGGAAGAGAAGAAGAACATGGTGATAGAGCGAATTTGTCGCATCTCCATAAACCCGCAGACGAATACACCCCACCCCGCACAAAGAATAGAAATAGCGATGAAAGAGGCAAAGGTGCACATTGACCCTTTTAAGAGTGTGGATGAGCTGGTAAGTGAGACGGTGAAGGCTATAAGGCCGATAATCCCGATAAAGATAGAGGAGATACAGATAGCGCTAAAAATCCCTGCGGCGTACACAGGGCGGGTATATGAGCTAAAAAATAATTATGAAGTGACGAAGGAAGAGTGGCAAGAAGATGGCTCATTCATCGCGTTGTTGCGAGTGCCCGCGGGGATGAGAGATGAACTTTTCTCTTTTTTGAATGCGATAACAAAAGGAGAAGTTCAAACGAAGGTCGTGAAGTGAAGAGTAGAGTAGAGTAGAGTAGAGTAGAGTAGAGAAGTGAAAAATATGTATAAAGTTGTGGTGCCGGGAGATTTTATTTCCGAAGAGGCGGAACGTGCAGGAGAGGGGACTTACGTTGAAGATGGTAAGGTTTACGCAATGAATTACGGTATAGTGGAAGAGAGAGAAGAGATAAAGGTGGTAGCGCTTTCCGGGAAGTACATGCCGGCGAAGGGGGACGTAGTGATAGGAAGGATAGCCGAGATTTCGTTTCCTTTCTGGATAGTGGACATCGCTTCTCCTTACGAAGCTCGATTGCACGTCTCAGAATTTGCAGAAGGGAGGGATAAAATCGAGTTTGGCAGCATGAGTAGATATTTGGACGTAGATGATTTTATCGTGGCGAAGGTGATGGATGTGAACGTGTTGATGCGGATAGAATTGGCATTAAAGGAAGAATTCAAGATGAGTGGTGTGGGGAGATTGGTAGAAATACCGCATACTAAGGTGCCACGAGTCATAGGGCGGAGTGGTTCGATGATAAAGACGTTAAAGGAGAAATGCAATTGCTTTATATTCATCGCGAAGAATGGTCGCATCTGGATAAAAGGCAGTGAAGCTGACATGAACCTCGCATCTGAGGTGATATTGAAGATTGTGAATGAAGCTCATACGTCAGGTTTAACGGATAGAGTGACGAATTTTTTAGATTCTTTTCGAAGGGATAAAGAAAAGGGAGAAGAGAAATAGGATAAAGAAGAAAAATGAAAGAAGGAACAGAAAGAAAGCTTATAATAGATGGGAAGAGATTGGATGGAAGGGGTTTTGAAGAACTCAGGCCGATAAAAATAGAGATTGGAGTGTTAAAAAGAGCAGATGGGTCATGTTACTTAGAAGTAGGAGATAATAAGGTGATAGCTGCGGTCTATGGACCGAGGGAGATGCATCCAAGGCACGCACAAGATGCGAAAATGGCGGTGATTAAATACCGGTATAACATGGCGCCTTTTTCGGTGGATGATAGAAAAAGACCGGGACCGGATAGAAGGAGCGTGGAGATATCGAAAGTGAGTAGAGAAGCGTTCGACCCGGTCATTATGAAAGAATATTATCCGAAGATGGCGATAGAAGTCTATGTGGAGATGCTACAGTCGGACGCAGGGACGAGAACAGCGGGAATAAATGCGGCTTCGATCGCGCTCGCGGATGCCGGGATACCAATGACGGATTTGGTTTCTTCAATTGCAGTAGGTAAAATAGACGGGGAAGTGGTATTGGATTTGACCGGTGTGGAAGATAATAATGGAGAAGCGGATATGCCGATAGCGATGATTGCGAGAACAAATACGATAACCGCACTGCAAATGGATGGTCACCTGACAAAAGAAGAATTTAAACGCGGGTTGAAGCTTGCGATGGGCGCATGCCATCAGATATACGAATTGCAGAGAGCGGCGTTAATAGAGCGATACAGTAAGAGCGAAGAAAGAGAGGAGAAAAAGAGGGACTAAAAATGGGACTCGAAATTATAGCAGATATAAGGAAAGATTATGTATGCAATTTGGTAAGAGGAGGGAAGCGGGAAGAGGGAAGAGGATTTCGTGAATACCGTGAGATAAGCGTGGAGCGAGATATAATAAAGAGGGCAGAAGGTTCAGCAAGGGTGAAGATAGGGGATACAGAGGTTTTAGTGGGTGTAAAAGTAGAACTTGGCGAGCCTTTTTCTGATACGCCGGATAAAGGAGTGATAATAACAAATGCAGAGCTTGTTCCGCTGGCATCGCCAGAATTTGAATCGGGACCGCCGAATGAAAACAGTGTACAGTTGGCGAGAGTGGTGGACCGGGGGATTCGAGAGTCAAAAGCAATTGACCTGAAGAAATTGTGTATAGAAGAAGGAGAGAAGGTGTGGATAGTTTTTATTGACGTACATGTATTAGATAACGATGGTAACCTGGTGGATGCCGCTGCGTTAGGTGCTATTGCCGCTCTTCTGAATATCCGCATACCTAACGAGAGATATGGCTTAACGGGGGAGAACACACTGCCGATGCGGGATACACCGGTGGCGGTAACGATGGCGGAGGTCGAAGGGAATATCTTAGTGGACCCGAATTTTAATGAGGAAAACGCAGCCACAAGCAGGTTAACGGTGATTTCAAATGCAGACGGTTCGCTATCCGGGATGCAGAAGAGCGGAAGTGGCGGGCTAAAGGAAGAAGAGGTAGTTGAGATGGTGGAGATAGGGATAGAAAAGGCGAGGGAAATAAGAGAAAAGTATCTCTCTCCACTTTGACTGTGATTTTATAACCACAGATTACACAGATTTCCACGGGAAAGTGAGAAGATACGAGAAGTCAGAGGACAGAAATTAGCTATACAAATATAGAAAGTTTAATTTTATTAGAAGTCATATTATAATTTATAATGATAGCGAAAGAGTTGCAGGTGTTAGAGGGGGGCAATTTCTTAGTGAAGGAATATTTCAGGAAGATGATAGGGGAAGAAGGGATGAAGATAATGGAGAACGTCCCAGCGGGAGAAATAACCGATGAGGAAATTGCAAGGCTAAGCGATACCAAACTCAGTTCTGTAAGAAAGGTTCTATATACGTTGTATGAAAACAGGATAGCAGAGTATAGGACTGAGCGAGATGATAATAGCGGCTGGATAACCTATTTGTGGCGCTTTAATCGTGACAACGTCAAAAAGATAATGGAAGAAGAAGCGGAGGTAAATTTAAATGAATTAAACAGGCAACTTGAAGAGGAACGCAAAGGTGTGTTTTACCAGTGCAACTGTCAACGCATTCTATTTGAAGAAGCGGCGGCGAAAAACTTCTGTTGTGATGAATGCGGCTCAAATTTTGAATATATAGATAATGGTAGTTTAATAAAAGAGTTAGAAGAGCAGGTAGAAGTGATAGCGAAGTGGATGAAAGGGATAAAAAAAGGATAAGAAGCGAGTGCATAGGGCTACTGAGAGAAGTTGGCTGTGGTGAAGCAGTTGTCGAACATTGTATCGCGGTTGCAGAACTTGCTTTGGAAATCGCTCTTCATCACAATCACAGTGAAGGTCACGATAGTGTGGATGAAAACATGGTTTTTAAGGGAGCGCTGCTGCATGACATAGGCAGGGCTCGTTCGCATGGCGTGGAGCATGGGTTCATGGGTGGAGAAGTGGCAAGAGAGTTAGGGCTGGAAGAGAAAGTGGTGAGAATAATTCAAAGGCATGTGGGTGCAGGGATAACAGCAGAGGAAGCAAAGGAAGTGGGATTGCCACCTGTGGATTTCATACCTGAGACAATGGAAGAGAAAATAGTGGCGCATGCCGATAACTTGATGGATGGATGGAGAAGAACGAGCATAGAACACGCAATAGCGAATTTGAAGGGGCAGTTAGGCGAAGCGCACCCGTCCATAAATAGGATGATGAGGTTACACGAGGAAGTGATGGGGAAGAGTGGAAAACCCTAAATCCGAATTATCTTCCCAATGCGCTTTCCCTTAGCTTATCCTTTAATTCTAACTTTGTTATCACGACATTCGAGGGATGGACGGTTCGAGGCACTTCAGATAAATCCGACCTTGCAACAACGACGCCTTCTACGGTTATCTTTTCCCCCTTCAGGTCCACGGTCCTTACTTTACCTTCTTTACCTTTATCGTCTCCCCGCACTACCCTTACCGTATCGCCTTTTCTCAGCGGGAAACTTCTTTTACCGTATTTATCCCGCAGTTCATCGGAAAGAGCTGCGCTCATGAACTTGTGTCGTATATGCAGAGGTGCATTATACCTCGCTTTTCTTTGTTTTCTCGGTTGTTTAGACTTCTCGGATTTTATTTTTATCACTTCAAACCTCCTATTTCAACCCATCCCGACCTTCACCTTTAGTTTGCCGAGGGTCGTTTTTATCTCTATAATTTCTGCTTTAAGCCATTCAACATCTTCTTCAATCCTTTCTTTGATAACTTCCCTGGTCTTTTCCCCTTCTTCACTCACGACTTCGCTCACCTTCTCGATAGTTTCCCTTGTCTTCTCGCTCTCCCCTTTCACAACCGCTCTTGTCTTCTCACTCTCCTCACGTATCGCATTTATCGTTTCGTCTTGCTTTTCCAGCGTCATATCTTGCTTCGCCAGCGTCATATCTTGCTTTTCCAGCATCATATCTTGCCTTTTAAGCATACCCACACCTGTTTGCGCTATCTTCGCTAACTGTGAAACCATAAAGGACTGCCTGAAAGAATCAATGCTCCTTATCTCTTCGGGATAATCCTCCACCTCTACGGCAAGAACCGAAGCGTCAGGGGGATAATTTGAGCGTGCAAACTCCACAAATCGGTTAATCTTCTCTTCCGGTCCGTCAACCAGAGCAATCAAACGTTGTTCACCATCTACAACAATATTTCGTGCATCGAAATTCTCAATGAACATGCTTTCTGCCTCGGTCAGCAGAAATAGCCTGTAACCTACGTCGTGAACCTTTCCCCTTATTATTATCCTCTTCGCTTTCATTTCTTCTTGACTATTAAATTTTACAAATATAAAAGGATTGGAGATTTGTTATGGTTTATGCTCGAATACGATGTCGTCGTGGTAGGTAGTGGTCCGGCAGGCTGCATGACGGCGAAATATGCGGCGAAGGAGGGAGTTTCTACGCTGATTATCGAGGAGGATGCAGAAATAGGCGAGCCAGTTCAATGTGCCGGGCTTATAAGCAAAAGAGCAGTAGAAGAGAGCGAACTGAAGAGTAAATCATTCATAAACTGCGAGTTGAAGGGTGCAATAATTCATTCGCATTCGCACGACGTAAGGATAGAATCACCATCGCCGGAGAAGAGGGCTTTTGCCATAGGGAGGAGCGTCTTTGATAAGGAATTGGCGAAAGAGGCGCAGAAGGAAGGTGCGGACATAATTCTGGGGAGCAAAGTTAAAAGAGTAAAGAAAAGGGCGGGGGAGACAAAGCTAACGATAAGCACGACGGGCGAAGAGGAAATAAGAGCAAGTGTAGTCATTGGCGCTGATGGTGCGAGGAGCGGAGTGGCAAAAATGGCGGGGATGAAAGTCACAAAGAACTTCCTGAACTGCGTGCAAGTAGAGGGCGAATATGAAATGGACGAAGCATTTGCAGAGATTTTCGTGGGTAAAACAATAGCGCCGGGTTTCTTCGCATGGGCTATCCCGATTAACGAAGACGTTGCTCGAATCGGTCTCTGCATAGACAAAAGGTTTTCACCACATCCAAACCCATTGCTATTTTTAAAAAGGAATTTATCGGAACACCCGGTTATAGCGAGGAAATACAAAGGCAGCAGTTCTAATTTTACAGCCGGGACAATCCCCATTCCGGTAGGTGCAGGCTTGCTGCGAAGGCGAGGACGAGGGCGAGTGCGAGGGCAAACCGTAAGAATAGATAAAGAGGTGGGGGTTTTATTGGTCGGAGATGCCGCGGCTCAAGTCAAGCCAGTCACAGGCGGTGGTGTGTATTATGGAATGAAATGTGGTAAGATAGCGGGTGAGATAGCGGCAAAAGCGTGTTTGACGGGGGATATGAAGGTGCTGAATGCGTATGAAAGACGATGGCGGAAGGAAATAGGGAAGGAAATAGCGTTTGGGCTGAAGGTTCACCGGTTAAGGTGTGTAATTAGCGACAAGGACTTCGATACGATTTTCCGGACGCTGTCACAGGACGCGGTATTGCAACTAATAAAAAGGAAGGGTGATATGGACTATCCATCAGTCGTATTTCGTGAGTTTTTAAAGCATCCGCGTCTCATCAAGTTAATGGCAATGAACGTCCTAAAATATTTATATACGAAGTGAAGATAAGGTAATCAGATAAAGGAAATTGGAGGGTTGTGGGAGAGAAAAAAAATGGCGAGGATGTATGCAAGGAAGCGAGGAAAATCAGGTTCCAAGCGACCATTTAGCTTCAGTCTCAGGAAAGCTGCGCCTGAATGGGTGGAGCTGACAGCAGAAGAAGTGGAGAAAAAAGTGGTTGAGTTATACGAGCGGGGACTTTCGACAAGCGAGGTAGGAATAGCACTAAGGGATAGTCATGGCGTGCCGAGCGTTGCGCTGGTCACGGGGAAAAAGATAACGGGAATTTTAAAGGAAGAAAATATTGTGCCTGAGATACCGGAAAGTCTCCAGAATTTGATGCGAAAAGCACTTCGGATGAGAAAGCATATTGAAGATAATAAGAAAGACCTCCATAATAAAAGAGCGCTACAGTTAACCGAATCGAAGATAAGAAGGCTTGTGAAGTATTATAGGAGGGAGAAGGTCTTACCAGAGGACTGGAAATATAAGCCTGAAATTGCAGAATTTATTATGCGGGGGTGGACGTAAGGAGTAGAGGGAGACAAAAAAAATGAAAGGATATGGAGAAATATTGTTGGGACTCGTATTAGTAATATTGGGGATAGGCATGTTAGTTATTCCGCAGGTGGATTTTTTCTGGGAGGCGCTAAAGACGGTTATATTAGGGTTTATTCCCATATTCGTGTTGTTAGTCGGGGCAGTGTTTTTGATGATAGGCGTGAGTGACGTGAGAGAGAAGGGAGAAGAAATAGAAAGCGAAAAAGAAGAGAGTGATTAGCCGTGGGAACGATTAAACCGACATATATAAAGAAGCTGGCGAGACAATTGCTGAAAGAAGTGCAGGAGTTCACGGAAGACTTCGACGTGAATAAGAAAATAGTGGATAAGTATACAAATATAGAGAGCAAAGGAGTAAGAAATAGAGTGGCGGGATATATAACACATAAAAAGAGGCGGGTGAAGGGTGAGAGTTGAAATGTTAAAGATGGAAGGTGTGTATCCGGCGCTTATAACGCCGTTTACAAAGGATGACGAAGTGGATAAGGAAGGTTTGAGGCGGCTTGTAGAATACGCGATAGAGGGCGGCGTAGCGGGAATGGTCCCGTGTGGCACGACAGGCGAATCCGCAACGCTTTCGCATGAAGAGCATAAGGAAGTGATAGATACGGTGGTGGACTGTTCAACGGTGCCGGTGATAGCAGGCACGGGCTCGAATAACACAAAGGAGGCGGTAGAGTTCACGAAATATGCGGAAGATGCGGGTGCGGAGGCTTGCCTTTTGATTACGCCATATTACAACAAACCGAATGTTAAAGGGCTAAAGGAGCATTTTAAGCGGATTGGTGATTCCGTGGAGATACCACTGGTTTTATATAACATACCTTCGAGAACGGGTCAAAATGTGAGTGCCGCGACAATGGTAGAGCTTGCGGCTGAGATTACTAATATAAAGGGGGTGAAGGAGGCTTCTGGTGATTTGAAACAGGTAGGTGCGATTATAAAGTCGGTCACGGAACGGGGTTTGGACTTCACGGTCGTTGCGGGTGACGATTTCCTCACGCTGCCCATAATGAGTTTGGGTGGTAAGGGTGTGATTTCGGTGGCTGCGAACATCGCGCCGAAGCCGATGAGCGAGATGGTGGCTACAATGTTGAAAGGTGAAATGGAGAAGGCGAAGGAGATTAATATCCGGCTGTTTTCTCTGTTCGAGGCGATGTTTTTGGAGACGAATCCAATACCGGTGAAGAAAGCGGCGGAGATGATGGGGCTGCCGGCAGGGCATGTACGGCTGCCGCTGGGTGCGTTGAGTGAAGAGAACGAAGCGAAGTTGAGGAAGGTGCTGGAAGGGTTTGGGATGGTTGGTTAAGGAAGATAAAAGTTCAAAGAAGCAGACATACATACTCATGTGAGTAACAAGAATATAGGTAAGATTAAAAGTACATTGGATAGCTTACAAATAAAAGGAGGGGAAGATGATTGAAGATGATGAAGTTCGACCAGAGTATATGCGAACCATGTTCGGATATACTACGTTAGGCAAAATCGCTGGCTATGAATATTGGAGGATGAAGAGCTATGGAGAGTATCAATGTTGTTGTAGAAGGTCATGTCCTTGATGAAGTTGCTACAGCGCTTAAAGGACTTCTTCATGAGCAGGATATAGATGTTCAAATTAAACCTGCATCGGCTAGATTTGACGGTCTTGCACTTGAACCAACTTCGCTCATTGTCGTAGGGGCAAGTGTTTTACCAGCACTTATCGCGGCACTTCTTGCTTACTTGGCAAAAAGGCAATCTGGAACAATTACCATAAAAGGGACAAGCGGATGGCTGATTAAAATTCCAAAAGGTACACCAAAGGAGGAGATTGTGGACTACATACTATTTGCTAGGGAAGACATTGATCATATTAGATTGGATTATCCTGAGAAAAAAATTGGAACGCCCGTTGATGGGCAGAGGTGAGAAAATGGGTATATCCGACATTATTGTCTCTTATCACATTTTGGTCAACGAAGGAGCTGATCTAGCTGAGCGTGGTAAGTATAAAGACGCAATAGAATGCTATGACAAGGCAATTAAAATAAACCCAAAAATTGGAGATGCATGGGTTAACAAAGCAGAAGCTCTGAGAAATCTTGGTAAATATAAAGAAGCAATAAAATGCAGCAATAAAGCATTAAAAATAGATCCAAGAGATGCAGAGGCGTGGTATGGTAAAGGAGTTATCCTGAAAGATCTTAACAAAAGTAAAGAAGCAATAGAATGTTATGATAAGTCCATCAAGATAAATCCAAGATTTGAAAAAGCATGGGGCAATAAAGGAGCTGCTCTGGGCGAACTTGGTAAAAATGAAGAAGCACTAGAGTGTTGTAATAAAGCATTAGAGATAAATCCGAGGTATCAAAATGCATGGAATAATAAAGGAGCTGCTCTATGTAGTCTTGGGAAAAATAAAGAGGCAATAGAATGCTACGATAAGGCAATTAAAATAGATCCACGATTTGAAAATGCATGGCTTGGCAAAGGAAATGTTTTGGTAAATTTTGGTAGATACGAAGATGCCATAAAATACTATAATGAAGCATTACTGATAAATCCGAGATATGAGAATGCGTGGTATAACAAAGGAGCTGCTCTATATACCCTTGGTAAGTACAATGAAGCAATGGAATATTTTGATAAGACATTAGAGATAAATCCAAGAAATAAGTTTGCAATAGAAAGCAAGGAAATCGTATTAAGTCTTCTCCGGAGAAAATAATGTTTCGATATAGGACACCGGGTTGGGTGGATATGGCATCGTGGCAGATTAGCTTTAGTGAGAATTATGAAATATTTATGTCTGCACTCTCGTTGCCAGAGAGACGGAGTTCTTACTATGGCATTAATAACACTGAAATATTTAATCGATATTGTGATTCTATCCAAACTTTCTTCCATGAAACAATACATTTTTGGCATTCAATTAGTACGAATTTTTTGTATTCTTACTCTGTTAATTATCTATCTCGGTGTTTCGATGTCGTTGAAAGTATAGTAAGTAGAAAGATATCACGTAGTGATATTCCATTATCCGAGTTTCAACCTTATTTCAACGTAAATGATGTTTTGCTGTCGCCATCGGAATCAGTGAGAACTATTGACGTGATAGAGGGATGTGCAGTCCTTTGTTCCTTTAGAATGCTCGACTCGTGGAAAAATAGCTTACTTCAATGGGAGGTTAAAATGTTTGATCCGCAAGCAACTGTGGAGGTGAGGTGTACTCATCAAGGTTTTCTTTGTCATCTTCAGGATAAACATTCTAAGCAAAGGGAATATACCAGTGCATATCTCTTGGCAACTAACACACTGGGAAAAAAGGCTTTCGACCTTTTTTCTCCGATATGTTATTTAGCTCTTCAAGGAAGTACCCCCGGGAAAAACTTCGTTGGTATTCTTAAATGGGTGAAAGATAATATTGATTCCTTCAACGTTAAAGAGGATCTCCTCTCTTTTTTAGCTCAATCTACAATAGATGGAATAGAAGGATGCTTTCCATCCGTTGTAAGACAGGAAGGGTTACCAGAGGGCTTTTCGCATCCTGTACTTCAACCATACGTTCAGCACATTGTTCAGGTGTCCGATCTTAGAGTGGAAGATTTCTTTGCAAGACCATATCATGATTTTGGTATAGACTATAGCTCAATTATACCGCCGATGGTTCTTTTTTATCCTGATCGTAGGATCAGGATAATGGGAATTGGAGCTAAATTAGGTAAAAAGTACATAAAACTCATTAATACCCTCACAGCGGTAGTTGGTCTCATAAAACTCTTAGTTTATGGAATCAAAGATGAAATGCAGTGCCCGCATGGAAACTGCCCGATATATAAAACCAGACTTTGTCAAAATTACTATAATTTTCCACTTAATTATAAGACCTGTAACTTCCCAAGATTATTAGAAGAAATGAAACTTGGGAACTTGCTAGAGAAGTGAGAATCCTTCTATACAGGCCAGCGACTTCGTCTAACACGGGCTTTGCGGCTTCGTTTCACTTCGCCCAAACCGCCTTCGGCGGCTTCGCAAAGCCCGGGAACGTTAGGCAAAATTGCGTTCAATTGTAAAAGAGGAGGAAGTAAGAGTTCATGCAGGATAGGTATGTAGGGGATGTCGGAGATTTTGGAAAGTATGGGTTGTTGAATGAAATCTGCAAAAAATCCAATGGGTGTGTCAGGCTGGGTATTAACTGGTTTTATGTAACAAGAGAAGAAAAGCAAAGGGGAGACGGGAGATACATCGGCTATCTGAACGATGAAAACAAAGATTTCAAAAAATATGCAGCTTGCTTTCCAGACTTATATGATAAATTGAAGGGCATAGTGGATGGTAGGAGAAGTATAAAGGATATTGAAAATGGTCTGATACTCCCAAAAGAAACAATTTTTTATTCGAAGCCTTTACCCTATTCCTCGGTAAATCCTTCTGAAAGAGAGGAAGAGAGGAAGAATTGGTTTAAAGAATCATTATCCCAACTCAAAAGTGCTGATATTATTTTTCTTGATCCGGACAACGGAATTCAGACGGATAAGGTTAGAAAGACACAGATAAAAGCCATTAAATATGTTTTTAAAGGTGAAATTAAAGAGTATTATGAACTCGGCAAATCGTTGATAATTTACAATCACAGGGATAGAAAACCAAAATCAGAATACGATAGAAAAATCACAGACTCATTAGGTCAAATTAATTCCCCTAATGGCATCAAAGTTTTGAGATTTAAAAGAGTCTCCGTTAGAGATTTTATTTTTCTAATACAAAAAGAGCACCGGGATTTGATAGATCAGACAATTGACTATCTCAGAAGTGAATCTTGTGATTTTTTATTTGAAATATATAATTTGGATTGGTAAAAATGATAGCGCAACTTCGGCTAACACGGTGTTTGTGGTTCGTTTCGCTCACTCAAATCCGCCTTCGGCGGACTTCAGATACGCTCGAACCGTTATACGCCATGGTGCGAAAGCTTTTAATCAGATGTAAGAGCTATAGAGGTTATATGGACAAGCGTCAATTGATTGAGGAGTTGAAAAGGAATCCAAAAAATGCTCGTTTTAGAAATATTTTATAGTGAAGAAGATAACGGGTATATAGCAATTATACCTGAGTTGCCAGGGTGTTCTGCATTTGGAGAAACTGAGGAAAACGCATTAGAAGAGATAAAAATGGCAATGGAACTATGGTTAGAAACAGCAAAAAAAGAGGGAAGAAAAATTCCACAACCACATGGAAAAGAACTCCTCAAGATTCTCTACGAGGATGCCTTTCGCACCACACGCCCTAAACTGGCTGGCGTATAACATGCTATATCTGGCTCACTTCGTTCATTGGAGGTATTATCATGCCATACACCGCTTTTCATGAAAAGTTCCCGGAAATAGCAGAAAAAGAAACCAGATCAATAATCGCAATTGGTGACTCCGAATTACCCGAAGGAAACTATGCCTTGATTGAACTCTATTGCGACGAGGTAGGTTGCGATTGCCGGAGAGTATTCTTCAGTATATTTTCCGAAAGAAGAAACGAATTCGTGGCTGTAATTGCATACGGGTGGGAGAAACCCAAATTTTACGCAGATTGGTTTGGTGATAACGACCCGGGGATCATAGAGGATTTAAAAGGACCAGTATTAAATTTAGCCAGTCCTCAATCTGAACTTGCTCCGCTATTATTGGATAAAATTAAGTACGTTCTGATGGATAAGCATTACGTTGAAAGAATAAAGCGACATTATCGCATGTTCAAGGATGCGATAGAAAAAGAAAATAGAAAGGCGACATCAATAAAATCCGACAAAAGGGTCAAAATAGGGAGAAAATAAGATGCATTCCGGAGAAGCAAATTCCGCATGGTTTAAGAAAGGTGCTACTCTTAGCGATAAGTCCGCTCGAGAAGAATTTGGACTTACACAGGAGGAAATTGTTGAAGGCATTGAGAATGGCAAACTACAGTACCGCATTAATAATGTATTCGGGAACCCCTATTTGAGGCTGGTTCGCAGTGAAGTAGAAGCATTTGTAGATGAAAAATACGGTAGCAACTACCTTAAGAAGAAAAAAATCAAGAAAGAGTTGGCGCAGACCAACAAAGAGTTGAAGAGGTTGAAAACCCGGGTGGCATCGCTCGAACAAAGAAAAGCAGAGCTGCGAGATAGTCTTGATGAATGAATATGCCTAACAGATTCAAAATCGCAAAAAGTGGATATATACATATAAGATAAAGGTATAAACAATCTAAGACAAGAGAAGGAGAAATCGCGAAAAATGAAAAAGAAATACAATCAAGTGTACCAATTCAAGATTACGCTGAAGGGAATTAGACCACCGATTTGGCGGCGGATACAAGTCCCGGAAACTTATACCTTTTTGGACTTACACGTTGCCATTCAAGACGCTATGGGGTGGTCAGATTATCATCTTCATCTATTTGAGGTGGGCGATCCTTCCACCGGAATGAAAATTGAAATCGGCATTCCGGAAAAAGATTTGGGTGAATATGGGGAGACACTTCAGGGATGGAACCAAAAAATAGCTGACTATTTCTCTATGGAAAATCGCACGGCAGATTACGTATATGATTTCGGTGATAATTGGGAACACAAAATACAATTGGAAAAGATACTTCCGAGAGAGAAAGGCGTTAATTACCCGGTATGTATAAAAGGAAAAAGAGCATGTCCGCCTGAAGATTGTGGTGGCATCTGGGGGTATGAAGAGCTTTTAGAAATCATCAAAAATCCCGAGCATGAGGAATATGAAGAAATGCTGGAGTGGCTTGGCGGCGAATTTGACCCTGAGCATTTTGATAGGGAAGAGGTCCGTTTTGATGATCCTGATAAACGTCGCAAAATGGCATTTGGGTAGAGTGCCTTCGTCACTTTGCTCAAATTTGCTCCGCAAACTTCAGATACGCTCGAACCGTTATACGCCATGGTGCGAAAGCTTTTAATCTGATGTAAGAGTTATAGTAGTTATATGGACAAGCGTCAATTGATTGAGGAGTTGAGAAGGAATCCAAAAAATGCTCGTTTTAGAAATATTTTATAGTGAAGAAGATAACGGGTATATAGCAATTATACCTGAGCTGCCAGGGTGTTCGGCATTTGGAGAAACCGAGGAAAAAGCATTAGAAGAGATAAAAATGGCCATGAAACTATGGTTAGAAACAGCAAAAAAAGAAGGAAGAAAAATTCCACAACCACATGGAAAAGAACTCCTCAAGATTCTCTACGAGGATGCCTTTCGCACCACACGCCCTAAACTGACTGGCGTATAACATGATATATCTGGCTCACTTCGTTCGCTCAAATTTGCTCCGCTAACGCTCCGCAAACTTCAGATACGCTCGGAACCTTATGCGAAATTCTCAAATATTTGTTTTGTCAATCACGCCAAGAAAAAAAGCATATTAGAGAGAGATGATAGCGGTGGTATCAGAACTGATGACACACGTGTTAGTGAGCTGGAACTTCAGACACATTGTAAACTTGCAGAGGATTCGTGGATACAATTCCGTAAACCTTAAATATGGCTATCCCTTATTAGAAATAAGGAGTCCTTTTGAGGTGATGACTTATGAGGAGTGAAAAGGAATTTGATGCCGTGAAAATGATGCGTGAAATCAGGGATAAGTTGAGCAAAAAGTTCATTAGCCTGAGTTACGAGGAGCAAAAGAGATATATAAGGGAAAGAATTAAGTCTGAAACATGAGGCTGTTTTCGCTGTTCGAGGCGATGTTTCTGGAGACGAATCCGATACCGGTGAAGAAAGCGGCGGAGATGATGGGGTTGCCGGCAGGGCACGTCCGGCTTCCGCTGAGTGCGTTGAGTGTGGATAATGAGGGGAAGTTGAGGAAGGTGTTGGAAGGGTTTGGGATGGTGTAGGTAAAGGAAGATAAAATTAAAACCCGTTCGCAGATGGTGGAGCAGGTAAGAATTGAAAACGGAAATAATGAAAGGCTCAAAATTATTTTCCCGTATAATCCGGTTGAATGAATATTTAAGGGAATATGCACCTCAAAAGTGGCTTTTTCCCAGGGCAAAACATGGGAAGCATATTAATACAAGGACAGTGGAAAAAATCTTTACAGCGGCTTATGGAAGAGCAGGAATAAGAAAAGAAGCAAGATCAAAAGTCCTTTGGACAGTTTGTTTGAGAACAAAAAATACGAAGGTGAAACAAAAGAATGAATAGGAAAAATATCGGGGAGATAGAAATTTCGCCCATAGGGTTGTATATACGAAGTACTTCGGATATAACTCCAAAATGGAAGGATATACGAACCAGTTCGGATATAAACGAGTTAGGCGAAAGCCACAATAAGGAGGGTCTCATATGCCAGATATGCCAGAACAGATTATAAGTGCAACGACTGACGCATTGAAGTCGGTGTTGCAGGATAGATACTATCAAACTGAACGTGGCTACCAAGGGTGGTTCTATTGTGCGTTGCAAGATGCGTTAGATGCATGGGGAATTCTTAACGGAGGGTTCATAGTTGAATTAGAGTATCAGAAGAGTGCTCGTCATGGCCTCTACCAACGCCCCGACATTATTGTTCATATTCCGGCAGAGTTACACGGTTCCCCTGTTGAGGAAGGAAATCTTGCGGTATATGCTCTGAAGCGAAGGGCGTCACAGAGTGGTGCTCTAGAAGATTTCAATAAGTTGGATGATATGTTTGAGCGACTACACTACCAATTAGGTATTTTTGTCAATATTGATTCCAAGGATCATCATCTCAATAATTACTCTGGCAGATATTCGAATCGCATTCACGCCTTCGCCGTTCAACTTATTGATGGTAGAGTCTCAATTATTCAAGCTAAGAGGGTTAGGAATAGAATGGATGAGGTTCGCATATGAATTGGTGGCCATCGCCTAACAGAGCGTATCTGCTTCGTGCCTTCGGCACTTCGCCCAAATTCGCCCTTCGGGCGAACTTCAGATACGCTCAGCCGACGTCTGGTTGTGTAAAAACTCATGTTTGTATAAAAAATAAACCCTACACGACCTTTAAATTGAAAAATAAGGTAAAAAAATCTCAAAATTTGGGGTTTTAACACAGTCTGACGTTATCTGAAATTACCCGCTTTGAAAGGGAAGGTTATTGCTGGGTAAAACACAGAGGGGGTTACTGCCTGTACCCTATTTGAAAAGATTATGTGGTCTATAATTTATCTTTTTGGTATTATACCAGAGAAGCCAGTATTTTATCAGAAGGGTTTATATAGAACAAACTACATATATTATATCATGTCTGAAAGACGTTTAACTGGACGAGACATAGCAGAGATTGTGAAGATGCGAGGACTCGGGTACAATCAAGCCGAGATTGCACAACGTTTGGGAGTAAGCCAAAGTGCAATCCAGTATCAATTGGCAAGAATTAATGAACGTGCTCGAAAAGAGGGAAACGAGGATACGTTTCTTGCTTTACTCATTGGAGCTGGTTTAGGCATAGGTGCTGGATTGCTTCTCGCAAAAATATTAGAAAAAAAGCAAGAAGGAGGTGATAAATATGAGTGATGCTGCAGAAATAATATTGGCGGTTGGCTTTGCTGTAGCACTGGTAATAGTGGGTCTTACTGTTGCGGATCACATCAACCGGGCGCAGACAGTAGAACTTTATACCCCGTACTATGCGGTAAGATCAAACCAGTACCCATTGATCGAATCATAAAGCAGTGAAAATATCCCAAAACTGCCAAGCGGAGGGCACACAGTCCAAATAGAGGGATACGAAATACGAGTAACATCAGATAACAGAGCGTATCTGACTTTGTGTCTTCGGGACTCCATCCAAGCCTGCCTTTGGCGGGCTTCAGATACGCTCGGAACGTTATCTGCCATCTGACTTTATATAGCGATAATACAAAAGATATCTCAATGAAAGAATCAATATATCTTGAGACAACAGTTGTAAGCTATTATACGTCTAAACCCAGTCGAGATATCATAGCCCTTGCTCATCAGGAGATTACACGACAATGGTGGCCTATAGCTATGAGGCGATACAACGTTTTCATCTCTGAAGTTGTAATTGAAGAAGCAGGTTTTGGTGACCCAGAGGCGGCCAAAAGAAGGTTGGAAGAGCTAAAAGATTTTCCTCATCTGGAATTAAACGACAAGGTTGAGAAAATGGCTCAAGTATATATGGAAAGATTAGAGATTCCAGAAAAATCTTTTCGTGATGCTGCTCACCTTGCTGTTGCTTGTGTACATAACGTTGATTATCTTGTAACCTGGAATTGCACTCATCTTGCTAATGGTGAAGTCATTAAGAAATTGATGAAGATAAATGAATCTTTTATTATTCATACACCAATTATTTGTACACCAGAAGAGTTAATGGAGGAGTAATTATGTGGAAAGACCCAATTGTTCAAGATATCCGCAAAGCAGGTGAAGAGCTTGCAAAACAAGCCAATTATGACCTGCACACATTTTTTCAAAACTTGCGGAATAATGAAAAGAAACGAAACTACAAAATAGTTTCAAGACTAAAGGAAGAGTGACATTTTCAAAGATGTCAGATAACACAGCATACACGCTGCGCACCTTCGGTGCTTGCCCATCGGGACATTGCTCCTTTCGGTCGCAACGTCGTATATGCTGGAAACGTTAGGCGAAAAGCATCTTCCAAATACCAATAATATAAAGGTATATCTGATAGAAGTATTAACAATCAAGATAAGGAGAAATGAAAAAGAAATACAATCAAGTGTACCAATTCAAGATTACGCTGGAGGGAATTAGACCACCGATTTGGCGGCGGATACAAGTCCCTGAAACTTATACCTTTTTGGACTTACACGTTGCCATTCAAGACGCTGTGGGGTGGTCAGATTATCATCTTCATCTATTTGAGGTGGGCGACCCTTCCACCGGAATGAAAATTGAAATCGGCATTCCGGAAAAAGATTTGGGTGAATATGGAGAGACACTTCAGGAACGGAACAAAAAAATAGCCGACTATTTCTCTATGGAAAATCGCACGGCAGATTATGTATATGATTTCGGTGATAATTGGGAACACAAAATACAATTGGAAAAGATACTTCCGAGAGAGAAAGGCGTTAATTACCCGGTATGTATAAAAGGAAAAAGAGCATGTCCGCCTGAAGATTGTGGTGGCATCTGGGGGTATGAAGAGCTTTTAGAAATCATCAAAAATCCCGAGCATGAGGAATATGAAGAAATGCTGGAGTGGCTTGGCGGCGAATTTGACCCTGAAGATTTTGACGTGGAAGAGGTTAGTTTTGATGACCCTGATAAACGTCGCAAAAAGTGAATCCCCCGTGCCGGAAAAGGAGCATGAGGAGCGAGAGGGAGGAAGGAGATAAGGAAAACCTGCAATTTCACCAGAGTCGGGATATGCTTTACGAGGAATGTCAGGATTTTATAGAGGAGCTTATTGAGGATACGGGAAAAACCTGGTATTCTCTTGCAAAAAGTGATGCAGAGAAAATAAGCAGGATGATATCTCGTGCCCTGGATATAGCGGAGCTGGAGCGCTATGAGAATGCGTTGAAGCGTGTGAAAGCAGAGGTACAAAAAAGAAGGAGGAGCGCGGTGTTAATGGATGACATAGCTTTTTTGGACTGGCTTCCATACACCGATGAGGAAAGAGAAGAGATACTGAAAAGGAAAGAAGACTGGACCAGTCTAATATTTTATGAGGAACTGGGTATGCTTCGTAAGGAATGTGAGGCGTTTGTAGAGGAGCTTATTGAGGATAGAGGGAAACCCTGGTATTCTTTTGCAAAACAGAATGCAGAGAGAATACGCAATTGGTTGGCTTATACCCTGGCTAATCAGGATACAGAGGAGCTGGAGATATATGAGCTGGAGTTGAGGAGGTTGAAAGCAACGATAAGCATAATAAAAGAAAAGGAGGAGCGTGAAGGGGTTGAGTCTGCTTACGAGGCTTTTTTGGCGTGGCAGAGAAAAGAGGAGATAATAGAAAGGGATAGGGATGTGGCAAGTCTACGGTTTTACCGGAAACAGGATATGCTTCATAAGGACAGTATGGAGTTTGTAGAGGAGCTTATAGAGGATATGGGAAAACCCTGGTATTATTCTGCGAAAAGCAGTGCTGAGAGGATGTGCGAGAAGATAGCACATGCTTTGGATATGAAGAAGTTAAAGGTATATGAGAAGGAGTTAAGGAGAGCGAAAGAAAGGGTAAAAAGAATAAAAGAAAAGGCAAGGCTTGAAGGATTCGAGTAATTTTTTTCATCTTTTAACGCCATATATTTCTCTTATTCGCTTCTTCCTTCTATCCTTCTCTTCAGGACTCAACCCCTGTTGTTCTGCGGATTTCTCCAACTCCCTTAATTTTCTTCTCTCTTTTGCTTTCATTAACTCCTCAAGGAATGTTCTAAGTTCCCTTTCTCTCCTTTCCACTCCCGCTTTAAGCTCGGCATCCTCTATCTCCTTCTCTTTCTCCCTTAACACCTCCATATCCTTTTGTAACTCTTCCTTATCTCTCACTAATGGCAACCCTTCCAGTATTCTCTCTATTTCTTCAACCGTACTCCAGTCACAATATCGTGCCACTTCCTTTGTGCACCGCATCAACAGCCGTTTACTTTTTTCATGAACTCTAACTCTCAACCTGTGAAATTCCTTCCTCTCTGCACTCTCACTCCTTTTTCTCTTCTCCCATTCCTTCTTTATTTCCCAATAACTCGCTGAACTTATCTTCAACTCTTCGCATATCTCACTCGTCAGGTAGCCTTCCTCTATCATTCTGCATACTTTATCGCTCGTCGCTTCCCCGGTCTCCTTTTCCTCTCCTTTTCCCATGAGTAAAATAAATTATTGACACAGATTAACGCAGATTAACACAGATGATAAAAATCAACAATGTTAAACTTAAATAAATACCGCGTAAATCCGTGTTAATCTGCGTCTTAAATTTTAGAGAATGAAGTTATACTTTATGTACAATCAAAAAATAGTTTCAGCTATTCGGTAGTAAAACTACAACTGTTTATTAAAAAAATTAGACTCAGCGAAACCCTTTTATCTCTTTATCGTCCATTAGAATCAATAAATAAATAAATAAAGGAAGGGGGAAAAAATGGCAAAAGAAGAGGACATGGACGATGAAGAAATAAAACTCACTGCGGCTTATGGGAATAAAGAAGTACTTACCAGCGGGAACTCAGAGATGGACAAGAAGATGGGAGGCGGAATACCCGCCGGCTCTCTTACTCTTATCGAGGGTGCAAACGATACGGGTAAAAGTGTTTTAACGCAGCAATTATTGTGGGGAGCGCTGCAGCAGGGCTTTAACCTGGCTACCTATACCACGGAGAACACCATAAAAAGCCTGTTGAAACAAATGGACAGTTTATCACTGGACATTTCTGATTATTTCGCATTTGGATCACTCAAAATATATCCCATTCATTTGGAGGGAATGGAATGGGCTGAAGACGTTCCTTTTCTCGAGTACATCATCGCAGACGTAAAAGCAAAGCCGGCAGAAGTAGTACTCATAGATTCTCTTACCGTTTTCGTCACTGACGCTTCAGATAACGCTATTCTCAATTTCTTCGCATCTTGTGTAAATATATGTGATTCCGGCAGGACGATATTGATAACTGCTCACACGTTTGCTTTCGGTGAGGAAGTGCTGACCCGCGTGAGGTCAATATGCGACGCACACCTCAGCCTGAAGAAAGAAGAGGTGGGGGATAGACTGATAAGGACAATGGAGGTTGCAAAGGTAAGAGGCGCTCAGAGGACTACGGGAAACGTAGTCGCGTTTGAGGTCGAGCCGGCATTTGGCTTGCGAATAATTCCCATCTCCAAAACAAGAGCGTAAGGAAGGAGGCGTGACTGAAAAATGCCGAGCGTAGAACTACCTTTTGAACATAATAAACTCAAAGTTGATGAAGACCCGCATAACCTGACGCAGTGTGGGTTATACCAGTTATTGTCAGCCGAGGGTAAGAAACACGTTGAGGAAAGCAAACACGTTCTCCAGTATTTACACATGCTGCCCATAGATACCATTGGAACGCCAAAATTCTATCCGAAACTTACGCGGAAAATGAGCGCTATAAAGCGTCCAAATTTGATCTATCCCGTAAATAAAGACATAGCCGTGCATATATGCCCTGATAAAGAGGATGCGAGGGACTATTACATTCCCATTGAGCCTGTTGTTTTCACTAACATTGATGACTTGCTTGAAGAGGTAGAGAAAAGAATAGCGGTACTGGTGGATAAATACGAGGAGCCGGAAAACGAGGAGCAGAGAAGGGTCATTCTTGAGAGCTGCATAGATGAGGTGTGCGAAATAAAAACAGAGCATAATGGCGGTAATAGTAAAGGGACTGGAAAAACTAACGTCCAGAAGTATATATCAAAATTCTGGGGTGGTGGTGCTGGTGAAAAAATATCCGTAACGCCTTTCGAGCTTAAGGCAATAAAATACCTTATGATACGGGATAAAGTGGGATTAGGCGTTTTGGAGCCTTTTATGAATGACCCGAACATCGAGGATATATCCTGCTCCGGGTTAGGGAACATATTCATAGAGCATAAGATATTCGAGTCGTTGAAATCACCGGTAAAGTTTGTAAGTATGGATGACTTAGACGCATTCGTCATAAAACTGTCTGAGAAGATAGGAAAACCCATTTCTTACTTCAATCCGATTATGGATGCCGTTCTACCTGACGGTTCACGTATAAACATCATACTTGGAGAAGACATATCGAAGAAAGGGTCGAATTTTACTATACGGAAATTCGCCGAAACGCCTATCAGCGTCCTTCAACTGATAGAATTTGGCACTATTGATTACATAATGGCAGCGTATTTCTGGCTCGCTCTTCGTGAAGGGCTGAATTGTTTCATCGCAGGAGAGACCGCATCAGGAAAAACAACCACAATGAACGCTATAACTACTTTCATCCCTCCCAGGGCGAAGATAGTGTCCATAGAGGAAACCCCGGAGCTACAGGTTCCACATCACAACTGGATAAGAGAAATTACAAGACCCGTGCAGGGGAAGGGGGAAGGAGAAGGCTCGAGAGTAGAAATGTTCGACCTGCTGAAGGCTGCCTTGAGACAGCGCCCGAACGAGATAATCGTGGGTGAGATACGCGGAGTGGAGGGGCTGATAGTATTTCAGGGAATGCAGACCGGACATCCAGCCATGTCCACGTTCCACGCCGCAAACGTCGAGAAACTCATTCAAAGGATAACTGGATCCCCCATAAATGTCCCAAAGACATACCTGGACAACTTGAATTTCGTTATCATGCAAAATTCAGTGAGAGGTCCCGAAGGTAGAATGATGAGAAGAGTAACGAGCGTAAGTGAAATATTAGGATATGACTCTTATACCGAATCTTTCTCTACTATCGAAGTTTTCAGGTGGAATCCGGAAAATGACACCATGGAATTCACCGGAAACCTGAATTCGTATCTGCTGGAGCGAGTAATAGCAGTGAAAAAAGGAATTCCCGCAGGTAAAGTGCGAAGGATATATAAGGAACTGGAGAAGCGAGCGAGGATACTGAAGAAAATACACGATTCCGGAGTTACGGGCTTCTACGAGCTCTTCGGCGTAATATCCAAGATGGAAGGAGAGGGAGTGTTGTAAAATGGAAACTGCAAAGCTCAAATCGAAAAAAAAGAAAATAAATATGGATATTACGGCTCAAATAAAAGAGGAGCAGGCAATTATGCTTGACCTTCTTAACATACTCACCTATATGTCATCCATTGCAACATCGAATGTAAGCAGGGATAAGATCTTCGAGCTCGCGGCTGAACAAGACGGAATTACGGCTAAATCAGTGAAAAAAATACATCAGTTAGCGTCGAATTACGGATATAATTATGCGAAGGCAAGCAAATTGATTGCGGAAGAGGCGCATCATCCTGCTCTCCGCGACTTCCTTATCAGGCTCTCGAACGCATTAGGGCTGGGAGAGGAGGAAGAGAAATTCTTCCGTGGCGAAACGGAAAGAATGGTAGAAGTATATACAAATAAATATCTGAGCGACGTAGAAACACTGAAGAAGTGGACGGATGGATATGCTGCACTGCTCGTCTCGGTAATACTGGTCATTTCCGTATTCCTCATAAGCACCATGCTGTTCAACATGGGCGATACGGTTACTATGTCGATTTTAGCTGGCGTTTTATTTTGCTTCGTTTGTTTTTTCGGTGTTTATGTGCTATACAGGTCAGCACCTTACGAGGTAACGGGGCATTCACTGGAAATAAAATCAAAGGAGCAGGAATTGGCGAGAAAGATGTGCATGATTATTCTGCCCACGGTCGGTATTACCGCACTTACCTTAGTAGTGATAGGCGTGGCACACTGGGTTATATTTCTTATGGTCGCAGCTTTGTTTGCACCGATAGGCGTGGTTGGAATGATAAACGAAAAGAAGATAGAACAAAGGGACTACGATATATCAACATTTTTAAAGAGCCTTGGTACTACTGCTGGAACCGTGGGGGCTACGCTTGCCGTGGCACTGGAGCATCTCGATAAGAAATCCATTGCTTCGTTAGAAAATAACGCGAAAACACTGCAGAAACGATTAATTAACGGAATAAATCCGAGGGTATGCTGGCGTTATTTCATAGGAGAAACGGGGTCCGAATTAATAAACAAATTTACAACCGTGTTCTTAGATGCGGTAAGCCTCGGAGGCAATCAGACAAAGATAGGCGAAATAGTTGCTAAATCTTCACTGGGAATAGCCATTTTAAGAACGAAAAGAAAGCTCGTATCCTCGGGTTTCATGAATCTTGTAATACCGCTGCATGGGGCGATGTGCGGCGTTCTCATGTTCATATACCGGATAATGTTTACGTTCAGTAATTCAGTAGCAGAGATGATGGCGGAGCATTCAACAGAGGTCGGAGGAGCATCGGCGGGAAGTATGCCGACTGGTATGGGGTTCTTTAATATCGGCAACGTCGGTGACCTCGATTACCTCGGAAATTACGTGACTATTATTATCCTCGTACTAACGATTGCCAACATGTTTGCGGCGAAGTTCGCAACCGGTGGTAGCAACTACACACTATTCTTCTACGCTTCTATTTTATTCTTCGTCTCCGCTGTCGTTTTGTTCGCAATCCCAATATTTGCCGATAGCATTTTCGGAATGCAAATGGGTGCTGGTGGATAATAAAGTATTGACACAGATTAACGCAGATTAACACAGATGAAAAGCCAACAAAAGAAAAAACCGTGTAAATCCGTGTCTTAAAAAGAAGCAAGGAGAAAGAAAAGGAGGAACGTAAAATGGAAGATTTAAAAAAGAATGGGGATGTGAGTAAGGAAGAGGGCGAAGGGACAGGTATGGAAGCCAATACAGAAGGTGCAGAAACATTCGAGGATTTCGATAAGGAAAAAGAGAAAGTAGGGGAGTGGTGGTTACAGAAAGGAGTGGAAGAGGAAGTAGAAGAGGAACCGGAAGAGGAGGAGGAGGAATATGGAGAGGAGGCAGAGGGAGAGAGCGGAGAGGATAAGGATGATTTGATATACAGTTTGAGAGAAGAGGAAGAGGAGGACGAGCTGGATGTGGCGCTGAAGAACGCGATGGACGAGATGGGGGACGTGAGTGCAGAGGAATTATTAGAATTGAGCGAAACGGCTTTGCGTGAGATGGTGCGAGAGGAAGAAACGGAAGAAATGGAAGGAGAGAAGAGCGAATGAGATGACTGGTGGCAGGTTATCATTCAAAAAAATTGGTAATGACTGCAAAAATAATTAAAGTGAATGTAAGTTTTTTATACTCCGCTTGCGAATATGGTATGTATAGTCGAGGTGAAACCACGTGATTACACAAGATTAGCACTAAAACTTTTTAGAAAAAAGTTTTATTAAAAACCTGTTTCTTTGATCAAACTTTCTTTCTAAGAAAGTTTGTGTGAAAATCCGTGTAATCTGTGGTTATAAAAGGAAAGGAGCAATGGTAGAGGATATTCAGCGTGGAGATTCAAACTCTAAGCCGATAAGGATTTTGCACGTGGAAGATGAGAAGGGTGCACTTGAGATAACGAAATTGTTTTTGAAAAGGAAGGGCTATGACAATTTTAAAATCACGCAAGTATTATCCGCAGAGCAGGCATTGGAAAAACTGAAATATGAACCTTTTGACGTCATCCTTTCAGATTACAAGATGCCGAGAATGAACGGGCTCGAATTTCTGGAAGAGCTGAGGAATAAAGGAAACGAGGTCCCTTTTATTATATTCACAGGGAAAGGAGAAGAGAAGGTGGCGATGGAGGCATTAAATAAAGGGGCGAACAGATATATCAAGAAGGATGGTAACCCCGCCGTTCTATTTGATACGCTGGGGCAGCATATTCTGGAGGTGGTAGCGGAGAGGACAAAGCACAAAGACGCCGATATATCCAGATTTATGTCCCAACTTCTCGAACAGGATGAGAAAATAAAAAAGTTAATGAAGAGTAATCGCAAACTCAGTGAGGCATTGGAGTATTTGTATAGCTCACCGCGGACAACGCTCACACCGGAGAAATTAGGACGGATGCCACAACTTCAAGAAAGTGAGATATACGCATATCTTAAGGAACATTTGGATATAATCATATTGGGTCTCCTTGCGGACCCAATGGGTGAAAACGATTATGGTTATAATTATAAGTCAATGAGTGAACGGGAAATAGTAAAAGAAATACACCGCAAATTTGACGTCCGGGTCGAGCCGGAGATGTTACGCATTCCCCTGGATGAGTTAAAAAGAAAGGGTATAATAACAGATATATCAGGAAAACTGGCAATCACACCGTTCCATTTGAGATGAAAAAAATAGGAGGTGATAAAAATGGTGAAAGACGTATTCTCGTTTGCGCTTGTAACAGCAGGCCTCTTATCGTTACTCATCGGATTCTGGGGCATTCACGTGACGGCAACGATAGTCGGGCATTTTAGCGACTCGACTGCTTTATTCTGGAACGTCATATTATTTGCAGCACTTATATCCGCAGGCGGTATTGCAGTTGGCTATGTAGTGGGCAAAAGACAAGCGTAAATGAAGTAAAGACACTGATTAACGCAGATTTCACGGATTTATCTCTTTTTGTTAAACCGCATTTAACAGGGTTAATTTTTTCATCCGTGTAAATCTGTGTCTATCGGATTGACGGATTTATTGCAAATGTTGTAACTTTATTTTATACTGTCTGAAGTTTTTTATGTCGTTACTGCTTGTTGCACTAAGGAACCACTTATAGCGCTTTTATGAAGGAATGGAAGGCAAATATCCAATATTTTTCTTTAAAAGACCGTTAAACTTATATGTTACCTTTTCTAACCTATTTTATTGATGGTATTTATTTACCGCCGAGATCACGGAGAGCGCTGAGATGAAATAAATGATTTTTCTGACTCTCTGTGTTCTCTGCGAGCTCCGCGGTAAACAAGTACTATTGATTTATAAATTGCTAAGACGCAAATTACAAAGGTGGAAAAAAAATGGAAGAAGAGGAAGAGAAAACATGGGCTTGGTTAATGCCGGGTGGGAAAGTATATAGAGTGGTGACAAATCCGGTGGAGGGAACGATAAAAGTGTACGACCCGATGGGAAAGTTAGCGAAGCAAGATGAAAAGCTGAGTAGAGAGGCAGTAAACATCATAGAGAAAAACTTTCTCGAAACCGTGGCAACAAAGGTAAAGGGTAAGGAAACGGAAACAGTAAAAGAAGCGGGGAATGCGCTACCGGATGAGATAGGGATGTATATAAGATAAAATCCCAAATCCTAATCTCAAAATTCAAAAAATTACAACAGTTGATATTTTTTTTTCAACAGTGGATAACTATTTATAGAGTAGCGGAGAAATTTGTATTAATATGCGGAAATTAATTCACGTGTTTGTGCTGCTATTAGTAATCCTTAGTCCGGGAATGGCATTAATCCTGGCACCTGTATCGGGACAGGATCCGCTGAAAACGGACACGGATGGCGATGGCATACCCGACGGTTGGGAAGATACACATGGGCTAAATCCAAATGATGCGACTGATGCAAGTCTTGATTATAATCACAATGGGCGGACAAATCTTCAGGAATACCAGAATAGTTCTGACCCCTGGGATAAGGACACGGATAAAGACGAAATATCGAATTATGCGGAATGTTTTGCTTTATTCGGCTTTTATACCGACCCCTTCGCATCAGACACGGATGGAGATGGGATAAGCGATTTGACAGAAATCTGCAAATATATCAATACGGGTGATGAAACACAGATGAAGGAGCTATACACGAATGAAACCGATAGATTGGCTGTAATGGTGAATGTAACCAATCTAAGCAGGACGTATCCATACGAACTTGACCCCACGAATTCTGACGTGGATGGTGATGGGCTAAATGATGGCGCGGAGATTTCCGCGGGCACCAATCCCAATCGTCTGGATTCGGATTACGATGGGCTCAGCGATGGTGATGAAGTTAACGAATATAAAACGGACCCAATGAAACGGGATACCGATGGAGATGGGTTATTGGATTCCGAAGAAATATTCGGAACATACGGAGTCGTAACAGACGCAACGAAATGGGATACGGATGGAGACGGGATAAGCGATGGAGAAGAGATATTGGGATTTGGATTCGCTCCCATTGCACCCAGCAATCGTTCACTGACCTACGAGCAATTCATAAGTGGGGCGTATGGCAATGAATCCATCACATTGAAGGCAAAGGTGGGCACGATAAGGTATAATCCTAATCAAAATTATTATTTGATATTTTTAAATCCGTTGGAATCGGGGAATACCACAGAAGGGAAAAGGGGCGTTGCGAGCGTTAATAGCTCGTGGCATTACGATTTTGAGCATGGTGAGATGAATATGCGTATAGACAGCCGTTTTGGGCTTTCTCTCCGTGGAGGAGACACGATTGTTATTGTTGGAACAGCAGGATATTTTCTGGGCAACACACGTGAAATCGAGGTTGGTAGCACGGGTAAAATATATCTCGTATTAAGTCCAGAGGAGGCGAGCGAGCGATGGCTACCTTCGAGAGGGTATGTTAAGATAATAGCTGAGCAGGGTGTAACAACTGTAACGCCTTCTCCAACACCAACTTCAACACCCACGCCAGGTTCTTCTCCAACTCCAGCATCTACATCCACACCTTCGCCTTCGCCTTCGCCTTCGTCTGTGAACGACACGAACGAAACTGCTACGGGTGAACCCGGTGCGGAGGGCAAAGGCATATTTGGGCTGCTTGGCTATGTCGTAATTGTAATCGTAATCGTTGTTGCATCTCTCTTTTTGTACGCTAAGTTTGGCAAGGGCAGACCAAGTCGGAAAGAGCGGAAAGAGGGTGAAGGCGGTAAACCATCTGCGGAGGTGCCAGACATGCAGAAGGGAGAAAGAAAGGAGTGGGGCTAACAGAGAGTTGAAAAATTGCCGGAATTGCCTAAATTTACTGTGATTCCAACGTTCTTAGCTTGCTTTTTTCTCTTTTTAATATGCCATGCTTTACAATAATCCCCGCGATAAGATACGTTATCCTTAAGCCACCCACATACGCTACGATAAAAACAAGGATTGGTATCAGTTTTAACATCGGAGCAAAGTTAAAACCCAGGTCCCCTAACGCGTGAAGTATCTCAGCCTGTCCATAAAGAATACCACTCAGGATAGCCTGAGCAACACCGTATGCAAACAGTGCTGGAAGTAAGGGTAAAGAAACAGAAATTATGCCGCTTTTCCTTGATTCGTGGAATAGCCATGAAATACCAATCTTTGTCCTTTCGATGTCATGTATTTTTAATTTTTGTGTTTCTATGTTTATTGAAAGCTCCGATTCGGAGACAGAATTAAGTTTCTCTTTTAAATATTCAACTTCTTTTCTAAGAAATGCTACTCCTCCATCCTCAGTCCTGGCATTATTCGTCATTTCGAGCTTGATACCTCTATCGTTTACGAGATATTTTTTTTAGTGAAAGAGGTGATATAGTCCATTATAGTAACAGCGCTATCTATTAAACCGGTCATAAAGATAATTAATTGCTCAACCCCCGAGAGCATTGCCTCAAAGTCACGAACAGCAGTTAAATTCATACCGGATTCATTTTTAGCCTCTGCATACTCCTTTTGAGATTGATTGAGCATTTCTTCCGATTGAGAAGTTAGATTTTTGAGCATTTCTTTCGCATCCTCAAGACTCGCATTACCGCTCGCCATGGTTTCGTTTGTTTGCCGTATGAAATCAAAGACGTTATCCATGCTATCCTCGTCAGGTGAGTTAGGCTCAGCCAGCCCTGGAACAGGCAAACACGCTAAAAACACCGTGAGGATAACGCTCAAGACAGGAAGAAGAGTTCTCTTCATCTTAGATTTTCACCTCGTTATTATGATGTAAGTTTCAAAACCTATAAAAAAGTTCCGCTTGCTGATAAAAATATTTCAACCATTGAGGATTATTTTTTTGTGCGAAAACGTAAACCAGGGGAAAAGTATATATATACCCTTTACAAATACATTTAATTTAAAGGCGATAATGTGATAAAAGATTTTCAGCCGGGGTATCCAAACGCGATGCCAAAGCGGATACGAATATTGCACGTGGATGACGAGCCAGTAGATTTAGAGATAACGAGGCTGTTCCTGAAAAGGGGAGGTAACGACGATTTTGAAGTCTCCGGGGTGCTTTCCGCGGAAGAGGCATTGGAAAAACTTGAAAGAGAGCATTTTGACGTCATTATCTCTGATTACAAGATGCCGGGGATGGATGGCATGGAATTTTTGGAAGCGGTGAGGAAAAGCGTTCCACATATACCGTTCATTCTTTTCTCCGTTAGAGGAACGGAAGTTACGGAGGAAGCGTTGAAGAAAGGTGCAGACAGATGCATTGCGAAGGGGAATCCGGCAAGTCAGTGCATTGAATTGGCACGTGCTATACGAGAGTTAGTATTATAATACACAACATTTAAATTTTTTATTTCAAGTATCCATCAACAAAATTACAAATAATGGATAAAAAATTTTATCATTACGGTAGGCTTTTAAACTAACTTCTCAATATTGTTATCAGGAGTAAGGCAAAACTAATTTTATTTGTTTGGTAAGAGGGGGTGAAAAAAAATGGAAGAAAAAACGGAATTCGGAATGATAGGAAATGAGGAAGGAAAAGCAAAAGAAGGAGAAGGAGGGATAAACCAGCAACAATTAGTGGTCTTCAAGCTCGGTGGCGAGGATTTCGGCGTGGACATCATGCAAGTCCGGGAGATAATAAGAAAAGGGGATATTACAGTGGTTCCAAACGCTCCTGAGTTCGTTAAAGGCGTGATAAATCTCAGGGGGCAGATAACGACGATTATAGACCTGAGAAGAAAGTTAGGGCTGTTAGAGAAGGAATCCGGTGAGGATGAGCAGCAAGAACGCGTAATCGTGGTTGAGGTGGAGAAAAATACCGTCGGGATGGCTGTTGACGCCGTGACAGAGGTAACGTATCTCTCAGAAAGCGACATAGACGAGGTGCCTACAATGGTAAAAGAAAACATAGGGACTGAGTATCTAAGGGGAGTAGGGAAACTGCCTAATAGACTACTCATCCTGATAGACTTGAAGCGCGTGCTGCACGGTGAGGAATTGGACGCACTGCAACAATCCGCATAGGAACACGAGAAATCCCAATGACAAATATTACCAAATCCCAAGTAAATCCCAATGACCAAATCCCAACGCACAAGGCGTAATTTCCAAATCCCAATATATACCAAATCCCAAAAATTTGGTAGTATTGGTATGTATTTGGATTTGGGATTTTAGTTAAGGGGGTGTAAGAAGAAAGTGCGGTTCTCTTTGCCTGGAGAGGATACATGGAGCGAAGGAAAGTTGGCGCTCGAAAACGGGAGTTTATACTTCCGGCGGAGTAACGAGCAACCCAAAAGCCAAAAACGCTCCTTTCTCCCTTTCCTGAAAAAAGAAAGGGAAGAAACAGGCGGCTTCTTCATTCCTATACGCAGTATAAGAGACGTGATACGGGAGGAAAGTGGAATCATGACCATAAAACATATCGGTGATGCGGAATTGCCTGCACAAGAACAGGGTTCGGAGTCGTTACTCTCAACACAACTATCCGCAGACGAGGCGGTGCTGAACGACGTGGAACGTGAGTTGGTAATGAGCATGGAGGCATACACGTTCAACGTTTACTTTACGCATGCGGGCGAAGGAGGTGTGCTATCAATGGAAAAGAACGTAGAGCTTGAAAAAGGGCTTTTGAAGATTTCTAACAATGCGTTGTGGATAATCGGAGGGGCCAGCCACAAGCGAATCACGTGGGACGACATAGTAAACGTGGAGCAGAAAAAAAGGAGCAGATATAAAGGCACGGAATATGGCGCCGTGTCTATTGACTATTTCGGTGTGGGAAGTGCCGATGTGATATCCACTATCGTCATCACGAAGGGGAACACCATTGAGGTCTTAAAAAGACACGTCATGGAACTGCTGAATGAGTATAAAATGGAGGAAAAACTTCCGGACATGGAAAACCAGATACTGTCAATGATGTATGCAGGTGCTTTAGACCTGTCCGCACTGGCATCAACTGCTGAAGCCTTTGGGCTGAGCGAAGAAGAGCTGAAAAATCATCTGGAACACATGAGTGAGCTGGGCATAGTTGACGCTGCGGATCAAACAATGACGAAGAAAGGCATAAAATACGTGATGGACCTGTCGAAAGATGGCACTTTCGGTGGGTAGCCAGGAGGGTGTAGGCAATAGGCAATAGGCAATAGGCAATAGGCAATAGGGGAATGTTTCTGGTTCCCAAATCCCTATTTGGCTATTCCCTAATCACTATTGGCTGATAAAAGAAAAGGAGGTGAAAGGAAAAAGAAATGGCAAAAGTATTGATTGTGGACGACGCCGCTTTCATGCGGATGATGTTGAAGAACATTTTGGGTGCGAATGGACACGAAATTGTAGGTGAAGCAGCAGACGGGGCACAATCGCTGGAGAAATACGCGCAGTTGAAGCCAGACCTTGTAACAATGGACATAGTAATGCCGCAGTTGGACGGTATAGAGGCTACGAGAGAGATTATGACGAGTCATCCGGAGGCGAAAATAGTAATGTGCACCGCGGTTGGACAGCAGGCAAAAGTGCTGGAGGCGATGAAAGCAGGAGCAAAAGGCTACATAGTAAAACCGTTCCAGGCTCCGAAGGTGGTAGAGGAAATAAAGAAGGTGTTGGGTTAGAATGACGGTAGAAGAAAAAGAAGGAATAGGAAACGCGAAGATAAAGGTGCTCGTGGTAGATGATTCTGCGTTCATGCGAGTTCTTATTTCAGACATGCTCAATGCCGACTCCGGACTTGGGGTGGTAGGCGTGGCAAAGGACGGCAGAGAAGGTGTAGAAAAGGCGAAGGCACTTTCTCCTGACGTGATAACGATGGACGTCGAGATGCCGAAAATGAACGGCATCGCGGCGGTAGAGCATATAATGGCAGAAAAGCCGACGCCTGTCGTTATGCTAAGCAGCCTAACGAAGAAAAACGCAGACGTTACGTTAGAAGCATTGGCTAAAGGCGCTTTTGACTTCGTCACAAAGCCTTCCGGCACTCTATCCTTAGACATAGAGAGAGTGAAGGAAGAACTTATAGCGAAGATAAAGAGTGCTTATGCGTATGCCGGAGAAATTGGCAAGGGCATGAAACGAGTTCAAAGTGCAAAGAAATATGACGTTCCAGCCCACGATTATGCCACTTATACGCGTGCGCCGGCAGAAGAGGGAAGAATAAGCAAAAAAGTAGTCGTTATCGGCTCTTCCACCGGCGGTCCGAAATCGCTTGACGAAATCTTTTCCACACTTCCATCCGGCGTTCCCGCAGGAATGCTCGTGGTTCAGCACATGCCGCCATATTTCACTAAATCGCTTGCAGAACGGCTGGACAAGCACTCTCCGGTGCACGTCAGTGAGGGAGAGGAGGGAAATATGATAACCAACGGCTATGCACTCGTCGCTCCCGGTGATTATCACATGACCGTAAATAACGGAAAGATACACCTTAACAAAAAACCGCCAGTGAACGCCATTCGACCTTCTGTTGACGTTACCATGCTGTCCATAGCCGAAACTTACGGCTCAAACACGCTCGGCGTATTACTCACCGGTATGGGTAAAGATGGAGCAGAGGGAATGAAAGCGATAAAAGAAAGGGGAGGTAAAACGATAGCTTGCGATGAGAAGACTTCTATAATCTTTGGTATGCCAAAAGAGGCGATAAAGCTCGGCTGTGTGGATAAAGTCGTCCCTTTATATGAAATCGCAGATGAAATCATGAAAACTTTATGGAGTTGATCAAAATGAGTTCCGATACAGACCTTTCGCAATATCTGAACGTGTTCCTGGAAGAGACAAAAGAGCACTTACAGGCGTTTACACAGGCTTTGATAGACCTTGAGGAAGCGGATGCTGAACGTGCTGTCGAAGCGTTAAACGAGGCTTTTCGCGCCGCTCACACGGTAAAAGGTATGGCAGCCTCAATGGACTTCAGGAACATGGAGCAGTTATGCCATTCCACGGAAGACTTGATGGACGAGCTGAGGAGTGGCAGCCGCAGTGTAACGCCGGAAATAATTGACTTGCTACTGGAATGCTCTACGAAATTAGAAGAGCTAACGAGCAGTATTGAGGAAACCGGAAGCGACGACATTGACGTCTCCGCGGTGATATTAGAGCTCAGGAGTTTGATGACGGAGGAAAAAGAAGAGAAAGAGGGAGGAGCAGAAGCAGTACAAAAAGAAGATGTCAAAATAGAGAAGAAGGTGATGGGAGGACGTAAAAAATACGAGATAAATGTTTCATTGGACAAAAGTTGTGATTTTAAGGGTGCAAGAGGTTTCTTAGCGTTAAATAACCTTGCGGAAATTGGCGAAATTGTCAAAACGGTTCCATCGCAGGGAGATATAGAAAATGATAAGTTTGATTTCGAATTCGAGGTGATTTTGGCGACAGATGCAAATGAAGAAGACGTGAAGAAGGTTCTCGCATCGGTTGCGGACATAGAAAAAGTGGGTATAAGCGAAGAGAAGGAAGAAGTTGCTGAAAAGGAAAAGGAAAAGGAAGTTTTGAAACCAAGTGGAGTAAAGAAAGAGGATAAAGGAAAAGAAAAAGAAGACGTATTAAAAAGCGTTCGTATAAGCATAGACAAACTGGATACCGTGGTTAACTTCGTGGGCGAGCTAGTGATAAACAAAGGTAGGCTCATCCAGATAGGCAGGGAGCACGAAATAGAAGAACTGAGCAGCACGATGGCTGTCGTCGAAAGAACGATAAGTGACCTGCAATACGAGGTGACGCAGATGAAGATGATCCAGGTGGAGCACGTGTTTAACAGATTTCCGAAGCTCGTTCGCGACCTTTACAGAGCGCAGGGTAAAGAAGTTGACTTCATAACTGAGGGAAAGGAGATAGAACTCGACAGGACTGTTTTGGACGAGATAGTGGACCCCGTAGTCCATTTGCTTAGAAACTCCGTTGACCATGGGGTAGAGCTGCCGGAAGAGCGAGAAAGGAAAGGAAAAAGCAGAAAAGGTAGGATAAAGCTGGTAGCACAGCGTGAAACCGGACACGTAACGATAAGCGTAGAGGACGACGGTAAGGGCTTAGACCCGGATAAACTAAGGGAGAAAGCGGTTAGCAAAGGACTCAAGTCTGAACAAGAAGCTTCTAAACTCGCTGATGAGGATGCATTTAAACTCATCTTCATGTCCGGATTCAGCACGGCAGAAAAAACTACCGCGATATCGGGGCGCGGCGTGGGCATGGAAGTGGTGAAGACGAAGGTAGAAGCACTGGGAGGTCTTGTGGATATTCAGTCCAAAATGGATAGGGGGACAAAAATAACGTTGAAGTTACCGCTTACCACCGCCATCATTCAAGCTCTGCTCGTGGACGTCTGCAATAATATTTATGCCATCCCGTTATCAAACGTGCGCGAGATCATAAGCGGGTCTAAGGACGAGACAGAAACGATACATGGGGCAAAGGTAATAACGCTCCGTGATTCCATATTACCACTCGTTATGCTGCAATCTATTTTTGGACTCTCTGCTAATGATAACAATGGCAATGGCAACCATAAGGATAAATTCGTTGTGGTTATCGTGGAAAGGAGCGAAGGTCGGATAGGTTTAGTTGTGGACGCAGCCCTCGAACAGCAGGAGATAGTGGTAAAGCCACCGGATGAACGCATGCAGGGTGCTACGGGGCTCGGCGGCTTCACAATTCTCGGTGATGGTAGTGTCATCCCGATACTTGACGTTTCTACATTAACTCTGGCGTGAAAAAAGGGAAGAAGAAAAAAAAATGGACGAAAAGGATAGGATAGGAGGAGCGGGAATGGTAATGAAAATGGAGGAAGGAGAAAGGCAAGTGTTCTGGGATTCCGTGCTCGAGCTAAACGATTTTCAGAAGGACGCACTGAATGAGCTTGGCAACATAGCCTCGTGTCATGCGGTAACGTCGCTGGCAGAGATGACGGGAGTGACAATAAATATAGAAGTGCCAACCGTGGAAGTCGTGTCGATAGAGAATACGGAAAAACTGATACGGGTAGAGAAAATAGTTGCGGGAATCTTCGTTCAGCTTAGCGGCGGATTCTCCGGCTACTTACAGGTTCTGTTCCCGGAGAAAAGCGCTTTCCGTCTCGTTGACATGCTCCTTGGCAGGATGCCGGGTGAGACGAAAAACATAGAAACAGAAATGGAGGCATCGGCGTTAATGGAAACGGGTAACATATTAGCTTCTTCGTTCTGCAGTGCCATTGCGGACTTTCTTCAGTTTGCTCTGATGCCCACCCCACCCTCTTTTGCTTTTGACATGATGGGTGCAATGGTGGAAAGCGCAATAGTAGCAGTGGTGCAAACACAAGAATCCGAGCACTTCATCCTGCTCAGGTGCGATTTTCAGGAGGAGGAGAGGAATGCGATCTACGGCTATATCCTGCTGTTTCCACAACAGGACAGCCTGAAAGAGATACTATCTTCGCTTGAGGCAGCGGCAGCAGGGGTGAAATAAAATGAAAGAAAGAAAAGAAGGACAGGGGGTTTTAGAATTTGAGCTAAACGCTTTTCAGAAGGATGCGCTCAATGAACTGGGTTACAGAGCCTCGCGTCATGCGGTAACGTCTCTGGCAGCGATGACGGGATTGACAATAAGTATAGAAGTGCCAACCGTGGATATAGTGCAGTTGGAAGATGCGAAAAAACTGGTAGGCACAGATAAAAGCGTTGCAGGACTCTTACTTCAGCTTGACGGTGGATTCTCAGGCTACTTACAGGTTCTATTCCCGGAACTAAGCGCTTTCAGTCTCGTTGACATTCTCCTTGGCAGGATGCCGGGGGAGACGAAAAGCATAGAGGCGGAAATGGAAGAATCGGCGTTAATGGAAATAGGTAACATATTAGCCTCTTCGTTCTGTGATGCCATTGCGGACTTTCTTCAGTTTTCTCTGCTGCCCTCTCCACCCTCTTTTTCTTTTGATATGGCGAGTGCAATCGTGGAAAAAGTAATGAGAGCGGTGAAACAAGCACAAGTACCAGCAGAGCGCATTATACTGTTCCAATGTGATTTGAAGGAGGAAACCGAGGAAGGACTTGACGGCTATATCATGCTGTTTCCACACCAAGACGGTCTAAACAACATATTATCTTCGCTTGAGGTAGCAGCAAGCAATAAGGGTGAAAGAAGATAAGGAGGAAAGAAAATGAATGGAAAAGAAGGACCAGGGGGGTTAGAGTTCGAGCTAAATGCTTTTCAGAAGGATGCGCTCAATGAACTGGGTAACATAGCTTCGTGTCATGCGGTAACGTCACTGGCAGAGATGACGGGAGTGACAATGAATATAGAAGTGCCAACTGTGGACGTCGTGTCGATAGAGGGTGCAGAAAAAAAGATAGAGAGAGAGAAAATGGTTGCAGGAATCTTCGTTCAGCTTAGCGGCGGATTCTCCGGCTACTTACTGGTTCTTTTCCCTGAGAGAAGCGCTTTCAGTCTCATTGACATACTCATGGGCAAAATGCCGGGAGAGACGAAAAGCATAGGGACGGAAATGGAGGAATCGGCGTTAATGGAAATAGGTAACATGCTCGCTTCTTCGTTCTGTGATGCCATTGCGGACTTTTTTCAGTTTTCTATGATGCCATCTCCGCCCTCTTTTTCTTTTGATATGATGAGCGCACTGGTGGAAAACCTGATGGTAGCAATGGCAGAAGCAGAAAAAACTGAGCAAGTCATTTTGTTCAAATGCGATTTCAAAGATGAAAACGAGAAAGGAATCTACGGCTATATCATGCTGTTTCCACATCACGACAGTCTAAAAAATATGCTATCCTTGCTTGAGGCGGAAGTAAAGTAAGATAAAATAAAAGAGAAATAAAATGGCTACTGAACGATTGGAATCGGAAGATGAGGTGGAAAGGTACTATGCGGGTATCGGAGAAATGAAGGTAGCGCATAATCCACACCAGTTAGTAATAATGGGGCTTGGCTCTTGCATAGGACTTGCTCTTTACGACAGACCTGCAAAAGTGGGTGGGATAGCACATATAATGCTTCCTGAGGGTAAAGACGGCAGCAATACGGGAAAGTGCTGTAAGTTTGCGGACAGAGCGATTCCCGTGCTGATAAAGGAAATGTTGCGACATAAAACCGCGAAGGAGCGGATAGTGGCGAAGATGGCAGGTGGAGCATCCATGTTCTCAGCGATGGACAGTCTGCAAATAGGGGATAGGAACGCAATAGTAGTAAAAGAAGAACTAAAGAAGGCGGGAATACGGCTCGCGGCAGCGGACACCGGTGGAAATTACGGTAGGACGGTTACTCTGGATACGTGCACGGGGGTATTTAGCGTGAAGACGAAAGACGGGATTAAAAGTATTTAATTTCAAAAATTGCCTAAAATTGAAAAATTGCCGGAATTGAAAAATTGCCGGAATTGGCTAAATTTGTGATTTCTTGGAAGTGCAGTATGAGGCGGTGAAAATAGCAAGGAGTTCACTGCATTCTTCGTATACCTGCTTGACGTCTATCCATGGAAGCATCTCTGCTTCGACAGCAACCTCAAGCCAGTACTGCGTTTCACTTGCTTCTTTCATGCATAAGTAACTCCTGAAAAATCCCAAAACCCAAGCACCAAATCACAAACAAATCCCAAATCCTAATTTCAAAATTCAAAACAAACCTTTCTTTAAAAGCGTTTTTGGTAAAGTTTTATGCAAAAAGTTTGTTTTGGGCATTGGAATTTTGATTAAGCTGAGATGAGATAAATGATTTTCCCGACTCTCTGTGTTCTCTGCGAGCTCCGCGGTAAAGAAGTACAATTTTTGAATTTTATGAAATCTACGAATTTTTTGAACTTTTCTTATATATTCTTTCTCTTGTATTCACGCACGTAAATTTATCTTTCGCTTCCCCGGTCATTGTTTCCGTCTTGCCTATGATTAAGTAGCCTCCGTCGTTCAAAGCATCGTAAAAGTCGAGAAATAACCTGCTTTGCAGCTCCCTTCCGAAGTATATCAAGACGTTCCTGCAAAAGATGATGTCGAAGTGCGAGAACTTCTTGCCCGATATAAGGTCGTGTTGCTGGAACCGCACAAGATGCTTCACTTTGTCCTTTATGCGGTATTTGTCATTCCCATCCACGACATCAAAATATTTAGATACTTTGGATTTACTAATTTTTTTCAGCGCCTCTGCATCATAAATACCGGCTTTGGCGACACTTAGCGCTTTTCCGTCAATATCAGTCGCATGTATCGAAGCAATGAGGTTATTTAGCCCAGGACCGAGTTTTTCGTGGAGAACAATGCCTATCGTATATGGCTCTTCACCGATGGAACACGCTGCACTCCATATCCGCAGTATCCTGCTGTTTCGCTTTACCTTCTCCGAGAGCAGTTGTGGTATCACCATGTTTTTAAAGGCATCAAACGTATCCGCGTCCCTGAAAAATTCCGTAACGTTTATCGTTATTCCGTCAAGAAGAGACTTGTATTCATCGTGATTTTTTTCTAAAAACCGGTAGTATTCGTTGTAAGAAGTACCTATACCTATTGCTTTCATCCTCAGGTCTATTCTTCGCTTTAAGTAGTTATCCTTGTATTTACTGCAATCTACACCCGTTCTCTCGTATATCTTCTTCTTTAAAAGATTTAAACCAAGTTCTCCGTTCAATACCATGGCATACCTCGTGCATAAAATATACTGTTATAAGGGATATAAAATCCATAGTGACATAAAAAACTATCTTATACCGAAATATTTTTTAAGAAACTATTTAAAATTTTTTTCGTTTAGCTAACCACAAGATTACACAGATTTCCACGAGAAAACAATAATAGGAATCTGCTTTCAGTACTCTATTGGTCATTATAGCCCCTATTAACCCCAATTTCTTGTGTTAATTGTGGGGCTCTGCCCCACGATCCCGCAAGCCCTGTAAGGGCTTATGTGAACTCTCGTGGTTTTTTACATTAGCTTCGCAGACGAAAAGCGAATAATATTTAAATGGCTTTCGTCATTCATTTTGAGGGATGAAAGTGAAAGCGATTATACCGTTTAAGAAGGAAGGGGCAAAAACGAGATTAGACGCGTTTTTAACCGAAAAAGAGAGAGAAGAGTTCGCAATCTGCATGTTAAAGGATGTTTTAGTTGCGTTATCAGGGTCGGAGATAGAAGAAGCGAGGATAATTTCAACGTGCTCAAACTCGAATTTTGAGTTAGACGTAAAGCAGGAGTTAAAGCTGACGGTTAGAGAGGATGAAAGGGGGCTGAACGAGGTGTTGAACGAAGTAATAAGAGAGGAAAAAGAGCCGGTGCTGATAATAATGGCGGATATTCCGCTGGCAACGCCCGAAAGCATAAATGAACTCGTTAGGCGTGAGGAGGACGTGGTGATAGCACCGGGTAGAAAAGGAGGCACAAACGCTTTATTTCTGCGCAGACCTTACGAGTTCTTCGTTTCTTATTATGGAATTAGCTGTTTGAAGCATGTAGAGATGGCGAAGCGGCGGAATTTGAGCCACGCCGTTTACGATTCTTTTTTTATCAGTGCGGATATAGACGAAGTGGATGACTTGATAGAGTTATTGGTTCACGGTAAAGGTTTCTCGGCGGAATATCTACGAGCAATCGGCGTTTGTCTTCGTGTGGATAAAGAGGCGAAGGTAAGGGTAAGCGTGGACCGGGAAAGAAAAGGTGGGGATTTAGAGGTAGGGAGAAACGGCGTCTAATATTTCAGACTGATACCCAGGATGATTGCTGTCCATCAGAAATACCATAAAATTATTCTGTTTCCCTTCATTGAAGACCGCTAAAATATTTTTCTTCTGCTTGCTCGAAAAGTCATTTTCTTCCAAACAATTCGATATGTCTTTCGTAGTCATATAATTGTGACAATAACCCCTAAACATAGAAGAGGTTAGACCTAATACTGAAAAATGGTTGAACGATTTATCACCAATCCTGGTCTCGGCTAAATTAGTGAATAGGATCATCTTAACAATGCCGTCTTTAATGTCACTCATACTTGGAACCAAGGCATTTTTGCTGTGTTTTTTCTCAATTAAAAATAATTTGCATTTTTTGATTCACCTAACCTGTACCTTTTCCCTTCCAAGACAACCAGTACCCCATATTTTGGCAAATTTCTTGAAGGATAAGCATCATAATATTTACCCCCAATATGTAAATCATGACCGAGATAAGTCTTTAGTTCCTGCACGGTTTTATTATAGATTCTACCAATTTCTAAATTCGTAAAAATTTCCTTTTGCTCATCGTTATAACTTTCCAATAGACCAAGAGTGATAACGGGAAATATTAATTTGGTTTGTGAACGCTCGAACATTCCGTTGATTTTCCTTTTCGCTTCTTCTATCATGGCACTTCGTTCCTCAGAGGCATTGTGGACACAACAGCCGGAAATAATAGCCAGGATAAGGATGTTGCATTAAAACGCCACTACGCCTGTCACGAGCGATGTCCTTCTCCCATACAATATCTTCTTTAAATCTCCATCCGATGCTTTCCATCCAGCAAACAAAATGAAAGGGCAGAGCCACTCGCTTCCCTTCCCAGCTAACGGGTGAAATATTTACAACGTTATGCCCACCGGGTTTAATGATTCGATAAAGTTCCTTGAATCGGTCAATCAGGAAATTTTTATAATATTCGTATGAAGTATCTTTCCGTCTCCAATATCTGATTTCACCGTCTAATTTTTTAACATGTTCCTCATAATTAATCGCATTGAGATAGGGAGGGGAGGTAACGGCAAGGATAATTTCATTATCGGGAATGGTTTGCATTACATCAAGGCAATCTCCCTGGATTATCTTGCCAAGTCCAACCTTTTTGATTCGCATCTTGAATTGAGTCCTATAAAAGCGTTTCCCCACTTCTAAAGCGGAGACAACTTGCAAGGCTTTTGCTTCTCCAATTCCTTCAAATTGTGTTAAATCACTTACTTTTATTTCTCCTTCCAGATTGTCTTTCAGATATCTAACCACGTCTTTACTTAAGTCAAATACATTTTTACCCTTTGTCCCGTGTCCTAAGACGATGGCTAATAAGTCCTCTGTGGTGATTGCTTTTGGATTGTCACAGGCTAATAATTTCTCTCTTGGTCTGGCATCTTCACTAACACTCATAAAAACCCCCTTCTTTAATTGTTATCTTTTATCAACATGTTTAGTAACTACTAAACATAAATAACTTTGGAAATACTACACATCACACTACCAAAATAAAAACAAAAATAGAAAACTTTATTACTTCAATGTTATCTTCCTTTTTCAAGGTGAAAGAAAAATGGAATTGGAAGGAGTAGAAATAGAGGATACATTTGCTGAAGCGTTCCCGATAAAGGTTGCGCGAGTGTTGATAACGGCGGTGAATGAGAAATGGGCGATGGAAGCGGCGAAGGAGACGACGGGTTTTGGCACTTCCGTAATAATGTGCCCCGCAGAGGCAGGGATAGATAAAATAGCATCGCCAGAGGAGACCCCGGATGGAAGACCAGGTGTTTATATAATCATCTGCACGTTCGGCTATAAGGCATTGGACGAGCAATTGCTCGCGAGGATAGGACAATGCGTTCTCACCTGCCCGACAACGGCGGTTTTTAATGCATTAAAGAAGGAAGAAAGCGAGAAGGAGTTCAACACGGGCTTCAAGCTAAAATTCTTTGGCGACGGGTTCGAATCGGAGGAGGAACTTTACGGCAGAGCGGTGTCGAGGGTTCCGATAATGGGCGGTGAATTCGTGATAGAGAAAAACCTGGGAGCAAAGGAGGGCGTTGCCGGTGGAAATATATTTATCCTTGCGAAGGACCAGATGTCCGCGTTAACCGCGGTTGAGGCTGCCGTTTCTGCCATTGGGCAGGTAGAAAGCACGATAACTCCTTTTACGGGTGGCGTAGTCGCATCTGGCTCGAAAATCGGCTCACAGAAATACAAGTTCATGCACGCAACGATAAATGAGAAGTTCTGTCCCACGCTAAAAGACAAGATAGAAGCGTCTGAGCTGCCTGCGAACGTGAATGGCGTTTTTGAGGTGGTGATAAACGGACTTAGCGAAGAAGCGGTTAAGGAAGCGATGAGTGCGGGAATAAAAGCGGCGGTGAAAGTACCCGGGGTGGTGAAAATAACGGCGGGTAATTTCGGTGGTAAATTGGGGAAGTACCAGCTCAGGCTTAAAGATGTGTTGGGGCTGTAATAAAGTCAGTCTTCGTTACCGCCGAGAACGCGGAGAGCGCTGAGATGACAAAGAAAGAAAGATTGAACCGGATCAGGAGAGCAATACCGGTGCCGCTATCGAGGTACATTGCAATCTTGGACTTGCCCTGCTGGAGTCCGCCTACGAGGCTTGCCTGGCTTTTGAACTTGTGGTAAATAATTCTCCTGGCTCTCTGCGGGCTCAGCGGGCTCAGCGGGCTCAGCGGTAAACAAGTACAGAACAGAGAGGAATAAACGCTCACTCATGGGCAAATCCTCTTCCTCCTATTTTTAAAATCCCTTTGTGATGTGAATACACGATTATCTTTTTATTGTGTTGTAGCATAAATATTGATGATGAATATAATGGGGGAAATAAAAATTTCGGTTACGGCGGATGTGTATAAAGCGCTGTTAATGGAGAAAAAGGAGAAGGAGAGCTTAAGCGATGTTATATCGCGTCTTTCAACAAAAAATCTGTGCATAGAAGAAGTTGTGGGCACTCAGATACTCTCAAGGGCGGATTGGGATGAAGTGAAACTTGAGTTGAAAAAGGCAAGCAATTTGACACTAAGGAAACTCGGTAAAGAACGGGTATAAAATGAAGCTGTTAGACACAAGCGTGTTAATTGACATTGACATCGGTGGCAAAGAGGTGCTGGAAAAAGCAAAAGAGTTGGACACGGAAGGAAAGCACGCCATTTCCACCGTTTCACTCTACGAGTTTTATTGGGGTATATTTCGGAAATATGAAATTGGCTCAAGAAAATACAACGAAGCGATGAAAAAAGCGGAAATATTGCTTTTGAGGTTCTCTTCTCTCTCAATAACGACAGAGATTGCAGTAAGAGCAGCGAAAATTGGAACAGCACTAATATCCAAAGGTGAAGAAATTGGCATCAATGACACATACATTGCAGCTACAGCACTTGTACACGACCTAACGCTCGTAACCGCAGACGTAGCACATTTCAAAAGGATTGAGGGATTGATAGTGGAAGCGTGGTAATTTTTTTTTTGAAAATCTGTGTAATCTCGTGGTTAAAATTTAGTGAGCCCAAAGCCAATCTTCGAAAGGAATAAACGCAGCACTCTGAGGACATAGGCAAGTCCGCTTCCTCTATTTTCTAAATCCTTTTTATTGTGTTGTAGCATAACTATTGATGATGAATAATGGGAGTAATAAAAATATAAAGGTGGAACTCACAGAATTAGAAGACTTGGTTAGGCACCAGTTTAAGAAAATCGCACTTTTGGAAGAAGCAATAACCACGGGTTCATATGCTACCGAACATCCCGGTTCCTCCGATTATCAAAAACTCGAATTTCTTGGAGACCGTGTAATCAGTCTGATATTGGCGGAGAACCTTCTCGTGTCAAAATCTCTCGATGAAGGAAAAATGACCTTTCTGAAGTCTGAACTTGAAAATAATGAGCGATTGGCTGACTACGGGGAAAAAATTGGTCTCAGAAATTATATCAGAGCCGGTGAGAAGAAAGAAAGAATAAGCAAAAATGTTATCGCAGACGTTTTCGAAGCTATTTGCGGTGCAATATATCTGGATAGCGAGGAATCTATCAGAATCAAGGAAGTAAAAAAGTTCTTAATTAAATTTGACATCTTTGAGAGAATAAAAGAAGAAATGTCAAGTGGGGGCGAGTTCCTTCACATTAGAAACCGGTTCGAGAATAAGTTCAGGGAAATAAATCGCTGCAACCCGGAAATAGATTTCGAGTATAGTTCAACAGGAGAGGGACACCAGACACGGTGGAAGATAGAAAAGTGCTCGATTAAAGACATTCAAACGGGAGAATACGTCGAACTAAAAGGGGTGAAGAGCGACACTGGGTTTAATAACAAAAAAGATGCCGAAACTGATGTAATTGATCAGGCGTATGAATACATGGAAAAGAGGGGGTGGAAATTAAAACTTTAGGATTTCTACCCTCTGGATATTGAGCAATTACAAAAAGCCGATTTCTTTGTTATGCGAACATCACGCCCGTCTCCTTAGCATTTAGATAAGAGTTCAGCCTGCCCCCCAATACCTTCTCTATTGCTTTCTCGAAATCTTCCATTTCTATTGTTTTCTTATTCTCTTTTACTGCAAGCATCCCCGCTTCGGTAGATATTGCCTTTATATCAGCACCAGTGGCATTTTCAGTATGTGCTGCCAGAGTGTCTAATTTTACGTCTTTTCTCAATTTCATCTTAGCCGTATGTATCTTGAATATCTCCTTCCTTGCTTCCATATCAGGCATTGGTAGATCTATGATGCGGTCGAACCTTCCGGGACGGAGCAAAGCGGGGTCGAGAATATCAGGTCGGTTTGTCGCTCCTATTATCCTCACATCGCCTCTTGGATTGAAACCATCTATCTCTGCTAAAAGCTGCATCATCGTTCGCTGCACTTCTCGCTCCCCCGAGGTGCCGTCCTCTACTCTGCGAGCCGCTACCGCATCTAACTCGTCAATGAACACTAGAGAAGGAGCCTTTTCCTTCGCCAGTGCAAAAAGGTCTCTTACTATCCTCGCACCTTCGCCTATGTATTTCTGCACTAATTCTGAGCCAACGACGCGTATAAAAGTGGCAGACGTGCGGTTTGCAACAGCTTTTGCAAGCAATGTTTTTCCCGTACCCGGCACGCCGGTCAGAAGAACACCCTTTGGTGGCTCCACGCCTACACGCTCAAACCTCTCCGGGGCAGTCAGCGGCAACTCCACTACTTCCCTTATTTCTTCTATCTGCTCCTCCAACCCACCTATCATTTCATAATTCACGCCCGGCGATTCTATTACTTCCATACCATAGACCGCGGGGTCTTTTTGAGTAGGGAGCACGCTTACCACAGCCAGTGATTGTTGATTCATTCCTACTTGTGCGCCGGGAATAGCTTCTTTCGGGTCTATAAACTGTGCGTAATTCACAACGAATCGAGGTCCTGTGCTGCTCCTCACCACCATCCTTTTACCGTCTATTACCTCTACAATAGTTCCTATTATCAGGGGTGGTACACGCAACTTTTCTATCTCCGACCTCAATTTCTTTATCTCTCGTTCATATCGAATTCTCATCCCCTCGTAATATCGCCCCTCTCGCTCTATCTTCTCTTGCCTCTCTTTCAGCAGATTGTTCGATTCCTCCAACTGCCGCATCTTATCCTGCAAATATCTTGAATAATCATCGCCATACGATACACCGCTATTGCTGCTCGCTTTCATCTTACCTCTAAGAAATTATTTTACTTCTCCGGTTTATAAAAATATAAAAGTGAGCGAGAATATAAAAGATGCAGTGTGAGATATGTGGCTTGGAAATAAAAGGAGAAGCGCAATACATAAAAATAGGCGTCTCTAAGCTAAGAGTTTGTAAATCTTGCGCACGCCACGGAACAGTTGTAGAAGTTGATGAAGCAAGGCGCACGGCTGAAGTAAAAGGTAGTGAACAACCGCAGCTTGCCCGGGCTAAAGGAAAATCGAGATTATATGAGCAGATGGACCGGGATATAGAAGCGGGGATAGAAATCGAGGAGAATTATGGAAGAAAGATAAAAGAAGCGAGAGAAAAAGCAGGGCTAAAACAAGCGGAGCTTGCAAAACGGATAAATGAAAAGCAATCTTTGCTGCGGAAGATAGAAAACGAGGAGATAATACCAGACGAGGGGCTGAGGCGGAAAATAGAGCGTGTTCTTAAACCCTTTTTGGCATGAAAATCCTAAATCCTAAGTAGGGTTGAGTTTCGGATAAACATAGGACACTCGAACATACCTCATTTTATCCGATTATGTTTAGTCATATATAACACTTTTTATTATAAACTCCGTTGATTTGATCACTTTCAAAGACCCGTCCTCCAGTTCAATATTAATTTTAAGATTCTTTGACCTGACATCCAGGACACAAAATACGAACAAGTTGATTAAATCTTTTGGCAGCTTAATCTCGTGTTTCAGGATGTCAATGAATCCATACTCTTTATCACTGCCCTTATCGTTCTTTCGCCTTACAATCCGTAAAAAATAGATTTTATCAGACTTGAAATGTTTAACCGCCTTATTTTCCAGATTCACGTTCTTGAGATCGTCCATATGCTTGATGTCCCCCTTTTTGATCTCGGGATTGTTTGAGACCAATTGCGAATATTTTTCATAAGCAACGTTAAAATCCTTGATCTTGACGTCAATCTCCTGTTCATCGCGGAATTGCAGTTTATTCCAGAATTTCTTTGAAAAGACGCTGTTAAATCCTTCCACCTGCCCGTTATTCCACGGGCTTCTCGGAGCTATGTAGAGCGGATAAACGCCCAAATTAAGCAGGAAGAACGCAAGTTTGCCAATGTACTTCTCATGTGACAAATTAGCTCCGAATGCGGAATCGTTATCTATTTTCAATATTTCCGGGATCGGGTGCGTCTTCCATATTTCTTTCAACGTCTTTATCGTCTCTTCAGTAGTCTGTCCTTCAATTCTCTTTGCTATTCCCTGCTTTTCCGGGCGGATGTATTTGCAAGAGAGGAAATTAATTCTGTTGTCTGAGCCTTTGAGATACTTCGGACCTATGAAATCAATGCTCATCATGCTTTTACCCAATTTGATCAGGGTGTATTCAGGGTATTTCATGTATTTGCTCTCCCCTTTTTTCTTCTTTGCCTGGCTTTTCACCATCCCTTTCTCCTCCAATACTCGATCTACATAAGATTTTGAGACTTCTTTGCCGGTCTGTTTTTCATAATTTTGCTTGACCACCTCAGAACCGATAAAATAACTGTCTTCTTTCTCTAAATCGCTCCTTATTTTTATAACTTGCTCTTTTGTTTCAGGCGTGTATTTTCTGCATTTTCCCTTTTCCCGGCCTCTGTTGTCATTTGATATTTCGTTTTCATCCATCTGTATCCATTTACCTACACTATCTTTGCTCGCCAGTAGATGACGTGCTATTTTACGGTTACTCCATCCTTTCTCGTGCAGCTCTTTTGCTTTCTTACGTTTAAATATTAATAACTTTTTCTTCATTTCGGGCACTTCTTTTACACATAAAAGTGTCCTACTTCTATACGAAACTCAACCCGGTTAATCTTGATAAAAACCAAGGACATTTTTGAGCACATAAAAGCTTTTTGATTCATTGTCCGTTCAAAATCCCACTGAATGAACTTTGAGCAGATACTCAAACTCTTCTTCTTATCAGATACAGCACAGTCATCAATCCAATTATTACGAATACAGCTTCAAATCCGGGCGATGACGTTTCGGTTTCTGCTGGTGTTGGTGTTAGTACTGGCGTTGACGTTGGAGGTCTTAGTTCAATGGTCACGTTATCGCTCCGGGCAATTTTTTCGCCACTCTGCACTGATTTGATATAAGCTTGAATTTTAAAGTTTCCGCTAAAAGGGAATTCTTTTCTATTCCACGTGTTAACGGCATAACTTGATTTTCCACCCGGACCCATGTCTATCTCTATTAATCGTTCAGCAGGCAATTTCCAGTATTTAGCTCCCTCATCGGGGTAAACTATCTCTACACCAACACTGTAATCGTTTCGATATATAATCGCTTCGCCTTTATTCTGGACGGTGACGCGGAGTGTGACGGATTCGCCGGGGTCAATCGTTACGGCTCTATCGTTTAACAATGATGGTTTCGGGTTTTCAACTTCGATATCAACGAACCGGAGCTCAAACGCGGACGTCTTTTCGAAATATCCCGAATACGCAACCACCGCGACCAGCAGTAATAGTATTGCTAATACAATTCCTATTGCGATTCCCGTTTTCATTTTTATTTTGTATTTATTTAGCTCCTTTATATATTAATTACATTATACACCTTACACCAGAAAATGAGAGGATTTAAAGAGAGGTTGGCGAAGGAAGGGAAGTTAATAGAGATTGGGCGAAGTGTATCGTCGAGATACGAGGTTGCATCTATTTGTGCAGAGTTTGAACGTAAAGGAAACAAAAAACCCGTTCTTTTCCACTCCGTTGACGGCACGCATAAGGTTATAATGAACGTATTAGGCGGAAGAGAAATACTGGCGGAGTTGCTTGGTACCTCTACCTCGAATATCGCACCCTTTTTGGCGAAAATCGCGGAAGGTGGAGAAAGGGAAGGTAGCAAGGTGAAAATAGTCGAGGATTCGCCGACAAGAGAAGTAGTTAGCAAGCCAGATTTAAGCGAGTTGCCGATATTAACCTATTTCAGTGGAGATGGTGGCGCTTATATCACGGGAGGCGTGGTTGTTGCGGAATTGGATGGAGTGAGGAATGCGTCAATTCACCGGATGATGGTTTTAGATGAGAAAAGATTGGCGGCGAGGCTTGCCCCTCCTCGTCACCTGTATAAGCTGCATCGTGAAGCGATAGAAAGAGGAGAGGATTTAAAAGTGGGAATAGCCATAGGTATGGACCCTGCGGTTCTTTTAGCCGCTGCGACAAGAGTTCCGCCGGGAAACGAATTTGAATATGCCTCGGCATTGAAAAGAGAACCGGTAGAGCTTTTCAAATTGGACAATGGCGTAGCAGTTCCTCATGCTGAAATCGCCCTGGAGGGGTTCATAGGCGAAGAAAGGGTGAAAGAAGGTCCCTTTCTGGATATTACCGGCACTTATGACCGCGTAAGAGAGGAGCCAGTTATCACGCTTACGAAGATGTATAGCAGAAAAGAGCCGATTTACCATGCCATTCTTCCTTCGGGCAGTGAGCATAAGCTGCTTATGGGTGTGCCTTACGAACCGTTGATATTTAGGGCAGTAGAACGTGTGGCACGTGTGAAGAACGTTTTTTTGACAGAAGGCGGCTGTTGTTATTTGCATGCGGTAGTGCAGATAAAGAAGGAGGGCGAAGGAGAGGCGAAAAATGCGATTATTGCGGCTTTCGCTGCTCATCCCAGCCTTAAAAGCGTTGTCGTTGTTGATGACGATATAGACATATTCGACCCGAAAGATGTGGAGTATGCAATAGCAACGAGGGTTCGATGGGATGAGGATGTGGTGTTCATACCAAAAGCAAGAGGGTCTTCACTTGACCCTTCTGCAAAAAATGGGCTGACGACGAAGATGGGAATAGATGCGACGAAGGAATATGGAGAAGAAAAGAGGTATGAGCGGGTTGTAACTACTGAATAGTAAAATAAGATAGGTTTTTATAGTGAAGAATACGAATATTTCACGAGGAGGGATGCGGAAAATGGAATCGTTTGTAGTAGAAGAATCATTGAATTCTGTAAAGGTATTCTGGCTTGAACAAGAACAATTGGTGGAAGAAATTCATAAAGTTGCAAGTGAAATAGGCGAAGCCAATGAGAACGTATTGAAAATCATCTTGTTTGGCTCGTTAGCAGAGAGAAGAGGTGTGCCGGGAAGTGACGCGGACATTTTAATCATACTCGAAAGAGATGATAAACCGTTTATGGATAGGATTGCGGAGTGGTCAGAGAAGTTCTCAATGGATTTTTCGGTTGAAATTTTCCCTTATACGGAGAAAGAGCTGAATAATCCAATTGCTCAGGAAGCGGTTAAAAGTGGAATCACATTGTTTGAGCGGTAAGAGATAAATGAAAGGAGGACGCATTCCAGAAATGAACGAAGAGATAGTGAAAGTATCAAGACTTTGTTACCAATGCGGGGAATGCACGGCTGCATGTCCACTGCGAAGGGTATCAAAGTTTTCACCGCGTGGTTTTGTATATAATCTTAATGCAAATGGTGTTGATACCGCTGAGAACGAGCAATGGAACTGTTTGATTTGCGACAATTGTTATACTATATGTCCCCGGGGCGTGGATTTCCCGGCTCTTATACTAAATTTGAGGAGTGAAGAAGATGCAAATGCAAAAGAAGATATATTAGCGCACAGCGTATTCTCGGAAATAGCTACTTTTATGACTTTCTTTGACAAGGGCGTGCCTACGGAGTTCAAAGGTGAAACGGATGAAAATAGCGAGTATGGCTATTTCCCCGGCTGTTTGGATTATCTCGACCTGTTCATGGACGTTGGCGTGAACTTTCATAAGATAGGCGATTACGCGATAAAGCTGCTGAATAAAATAGGGATAAAGCCGAGAATTGCAAGCTTGAAATGCTGTGGTCACGATGTGCTTTTTCAGGGCAATTATAAGGTTTTCGAGCAGCTCGCCGCCTATAATACGGAAAAAATAAAGGAGTTGGGTATAAAAAAGCTCGTTGTGAGTTGTGCTGAAGGTTTTTTTACTTTCAAGAAATATTACGAACTGGAAGCCATTGGCGTTGAGGTTATACATATTTCTCAATTGTTGAGCGAGCGAATGGAATTCTCAGACGTGGAAAAAGCACGTAATCGAGCCATAACAGTCACATATCATGACCCTTGTGCGATGAAACGTTTTCAGTTATACGAGGCGCCGCGAGATGCGATAAAGAAATCAGGCGTAAAATATGTAGAACTGATGCGTTCTAAGGATAATTCGCTGTGCTGTGGTGTTAGCGGGATGATGAACTGCAATGACATGAGCAAAGCACTCAGGGCGTTCAGGCTGGATGAAGTAAAAGGAATGAACGTGGACGTGCTGATAACCACCTGTCCGAAGTGCTTATCGCATTTGAGTTGCTTGAAGCACGAGAGTGAGAGAGAGGAGGAAAAAGAGACGGAAGGAGAATATAATTTTGAGATAGTTGACCTTGCGGTATTTTTGGGGCGGTTATTGTTCTCTGTTCATAAAAACTCGATTTGAAATATGCCCTATTCAAATGCACTTTCTTCTCTTTGGTAAGAAGATTTAAAGCTCGGATAGACGATAAGAACCCAATTCGTTCATATCATAGTGTTCATACATTTAACCTATATACTTTAACCTCGTTGCTCGCATAGAAAAGCGTATATCCTTCAATAGACTGGTTAGTCCAGAGCCGATAGTAAGTTGTCTGATTTGTGAGATTGTTCAGACAAACCAATCGCCCATTATCATCGAAGGTCATCCTGATTGACTCATTGAGCGGTGTTGGTTTGTATCCCGCAGCGTAACCTATTATGGGTGCTATAAAAGCATCGTTTAGAAAAAGCATCAGGTATACTTCTGAGCTATTGTGTTTCTGTTTGAAAGTTCGAGCTATCTGCAATCCTTTGTCAGGGTCAGTTGCCATCATGACCGCTGAGACCGCCTTTACTTCCTCGTCTGGAAAGTGCATCTGGTCAATTACCGACCTTCGTTGTGCGAAATACGCTAATGAATTTCCATAGTCCCACCAGTTGATAAATAGCGAATCTGGGTCTGTATTGTTTTTGATGTACAAAAACGTTTCTTTCCATTCGGGTTTAATAGTAGAGGAATAACGCACGTCATTTTTTAAAGAACCAATAACAGGATTTACGAGGGCGATGCCAAAGATTATGAGAACAGCTACTGCTGCCAGCTTTTTCCATTTCAATTTTTGCTCTTCCTGGCTTGCTACTCCCAATATGAAAGAGGCTCCAATGCCAATTGTTGTGTACACAAACATCGAGAACATATCTATGAAATGATTTGCCCGGACTGCGGGAATCATGGTTGCGAGCAGTGCAGCAAGGAGATACAAACCGTATTTTTCATTGCGCTTGTAAAGAGCATATACACCAACCGCGGTCAGGGCAATCCCAACCAGCAGGAATGTACCGAAAAGAGTTTCAAAGCTTTCGGGTCTCGGTGGCATGAGGTCACCTGTGAATTTATAGACCAGAGGACCTTCTGTAAATCGCAGCATCTGTGTGGCTCTTAGTATCTCCGCGGGACCACGCACCGGATAGAGAATTAACGCTACTATAGAGCCTAAAAGCAGAGTAGAGGAGATGAACACCCACGTTTTCAGCAGATATTTTTTAGCCCCCCTCATAGAATTGCGGTGAACCAAATAGAAAGCAGATAAAAGAAGTCCGTAAAAAATAAGTATCGCATGAAGGATGAAGTATCCACCCCACGTGAAACCCGTAACGCCAATAAGAACTGCTGGAGCGAGAATTGTAGCCAAGTAGACCGCTTTAGTTTTGAATTCATCAGGAAAAGGATTTTTGGCTATTTTAAGCGCTTTCCATGCAACCACAACAGTTAAAATGATTAGAAACAGGGAAAGAGCGTCGTGGAAGACGAACCCTTTCATGGTTCGGAAGATTAGAAAATGGGAGAAGGAAGCGAGCAACCCGGCAACGACACCTGCAGATTTATTGAACAGGCTTTTTGCAAACCAGTATATAACCAGCACGGTGCCTGCTCCGAGCAAGGGTGGCACCAGCCCCTCAGCGATAGCCATACTGGACAGCGAGAATTTGAAGGGGATAAGGTCAATTATCCAGCCCACGAGGGCAAGAAGATAAGCCATACCGGGCTGATATAAAGGTGCCGAGCTGAAAGGGTCTGGAACTGCCGGGTGTCCAAAGCTGTAAATATATTCCGCCTGTCTTGCCATATAAGCATCGTTATCCCATTTTGTCTCCCACGCACCGTCCATAAAGCGTATTGTAAATGATAGAGCAAACAGTAAAATGATGGGGAGTAGCTCTTCTTTAAATCTCTCCCAACTTGCACTTTTTGACATGGTTGTGCACCAATAATTAAATTAGGAGGGTTATATAAAATAAACTATGCCCGAAAAAATAGTTGTAAATCCCGGAGAATGTGCATTAGTTGTTATAGACATGCAGAAGGACTTCTGCTACGAAGACGGCGCTTTGTTCGTCGGTGCCGCAGTAAAAGCGATAATACCGCGAATACGCGGATTGATAGAAGCAGCAATACGAAAGAAAGTGCATCTAATATTCACGCAGGATTGGCATTCGCAGGACGATGAAGAGTTTGAAGTATGGGGTCGGCATTGTGTTCGAGACACAAAAGGAGCAGAGATAATAGACGAGCTTTTTTTAAAAGAAGCTTATGCAGTGAAAAAGCAGAAATATAGCGCTTTCTTTGAAACTGACCTCGATGCACATCTAAAAGAAAAAGGAATAAGAAGATTGATTTTAGCAGGCGTAGTTACAAATATATGCGTGCTGCATACTGCAATAGACGCTTCTCTCAGGGGCTATGAGACGATAGTGCCGGAGGATTGCGTGGCGGCGTTAAGCGATTACGAGCAGGAATACGGATTGCGGCATATTAAATCCGTATTGAAGGGGACTATCACGAGTTCGGGTAATATCGTCTTTTGAATTTATAAAGTATATATGCCGTGATAGGCGGAGTAGCCTCTCAAATTTTTAGATGTTTATCCCTTTTAGTACAATATCCCCTTCGTTGACACCAATATCATTAGCGATAACCCAGCACTTTGCCTTTAGCAGGAAAAATATAGGGTGTTTTTCATCAGAAAGTCCCTCATAATTCCCCTGACCTTTACCTATTACAAACTTTGAATTTTTATATACCTCTTTGAATTCAGCATTGCATGTTTCGAGAACGGTTCCAGGTGCACTCGTTCCGGATGATAATATGGATGCAACTTTATCAATTCCCGCCTGTACGGCATCTTTATACGTCACGTCATTTATAACGGGTATCTCCCTGACTATATATATTACCGGCTTTTTCATCTCCTCTATTAAAATTCTATCGAAAACTGATTCACCAGCATTGTCGCCAATATACAGAATCTCATCGGTTTTATCTAAATACGCCTTAAATTTATCGTAATCGAATATTGCAAAATTCTGTTTGTGCACTTTATCTATTTCCTCTTCGATATTGAAGTTTCTATTCACGCCAAAGTCTATCACATTACCCGCAATTGCAATTCTTATCGCTGTAAGGAGCTTGTCATTCGATTTTTCCACTTTATTCTTCAAAGAGGGGTATAATGCCAGGGCTTTCTCAGTGCTCGCCCTTTTTAGTTCATTGTATGGGTCAAATACGCCCGTAATTTCCCTTACTTTCTCGTATATCAGCATTCCCGTTTCTGGCGGGGTGCTTTCAAGTGGAATGTCCCTTAGCATCGTTCCTATTTCATCCAGGAGTTTTTTTAGTTTGTTTTCATCTCCCGTTGCTATCCGCCCTGCACGGAGTGCTTGATTGAAGAAGCAGGGAATACAGTCAAGATATGTTCTCATTTTAATTTAGTTAATATATCCGTGCTTCCCATTAATATAGGAACTTCTTCTACTCACGACTACTTACCGAACTCCCTGCCCAGGATTTCCATCACCTGGTCCTTGTTTTGTATGCTGCTTGTGGCAGCTACGACTTTTCCATTCTTGAAATACACCGTGAATGGCAATCCCATGAACAATGCACATTCAGGCAAATTTATGATAAAGTCTGCCGCAGGGATGTCAAAATCCTGGTCGCGGAATGTTACATGCGGATATGTCCGTTCCAATTCTTCCATAACACTAAAGACGGGGACGCACATTGGTCCCATTCTGCCACAGCAAACCATGACATTTTCATTGTTTTCCACGACTTCCTTAACCTCTTGTTCCGTTTCTAGATGTTTGAGATTTGTGTTCAGCATCTTACTTCCCCCTTTGAATATATAGTGGCCGTCAAGCCAGCAGGACCCGACCCTGCAATGACTACGTTTTCCATATTATCCTCCTTTTTTTAAAATCTTTGTTAATTAAAAAGATAATTTATTTGCCACTTAAATTTAAAAAGATAAGTGTTTTAGATTCGTATGGAATGGTTCACCCTCGCTCTTTTCGCTTCCACACTATGGGCAGTAGCAATATTAGTGGATAAGTTCGTTCTGACACACCATATCAAAGATGCCTTCTCCTACCAGATTTTCCTGACAGTTACATTGATACCCGCCGTTTTAGTTCTTTTTATCTTCTCTTCTTTCCGTAATTCGCCCCTGGTTTATCTCACGATTCTCGTAAGCGGGATGATTCTTGGCGTAGCTTTCGTTCTTTACAATAAAGCGCTTCTGGTAGAAGAAGTATCGAGAGTAACACCTTTATTTTACCTATCGCCTCTTTTCGTACTCCTTTTCGCATCATTATTCCTTGCAGAGAGCCTGTCAATGAAAGAGTATCTTGGCATCGGACTTATGGTTTTCAGTGCGATTTCCGTCTCTCTAAGAAGGACTGAGCACAAATCCAAATCCATATCCCTATCGCTCTCACCTGCATTGTTCATGATTCTACTTCTGGATTTAATCCTGGCAGGCAAAGACGTCATCGCAAAATTCTTCTTCTCATACGTGGACTTCTGGTCATACCTGTTCTGGTTCATACTCGGTGAGATTGTAGGAAGACCCCTTCTCTTACTCCTCCCCGGCATCCGGAGAAAATTCGCTGCCGATATGAAATCGCTCTCATCGAGAATATGTTTGCTTTGCTTTATCAACAGTTCCATCGTGTGTGCGGGTTTTGTTTTCTACTTCAGTGCGGTTTCCCTGACGTATGTCTCTCTCGTGAGTACGATGCTGTCAACTCAGCCATTTTTGGTTTTCCTCGTTGCCACCGTACTCGCGGTTTTTTATCCGGAGTCGCTAAATGAGCGCATAGAGAGAAAAGGGATTATCATCAAACTAATTGCAGTCGTTATGATTATTATCGGGTCGTATTTAATCGTATCTTAAATGAAGATTTGGAAAGAACTTTGCGTCTGATTTTGAAGCTCAGGATTAGCTGGGAAGTAGAGTACTTTCAATATGAAATTGATTTTAACCGATAACCTTTTATCTTGGTATCCTCTCCAAATTGATTGGTAATGCACTGAAGATATACAACTCCCCAGAGTTATCCTCAGGTCGGACATACTGTTCAGTCATGCGCAGATATCAATATGCTACTGCACTACGTGATATGTCATAGAGAATATACCACGCCCAACATACACCCTTCATCCTAATCCGTATCGTAGTCCTTCTCCGGAAACCTCTTTGCCCTAATCAGTTCCGCAAGCGAAGGCAAACAAAAACGTTTACTGACCCGATCGTAGATATACTCATACGCACTCACACCTAACTTCTTCGCCGTCTGAACGATCGTCAAAAAGGTATCATTTGCCTTTGTGCCGTCTTCGGTCATGGTATGCAGGCTCACGTCACGCTTGCGAACCTGCGCTCTCGCACCCAATTCCGCATCGTTGTTGTGTAAAGGAAGTTCTGGGTATTTCAGCACCATCAAGAGTTCCGACTTCTTATCCTTACTCTTTGCAATCCGCTCATCCAAAGCGGGATACCCGGTTTTCGTGGAAAACAAATGATCAAATTCTGCCGATAGTGCTTCCGCCTCCTCGTGAGGCGAATTTTCCCCGAACTCCAGGAGGTTTCGGAAATAAATCCAGCATTTTACCAAAAACCCGCTCTCGTAATTGTGCAACCAATTTTTTAGACAGCCCGAATTCACCCAGCAGGTCGAAGGCTTCCTCATTGAAGCAATAACTCCTTGCTTTGCCGTCTGGGTCACCGCGCAGTATATCGAGAATGGTAAGACGGTCTTTGTGAGGCGTCGTGAAGTAAGCGGTGTAGTAGGGATTGCAAACGATCTGCGCATAGTGATTCTCCCCACGGACTCTGGAGCTGGTATCATCAATCTGCTGGTAATCAGTAGAGAGCAGCCCAGCCAGAAAAATATCAGCCTTCTCCTGATGGAAAAGTTCATTGTTCTTTGTAATAATGCGTGAAATCTTCGCTGGAGAGATCAAAATCCTGAAATTGTCTAAAAACTCGTGTATCTTTGGCTCTGACACGTTAGCAACATGTTTAAGCGTGCAAACCAGCGATTTCACACCAGGTCCGAATTCTCCTTCAATCTCAGGCGGTAATTTCCCCATGTAGGTCTTGTTTTGGGATGGGGAGTAGTAAATCTCTTTCATATATTCTTCTTTTTGAGGATATTTTTGGGTTTTCTTTCTTCTTCTGAAGAGATGTCTTCGTTCGGTTTCTTCCTGGAGGGTTTAGTGTCTGGTTTGGCTTGCTCTCCTTTTAGGAGATTGATTGCATCTCGTAACTTCTGGTTTTCTGCTTTTAATTTTTCATTCTCCTCGCTCAATTCTTCAATGAGCTGGAGCAGGATGCGGATGACTCCTGCCAATCGTTCATCCGCAATTTCATCAGGGCGGATATTTAGAGTCTTTAATGTTTCTGTGATATGTGATCGGTTCATGGTAATACCTTTTACTCTCGCGACATACATATTCCAGTAGAAATTAGGGTATAATAAAACTTTCACGTGCGTATGGCATCTGTCAAAAATGATAGCATTATCGATGATTCTGTATATTTGCAATTTTTGAGTTACCCTTTAATTTGAAGAGGATACCTAAACAGTATAAAAACAAAACTAATGGCAACAATAATATGGAAATAAGAATATGCTTTTTATACTTCTTAATGAAGTTACTCAATTTGGCATTCATTTCAACACTTCCTAATACACTTTTATTTTTCTAAGCAAAGTCACATACACACTCGCAGTTATCATGGTAAGCTATGATGTGCTTTCTACCTTCATAGCTGCAAAGCTATATGGACGGTTTGCGGATTTAAGCCCGCTTTACAACTACTTATGGGAATGGAATCCCCTTTATGTTCCTATTAGGTTGGTAATAGCAATAGCATGTTTGATAATCATATTTTGGACTGCTTTAATCAGTGTTGAAGGCGAAAGAATACCGGAAAGGCTGCTGGTTATATGCTCGGACTTCTTTGCTGCGTATTTCTTAATCTTTGAATCGGTGGCTATTCCACATAACACGTTTGTTTTATTCGGCTCTTATGGGATAGTTTCGAGGTCAGAGATGTATTTTATCTAGGAGATAGTATCTGCGTTTATTGCAGCGGTTATTGTGGTTGTGGTGGATTGGAAAAGGATGTTGGAAAAATCGAAAGATAGATCGCATAACGTTCCCAGCATATACGATGTTGCGACCGAAAGGAGCAATGTCCCGAAGAGCAAGGGCGTTAGCCCGTGGTGTATATGCTGTGTTATCTGCTGCTGGTTGCCTGCTTGTTACATATTGGTAAAATTCTATCTTGCTCATATTCAAATAATCTTGCCTGCTTATCCACCTGTGCGTTACTACGCGCAGACAGGTCAAATTTTATTTTTGTAAAATCAATCTCTTTAATATTCTCAGGAATTAAAAAATACTGCACCAATTCTACCCAGTCAATATCCCTTATCGTCTCTATTTCATCTAAGTAAAAACCAACCCAAATATCACCAATTTTAGAGTTGGATGATTCTCTGGAGAGTTTATCTTTCGTGAGATTTACATACATTTCATCAATGTCAATCCCGACGAATCTCCGTCCCAATCTTTTTGCGGCAATAACCGTTGTTCCAGTTCCAACAAAAGGGTCTAGTACAACATCGTTTTCATCTGTACTCATCAGAATTATCCGTTCTAATAAATGTACTGGCAACTGACACGGATGTTCATCTCTATATTTATTGTGTTTAATCCGATGAATATCAGACCATACATCGGATACCAAAGGTCCAAACGGATGTAACCCCGCTTTTTTCCCGCCATAATCTTTTAGAAGATAGCCACATTTTCTACATCGCTTATGCGGATAACGAATCTCATAGAATTTACTTTTCTTTTGGTTTTTTACATAATATAAAATACCATAATGAGAAGGTTGTAAGCTTTTCCCCATTGGTGCGGTTGGTGCATCCCACGCAATCCAGTGTTTAAAATAAGCAGTTTCATTCAAGAAAGTCGCATAATATGTTAGCCATTTCGGGATATTATGGACAAATATAGAGCCAGTAGGCTTTGTAATTCTAACCATTTCATTAATCCACTGCTTACACCACTCCAAATAGGTGTGAAATTTCTTGTTGTCTTTATATCCCGTATATTTCTTCTTTAGATTAAAAGGTGGATCGGCAAATGTTATATCTACACTATTATCTGGAATGCTCCGCATAACTTCCAAACAATCTCCTTGAATTACACAATTAATATATTTATCAATCATTAAAAAACACCTTCTTCAGCAATTGCTTAAATCGCTCTAATTCCTCTTGGTGGAATGTAAAGACATCTTCATAGGCGGTGACCATTCTCTTCAAATCGTTTTTTCTTACATACCAACCAATACCATCAACGAAACCTATAAATTTTGCTTTTGGATAGTGTTGTTTTATAAGTGTATCAATAGAAATTTCGGTTTTTGATTTATCACCTTGACCAGATGAAGTTGTAGTTAAAAATGAGCTTTCAACAATAATTAACGGATTCTCTTTGTTCGGAATTATAAAATCCATTGTTCGTTTGGTATCTGGAGCATTATCAATTAATTCGCTTAAATCACCTTTTTCAAATGGAATTTCAAGTTCATTTAATATTCTCTCAACTAAAACTTCAGGATTGTTTTTCCCTTTAGCTGCTCTTGACCCTTTTTCTTTATATCTTGCAAGTGTGTCTATCAGTGCATTTATATCAAAATTTAATTTTTCTAAACTAAATTTTTGAAGTTCAAATGGAGGTAAAGTTTTTTGGAAAAATTCAATTGTAGAACCTTCATAGAAAATATTAACCAATCCTTTTCTAAAATACTCGTTTTCTTTTACGAGCTTTTCAATCTTAGATGTACTCCATTCTGAAATTTCATTAGTTTCCCTTTCTTGTAACCATTTTTCTTTAAATACAAGCTCATTTATCTCTTCATTGTCAACTATTCGTATAACAGTTAGTAGTGTTTTCAAACTCTCATTAGAAAAACCAGATATTGCCAAAAGTGCTTTTAAACCTAATTCTTTTTTTCTTCTTAGAAAATCCTCAAATACCTCCTTCTTACACCCTTTTATATTAACTTCATTCTTAAGATATAAAATTGCTTCCTTAACACTAAAAATATGAGTCTCATAGGTTTCTTCAAATTCTTCATCAAAATAATAAAATGTATTTTTCTGAATTACATTCAAATATTTTTCATCCAAAGTCTTCATTTTTCACACCTCTTTTGAAAGAATAACATGTATTCGTCTTTCATTGTGTTTCTCATACCTTTTATAGGCTTTAAAATACTTTTAACCAAAGGCAAATTATGTTTTTTGCAAGATTCTATAATCTTATTTTCCAATCTGATTCCCCCTGTTTGATTTGTATTAGACCCTATAATCATCACAAAATATTTATCTTTTTTTAGCACTCTTGACACTTCCGAACAGACAGATTCCATATCTTTAAAATAATTCTGTAATCGCTCATTTTTATTTCTACCAATTAATCCAATCATATCCTTTCTTATGTTATTAACATCATACCCTAAAATGTTTAATTGCGCTTCATCATTTTTTACATAATCAATCGCAAACGAATACGGCGGTGATGTAATTACTCCATCAATCGAACCATCTTCCAATGGTATTTTCGTTGCGGTAACATTTTCTAAAATGTTAACGGTTCCTATATCACTTATGTATTTAGAACTATTTAATATAAAATCAACGATTGTGTCCTCATATCTTTTTAGAACTTTTGTAAAAAGCTGTTTATGGCTGGATTTGACCACTCTTTTAGAATAGCCGAGAGAATCTAAAAAAGCTAATAAAGCCAATTCATAAACTTCTAATTTTTCAATATCATTAATCTTTTGTAATTGTTTTTGGGGTTCGGCAACGTTAAAGAAATTAAATAATCGTTCCGATCTATTAGAGATTCCTTTTAATAATTCAATATTTATAGTTAAACTATTATACTTTACTTTTGTCATAAATTGGCAAAAAGGGCTTAAATCAATGGCATAAGAATTTATACCCATCAATGCGGATTCAACATTCGCAGTGCCACTACCACACATTGGATCTAAAATATTTTCTCCCTTTTTTATTCCAATAATATTAATCAACGCCTTAATCAACTGAGGATGAAACTTTCCGCGATAAGGAAATAATCCATGTGTTGCATACCCTGTAGAAAATAACCCATTTTCGAAATAAGCTTTTGTGCTTGCTGTTCGATTATCTGTAAGTGCTTTTGTAGGGTGGTTATACATTAAAAAATGCTTTGTAAATTTACCATTAATAGATTTAAAATAGGCTAACCTATCCAACAAATCGCCTTTTGGTAAACCATTATACTCCAAATAGGCTAATTCCAATTCAAATAATTCATTAACTGATGGTAATAATTCTACCTTATCCTCAAATAAACTTTGTAAAAACGAAGATAAATTATGAAATTCTTTTTTTTCAATCACTTTTATCACCAATCCATTTTAATAAGTTTTGCCAGTAATCAATGTTTTCCATATTCAGGCGACCAAAGGCAGATAACATTGTATATCTATCTTCCATTTCGCCTCCGAAACTCCACAAACTCCTTAAACTTATCCTTCGGAATAATAATCTCTCCTTTTGCATCCCCTTCTTCTATCTGCCTTATCATAATCCTACATCTATTTCTACGCATCCGCTATAATTAAAACTTTGCCTTATTCCAATTCTCCACAATTCATCTCACAGCGTATTTCCATTCACCTCGCAATTTTAGCCAGACCGTTCTCAACCAACTCATCATTCAACGTTTTATCCGAATCTTCCAGATAAATCTTTGCAAGCCATCTTCTCCACTTACCTCGCTTCTCTGTTTCTATAATCATCTCGTTTCCGTTCTCGTTTAATCTCCGCTCCACGTATTCCGTTGCCTCCATCCCCTTTTTATATTCCTCACTATCCTTTGGGACTCTATATATCTCTGGCGTGTCTATTCCTTCCAAACGCACTCTTTCTCGCAGCGTCACATAAAATCCAAGTTCTATGAGCACATCTATTGTGTCTCCATCCACTACCCGTCCGAGCCTTGCCCGGTATCGGTAACACGGTTCCATTTAAAATACCTCCGCTTAAATTAACCCTGACTTACACTTAAAGAAAAAGTCAAGTCTCCTGCATGCTTTCTATCCACGATTTGCCACGTTCGGAAAGCCGATAGTATGTCGCTTTTTCACGCTCTATCTTCTCCACAACACCCTGTGTGAGAAGAGAATTTGCCGCATCGAACCGGTCCCCCATGCCTCTCAACCCTCCGAGGATATTTGTAGGGTCTATCCCGGTGTTCCTGGAAATCTCCGCGGGATACGAAGCCCGGGGATAGATTTTATAGAGATACATTACGATTTCAGTCCTCACCCGGCTCCTTCTGAGAGAACGCAAAACATCTTCAAATCCCACTTCCTCGCTCATTCCTCGCTCTTCCTCAGCAGCTTTTCGAGCGCCTCAAATAAATTCTTTATCGAGAAAGGCTTCCACAGGTATTCATCAGCTCCCGCTTCCAGCGCTGCATTCCTCTGCTCCGGCGTGCCCAATGCGGTGATTGCGATAATCAAAGCGTTTGGGTCATCTTTCTTTATCTCCCTTATCGCTTGAATACCATCCATCACCTCCATCGCCAGATCCATGGTAACGAGGTCCGGCTTCAATTCTTTATATTTCTCCACCGCTTCCTTTCCATTAACCGCAAAGCCCACCACTTCATAGCTTTCCTTTTCCTGTTCCAGCATCTCAGCCAGCATTTCTCGCATGTATGCCGCATCTTCCACAATCAATACTCTCTTCTTCTGCATCTTCACACACCTCCTTTCTTTATTTTTGTCTTTTTGGCATTATAAAGACGAATTTTGAGCCCTTTCCAACTTCACTTGTTGCCCATACTATCCCGCCATGCAACTTTACATACTCCTTTACTATTGATAAACCCAGCCCAAGACTCCCTGACTTCCGGGTCAAAGAGGTATCAACCATGTAAAATCGCTCAAAAATCTTTGGTAGATGCTCCTCCGAAATGCCAATCCCCGTATCCGTAACGCAAACACGTATATTCTCTCCCCTATCCTCAACCATGATGTCTATCCTCCCACCCTCAGGAGTATATTTGATCGCATTGGAAATCAAGTTAGAGAATATGGCGACTGTCTTCTGCTTATCCGCTTGAATCTCTATCCCCGGGACGACCGTAGAGAGAACTTGTTTTTTCGCCTTTGCTTCAGGTTCCACGCTCTTAACCACTTCTTGCACCGCTTCCTGGATGGAGAACTCTTCCAGAATTAGCTCTACCTTCCTGCTGTCAATGCGTGCAAGTTCTAACATCCGATTAATCATCTTCTCAAGTTCTCTTGCACATTGCTCTATGTTAGAGACATATTTCCGCCCCTTGTCAGGGATCTCACAGCGCTCCAGCAGACTTGCATACCCCACAATTGGAGCAAGAGGGGACCGCATCTCATGATAAGCCACGTTAAGGAACTCCCGCTTCATCTTGTCCAGCTCCGTAAGCTTTTCGCAGGTCTCACGCAGTTCATCCTCAATTCGCTTTCGCTCACTGATGTCCCTGAACATCGTTAATTTTGATATACTGCCGTCAACGTTTCTCAGCGGCGTCTCAATAAGGTCGTAAGTCTTGTTCATCCTACGAGAGTGCCATTCCCATCTTACCGTCTCTCCCTTCATTACCTCCGTATTTTTGCACCGCGGACAGGGCTCTTCCCTATCATGAAACACCTTATAGCAAACACTGCCGACTTGTTTTCCAAACTCATCAATCAAAACCTTGTTCATAAACTCTACTTCATAGTCTTTTGATACAATATACACGCCATCATCCATGCTCTCGAGTATCAAATTCAGGTTGTCCCGCTCTTCTCTTATCTTCTCTTCCAACTCCACTTCTTTTGTTACGTCTCTGCTCACACGAACAGTGCCGACCGGCACGCCATTTTTGTCCCTTAACAATGCCGCAGACATGCTGACGTGTACGGGCTTTTTATCTTTATTTAACACGGTTGTTCTATAATTTTTAAGCTCTCCATCTCTCAGCACAATTTCCATTATTCGCTCCGCTTCTTCAGACTCGGCAAAAAATTTTTTGTTGCTTGTTCCTATTACCTCATCCGCGGTATAACCCATGTAGTCTTCTGCTGCTTTGTTCCAGGAACGCACTATTCCTTCCATATCCACAACGGCAATCGCATCCGCAGAACTCTTAATTATATTATCCAGATACTCTTTTGTTTCTTTTAGCTTCTCCGCTCCTTTAGCTCGCTTCTCGCTTACAAACCCGATAACATACGCCACCACTACAAAAATAGCACTTCGTTCAAAAACATGTACAGAAAGCTCGGCTTGGGGAGAGAAAAGCGTTACAAGAACGTAGAAGAAGCTGAGAAAAAGAGCGACGTAAATAGCCTTCTTACGATACCATATCCCGGCTAAAAGAATGGGAATATAGAAAAAATGTGTATAAACAATAGTTTCATTCATGATAAAGCCGACAAAAACAGCTAAGATAATGCATGCAGATACCGCGAAAAACAGTATAAGAAATTTATAGTTCAATCCTTCTGTTCTCGACTTCTTCATTAGCCACTTCCCTCCATCCTTCACTGTTTCTCTTCGTTTATTTTATCTTATTAATTAGTGACAAGCGCCTCATCTTTTTATTTTTATAAAAAACGAAATATATTTATATACCCTTACTCTATTCAAAATTTATAAGGTAGGAGATAATAAATAAGGGATAGGTGATTTAAGATAAAGATGGGCACAAGAGAGTCCTTCGAAAAGGTAATAATGGATTGGCGAACTCTGGCAGTGATAGCGGTGGTGACGATTTTATGGCGAACGTTCATAAGCATTGACAAAGAGATAGCGCTCTGGGAAAGTGTATGCTCAGGTGTTGTTCTTCTCATATTGGGCTGGTTTATCTTCGGTTATCTCTATCATCTGTCCAGGACAGAGACGAGCTGGTTAATTTCGAATAAGCTGGCTCAGGGAATTGCCATTAGCGTAAGCGCCTTAAACGTTTACGTTCTTGTTTACTATGCGATGAGATGGTTCCGATTAATGACTGAAACAGAAGTTTATGTGCCGCGGGATTTTCTTCTCAGGGATGCGAAATACGCAATGTTAGTGCTGGCGTATTGTGGCATAATATGGGCGACGGGGCATCTAAGAAAGATGCACGATAATTACATGTTGGTAACCGAGAAAATGCCGGAGATGCGTAAACCGGGAGCACAAGAAGCATTATTCAAGATAATAACTGATGAACGGACGGTGATAGTGATATTAGGCGTAGTATTTTTATGGCGGTCATTCGTAAGTTTCGACAAACAAATAGTTCTTTGGGAATGTATGTGCTCCGGGATTGCTCTTTTCATAATGGGTTGGGTTCTCTTCGGTTACATAAGTTCACTGACAGTGAGAGCGGTCAGACCAAGCGTTGCAAAGATTTACCAGGGGTTTGCCTTTGCGCTATTCGCTGTAAACATGTATGCTCTCGTTTACTACGGAATGAGGTGGTATGGATTAATATACTTTGCAGGTGCAGAAGAAGCGTTAGTACCGCTGGATTTTATATTCCGGGATGTAAGATATTTTATGTTAGTGATATTTTATTGCACGGCAATAGTGCTATCGAAGTATTTAGAAAAAGCATCTGAGGAGTGCGAATACTTGATTAAGAAAGGAGAAAAGACGCCAGAGAAATCCCAATGACAAATACTACCAAATCCCAAGTAAATCCCAATGACAAATCCCAAAAAGGAACCATAAGATTTCACAAGATGGACACAGAAGATAAAAATGAAGAAGTGAAAAAAATCTCGTGGAAATCTGGGTGTTCTTGCGGTTAAAAAGGGTGCAAGTTGGGTAGTATTGGGATTTGGGATTTGTTTGGTAGTATTGGTATATATTGAGATTTGGAGTTTTCTAAGATGAGCATGAGAAAATTCATATTCAAGGCGATAACCGATGAACGAGTGTTAATAGTAATAGCGGGTATAGCTTTCTTATGGCGAGCAGTCGTAAGCTCTGATGAAAAAATAACCTTCTGGGAAAGTGCATGCTCGGCTGTAACTCTTTTCATAATTGGCTGGGTCCTCTTCTGGTATATGTACTCAATGAGCGTGAAACCGACGGATTGGTCGGTATCGAATAGGATTTATTGCGGCATCTCCCTTTGCCTTATCGTCCTGAACGTTTATATTGCGATTTATTATGGAATGAGATGGTCTGGATTACTGCGTGTAGAAGTTTCCGCGCCGCTGGATTTCATTTACAGAGACGTGCGATATGTGCTCTTCGTGATGTATTACTGCGTAGTAATTGGCTCGGCTCGGTATCTAAGAGGGATACACGAGGATTACAGACTGCTAATCAAAGAAATACCAAAGAAACGTGCAAATTGCATAAAAAAAGCCATATTCAACGTGATGACGCATGAACGAACTTTAGCGGTGATAATAGCAGCAGCGATTTTATGGCGAGTAGCTATAAGCACTGACAACGTTATAACCTTCTGGGAAAGCACGTGCTCCGGTATTTCGCTTATCATAATTGGCTGGTTCCTCTTCGGATACCTCTGTGCATTGTCCGTGAAGGTGAAACACAAGCCGGATTTGACAAAAGTCATCCAGCGTGTAGCCCTTGGTCTATGCGCGATAAACGTTTATGCCGTTTTTTACTATGGGATGAGGTGGTATGAGCTGATAGGCAGAGTCATGGGGGAGATAACGGAAACGTACGTGTCGCAGCCGCTGGACATTGTCTTCAGGGACATAAGATATGTCATGTTAGTGATTTTTTATTGCGCCGCAATATTATTGGCAAAGCATTTGGAAAAGGCATACGAGGATTATACCGTGCCAGCCCGGAAAGGGTAAATCCTAAATCCTAATTTCTAAATCCTAAACAATACCAAAATTCAAAATTATAATATCAAAACTTATTTCATTCGCTTCGATATAATTTGCGCCCACAGACCCAGAAGATCGGACAAGTTGTTTTATTACTTCAATATTAGGTATTGTTCTTGGAAGGTTTTTGACAAACTTTATTACCCCTTTTGCGAATTTTAAAGTTCGTTCTTCTAAATCATACTGTTTTGAATTTCTAATTTCGGTCATTTGAATTTGTTTAGAGTTTCGGATTTAGTTTTTAGGATTTCACACAGTTACGCCGCTTTATATGCCACCCATACCATAAAGCAGCGACAATATATACGCCATCACGCAGAAAGCGAGGAAAGCAATCGCCAGGAAAAGACCGGCGTAAAAACCTACACTCTCCACGTCTATTCCGGGGCAATTCGCCTTTATTGTGTCCACAGCCCTCGATTCGTATGAATCCAAAGTCAGCATGAGCCTCATCGTGTCCGCGGGGCATTTAAAAAAACATTTCAGCGCAGCAATGAATTTACTTCCCATTACCTTTCTACTCCTTCTTTTATTTCTTTTGGGGGCGCCATCTTCATCTCTTTTTATCTCGATAGTTATGATGTCTTCATATACTTAACTTACACCTTATAAATATTTCGATATTTGACTTTATGTGTATTCTAAACGTTATTTGACACTCGCTCTCAGTATGTCACTTGCAGTTAATATCCCTATGGGAACACCGTAAGCGGGGCTTAGAGAAAGTATCAATAACCTGTGAATGTTCAAATCACGCATAATATCCGCGGTTTTTTTTATCGTCATTTCCGCGTCTATCGTCCTCACAAAGGTGGACATAACCTCCTCCGCCGTTAAATTGTCCCAATTCTGGTCAAAGAATTTTATGATGTCTATCTCGGATATCACACCCACTACCTCACCGTCCGGCACAATTACCGCAACGCCTGATACCTCCTCCTTTACCAGGAGTTTTGCAATTTCACTTACCGGCGTGTCAAGCGCTACAGTAATGACTCCTCGCGTCATTACGTCCCTTACCCTCTTCTCTTTTGACAAATCCATTTTAATCCCTCCTGTTTCTCAACACAATGTCAAGATAGTATATCTTTAATTAAATACGTGCTTAATTGTTTAAGAGAAGATGATAAGATGGCTGAAGAAGTGCCTGAGGGGAAAGAGAAAAATATTATCGAGCTTATAGCTTCTGTTCAGTGTGCGGGGAATGAAAGAGGAAAGCGGATTTATTTCGACAGTAAGAGCATAGAAGAAATAAAGGAGAAATGTGGCGATGACTTCTTCTTATTCAGCGAAAGGACTTTACTTGCTTTTGTTGACCCCACGGATAAGAAGATCACGCTCACTTCGCTCAAGGGCGTTTACAAGAAGTACCTTTAATTTTCTTTCCACATCTGAGACGTTATCGCTTCGCAGCTATCAATTACAACGGTAGCGGGTTTTTTATTTTTAACATTTCATCTTATAAGCCACCCGTGTATAAGCATAGCTATCAAATATAACGCGATGAAGAGAAGCACCAGTAGCATTGCCGTCCCTATGTTTAATCTTACCATTGGTTCTTCTGCCGGTTGTCTCTTCTTTACCGCCTCCAAATCTCGATCATATTCCGCAGCCCTTTCTGAAGTAGCAACCGGTTTCTCCACCTTTAGCCTTACCTCTCTTCCTTTTATTCTCAACGCGGCAAACGGATTCTTGCTGACCCAGACGAAAAAACCCGCCATTTTCATTACATTCCGGTCAATGTAGTTCGCAAATGCCATCAGCGGTCCTTCGCAGAACCTTATAAGCCATTTCCCCGGTATCCGATAGAACCAGTCCGTGTCAAGCGAAATTGTTGGCGTGCCGTGAAGCATTCCCCTTAGCAGCCAAAACGCTACAAATGTGAACAGAAGGAGCTGGCTCATTGCTACTACATGACCCGCCGCATAAGGAACGTAATCAACTGGATAAGGAAGAATGTCGTAAAGTATTTTTGGATAGACACCGAGAAGAGTGCACAAAAACGCAGTTATGCCCATTGCAGCAAGCATATTCTTAGGCGGCTCCCTTGCCTCGCATACTGGCTCCTTCCTTGCAAACCACGCGCCCCACGGGAGTTTCAAACCGGTATGCAGGAAAGTTCCTATTGAGGCGCCTTCGAGCATCAGCCATATAAAAGCGTAATTCCACATCCCAGAGGCAGTGACAATCATTGTCTTACTCACGAATCCGTTGAATAGCGGGAATCCGGAAATCGAAAATGCACCTATCATATAAAGCCAAAAAGTGATGGGCATGTATTTGTATATGCCACCCAGCTCGGTCAGTTTGCTTCTTCCCGTTACCTCTATTATTGCACCCATGCCCATGAAAAGCACCGCCTTGTAGAGAATATGACAGAAGGCATGAGCTGCCGAACCATTTATCGCCATTTCTCCAGCCGCAGTGCCAAAAACGCCCATTCCCACCCCGCACACCATGTATCCCACCTGGGAGATAATGTGATAGGCAAGAAGTCTTCTTATATCATTCTCAAGCACTGCAAAGATAACCCCATACACCGCCATTATCGCTCCTAACCATATCAGAACCTCAACACCCGGGAAACCCCGTATCAGCACGTATATCGCACTCTTCGTCGTAAATGCAGTTAAGAACACCGCGCCTGTAACACTTGCTTCCGGATACGCATCTGCCAGCCACGCGCCTAAAGGCGGAACCGCAGCGTTTATGATAAACGCGAGGAATATAAGATAAGCACCCAGATACTCACTCCCTATACCCCAGGTAAAAGAATCAAAGGCAATAGAACCGCCATTTTGCAGGTGTATCAAAACACCGGCTAATAGGCATACACCGCCAAATGAATGCACCATGATATACCGAAATCCCGCACCGTATGCCGCTTTCGTCTTTCTATACCAAATTAAGAACAGTGATGCCCATGCCATTATTTCCCAGAAGAAGAACAAAGTAAAGAGGTCACCGGCGAAAACCACTCCCAGTGTGCTCCCGACATATAAGAAAGCGGCTACATGCTGCCAATTCTCTTTTATGTGAATTGCGTAAAGAATCATGCAAAAGGATGCAATCACAAATACGTATGCGAATACCATGCTCAGCCGGTCTATCCTGCCGAGGGTAAGCTCATATCCAAGGAAAGAAAGGAACCATGTCTTCCCTTCTGACAGGAGCACACCTTTGGACATGAGCAGGAGATTTATAAATGCTATTACCGGGAGTAAGAGCAGATATGCCTGTTTCAGTCTTCTTTTCCCCTTTAAAACCGGTATTAGAAACGCTCCGAAGATGTATATGAGTCCCGGATGAAACCACTCAATCACCACTTATCACCTCCAACGCACTTGGTGCTCGATGCAAAACTTCTCTTAAAGTTTGAAGTTTGACTTTTGCAATTCCCAATTTGCATTTTTCAGTGTTTCTCATAATAATCCTCCTCCTTCTGAAGCCAGTAATGCCCGAGCGCCTTCGACGCAATGATGATGACAATACAGCCAATAAAGCCGTATATAGCGCTAAAGACGGGTATTTTTTCCCACCAGAAGTGCGGATGGAGATGTAAAAATAGCTGAGCTAATATCCCTGCCAGAACACCCACGAAAAGACTCACATAAAGCATCAAAAATAAATGCCGCATCGTTATCTTCATCTTCATCTCTACTTCACACACCTCCTAAACTTGCAACTGCGAGTTTTGCAAGCTCCAATATATAAAACGTATTCGGGAACAAACAGAATATGACGGAGAAAGTTGCCGTTAATGCTATGGGAACGAGCATGAAAAGCGGGGCTTCTTTTATCCCTGTCTTTTCATTCTTATTCCCTCCATCCGTCCACTCTTCTGAGTTACCAAAGAACGCAGTAAAGATTATCGGGAAGAAATAAACGATGTCGAGCAGAGAACTTATCATAAGGACCGCCAGCAAACTCAAAGCATGCGCATCCAGCGTCCCTATGCACAGATACCATTTACTTATAAGTCCACACACCGGTGGAATGCCACTCATTCCAAGTGCGCCTATGGTGAATGCTACCATTGTTACCGGCATTGTTCTACCTATGCCACCCATCTCGCTTATGTTCCTCTTGCCTGTAACTACCATTATCGCACCGGCGCACATGAAAAGCGTTATCTTCATGAATCCATGAAAAGGGATATGAAGCATTGCCCCTTCTACGCCCATAGGGTTTAACAAAGCCACGCCAAAAAGTATGTAAGACAACTGGCTTATAGTGGAGTATGCAAGTCTCCTTTTCAAGTTGTCCTGCGCAATGGCAAACAGAGAAGCGACAATCATCGTAAACGCTGCCAGAGAAACAAGTATTATCCCCAGTCCAAGCTCACTCATCAAATCTATTCCATATACGTAGCACACCGTCCTGACAACTCCAAATACGCCCGCCTTTACCACCGCGACCGCATGCAAAAGCGCACTTACAGGCGTGGGCGCCGCCATTGCCGTTGGCAACCAACTGTGGAAAGGCATCCATGCCGCTTTCATGAACCCCAGCAGGAATATCGCGAATAAAACCATCAGTGCTCCCCGTGATGCTTCAGATGCGAGGTTTGGTATTCCCCCACTCACAAAATCCGTCGTCCCCGCGAAATGGTAGGTTAAAACCACCGCGGCTAAGAAAAAACAGCCGGAGCTAAGCAGATACGCCAAATATTTACGGCCCGCGAATAGCGCTTCCGGTGTCTGGTCATGCGCCACTAACGGATACGTTGAGACCGTTAATATCTCATAAAAGACAAACATCGTGAGCAGGTTCCCGGATAGCGCTACGCCTACCGCACCGAAGATAGCCCATGCGAAACAGAAGTAGTATCGCGTTTGCGCATGCTCGTGCAGCGACCTCATGTATCCTATGGAATATGACGATACGAGAATCCACAAGAAAGAAGAAGTAATCGCGAAGATAAGCCCAAAAGCATCTACTTCGAAGCCAAAATCAACGCCCGGAAAGGCAGTGAAGAACGTGTATTTGATGACATCCCCGCCTATAATGACCGGTATCATTGAGATGACAATAAGGAACTGCAATATGCTTGCGAACATCGTCCAGCCCTCTCTTATGTTCGGCCGCTTACCAGATAGTACTATAAAGATAGAGGCAATTGCGGGGCATAAGATTGCTAACAAAGGTATCATTGATTCCACTATTTCTGTCATGGCGCCCCACCCCCCAGTCCAAATAGTGAATTAACCTGATCCAAAATTGGTATGGGTATCTCGGTGAGCCAGAGAATACCTATGATGATGCAGAGAGAAGCGAGGGTTAATATCGGGATAAGCATGCTAAGCGGTATTTCATCTTTACTCGAAGAGGAATGGCTTTCCTCTCCCTCTTCTCGCTTCATATACATCGTTTCTATCACGCGCCAGAAATACACAAGATTGAGCAGAGTACTGAGCAGCATAATCGCTACGAATACGAATTTCCCTGCATCTAAAGAAGCAAATATTATATACACCTTCGACACAAATCCTACACTCGGCGGCACTCCTATCATTGAAATCGCCGCTAACGTAAAAGCTGCACAGGTATAGGGCATTTTCCTACCCAAACCCCGAAAATCAGTTATATTCCACAATTCCGCCTTGTAAATAAAAGCGCCTGCGACCAAGAACAGGCATCCCTTCATCAATGCGTGGTTCAATATGTGCATCAACGCAGGGGTTAATCCGCACCAGGGGTGAGTCGTGGTGGAAAGGGAAAGTCCAACTGCAAGCATGATATAGCCCATTTGCGATACCGAAGAATAAGCGAGCATCCGTTTCAAATTATACTGCGCTATTGCAAGAATAGACCCTACGATTATACCTAACGCCGCTATCCAGCAAAGGAAATCGAATATGATAGGCAGTGCGAGGAAATTCAGAGTGAAAACAGAAAAACAGACCCGTATAAACGCATAAGTGGAAACTTCGATGATTATACCGGAGAGTAACGCACTTATCTCCGCAGGTGCAAATGAATGTGCATCCGGTAACCACGTATGGAGCGGGAATAGCGCCATTTTTATGCTCAACCCCACGATGAAAAAAACAAAAGCCGCTTGAACTACTCTATTCCCATACAAGGGGGGCAATAAAAGCGAGAGGTCGTGCATGTTCAGCGAACCCGTTACCGAATATAAAAACCCTATGCCCAGCAAGAAGAAGCAAGCGCCGATAGAACCCAAAACGAGGTAAGTGAAGCTCGCCTTTAGCGCTATTTTACCCCTCGAAGCTATTAACGCATACGAAGATAAGGACGTTATCTCGATGAACACATACATGTTAAATATATCGCCGGTCACGGTTATACCGCACAGACCCGTGATGAGGAGTTGATAAATGACATAATAATGGACAATTTTTTGAGGCAACTCGTGCTCTATGTTCCTCTTTGAATACATTACGCATAACAGGGCTAAAAACAGAAGTATGACCAATATGTATGCGTTCAAAGCATCAACGACATATTCTATGCCCCATGGCGGGCTCCATCCTCCGAGCCAGTAACGTATAGTTCCTACGGTACGGACATGATTCAGGATAAAAATAGACATGACGAGTTGGACGAGAATGGTTGCAAAGGAAATGAAACAGCAAGAGTTCTTGTTCAGCTTGCCGACAAGCAAAATAGTGAATGCGGAAAGTAGCGAGATTACAACGACAAGCACCGGGAAATGTTCAACTACACTTATCATGTATGGGGATTTACAGATTTAAAGTATATATAGCTTATCTTTTTTGTCCTTCAGGACACCGGTGACACGCAGGATTTGCGAGAAATAGGTAAAAAGCGAAATATATTTATATGCCTTTTACTTTTAAAATAAATAACAGAAAGAGAGAGAGGGGCTTTCAAATAAAGATGGGCATAAAAGATTCTTTCGAGAAAGCGATATTGGATGGGCGAACTTTGGCTGTGATAGTAGTTGCGGCGATTTTATGGCGAACGTTCATTAGTCTTGATGGGGAGATAGCCTTCTGGGAAAGTATGTGTTCGGGTGTTGCTCTAATCATATTTGGCTGGGGTCTCTTTGCTTACATGTATCTCAAGCCCAGAGAACTGAAGGGCTGGGTAATGTCGAATTGGATTTACCAGGGGATTGCCGTCAGTATGGTCTCTATAAATATTTACGTTGTTATTTACTATGCGATGAGATGGTATAAATTACTGCATGAAGAAGCTTATCTACCGCTGGATTTCCTTTTCAGAGATGTAAGATATATTGTATTAGTGGTGTTTTATTGCGGAGTAATGTGGTCGGCGAAGTACGTACAAAAGATGCACGAGGATTACGTATCGCTATCCGAAGAGAAGGGTCTTCTGCATCTCATATCCCCATATTTATACGTAAGGGGAAAAAAGCTGAGAGAAATGGGCTTGAAAGAGCTAATAAGCACGGTGATAACTGATGAGCGGACATTGATGGTGATAATAGGCATAGCGTTTTTATGGCGAACGGTAATAAGCATTGACTTTAAAATAACCATAGGGGAAAGTCTGTGCTCAGGTTTAACTCTTATCGTAATTGGCTGGCTTTTTTTAGCTTACATATATTTTATGTCTGAGGAACAGAAAGGCTGGTCGGACTTGGTTAAGGCATATCATGGAATTGCCATTGGTCTAACCGCTATAAACATTTATGTTCTCGTTTACTATGGAATGAGGTGGTATAGATTAATAGGTTTGGAAGGTGTGGCAGAAGCTTTTGTGCCACTGGATTTCCTCTTCAGAGATGCGAGATTTTTCGCGTTAGTGATATTCTACTGTGCATCAATAGTGCTATTGAAGTTTCTAAAAAGGGCGTATGAGGAATATCGGTTGCTATCTGCGGCAGCAAAGACCAGCAAGTAACTTATCGACGGAAATCCTAAACACTTTTTCTTTTTGGTGAAGAAGTTTTATGAAGTCTTAGATGCATGTATTAAGAGGTAAAAATGGCGACAAGAGCTGAAGATTGGCTAAGACAGGCAAAAAGGGATTTGGAGCACGCTCGGCATGCTCTTGAGGATGAAGATTATGAATGGTCTTGTTTTGCAGCTCAGCAGGCTGCGGAAAAAGCGGCGAAAGCTCTTTATCAGAAACTCGGTGCTGATGCATGGGGACATTCAGTAAGTGCTCTGCTTTCTAATCTACCCACTCATATTTACCCTGAAGATGCATTAGTAGATAAAGCAAAGGAACTAGATATGCATTATATCCCTTCCCGTTATCCTAATTCCTATCCTTCTGGTGCACCTTTAGATTTTTACACAAGAGAAGGAGCAGAAAGAGTAATAGGATATGCAGAGGAAATTATCACATTCTGTGAGGATAAGATATTTCGATAAGAAGTTAGTGGAAGAATCGCTCAGGAGATATCTGAAAGAGATAGAGGGAAAACACCCTGAAGTAGAGCGGGTGCTCCTCTTCGGCTCATTTGTCCGTAATGAAAGCGTGCCGGGGAGCGATATAGATTTGCTTGTGATATTGAGAGAGTCAGAAGAGTCGTTCTTGGAAAGGATACCACGCTTTTTACCTTCCCGGTTCCCGGTAGGGGTGGATGTATTTCCTTATACAGAGAAGGAGGTGGAAAAGATGAAGGGCGAAGGGAATTTCTTCATAAGAAAAGTTTTAGAAGAGGGAGTGGAGGTTTTTCGTAAAAAGTGATTTTTGCCTTTATGTACCGGTATCGATAAATGAACTTCGCTCCCTTCTTTTATCAAAATGTAATGACTCCCTTCGATGTGGTTCACCCTCCAACCAGCTCTTTTGAAGGCAGCAATAAATTTCATTTCCACCCTTTCAAACTCAGGATTTTCACACAAAAGCAGTGAGCTTTAACTTAAGCGCTTCTTCGGTGATAACATTCTCTAAGCAGTGTAATTTGGTATCGGGGCGATTGCAATACAGGATAACACTCCTGTCGAGCACAGTCAAGTTAAAGCGATTTGTTACCATGTGACCCAGCTCTTTGCCCAATGCGCCTCCGGTAGGCATCCCAAATACTGCTACATTTCCCGCTTCCCTCAACTCCATTACCCAATATGAGAATAACTCCAACATTCTCTCAAGGTTAGTCACTGTTTTCAAACGATATTGATACTCCAACAAGTCCGTTCCCATAATAACCGTGACCGGAGGTTCTAAACTGGAAATAAAATCCGTGAACACTGGAAAATCTTCCTCCATTGATTCGCCTTTCAAAACTTTCACGTTCTCTCTTACTTCTTTCTTATCCTTTCTTATCTCAAAGACCGTGAAATACTTCATATAATCCTCTTCCTTCACGAAGGGCAATATCCCCCTCCTTAACCGCCTCTCATCCCAGCCACTACTCGGTATCTTCACGCAATAATTCCCCTGCTGGATACTGTTTATAATCATGTGAGCGACGATGGATTGGTATCCGAAGAGGGATAAATCATCTCCATATTCTACTATATTGGTGCTTCCCTTGCTTAATCCTCCTCCCAAAATCCTATCTATCTCCACACACCCCGTAGATATATATGTGTCGGTATTTGGCACAACCTCTACTCTCCGCGGCTTCTCTATCTTTCTCCGCGGGAAAGAACCGAAATACCTGAATCTGCCACCGTCCAAGGTAAAACCATATTTGTGCTGGTCTATTCTGATACCTCTTAATTTCTTTATCACCATTTCCCTCGCCCTTCGGTAATGAACGGTTATCCTGCTTAGCTCTACTATTCCATCAACAATATAATCGAGCGGAGTGGTGTCAAGCCTTTCCGATATGAGTATCAAATTCATTTTGTATTGCGTTGCATAATTCCTTACCAGGTCAGTGATTGCAGCTTCCAGCGATGCTATCTTCCCCTCTTTTGCTTCCGATGCTATCGCCTCCCAGCTATCAATTACGAGTGTAGCGGGTTTTTCTACCTCTTCCATTTTACGCTGAAGAACGTCTGTTAAAGGGCGCAATCGAGGAAACGCTTTTGATGAAATATACAACTTAGTTGCATCCACCACGCTCACAAAGCCGGCACGTTCTTCCAACCATGGGAATTGGCTGTGAATAGCGGGAAGTGAAACCCTTGATGAAAGATATATAGCATTCTCGCCCCCGAACTCATCGAGTATCTCAAAAGCGAGCATTGTCTTCCCCGTTCCCGGCTCCCCCTTTACCAGCAGCGAATATCCCTTCCCCGCGGATAGCGCATCCTCCAATTCAGGCGGTATTCCTCTGTTCATGTTATCTAATTTTGTTTTTATATATAAGAAGTATCATAATAAAAAGTTTTTCGATTTTTTAAGCTCTTTTATAACCACAAGATTACACCGATTTCCACGAGAAAACTTTTCTTTCATTATCCTTTCCAATGCTATTGGCATTTTTTTAACCTCTTTTTCTTAAAAGTTATATCCCTGGTTATATAAATACTATCCTCTTCCGATTACTTTAAAAATTCACGAAGGGAAAAGCGTTTCACGGTACAAGATAAACGGCTTTTAGCGCATAAAAGAATAGATACATTATCACACAAAGAGCAACGAATAGAATAGCCAGGAAAAGACCGGCGTAAAAACCAAAACTCTCCACTTCTACTTCGGGGCAATGCGCTTTTATTGATTCCACAGGCCTCGGTTCGTATGAACCCAGCGCGAGTCTCACTGAGTCCACTGGACGTTTAATAAAACATTTCACAGCACTAATGAATTTACTTCCCATTCTCTTTCCCTCCTTCGTTTATTCCTTTCTGGCGCATCTTCTTATCTCTCTCTTATCACGATTATCATAGGTAGGCAATATTTTATTTGGAACTTATCATATCCCTCCTAACACAAGATGGAAAAGGTCCAGTATGAGTTTTGGATACAACCCCAGGAAGATAGATACAACACCTATGAGTAGAATCGGAAGCCACATCAGTACTGGTGGGTCCCCAATCTTATCGTTATTAGCTAACTCTGGACTCATAGGACCAAAGAATATTCTCTTTATTGACCAGAATGTGTACGCAATCGTTAATCCAACTGCGGTAATACCGAGAATTGCGATTATCAGTGCGATAGAAGGACCATGTGTTCCATACATGAAGATGCCGGTAAACATTATCCATTCTGCTGCGAAGGTGCTAAAAGGCGGAAGACCTGAGAGACTCATCGCACCCATTGTCCAGAGTATCGCGGTTATTGGCATCTTAGCTGCAAGTCCGCCCATCTTTCTTATATCCCTGACACCTGTCATGTAGACTAACATACCCGCGGTTGAAAAGAGGATTGCCTTACCCATGATGTGACACAAAAAGAAGAAGAGCCCGCCTTCTATACTCCAGACGGTGAGTGCAGCCAGCCCAATGACAGAATATGAAATCTGGCTTATAGTCGAGCACGCAGCGAATCGTTTCACGTCATTTTGTGCCATCGCGAGAAGAGAGCCATATACCATAGTTATCAGCGCCAACACCATGATAGGTATGCTGAAAACTTTAAAATCATCGTAAAGTGGCAGGATAATAACCCTGACCATCACATAAGCCGCGATATTCGCGTAAACCGCAAGTAATCCGGCTATGCATGTGGGATGCTCTGCGTGGACCCAGGGCATCCAAACGTGAAGAGGAAATATCGCAAGTTTAGAAAATAAACCGAGCAGCATACATAAGATAACCCAGGTAACTACTGGATTGCCCGAAAGAGTGCTTAACGCCGAGATTTCAAAGCTACCTGTATGCGTATATGCTAAAAGGATACCAATCAGGAAGACGGTTGCCCCGGCAATTCCCCAGAAAAGACACATCAGGGCTACCTTATAACGTTCTATAAAATCTGAATACCCAAATTGCGCCATTATGAAATAAAGGGGAATAATGGTCAATAGTTCCATGAAGAAATACATCGCTATGAGGTTTGTAGAAAAGGCAATACCCATGAAACCAGTGGAAAAGAAGGGGAACAAAAAGAAGAACCGCGTGTAATACATACGCCATGTCCTTTCATCCACTTCTCCATATATTACCTCTACTCTGTGTTCTACATAGTGTATCGAGTAAAATGCCAGTACTACACAGCACAGATTCATTATTATTGCAACGGCTATGCTCAACCCATCAGCTAAAAGATTAAAATTCACGATCTCGGCAAATGGATACTCCTCAAAAATTATTTCTCCATGATAAATTCTGTTGGCTGCGATGAGAAGAAGAGCAGTGGTGTATAAGAGAGTACCGCCAGCTATAAAGCCCGCTTTCCTTCCTGTTATGTATCTGGTTAAAAGTATGAATATGGCTGCTATGCTTGGCATTAATAATATCTGAAGAAGAATATACGGTATTGGTATCATTTTATCGCCACACCACCCATAATATTAGAAGAAGGACGAATATGTAGAACAGAAGGATGTACAGCAGATTAAATGCTAAGACTCCCGTCTCAGTTCGAAGGTACTTCACCAAGTCAGAGAGTCTTCTGGGAATAGAGGGTATTATCTTGTGATACACTTTATCCAGTTGGTCTTCAAACTTAGGTACAGCAGTATAAAGCCGGGTTATTCCACCGACAAAAAGCATGAAATAGAAACTATCTATGTACCACCTGTTCCAGAAGAACTTATGGAGCATCTTCAGAACGGCATGATTCTCCACTATGCTCTTAGGGTCTAATTTGCCCGAAAAGTAGAGTAGATATGCCGGCACAATACCTATAACCACGGAGACTACTGACAGAAGGGGAACTAACAAATGAGGCATCGCGTGCGCGGCATGTTCAAGTGGCAGGTGAAGTTTTTCTATCAGAGTATGTTCAAAGCCGTGTCCAAAGAAATGCTCTAAGGGGAGACCTACTAAACCAAATATAAAAATTAAGATTGCTAAAGCACCGCATGCAACCACCATTGTAATGTGGACTTCAGCGAGATGCGCACCCTTTTTCTTTAATTTTTCCATGTTTTTACTTGCCCTTCCATGAAAGGTCATCCCAAAGAAGCGAGTTGTGTAGAATGCCGTTATGACTACGGTAACCAAGGCGAGTGCGAATAAGGGGTAATTATTGGTTGCCAGACATGACGCAAGAATGGCGTCTTTACTCCAGAATCCCGGAAATGGCGGAACTCCCATCAGCGATAGAGCCGCAATAAGCATGAAAATCCAGGTAAACGGCATGAACTTCTTGATGGCGCCCATATCGTTCATATAGATAGAATGAGCGGTGTGAATGACCGAGCCCGCGCAGAGGAAGAGACAGGCCTTAAACAGAGCGTGATTAAACAGGTGAAATATTCCAGAGGTGAAACCGCCCTCTAAACTGGAGATAGTTAATCCTGCTACTCCCAATGCAAGCATCATGTAGCCTATCTGACTGACGGTAGAAAACGCCAGCGCTTTTTTCAGCTCCAGCGCGGTCATACCTTGAGTAGCAGCCACGAATGCAGTAATTGCTCCTACCCATGCGATTATGATGAAGAAATAAGAAGCTTCGATGCAGCCCGCTACCCAATAGCCGTAGAAGAAGATGGGTAGTAATCGGGCAACCATATAAACCCCGCTTTTTACCATCGTTGCTGCGTGTATCAGAGCTGAGACGGGGCCGGGACCTGCCATAGCTTCTGGAAGCCATTCGTGAAGTGGGAACTGAGCTGACTTACCGATGGGTCCCATAAGAAGCATAACAATCATCAGTAATATCAATCCCGATGACTTTGCCATTTCCGGTAGCCATACTGCAGAAGTCTCGTAAAGTTCCAGGATGTTCAAGGTTCCGGCATAGGAATACATTATTAAAATCCCACCTAACATGAGCACATCCCCCATGGACGTTACAACCATTGCTTTTAAGCCGCAATGGGAAGGCACGGTGTATTTAGTGGGTGGAGGACCGCCTATCCAGTATTTCCTCTCGTCCTTATAGTAAAAACCTATCAGCCCCCAGCTACATAGACCTACCAGTTTCCAGCCGACGAAGAGAAATAGCAGGTTATTGGAAAGAACCAGAAGGAGCATACTTCCAATGAAAAGGTTCATCCACATCCACCACCTTGTCAAGCACGGGTCGCCCTTCATGTACCCCAGAGAGTAGACCATTATGATGAAGCTTATAACCGCAACTACATTTGCCATCACTATGCTCAATGGGTCAACCAGAACACCAACATTCAATTCTATGGGTACGGTAAGCCACACAAAAGCGCTCTCGAGCGGCAACTTATCAAGATGGAATAAATAAGGTACGAGCATCAAGCTGCACAGCGCACCGAGGAAAGAGAAGAACAACG
>Ga0209986_10000072_pt1 | contig 84736 bp, 75 predicted proteins | sample BlataG_FD_183168 | JGI IMG/M metagenome (GOLD analysis project Ga0209986, IMG submission 183168) | Deep subsurface microbial communities from Black Sea to uncover new lineages of life (NeLLi) - Black_00105 metaG (SPAdes) (version 2) | ecosystem: Environmental > Aquatic > Marine > Oceanic >...
ACTACCGGGCGTACAGGTTGTACAGGAACTACCGGGCGTACAGGTTGTACAGGAACTACCGGGCGTACAGGTTGTACAGGAACTACCGGGCGTACAGGTCGAACTGGAACTACCGGCTGTACAGGTCGAACTACTACGGGAGTGACTGGGCGAACTGGAACTACGGTGGGAGTATAGGACATGGGTCGGATAGATGAAACTGCTCTCACGGGTTGAGGTGATGGTTGATGGATTACTTTTACTGGACCTTTTGCTGATGATACATGGACGCTATGAGCCGGAGAACCGAGAGTTTCCTCCTTGGCAACATTAACATGAGTACCATCAGATGCATGACGGATATCAATATCAGTCTTTCCCATACCACTGCTTTTGATCTCAGTTGCTACAGATGGCGAGTTATTAACTTTTGGATTGGAAGTATTAAATACCGTTTGACCTGCATAAACAGCACAATTAGATCGTAATCCACTCAAGAACGGGTTAACCAGAGTCATTTCCACATTATTTAACTGCTGAAAATTCTTAGAAGCGTTGATATTTCCAATTAATTCGGATCCTCTATCATGTTGCTTTTTAAGGTAGACATTATATTGTTCTATTTTATTATAAGCTTCTGTAGTTAAAGAACTTGATCTATTATATAGAGTTCTTTCGACATTTTTGCATTTCCGCAATTCATTTTGAATAGAATCTATTAATGATTGTTTCTTACGGTTAAGATCTTTTACTAATTCCCCCTTTTGTTCAATCCCGACTCTGCTGACATTGTCAATAGAATTATGAAGACTTTGTATATTTGAACGTTTAAGATCTTCGAATGAATCCATCTTTTGTTTCCTTTTATTTTTTTAATAGAATCTGTAATAAACTAATAGATGACTAATTGTAATCATCTGAACCAAGATCCTGGATATATTTTTGGGTCAGCTATAATAACAATTGTTATTGGAGCTCTCGCATTTATAACAGCACTCGCATGGAATTCTTTTGTTCAGAAGACCTTTGAAATATACGAGTCTGATGCTGAAGAATTAAGAGCAAAACTATCATACGCCTTCCTTGTCACCGCTATTGCTATTGTATTAGGATTTTTAACTATGTATTTTATAAGTGGAAATAAGTGGTAATCGAAGAAACAAATACCCATTTTCGAAAAACATGGAAGTTTTCAAGACGAAAGATAACTAGATATACAAACATACAAAATATAATAGATAATATTTTCTATTATATTTAAATAATGAATAATCTTGTGGTTGTAATATTAGCTGCGGGAAAGGGAACCCGAATGAAATCGGATATTACCAAGGTCTGTCATAAAGTTGGAAATAAAACCATGATAGAGCATGTAGTTAATACCTCTTCCGAGTTGAAACCAAAGGATATTGTTGTTGTAGTATCTAAAGATAATATTGAAATTATAAGAAAAGTATTGGAGAATACGGATGTCCGATTAAAGATTCAACAAGGACAATTAGGAACTGGTCATGCAGTATTATCAGCTATGCCCTGTTGTAATGATCAAACTAATCTGCTAGTTTTACTAGGAGATGTCCCTTTAATAAATTCTCAGACTTTGAATAAGATAGTTACTACTCCTTATGATGCTGTAATTATTGGTTTCAAAAATTATGATACCGAGAACAGATTTGGACGGATTATAATCCAGAACAATCGAGTTGATAGAATAGTGGAGTATTTAGATGCAACCGAAGAAGAAAGAGCTGTCCCTTTGTGTAATAGTGGTATGCTTTGGATAAAAGCCGAACATGTTCCCTTGATATATGAAATAAAGAACGATAATAAGAAAGGTGAGTATTATCTAACTGATATCATTGAGATTATGGCCAACCTAGGGCTAGACATAGGATTTCTAGAAGCAAATGTTGCAGAGTGTATGGGGGTGAATACTCCAGAAGATTTAGAAACTGTCAATGATATATATCATAAAAATCATATATTGTTTGATTGATCGATTAATGGACAGACTGATAAAAGTTTGTCCACCATATTATCGGGAATTTTAAAAATGTTAGTTTTTTCAATCAAACTATCTCGATCTGGTAAATCGTTATCGATCGATATAGAATCCCATTCTGGTATATGAATATTATTAGATAGTATATCTGACATTAAATCGATTTTATCTGGATTAATCGATAAATAAAAATCCCAGAATTTGATATCATCTCCATAAAGACGATTACCCATGCGAACCCAACGCGTAGGTATTCCGTATGCAACAGATATAATTAATCCGTGTAGACTACTAGACACTGTACATTCACACTCAAGGAGAGAATCAACGAATTCTTCCGGGTTTTGCTGTACATTTATTATTTTAACACCTGACATGTTATAATCATTCTTTTTAATCAGACTATTCAAATGATTTTTATCTATATAATGGGGAATTATACCCAATTTGTATTTTTTCTCAACATCAGGACAATAATACCTAGGCATCACTAATCCAGGATCTCCAAATACGTTAATCCCTGGATTATTTTTTTCTCGGATGGTTTTTAAACAGTATTCTCTTGAAATGGGACCTCTGACAGCTAGTATTTTATTTGAACCGTCCACTCTGCAACTTCTATTTATAATCCCGGTTCCCCAATGTATCATATTACTCTCTGCTCCTAATATAGATCCGACTAAACAATAAGAACCGGCTGCTCTACTTAAAACAGGTTTAGATTTGGTGATTTTCTCAACTAACCATGGTCCTATAAGATCTCCGACATTAGGTTCTCCTGAGTACCAGCAACAGTTAACAGTTTTCATTTCAAAATAACTGTTAATTGTTTAAGTATACATTTTAAATTATATCTACAGAGGGTTCTTGTGAAATAGGAATAGGGCAGCTTGACAATATGTCTGTAATTAACGAAGTAGTAATTTGATATTGTATAGTTGTGTTGATAATATCATTAACGTTGTAATCTATACCACTTCTAAGATCTAACGGGAAGTATTTGGCCAAATCAGAATAATCTACCGAATCTGGATATACTCCGTTTTTAATATAAAAATTTATAATATCAAGGGATTTCTTAATTAGACCCGAATGTTTGATCTTGGATTCCAATGACAAGAAAAAATCCAAATATTTAGTTGTATCTCCGTGTATTTTATCAGAAAATAATACCCATCTCGTAGGTACAGAATATGCAACTGAAATAATTATACCGTGTAAACTACTTGATATAGTAGTTTCACACATTTCAAGCTGATCTATGATACTATCTATATCTCGTGTTTTTAAATCGATTATTAATACGTCATCACCTGACTGGAAATATTCTCTATGTTTGACATCATCATAGTCGATATAATGCGGTATAACACCTAGACGATATTTTTTCTTCTTTCCCGTAAAAGGTTTGTATTTAGGCATAATTATAGCACCATCTCCATATATTTGAGGTACACTGTCAACACCTAAATTTTTAAGACGATATCTAGTTAACGGACCTCTGACTGATTTTACTTTGATATTTTTAGTTGTTTTGGGTTTAACTGCAAGAGAACTGATCCCACTTCCCCATACAATACCGTTTTCTCTAACTTGAGAAATAATACTTCCAACTGCATATATTGACCCAGATTTTACATCAGAATGAATAGGCTTTTCTAAAATTATTCCGCTAATTTTCTCAGCAAGCCAGGGTCCAATAAAATCTCCAAAATTGTCAACAGGATCATACCACCACATACTGTAATTTACAATATTTCTAACCGGTGGAAAGATATGATCTAATAAAAACCAAGGTATATTGCTTCTCCACATATCAATATAATTAACTAGACTGCCTTCCGAATTATTCCAAGGCTTAGTTTCGTTCAAGTGTATTACAGAGTAGTCTTCTATATTCGTAACCTTGATACTTTCAATATGTTGAAAATTATCCAGGTAAGTTTTAATTATTTTGGGATACGAGATCATAAGAAGAGCAAAAAAGCTATCATCTCCATCCCAATATTGCCCATGTTCTCTAATCTTTTTCGAGATTGCTATAGATTTATCTAATAATTTAAATCTAGTCATAGCTTCCGTATTAAATAAGATCGCTCCAGAATTAATATTGTATATCCCAGTTCCCAACCTAACACATTTTTCCTGTGCTTTAGTTAAATCCAGATGTAATATATCTGTGATAGATTTAAACTCAGCTTTATTTTTTGTTCTTTTACGTCTAGCTTTATCTCCTGCTGATACAAATATATTTAGTTGTAACCTTTTCATGCCTCCGATATGTTTAATAGATCTTATGATATCACGGTTATATGGTTTTTGACATACTGTATCTCCATCTACATACATACAATGAGTAAACCCAAGATCATACAATTTTTCGGGTACACCTAGCCACCAAAAACATTCGGATGGATATAACCTTGAATTGCGAACTGGAAATTCATTAGATAAGTCTAAATCAATTATAGATACTCCTGACCTGTAAGCGAGTGCTTTTATTTTGTTTGAATATTTCCCCGCTAAGAATAAAGGAGCGTCTACATAATGTTCCCTATAAGACAGTAATGCCGTAATAGTATATAGAGCATAAATATTATTTGTACAAACACTGAATATAGCTAATTTATATGATTCATCGGAAATTTCTTCATCCGGAAAATAATCAAATGATTCATTAGATGATATATCAATCATATCATCGCTGAATTCCTTAATTAAAACTTTTGTTTTGTCTTGTTCGTGTTCCTTGACTTGTTTTAGTTCCTTTTTCTTGACTTGTTTTAGTTCCTTTTTCTTGACTTGTTTTAGTTCCTTTTTCTTGACTTGTTCTTGTTCCTTTTTCTTGACTTTTTCCTGTTCCTTGCCTTGTTCTTGTTCCTTGACTTGTTCTTGTTCAGATAAGTTTTTAGACATATGGATAACATAGAGTGTATCATCGACATACATTGAATAGAGTGTTTTAAGATTATATCGTTTACATAATCTTATCCCGAGTTCAGTGTCTTCATTATAAATATTTCGCCATCCATTTACTTTATTGATCTTACTTCTATCATATACCCATAGATTTCCAAATCCATCTCCTTTCTTCCGAAAATCTGTGTCATGAGATTCATAAGCTGCAATACTTACTAAATGACGGTCAAAGTTAATTTCCTTGATGTAATTTAATAAGTCAGCTATGAAAGTTTCATTACATAAAAAAGAGACATCCCAAGAGACTACATATCTCCCAGAGGCCTGACTCAAACCATAATTTAGAACATCGCCCCTCGACCATTCATCAGATCTCGTATCAACCATGCAGTAAGTAACTCTCTGATTTGGGGTTATTAAACGAAGATCCAATAATTCGTCCGATTTATCTTGGACAATAATTATCTCTACATTTTTACCAGGATTATTCTGAATCAATGATTCAATGGATAATATTGCACTATTAATTTGTTTTTTAAATCCAACTATAAAACTCAAGACTATTTCGTCGTCGTTCCAGATATTTTCAACAAGTCTGTATCTAACAGGTTTTTTGTCATAATATTTTCTAATATATCCTTAGCTATTATATTATCCATAAATTTGTAATAGTCGGATATGTATTTCGAAAATTTGCCATCTGACAATTTAACCGTAGACAAATTGTTTTCTGATAATAATTTATCAAATATAGGCATTATCTTCTTTTTATCTGTTTTAATTTTGTTTTCAGATTTAAATCTATCAATATAACCAATTATAACTAATTAAATTTATTATCTGAATAAAGATGATAAAAACTGATATCTTAATTTTATGAATTCATTAACAATAATATATATATATAATATTATATATTATGTTATATAGATTTAAAAAGAATGATTTCTTTGTCACGTACCAAGAGAAAAAAAGAGGAGTTGCTGTTAAGGTAGCACGTGAGAACTGTCCAAATCAATCGTTCTATTTGGGAATGATTACTCCTGGCAATTTGTATATGTTGACCGGATCCGAATGGAAACTGATCGACATCAGTGGGATGATGCATTTCCAACGAAATTTCCAGGATCATATCGAAAAAGCTTCAGAGGCACTCTCGATTGCGATTACTAGGATTCCTATCGCCGAGAGGTACCTCAAACTCTGTTATGCGGAGTTCAAGATACTGGAAGCAATTTCGTATGATATCGTGGTAAAGAGATCGGTAAATTGGCTAGAAACAGCAAATCTTTACCACTTCGATGAACATAAGATGATTATTATGAAGTCCACTATGATTTCTGTCTTCCCGATCCCGCAAACTCGGGAGCAACTAACTGGATGGAATCCACGAACTGATTTATTTCCCAAGGTGACAAGTACTCCATCACCAGGTCCTGTTAATATGACCAGACAACACAAACCCGAGACTCCCAGAATTGTAATCAGTCCGGCAATCACACCAGCGTCACTTCGTTCTCCTGTTCCGGGCTCGGATCCCCATTCTACAGGGCCGGTAATCGTGGAGTCACAACTAGTTCAGAAGACTCCATCCAAGGCGAAACTACTTATAAAACCTGATTCTACCAAATCTCAAATCAGTCATAACGAGTTTTATAGTTTAGTTGAACGGCGGGGCAAGTGGAAAAGGGATAATCCCAATTGGCGTGTAGAAATGTATCCTAATTATAAAGATGATCATGAGAGGTGCATGAGACTTCAGAAAGAACAACGAGAGAAGGATCGGATTGCTTTAGAACAGAATGTTGATAAGACGTACAATAATGAAGACAATAATGAAGACAGAGATGAAAATGAAGAAGAAGATGTTCCTACTATTGTCGATGATGATGTTTTTGTTAGAGCTGCTGAATATATCCAGAGAAGTTCCACCAATTTTCCTTAATCGGTATTTAAGATGATATAGTGATATTTGTTAAAAATGATTAATTATATAATAATTAATCATATCAATCAATCAATCATGACTTATATGTTTATTTATAGAATTATATCGGACGTTCCGAGTCGTCTGCCCAAGAAGTTCTACTCCTCCTTGGATGAGATTCCCGTCTATAATAACATGTTAGTCGGAGTGTATCCAGTTAATTTTGAAAACTCTGACAATAATTTCTATTCGGAACGAATAAGATATAAGAACGGAAGCTGGGGTCCTACTGACGTGGAATGGTGTAAATCTTGGTTGCGAATCATACTGGCTGATCCAGTAGAGGAGTTAAAAATTTATCAAATGGATCTATCTAAGGTATTGATAATCAATGAGATGGCTTTTTATTGTGATGGAGATAGGAAAAAGATTCATAGTACTCTATTTAAGGACTATCCAAAATTAGAAAGAGCTGATGCCACGGTTTCATTGAATGGTATGTGAATCAATATTAGAAAAGTTAAACATAATAAATTATTTACCTATAATAATTTATTATACCATAAATTCTCTATTTCTATTATTTTCTTTTATTTCCTTCCAACGTTTGATATTCCGTAACATCACCTCTCGATTGTAAGGATCTGGAATTTCAATAATAATACCATCCTTATCTTTTTGGTGAAGTTCCGCATAAGCAAGCAAATGGTTGTCCGAGAAAGAGTCAAAATCATAGTTCTTTCCACATTCTCGGGTAGATGTTCCTACACTAGCGGAACAAACTGCGTATGGATTATAGCAAGTTTTGCCATCCCTGGTTTCAAACCAGGCTCTTTCAATATTGCATCCCCCTCTTTGCTTATCAGCTACCTTCAAGACACACCGACACCACTTTTGTTGCTTTTCGGTGAGATTAGTATCAGGCTTAAAGTAATTAGTTGTTTCGGCTTTTCGAGGAGACGGTACTAATGATGGTGTATGTGAGATCGACACAGAGGATTGAATGGGAGTTGGCGGGACTGCAATGGAAGAAGGGATTGGAAGTAGTGATCCAGCCGTGGCTACTACGCTGCCTACTTTAAATGATGTTCTATCAACTAGTTGCAATTCATGATCATTAACAAAACCCATTAAATTAAAATTTACTCTAACTCTATGTTCTACCGGTACGATATTACCTTTTTGAAGATAAATATCGACATTATATGTATGAGGAAGAGAATCTGATGGCGGGTGAGGTGACTGATATTGTATTAATTGATCTCCATTGCCAATATCCATTCCTTTGATATTAGTTATAAGTAAATGAAGATATGGTGAAATATAATTGTTGGGAGCTGGATATGGCGCATCTATATCATACATAATTACGGTATATAATAAATTTGGATCTGCGATCCATTTAACGCTCAGAGGTTGCTGTGCCGTATATGTTGTTATAAAACCAGTATTAACTGAAGTATTACCGAAGTTAACTTGTGCCATTTTTGATATTTGGGTATTATTTTATACTAAAGTTAAGTTTATATGTTAGATACAAGGGTCCAACAAAAATGAATACATATATATATTTATATATTTTGATATAAATCTTAACATGGATATTCTTAATTTTGGTTATTATACTTGTCAGGTTCAAAGAAATGAAAATGGGATAATTGTAATTTTGAGTCACCCCGATACTATAGACAAAATTAAAATTGGACTAACCCCACAAGGAGATATATATTTATTGGAGGAGTTCAGATGGAATAATGTAAATGGATCTCAGGAGGATAAAAAATATCAGGGACCATCTGGTTTATGTGATTACATTTTTGATTATTATTTGGGTGATATCAAACTAGATTCTGTCTCTAAACAGAAACTGATCAATATTGTAACTAATCTCTGTAATAAAGAGAATTATACAAATATGGATAATAACGTAAAACCTTGTATGGATTGTCCTCGTAGGAGGACAAGAACAACACGTAAGCGAAGCGATACATGTTTTAAACTACCCGAGGATCCCAGTGATGATATATTTATGTCGAAGAAACAGGGATCAAAACCCTATACAAATACTATTTTAAACTGATCATAACATATATATATGTTATGATTATAATTTATAGACAACAGGAACAGATGTATCCCCATTTTTTGAGAAACCGTCTTCGGTTTTCTTGTGATTTTCTTCGTCTCTTTTGGTCTAAATATATTCTCCGAAGTTGTTTGCTCAAAGTTGTTTCAAAACCTTTGTCATTAGAATTAAAATATTCATTACTTCTATTACCGTTCATATTGTTATATGGTAGATAATTTTTATCTGTAATATATTCCTCTCTTATTTAAAAACACATGAATCAAAATAATATATTAGAAAGTCAAAAATTAATTTTATTATTAATGAAAATGTCAAGCGATCAATCAGATTCATGTTGTTCTAAAAGTTGTAGTTGTATAAGTGATAAATCTAGTTGTTCCAACTCAAGTTCCATTAGTTGTTCAAATACTAATTCATCTAGTGACATCTCTTTGTGTTGCTCTAGTTCTTCTAATTCTAGTTGCTCAGACCAAACAACTTATTCTAGTTGTAGTACTCAATCAGACAGTTCTTCAAATTATAGTGGATGTTCTTCAGGTTCTGATTCATCATGTTCTTCAGGTTCTGATTCATGTTCTTCAGGTTCTGATAAATCAAACTGTTCCATGTGTTCATCATCTTCAGGTTCTGATTCATGTTCTTCATCTTCAGGTTCTGATTCATGTTCTTCAGGTTCTGATAAATCAAACTGTTCCATGTGTTCATCATCTTCAGGTTCTGATTCATGTTCTTCAGGTTCTGATAAATCAAACTGTTCCATGTGTTCATCATCTTCAGGTTCTGATTCATGTTCTTCAGGTTCTGATAAATCAAACTGTTCCATTTGTTCATGTTCTTCAGGTTCTGATTCATGTTCTTCAGGTTCTGATTCATGTTCTTCAGGTTCTGATTCATGTTCTTCAGGTTCTGATTCATGTTCTTCAGGTTCTGATAAATCAAACTGTTCCATGTGTTCATCATCTTCAGGTTCTGATTCATGTTCTTCAGGTTCTGATAAATCAAACTGTTCCATTTGTTCATCATCTTCAGGTTCTGATTCATGTTCTTCAGGTTCTGATTCATGTTCTTCAGGTTCTGATTCATGTTCTTCAGGTTCTGATTCATGTTCTTCAGGTTCTGATAAATCAAACTGTTCCATGTGTTCATCATGTTCAGGTTCTGGTGATAGTTGTTCTTGTTGCAACAGTTCTGATAAATCAAAATATTCATCTGATATTTCATCGAGTTTGTGTACGAATTCGTATGAAGATACGTGTAAATTCGTTATCGATTTAGCCGTATCCCAAGTATGTGTATACCCGACTGAAAAAGTATCAAGTTACGATGACTTTGTAGGAACTAAGGTACTGGGTCAAGGTTACATCTACAAGGGAGGAGCTATTAACTATTCCAAATGTAAGCCATTTCATAAATGTTTTGGGAATCAACTATGTATAATCGGCACATTCACCTTTGATGCTACTATCATTAATCCCGAATTCAATAAGGCTCTAAAATATCTGACACAGGATAATAAAAAGGGATATCTTCGCGAGTCTTGCCGTTTATCGGGTAGGGTACTCACAGATTCTCAATTAAGACTATCTTTTTCGGACTCTTGTGATTTTTACCTTCCATCTGAAGATACTATTGTCATTTCTGGGCGTGTTCCATGGGGAATTAAAGGTGAAGACTGGAAAATGGCTATTATGGGAGGTACCGGACAATATCACAAGGCTTGTGGTGATGTAGAAGTCTATCGTCTCATTGTTGCCAACGGAAGCTGCAGTGGTTTTGGAGAGAGTTGGAGGATGTGTTTCAATCTGGATGACATATCGGATTGTTAATAACTTAAACTCTTAAAACCGTAAACCAGCAATTTTTAAACAAATAAGGGTTGATATAATCATGTTACCGACTAGTTTAGAAATGATTAACATAAAAGATGGTTATGAAAAAGTTGCTTCTGACTTTTGTCAGAATTATTATCGAATATGGGATAATGATTTTAATATGATATGTAAGTTATATATTTCCAGTCCAATGATTACATATTTAGATATGAAATTTAACAAAGTTTATTACTTGATTAATTACATAAAAAATTCTCAGGGAATTTGTAAGTTTGATCATATTAATTTTAAAGGTACTAGTCAACCTTTGGACGAAAATAGTATCTTAATTCAAATAACAGGTACTATTACAGTCAATAACAGTATTTATTGGAGAAAATATACCGAGACACTCATTATTAAAAGAAATATTTGGAACACTTGGCATATAAGCAACAGTATATTTAGTTTGATAGATTGATTTAATTGAGAAACGTAATATGTTAAAAGAAAAATTAAGATAATATGTTATTTATAACATATTATTTGGAATCTATATGAAATTCAGATGCATCTGAATTTCTAGGTGTTCGGGGTAGATTATAATTTGTTTTAATATCGGATTCTCTTTTGGTAGCAGCGAGCCTGATAGATACATCACTTAATAATTCAGAAGTTTTTCGTGATAAAGTTACTTGGGTTCTAGGAGAATTATTACTACTTACCCTCTCGCTACTATCTCCACTTCTAGGAGATTGATTCCGTAACAATTTATTTTGTAGGGATAGTCTTCGTCTTAACCAACCTGGACTTCTTGGTGATTGATCTCTTGATGAATCTGGACTTTCATCTGAAAGATCGAATATTTGAGAGGAATTACTCTTTTTTCTTTTAATATTTACAATGGATAAACGGGCCATCGATTTAATAGAACTTTTCCGAATGCTCCGAGGGCTGGGAGTCGGAGGACAGGAATCAACAAAATTTTGTCTTTTGGGTGATATGATCGGGGAGTCATCACTACTTGATGTAAGATTCATTGTATCCTTGTATCCAGGCAGTTTTGAAATATCAACATTTATGTGTTCTTTAAAAACAACTTCTGTCCTATTTTTATAATAATCCCACCATTGATTCTTTATAGTTTTGATTGCATATTTTTTTCTCTTAAATAACACAGTTGGATTATCGACGTCTTCTTGATAAACTAACATTTTGTAAACATAGGGTTCAGAAATACTATGTACTGTGACTTCCATCGATATTGATTCTGATTTAGTATTAGATCCTGGAATCTCGATTAGCGTTAGACGTAATGTACTCCCGGTAGTTGAAGACCAGAAAGGATGTCTTATATTTGTTGGATCGGAATAATCTTCTTTATTTCTAGATAATAACATTATACTATCATTTAAAAAAGTGAAAAAAACACGATATTGAAAATCATTTTGTATTAAACATTTTAAAAATAAAAATTATTATGTCATAGAGTTCAATGTTATTTATTTTCTATAAATAAATAACATTTATCAAAATGAGATTAGGAGAAGTCGAGAAAATATGGGAAAATCCTAATATCGATGTTAACTATAAAAATTACGAAGAAGGACTAATTCGAGGTTATCGTCTAGGATTTCAAGATGAGGAATGGTATAAAAAAAATAAGGATAACTTTTCTAACAGTCTCCTTAATAAATATCCTAACTTATTACCTAGTTTTATGAAGGATCCAAAAAAAGTTTATACTGATAATTATCTAGGATTCTATCCGGATGAATTTATTAGGTATGGTTTCTTAGAACAAGCCGATGTTTTAGTTCAGGGTAAAAAATCAAGGTTTTGGGTAGTTAGAATCCCAGCTGGACTTCAGGTGTACCATTCATCTCGAAGTTTGGGATTAAATCATTCTGATTTCCCGATAAGAGGATATTCAAATGATTTAACATCTCAAGAAAATAAACAGAGAATTTTACAGCAATGCCCAAGTACTGAATTCATTGGTCATAAAAAAGAAGATATTATGGAAGGAATATGTACCTATATATCATATTATTCCAGTCCTTATGTTACAAGTGAATACCTTAAAAAGGATGATGGATTTGGTGGTGATCAGATAAAATACGCTTATGGGATTAACGAGTTTGAATATTCGACCGACCGAGACTACAACGATAGGTTGCGACAACAGGCAGATGAATACAAGTATGGTGTACAAGCGTATAAATTAGTTAAAGATACATATTTCGTGATTCTGGGTTTGGATGATTATCTGATAGAACGACCGGATTTAGGTAGAGAAAACATGAGGTTATTCAAGAGAACCATGGCTTTCTTATCTCCTGAAATACAGGAAAATATGAAAGCTGATTTTAATACTATGAATAATTTTTTTGATTTAATTAATACTGTTACTGGTATTGGTTCTTTAGCTGATAATGTTAGAATAATTACCAGAGATTATAGATCAAATATTAATTTCGAAACGGTTGTTCTTAACTGGGTCGAACAAAATGGTAATACATATCTCGATCCCGAGACCCGTACTAACACTGCCGGATATATTAAAAATACTGCTAGAGGGGTACGTGAGGGGATTAAAGATCTAAATAGATACAAAGGGGTTAGGTTCAGCACTTACGAGCATGATAAACCTGTAATGAACATGTTGGGGTGGTTATTTGGTAATTATCCAGTTAAATCAGTTACTAGTGACCAAGATATTAAGGTAAATGGATTTATTTCTTCTTCTATGTTTGTTCCAAAGAGACGTGGGACTATCAAAAAAGATCGCTCGTATAAAAGAAAGGGACTTACATATTATATTCCAAATGGAGTCTTTCATTCAGAAATAGGTATGTTCCATGCACCAGAAAATTTATCCAGAGACCGTGATAATAAATACGATCTTGATTATTCTCTGAATTATGTGGGAATATCTCAGGAGATGAGAAAATACAAAACTACAAATATAATGCATTATGAGAATATACAGGGTAACATGACTGTACAAGGATTTCATCAAGGACATCTATTGGAACATTCTACTTGGGTTGGTTTAATTGCTGGAAATATGTGGAACAAACAACCATTTCGACAATTTAAATCTGGGAATATAATTCCCAGGGATACCTATTTAATTAGCGGTTATCTTCATGATATTGGTAAATCCGGAGAGTGTGTTGAACACGCTGTCTATAAAGGATTGAATTATCAAGATCCGAAGTTATCTATGTGTCGCTTTGTAACGAAGAAAAGGAATAACTATTCTAATCAAATTATTGGTATGAAATATTATGATATACCAGAACATCCCGAAAAGGGATATGAGTATTTGAAAGGGTACAAGGTATATAAGAAATTTACTCTTATGGGTACTGATAGTCCTGACAATTACAACAAAAATAGTATTCCTGTATACCTCAATGACTGGGAAGATATGTTTGAACATATGAATGTTGATAGTTTTAACAAAAGACTAATTCGTATTGCTGTTGGTGCTCATTGGTATTATGGAGATTCCATTAGAAATATTATAGACAAAGACGAGAATATAGACGGTGCCGCTATAGATTTTGTAAGGAAAATCGAGATATTCCATAATGATGAATTCTTTATTTTGGATAAAAAAGTGTTATTTTCGGTAATTGTATTCGTTGTTACATTGTCTGTCTCTGATATTATTGGTAGCGAGTATGATCCTTCGATCGAATCTTCTGATTTACTTTCGGATGAGAGAGCCACCTTGATTAATTTATTTCCCAATATTTCTCAAAGTGACTACTATAACCCCGCTGATACTAGATCAGTAGTAGACCAGCTTATATATTATGCTCTTCAATTAAAAAATAATTCTCCTTACAAACGAAAGATTATCGATAACATTACAGAGAATATTACTAATTTCCTAAGTTCAATCCGAAATTATATTTATGGTGATTTTGAGTTTGATAGATCTAATAACTATTCACTGTTATATAACTTAACTTACAGCTATCCCTCTATAGTGGATATAAAAAGAGCATATATATCTAAATTCCCTAAGGTTATTTCTTTTGACCTTGATCAAACCATGTTTGCTGTTCAGTTCAACCCTAATGCTCTGTCTTCTTATTACATCTATCCAGATACTTATCGGATTATGGAAGATGTTCAGAAGGTTAGAAAGAAGTATTTCCCAAATAATCCAACATATATTGCCGTAACTTCGCGTCATTATTCACCTAAATCCTTATTAAAACTATTAAACTCTCCAACGTACAATGGAAAATCCAATCCACTTTACTATGCTAATTTCGATTATATCATCTCTAGATATACTGGTCCAGATAGTAAAATTCAGAATGATATGTCAGGGGTTCCAAATTTTTTCCAATATAACGGTTACCCTTCCGATGGATTTGTAATAGATACTGATAAAAATTCTTACCGAAAGATACCTAATAATGATCCCAATTTCCCCGATTTGGATAAGATTAGTAAACACGGACATTTTAATACGCTAAAGAATAGGTATAATGTGGATTATTCTGATATACTCTCTTTTGATGACGATGAGATGTATTTTACATCGAAAGGATTAGGTCTGGCTGAAGATGTTAAAGTAGCAGGCGTTTTAAAATCTAACGATATCAATAAACAAGGTATTAGAAAATCTTTATTCAAAAAGGGAGTGGCATATTATCTCTTTGATCGGATATATTAAAACTGGAATTCCGAAAAGAATGATATATTGTTAATAATATATCATTTAAAATTGATTAGTGTGATGTGTTTATTTACGACACTAAATGTCCCATAATCTCCGACTGACAATTCGTACTAGCAATATTGTATACCTTCATCAGGATGATTTGGTAGATAAATTAAAAATAGCTACTGATTATAGATTTAACGATAAGACAGCTGAAAGAATGGTTTTAGAAGAAATTGAAAAGAGGAAGATGGAGGGAAAATGGATATATGATAAATAATTTAATCTAAGAATTTAACAATTCTGAAAAAGTTCCCGGTGATATTTTCAAATAACTCGCTTTATCTCGGCGCTGACGGTTTTGTTCCATAAAAGATAAAGATACAAATTGTGTATAGTATATGTTTAGTTTTCTTAGAACATCTCCGTCAAATGAATCTGCATACCAATATGTCAATAGCATTTTCACTAAAGTTAGTATATCGATAGTAAACATTCTCGGGAATTTTGGTTGAAACCAGTCATACAGCCGATTAGGTTCGGACCTATCATAGCCAGTAAGTTGATTTGGTTTGAGATTGTAACCTCCATATAGATTGATATTATAATCATATGTAGATTCTATGGTAATCTTTGGCACATAAACTCTATCATCGTTATCGTCCATTCCATAACTACCTATTTTTGTATGTAAATTATAAAAATATGTGTTATCATTAATTTCTATTTTTTTTGGTATGGGTGAATAGACAAATTCTAAATCGGTCAGATAAAACAAATGCTTTACTCCAAATCTTTTAATAACTCTATTATTTACACTAGTATATCTATCTCTAAAGTCATATTCAATGTCGATAGGTTCGGGGAGTTCCAGCCAAGTATAATTCTGTGTTTTAGGATCTCCGTGAACACATTGATATCTATTCTGAAAAATAAAATACAAATAAGAGATATGAATCAATGAATCAATTACTAATTTGTTATAATTTTTATTATTTACATTTTTCTTTAGAAAATCATCATAATTTCCAGTGACTGTTTCACTGACAATTAATGCAGTTCTAATAGTTTTTCCTTCAGATGCAATTAATCTCAGATTAACTAAGTAAGCATCCATTAAACTAAAATCATTTAGTAAATCAGTTAATGAATCCATATAAGATGTATTTTTATATTTCTGAAAGTAGTCTAAATTATAGGATTTTGAAGATACTAATACTTTAGTATTAGGAGTTAATAATGAGTTATTGACAGGATTATTTAAATTATTTAATATAGGTTGATCCCTACGAGATATCAGATGGTTGATTAAGAATTCATTAGAAGTAAATGGAGGCAATTCTCCTTGGGTAATAAGAGAACGTCCTAATTTAACTCCTTGACCCGATGATAAAGATATTACCTTGATAAAAATATTTTTACCAAGCATATAATTTGATCGACTACTCATTTTAATTGATAAATAAAAATTTATAATTATTCCGTTACAAAACTGATTGTTGAATAGATTTATTGGATCCAAACGCAATCTGATATATGATGAAATACTTTGAATTTATTTCTAATCGCGCAGCTGTCGTTAACAAGGCTGTTCCGGCTAGTCTATGCGAAGAGACTGTGGGACTGATAGAAAAAGAGAGCGTTTTTAAGCCTTGTCAATACAACAGTGATATAAATATCCAGTATCGTGATTCGTCTGAAGTGAAAATAGAAGATAAGAAGCTGACTCATAAGTTCTGGGAACATATCAAGGAATATATTCCCTCTGTGTGTGAAGGGGAGAAACTAGTAGGACCTCATTATAGTAGAGTCTACTTGCTTCGATATTTCGAAGGGCAGTTTTTCAAGAAGCACTATGATGGCTATTCCCAGGATTCTAAGGGTAATGTCTCTAAGCTCACTGTTATGATTTATCTTAATGATATGGATGAGTCCTTGGGAGGGGCCACTAGGTTTTACTCCGAACCAGGTCGCAATATCCGTTTTTCCCATCCTTACCAAGACTATCCCGTCTTTGATGTCCTTCCTCGTATCGGTAGCATGGTAATGTTCACTCATCAACTCCTTCACGAGGGAGTACCTATCCTTAAGGGATACAAGTACTGTATACGCTTCAATATTCTATATACAAACTCAAACACTAAAAAATCTTTGGCTGTTTCCCGGGTTAAGGAAAATAGATTGAAGGTCTCCAGTATTCCTTACCCCAATCAGTCCAAGTATCAACGGACCAGCGAAACCGACACTGACATTCCGGAATTCCGGGTTAAGGAAAATAGATTGAAGGTCTCCAGTATTCCTTACCCCAACCCGACCAAGTATCGTCGGACCAGCGAAACCGACACTTCTGTCCAGAAGTTTCAAGACATTCCGAAATTTAAATCCCCAAATTCCAACGGTCTGAAATACAAACAAACTAAAATGTTGCTTCATGATGGAATGGAAGTCACTCTATCTTCTGATCTAGACAAGGTTTCCAGGAATCGATGGCTTGACGTATCGATGAGACCTCATGTATTTATTGTCCGGCGTTCGGACTTTCCTGGCTTCGTCGACAATACAATTGGACGTCCACCTACTTGGGAAGAGGATTTCTGTCCCAATTGCTACGAGATTCTTCCTCTTCGCAATACCTATACTAACTGTTCTGGATGCTGCTACCCCGTTGTCGAGATTGATGAATCCCGAAGAAGATTTAATCTTGCAATTCACAAAAATGGATGTAGGATTCCATCTATGGAATCGAAAAAGAACTGGTAATGAACTGTAATAACATAATAATTTTTAATTATTATGTTGTAATATCTGTCGGATTAACATACCTTTTGCTGGAACCACGTTTTGACAAAGTTAGCAATAATTCTATTACTGTGGCTGCTAGTGTGAATATCGTCAAAGAATACTTGATTTGTGAAAACTTTTTGTGGCCATCCCAAATCGATCATTGTTTCATCAGGAATGGATCCAAATGCTCCCGGATTAGTGAGAATTTGATCATAGAGATCGTGACTCAAGATGACCGTTAAATTAAAACGAGGTATCTGGTTTCTTGCAAAATCATTCAAAGCATCTTTGAGCTCATGAATTGCAGTATCATACAGCGTAAAGATATCATCAATTCCCGGTATACTTATAAGTTTCTGATAAAGTGGCATTAACATGATAGTATGAATATCAATTAACTGAACAAACATTGTTCTCGCTTTACCTTCACTATAAAGTCTTTTGATATTCTCAACTGCAGGATCAACCAGATTTTTCTGGAAATAATCTGGTTGCGGGGTCTCTCCGGATCGTACTAATTCGAGTAGTGTATTTATTCCGACACCAGTGTAAAAAAAGATATCTTTTTCGGGTATAGCATAACAAGATGACTCTCTGTATAATTCCAGAAATCGGTTAACTTGAAAATTATACCCATAAGAATTTTCTGGAACATTAGGAATAATATTATCAGTTTGGGTAGATCCAGCCAGAGAGAATGATACTAAATTGTTATTCTCTAAAGGTAGCTCACACAAATCATATTCTATATGAGTCCTGAAGTCCAGATCTTTTGCAATAAAGTGAGGATATACGTTTCCATCACTCTGGCGACCACAGGGGCCATATCCATTTATAATGGGTAATTGAAAGGGTGGTATAGTAATCTCCTCCGGAACGGTGTAAGGTTCAAGTCCAAGATTACATCTTCCGTTACCGATGTCACTGAGAGAAGATCCAAACCAATATATATTAAATTCTTCACATTTTACCTTACCACAGTCTTCCGGACAGGATTCAGGGTTTCTGTGAGGGTTATAACAACTATCGTAGTCACAACTATCAATGCAAGACATATTGGATTGGGAGTATGAACCGCAAGATTCAACACAAGACGTGCTTGATTTGCAATTGTAATCACTGGATCTAGAACAAGAAGGATCGGTATAAGATTTATCACATGATGAGTAGTTGCAAGATTCACTATTCAAGCTGGAACAGGATACGACAGAATTGTGGCAAGATGGGTCGGATAATTCACTAGTATAACAACTTCCCATTAGAGAATTGTATGAACTTCTGGTTACACATGAACTAGAGGTCTCGCAAGAAGTGTATGATTCACTGGATGGAACAGTATTACAAGATGAACTATTTAAGCTTGAACATTGACTACTACTAGTAATTTCGTATGAGCTATAAGAATTATCCTTTGAACTACAAATTAAACTGTCCTCTTTATCACTATCAGATCGATCGTAGCTTTCTTTATGTCTTTCCATTTTACTTTTGAGTTATATTTTTGTTTCAAAACACAATCGTCATTATCAAATTAATATAAGTGCTAGCAATTAGTATATGTTACCTTCAATAAAAAGGTTTTCTCCCATATTCATATTGTATTTTGAATAAATTAAGGTTTGTTTAAAAATGATATACTTGGACATTTTTAATTCGATATCAAAATATTTATGTGTAACTGTTGTTTTGGATCTACTGAAGGAGAATCATGTGGTTGGCCTCGAGGAACAGTTAGGGCCTGTGTAGCATTAACCACTATTCCTCTCGGATTTCTCGCATCTACAATCATCATGGTTATACTAATCATTAAAGAGCAATATACTATAGCCCTGGGAGTTAATGGTGTAATTTGGGGGGTGATCGGAACCATTATCGGTCACTATTTTGGTGCTAAACAATCAGAAGGAGCAGCCAAGATGATATCACAGGCAGAGCATGAATTGATAGAATCTAGAAACATGGAAATTGCTCGGAAAGATATTGGATCGATGGTAGCAATTCCTAATTCCTCAACTAATACAGTAATAGGAACACCATTAATGGAAAATTCAACCAATCGAAGAGTGCCTAGAGGATATAGCCCTATTCCGCTAGTACGGAACGATAGAGCCAATCTGCCAAAATCTCACAATCCAAGCGATGTGGTAATTAATATGGAAGATAAGGATAATAATGTTGATGTTATTATATCTGGTCCTTAATATATTATAAATTATTATAATATATTATGTTATAGCTCATAAATAGATTTCTAATCAACTTCTTCTATCTTTACACCACTTTTATTATGAGTCGATGGCTGTTCATTATTTCCCTGAGCTGCTTGAGATAGTAATGGTTGGAGAAACTTCTGAAAGTCTTCGGTTTGATGTTTGATTTCTTCAAGAGTTGCTGTTTGGTTGTTATCTAACCATTCCTGTACTTCACTAACCTTAGTTTCTATTTGAGATTTGATATTTTCATCAACACCCTCGGGAAGGTTATTCCTTATGGCATAGATAGATGTTTCCAACTCATTCCTAGCCTGAACTCTTTCGGCATTTTGTTTATCCTCTTCCTCATGTTCCTTGGCTTCTTTAACCATACGATCAATCTCATCTTGACTTAATCTACCCCGGTCGTTTGTTATCTGAATCTTATTTTCCTTTCCTGTTCCTGTTTCTACAGCAGTTACTTCTAAAATTCCATCAGCGGATACTTCAAATGTAACTTCTATTTTTGGTACACCTCTTGGAGCGGGAGGAATACCATCTAAATCAAACTTTCCCAACAGGTTGTTATCTCTCGTAAATTTTCTTTCACCTTCAAATACTTGAATAGTTACTGCTGGTTGGTTATCACTGTATGTACTAAAATTTTGAGATTTCTTACTAGGAATAGTTGTATTCCTGTCTATCAAATTTGTCATAATACCCCCAGCAGTTTCAAGCCCCAAAGATAAAGGAGCTACATCCAATAATAGAATATCTTTAGTATTTTCATCCATTACACCAGCTAAAATAGCTCCTTGGATCGCCGCACCGTAAGCTACTGCCTCGTCCGGGTTAATTGATTTACAAGGTTCTTTCCCGTTGAAAAAGTTGGTAATAAGTTTTTGGATTTTAGGGATTCGGGTTGAACCTCCAACAAACACTATTTCATCTACATCTCTCTTTCCGATTTTCCCGTCTTTCAATACCTTTTCCACAGGAGCTAAAGTTTGTCTAAAGAGATCAGCACATAGTTCTTCAAATCTAGCACGAGTAATGTTAGTATAAAAATCTATGCCTTCATAGATACTATCAATTTCAATGGATGCTTGTGTAGCACTAGAGAGTGTTCTTTTAGCTCTTTCACAAGCACTTCTCAAACGTCTAAGAGATCTAGCGTTATCCCGTATATCTTTTTTGTTTTTACGTTTGAACTCTGCTACAAAATGATCGACTAGACGATTATCAAAGTCTTCACCTCCTAGGTGAGAATCTCCTGCTACAGCCTTTACTTCAAAAATTCCATCATCAATCTCCAGTAGGGAAACATCATGAGTTCCCAAAAATGTTACCGTGAAGTCGTTTAAACTTCACTTCTTGCACTCTCATGCAAGTTCAGACTATATCTTACCAAGTATTATAGATTTATTTTCTTCATAATTCCTAGGAAATATAAGAAAATATGAGCTATATATCTTCCTTTCTATTGCAGCATTAACTGCATCTATTTTGGCCTGCCATTTGCCATTTTTAACTTGTTCATTGTGCCAACAATGTTCAGCTTTAATTTCAACTAATGCATTTAGTTGAGGGATGTAAAAATCAACCCTATACTTATGAGAACCATTATTCCATGTATATTCGAGATTAGGTCCATTTTCTACTACAATATTATGTTGTGCACAGAAATTAACAAATTCCAGTTCCATCTTGGATTGGAATGTTATTCTGGTACCTTCAATATTTTCCGTAGGTCTAACCTTATACACGTTATTACATAGATTGCATTCATTGCATAATAACTTGGTTCTCCCTTTTTGTATATAAAGATCACGGTTGGTAAACAAATCATTACATACATCACATTTATAGGTAATGTATTCTGGTTTGATAAACTCCTGTGTCATAGAATCATACAAATAAGGGTTGAATTTTGTCTGGTTATGTACTATAATATGAGGACAATAAACAAGACTAGCAATATTAGTATATTTACCGTCTTGAACTGATACTATTCTTGGACGAAGAACTTCGAATTCATCTGATGTAAAATGTCTTTCGAAATATTTTGTCTTAAAATATTCAGTCATACGATTAAATTCAATATTACTATTATGTATATTATATTGACCTGTAGTAACAATAACCAATTTGGGTTTAGGTACAACTTTCCCATGTTTTTGATAAGTATTTGTCATAAAGTTAGAATGTAATAACCGTTTATTAGGGTCCATTTCTTTACATTTATAACATCTTACCTTACCTTCATTAAGCTTTCTGGGAATGTTACCTAAATTAACTATACTTTCTACTCCGCATGTGATACACATATATGTTACTTTATATTTAGTGTACCTAGGTAGAATTTTCCGTTAAGTTCCAATTTGTATATTGGAACTTTGGTATTAGAATACATACTCGAGTGTTTAACCAATTTTAAAGTGGAAAAATCAATCGATTTTCCTGTATCTCTAATTTCCACACGGACAATATTGTTAATTAATTTGTTGGCAGTTTCAATATCCATTTATGAATATTTGGCAGTTAATTTTAGGAAGATTCAATTTACTTGGTCCTGGCGCTCGTGGGTATTTCATCATATCAATATTATTGACGTAGATTACTTTACCTAGTCGTTGAACCTTCGTCCTCTTTCGAGGAACGCTCGGCTGCTGATTGCCCAATCCCTAGATTTTTCAAACCGTCACGCTCATCGTTACTGATCACGTTGTGGTATCTAGGGCTCTAAGGGGTTCCCAGCAATTCACCAGGTTTTGGGGTTTTCTGATTTATATTCGATCGCCCCGGGGGCAGTATTAGTGATGTTTACCTCCACAATCGAATATTATTACATTCTTAGTTCCCTGGCCCATACTATCTAGACCATATGCAATTGCTGCGGCAGTTGGTTCATTGATAATACGTCGAACGTTCAACCCAGCAATAACTCCGGCATCCTTAGTTGCTTGACGCTGGGAATCATTAAAGTAAGCAGGAACCGTTATCACAGCATCTTTAACTTCACAACCCAAATACTCTTCTGCAATGTTCTTCATTTTTGTGAGAACCATTGCAGAAATCTGTTCCGGAGAATACTCGGTTTTCTCTCCCTTGTAGTAAACCTCAAAAATGGGTTTTCCATTTTTCTCTATTACATTGAAAGGCCAATGTTTCATATCACTTTGAACAACCAGATCTTTAAAGTTTCTACCTATTAGTCTTTTAGCGTCAAAAATAGTATTAGTTGGATTTAAAGTAACTTGGTTCTTAGCAGAGTCCCCAATTAAACGTTCAGTATCAGTGAATCCTACATATGACGGAGTTGTCCTATTACCTTGATCGTTAGCAATGATCTCGGCACGACCGTTCTGATATACGGCCGTGCAGGAATAAGTAGTTCCAAGATCAATACCTATAATGACCTCCGTTTTTTGATTCGACGAATCTCCCATTTTATTTTTAATCTATTTGTCTTGTTTAAATCATTTTTCTAATAGTGTAGACTCTGATAAGAACCAAGTTACAATTAAATGACCTCCCGACTAGCAAGTCTCAGAGTCTCAACATCTTGTGCATGAACGTCTGTCTATGTCTCCTTTTATATTTCCTTAACATTATTTTTTCTAGTTTAATGTTTATAAAATTTCTATCAACTCTTTCTATTATATCTTCAAATTGAATACTTAACTCATGAATAACACTTGTTATATTTTTATTAATATAAAATTATATAAGTTTTCTTATATAATTTATTGTAATGATCATAAAAATAGGTTCTTTATTTCATTTATGGGTCGATAGGAGCTACAGCATCCTTTGCCCCGGTAATGAAGGGAACAGCTGTTTGCCAATCTGGGACATCGGTGGAGCTCTGATTGTATTCAAAACATAAACGAGCTCCATTGTGATGAGCAGAAATTCTCCACTTACCGAAAGTTAGGTATACACTGTGGGCATCCTGAGTACCCACAATATGGAGTCTATCAAATCTGTGTAATCCTTGTCCGATCCCATTGACTCTATCTAATTTATCGTCACGAAGTTGCTGTTCAGCCTCCAAAGCTCTAGCAGTTTCGGAAGCCAAGTCGTCGGATACAAGTTCTATTTTATCAGACAATTCTCCCTCAGCTAGCTGGGCTCTTTCTATTTCGGCCGTAATAGAAGATTGTAATGCGGTATCAGCACTTGATCTCGCGGTTGTCTCATCCAGTAGTTTTGTGTTTAAATCAGCAACAGCCTCTATTCTAGCAGTAACCTCAGCAGTTAGTTTACTGTCTAATTCTACATCCGCGTTTTCACGAGCAACTTTCTCGGCGTCAACCGCGGCTTGAACACTAGCGACAGCGGCAACACGATCGGCTACTTCCTGGTCAAGATCGGTCCTGAGTGCGGATTCTGCGTCTTTGGCCCGGTTAATTTCCACGGCAAGATCATTGGCAATAGCTTGATCAGTAGCGAAACGAACTTCCCCTTCTCTAGCAATAGCCAGAGATAATTCATTTTCTAAAGTAGTACGAGCATCCAAGTTAAATAGAGCAGCGTCTGCGTCAGCTTGCTCACGAGCAACTTTCTCGGCGTCAACCGCAGCTTGAACATCATCAACAGCTGCAACACGGTCAGCCACTTCTTGATCAATAGCGGCTTGGAGTGCTGCTTCAGCTGCTTTAGCTCTTACCTCCTCTGCGGCAATTGCATCAAGTAATGTTTGCACTACATCAGGATTGTTTTGGAGAGCTTGGGCGATCTCATTGAGAGTATCTAGAGTGCCAGGGGCACCACTCACAAGGGCATTAATGTCATTGGAAATTTTTGATTCCAACTCTGCTTTAAGAGCGGCATCTGCTGCTGTACGATCTACAATCTCCTGATCAAGAGCGGTTTGCAAAGTGGAATCCGCTGCTTCACGGGCAGCTTGTTCGGCGGCATCGGCGGCTTTCCGGGCTTCTGTCTCGAGGTCGATTAAGGCATTCAAATCGGCTCTGAATTGAGTCAGTTGGCTTAATCTGACTGCTTCTTCAGGGTTTTGAGCATCTAGGGTGAGGCATATCCTATCAAAGATAGCGCTTACTTCGAACAGTTTGTTCTCTTGGTCCGACATGTTTACTGTAAAGATTATTTTTTTTTTTTATTTTTTATTTAAATACAAACATTACGCATAAAAAAAAAATATCCTTCACGGTAAAGAATATTTTTATTTTTTTTTTAAATTTAAATTACAAACATTAAGCCAGAAAAAAAATCTGGATTACACTAAAATGAATGAATGTCGAAAACGATTTTTTTCCGATATTGATATTGATTTTTATCATAATTATGATAGTTCTATTGATATTAATCTATTTAATTATTGATAAGAAAGATAATAACCGGCGCAGTAAACACATTTACCATTACGATTGTCGTAGAGATTGTGTTTGTGACACTCCTAACAAGAAATATAATAATAGCTGTAGTGGAGACAATTGCGATTGTGATAAAGATTACACGGAACCACAACGATCAACGGGACCACAAGGATCAACGGGATCAACGGGATCAACGGGATCAACGGGATCAACGGGACCAACGGGACCAACGGGATCAACGGGACCACAAGGACCAACGGGACCACAAGGACCAACGGGACCCGATAAAGATAATAACAACTGTAATGGACACTATTGCGATTGTTTTAAATGTCAAGGTTGTGCCACGGTCTCTAAAAAATCATCGTTCGATATTTTTTATAATCAAACTGACATAATACATGAATATGGTACAGATAACCCAATAAATTTTGGTGATTACAAGGGATACTCTTTTTTTAATCATAGGGGTATATATATACATAAATATAATTATAAAATATATTTACTGAATGTATCAATAAATTACAAGGAAAAAGATAGTTCTTTTCCTTATGCCGTTATCGATTTAGAAATAAAACTAAACGAAAAAGTTATACATTGTAAAAAATATAGTCAGGATGCGAACAATTCAGTAAAAGAGAATTTAATATTGAAATTGGAAAAGAACGATAAAATTACATTTCATTTGAAAAACGAAATAGATAAAGATATTATTATAGATACTAATTCTTATATAATATTCAATGAAATATATGATAATACAACACCTTATGAAAAATTTATATTGAATAATTAGGACGTCCTAATATTATATTAATAATAACAATATATTATTAATATGTAAATAATTATTTTAACAGTCTAGAGAGCTTAGTAAGCAATAAATCTAAATTTAGAGCAATATCATCAATCTTTTCACCCAGTTCATCTAATTTCTCATCATTAAATTCGCTAATAGATGTTGTTTGGGGTTCAGTATTTTCAATTGAGTGAGTAAGTTTGATGTCTAAATTATTCAGTTTATTCTCCATCATTCTCAATCTAAAATTGAGAGGTAATTCTCCACATCGAATTTCGAGGAGTTTTATTTCCAGAGGTGTGAGGACTGTAGCGATATTGTTAATATCATCTGATAACTTATTATGTCTTGTAATCATATTTGCGGTATCATCAATCAACCCTTGTCTTATCTTCTCACACATAACTTTACCCCCCATAACTTCTCCCATCTTCTCGAATTCAACCGCCGCTTCCTTTAACTGCTCTTCATCAAGATTTAAAATTTTAACTAAACCATCTTGTAATATCTGAGCCTGATTGTTTTCATTTTCTGTGTTATTAAGTTCCGTGAAGGTCTCTTCTATTGTACCTACCATATTATCAATGGTATCTGTGATTTCATCAAAGGCATCCTCGTCGTCTTCATCGATAATATTCTTGAATACGTTAACTACAGATTGGTAGATATTATTGGAAGTGTCTTTTGATTGATCTTCTGGTTGATCATCTGATTTCAATATCTTTTTTATAACACTTTTCATTTTACGGATTTCACTTAATAACAAATTCTCACCGAGAGATTTTGTTTCGTTATTCTTGTCTTCATTATCCGTATTTTCGTCATCAGGAAAATTATCTGAATGATCTTTTATAGGGTGTGTAGTATTGTCTTTATTATCGGATTCTTTACTAATCTTACCGCTGATATCCGGGCTAGAGGAATCATCGTCTGTCTCTGTTTTTTCAATGTTATCCACGAAAGGGAAGTTCTCTTCAAAATTTTCTATTAGTCCGCCAAGCACGTTAGAGAATTTATTGCTTTCTCCCGGGAATATTTGACCAAATACATTAGCCACCTCTTTAGTCATGTTGATACTTTTATTTTTCATATTAAGGGCTTCCTTAAAAATATCAGTTGATGACATTATGGTATTTATCAGATTCTCGTTATCACATCTCTGTTCTAACCAGAAGCGAATTCCCTTTTTGTTGTTATCATTTACCAATTTTAACAACTCTTCTTTATCGTCTCTTGATAGACTTAAAAATAGTTTATGCAATTCAGACTTATCACCGTCACCGAGTGATTCTCCAAATTGAGAGAATATATCTCCTATCTTACCTAAACTTTTGTTTAGGTCCATACTAACCGACCCGAATAATTTCCCCATATTTTTAATCGCGTCCGCTAATTCGATAAATGATGTTTCTTTTTCCGGTTCATTATTATCGGATGAAGTATTTTCAGATGAAAAGCTGCTATCATATGATTTATTGTCTCCCTCAAAATTGTCTAGACTCATCTTTAAATATAAAAATTTCCTTTTAAATAGTGCATCTTTATATAGTTACATGTAAAAATATCAATTATCTAGAAATATGTCATTCGTTAGATATAAAGGTTAATGGTTTTAATGTGTATATCAAACCAGTTACCTCCTGTCTAATTGTATCCAATCTAGCAAGGATACTATCTAATTGTTTTAATACCTTTTCCTTATCAAAATTAGTTAGTTCATTAGAATTAATAGAACTCAAAATAGTATTAATATTTTCGGATTGTTCTGTCATATCAGCTTCTATCCGTTCTGCAATCTCTGTTCCGGCTGCGAATGACGATATTAACATAGATAATACTTGGTCTATATCTTCAGTTGGTATATCGTTGGATTTGGACCATTCTGCGATTTCATCTGGCGTCGCATCTCCTGATACAATTTTTAAAAGTATCGGTTTTTCTCCCTTTTCTAATGATTCAATTACATTGACTACTTCATTGATATCACATTTGTCTCCAACCGGATCTTCATCACGATTGTCTATAATGGTTTTCATTTCTGTGTTATTAATGATTCTGGGTATTTCTTTACGTAGAGTTCCAATTAAATTTTCCATAGTAAAGTCTTCTTCTTGAATTTCAACCGGGGTTTGAGACATTTTAAGAAGGTTGTTTTGAATTTAATGATATTCAAATTGATTGAAATACCCATTCATTTAAACAGTGTTAAAAGAAAGTATCAAATTATAAATAATATGATTACTAGTGAATTTGATAACGGAGACCTCGATATCCCCGATCTCGAAGACTCCTATCTCGAGGAATCTGCACCTGAATTGATAAATTTAGACATATATAATGATGGTACCCACGAAGAAAACCTGAAGGATACCGATACAGTAACAATCCAAACACATGATGGGTGTTTTTATCTTTCCGATGTAGGAGCAGTCTCTCTTCTCACTAGTTATTACAATCAAAGTGGGACAAAAGTCCATCTGATCCGATCAAGTGATCCAGAGCTATTAAATAATTCTGATATCCTTGTTGATGTCGGAGGTATTTACAAACCGGAAAGTCATCGCTATGATCATACTGTTTTCCCGGATATCGAAAAAATGCCAATGAGTGCTATTGGTATGGTATGGGAATATTTCGGTATTGATTTGTTGAAGTTATATATTGAATCTCAGAGGGAATTTAATGGGATACAAGACTGGGAAAGTCTCATTCATGGTTTGCATAAGGAAGTCTATGATGTTATCATTCGAGAGCTAGATTCGGATGCAACCATTACTTCACCTTCACAAATAATGGGATTATCTTCGATCATAAGTTCAATGAATCCATCAAATTCTGATGACGAAGTTGAACAAATGAATTCTTTTGAGGAGGCAGTAAGATTGTTTGGCAGGATTTTCGAAATCAAACTGCGGGAGGTTATTAGTGAATATTTTAATTACCAACGTAATCTTGATATTATCAAGAAACATTTGGATGAGGTACCAGAAAATATAGAATATTTAATAATAACAGAGAAAGTGGAACACATTCTTAGATGTCTAAATGTGTTGGATCCAAAAAATCAGATTAAGTTTCTGATCTTTCAGATTCCAGATGAAACAATTACTATCCGTACAAGACACAGCAAAAAGTTAGAGAAAGACTTTATTCCATTACTAACGGAGGAAAAGGCAAAGGACGGTTTGGGTGATGATCTGATTTTTGTACATGAGAATTTATCGATTGCCAAGACGAAAACAGTTGAAGGTGCCGTTTCATTGGTTGGACATTCCATTCTTGCAAATGCTAACGTTTCCGAAGACGTCCCTACTAGTTATTTAAACTTGTCAAGACCTCGAAAAGTGGGGAAATGGTTAATAGCTGGAGGTGTAGGGCTCGCTGGGTTAGTAGTAGTTGGGACATTGTGGTTTAAAATTCAAAAATCAGATTTGACCCAGAATTAACATAATAAAATATATTTTATTATGTTAGCAATTTAGTTATTACAAATCAGCAATCAAATAGTACTTGCCATCTCTAAAATTATGCTTTTCACGGTAATAATTACGAACACCTACGCCGGAGATTACGGAGATTTTCTTATACCCTGCATCCCTGCTAATTGATTTTGCCTCTTCCACTAGTTTGGTTCCCAAACCCAAGTGCTGAACATGATCAGAGTTTTCTGAATCAACCGTATTCATCTTGCCATATACATGAAGCTCTCGTATCATGGCACAATCATATAGTTCCGGAAAAACATCTAGTCCTGAGTTAGGATCAAATCGTAGCCTTAAAAATCCAAGAATACGATCGCCTTGGTTAGCCTCAAAGGAAATGAAATATTCCGTAGCGATATCTCCCCTCTCACCAATGCTATGACTTTCAAACTTACGAACCACCATCTCGATGGTTTCAAAATCCACCAGCCTATTCCTCACCTCCCTGCATCGAATACACTTACACTTCTGATCCAACTCCACCAATCTTCGCTTCACCATATCTCCCAGATTGGATCGATGAGATCCTCCGCAAATGAAATCCTTGGTGAAGTCCCGCTGAATGCGATTGGTTCGGTTCCATTCATTAAGAGTTGTCTTGAAATAGACCGTTAACTCAATTAGTTTCTCAATATCCTCAATCCATGGGCTATATTTATCCTTATCATACCAATCTTTGATGACAGTATATGGTGTAACAATGGTAGGATACCATTTCAACTGATCGGCCCGGAAATATTTGGTTGTTAGGACTTGAGTGACCATATCTTTGTCGGCATCAAAAGTGGAATTGGGGAGACCTGGCATCAAGTGAATATCTACCTTAAAACCACAAGCTAATAGCTTAGCAATTCCTTCAATGGAATCCTCCACAGTATGTTGACGGTTAACCTTTTTCAAAATCTTGTTATCAGTGTGCTGAAATCCCAACTCCAACCGAGTAATTCCGCACTCCCGAAACTCGATAAGATTCTGATTGGTGATATAATCTGGACGAGTCTCGACTGTCAAACCAATCACATGAGCCTTAGCAGTTTCGTTAATCCTTTGTTCTTCCTCCAAAGATTTGGGAGGACGGATGGTATCAAGATCGTCCCAAAAGGTGTTGGCTGCATAGAAGATATCCCGACAGAACTGGCGACGGTAATAGGAATTGTAAGATGTCCAGGTACCTCCTTTCACGATTACCTCCAACTTATCCACATCCATCCCATTAGTAACATATTGAGCAAATCTATCTCGCATACTTAAAATAGCACTCCACCCATATCTCAGGGATCTAGCTACTGCTGGTTCTTTGTCCTCGTAACTCTTAGGCATATCTGGTTGTGAAGGGCAGAAATAACAGTTAAATGGACAACTAAAGCTCTGGCGGAGCTCCCCTGTCATCGGATTAATAAGGTTAGATAAATTGCTTCCCATCCCTAGAGTTTTGGTTTTGCTGTATGACTTTGTTTTTTCTTTCTTACTGATAGCTCGGTTAATATAGTTGATTTTGACACTATCAGAATTTATAATCTCAGTAATAATCCCAGTAGCTGGGTTAATTCTGACTTCGGTTCCCTTTTGTTCCTTTTGGATCGTCCCGTCATGAATAAATAGGGAGTTATAACCGTCATGGTGTTCAAAATAACAAAACTCTCCCGTCTCTGGATAAGGACTAGACAATAATGCAAATACCATAACTCCAGATGTCTCTCGCATCGCCTTCTTCTTGAAACAATCCATCAGTAGATTTTTACGATCGTTGGGAGGAATTCGGTTCTGTCCCTCCATCTTACGATATACATATAAAATCTCTTCCTTGCGAGGAGTGATCTTATATTTCCTCATCATCACGGTCATGAATTTCTGAACCATTTGAAATTTGGTTTTGTACTTTTTGACATCCCAAGATGAATCAGATATAAAATCTGTAACAATAGCTTCTAACTTTTTGATCTCATCTGCAGAATACTTCTCAGAAAATCTTTTGACAAAGTTTCTCTTATGATTATTCTTAATATCTTCAATATCCATTCTGACTTGACTATTAAAACTTCTAATTTTTAAAAGATTAGTTGTCAATTATTACCTAAATATCTCAAAAAAGTTAAATATAACTAAAAATTCTATAATATAATATAGTGGATTATTATCTTATATTATCAAAAAAAGTACTTTGAAGGTAATTACCTTCAAAGATTTAATTTCAGTTAAACCACTTTTATTGATCTGGATTCGATCGTCTCTATCGGATCGACTGTGGATTGATCTGAATCTAAATAATTGTTCTGATTATAAATGCAACAATCAGATTTATCAAGGTTACAAACGTTTATTGATAATTTGGGTCAAGATAAAGTTTTAAGTGATTCCTGGGATGAAAGATATATAGATGATATCTATGCCATGCAAGGTTATAACGAAGCGAAATCCTTGGCTAGAATGAAAAAGAGATATGTTAATATTGATGAAACTCTAAATGACGGTTATTCAATACAATCTTATAAGAGTTCTTGCGATGTTCCTGTCGGACCGAATGAATGCGATGTATGCTGTGATTATAAAGAAGAAACCCATCAGTGTATTTACAACGAAATGAAATGTAACCGGTTTTTTGCCAATGCGGTTCATAATTGGTCAGAACTCTGTGGATATCATATCTTGTTCTTACAAGGCAAAACTCCGGGAACTCCAGGCCATCCAGGACCCTGGAACAAAGAAACAAGTTATATTATTGATCCATTAACGAGGATTTTAAAATATGGAATTCTAACTGCAGATTCAGAACCAGGGTTAATGATATATGATGATAAAATTGGAGATTATATTCAAAAACCATATTTAACCATTAAAGGTCCAGCCGGGAGAATCCATCGCATACTGGTTAAGATACTGTATCCACAAGAACCTATCACACTTGATAATAGTATTATCAAATATGTACCTCACCCTATGCGGAGAGTAGATTTTGATGGGTATAATAACTACAACAAGGATAATCAAGATTATGTCAGTGTAATGTTAGGAATTGACAATCCGTCATTTTTAAGTTCTGACTATACTGATTATATTTTATCTAACCGTTTCTTTGATCACATAGCTAATATTGTTGAAAATACCGCTTAATCATAAATCTTCTTTTTAAATTTTTCATAGAAATACAGAGTTACTCCAAATTGAGGGGCTGATCTGAAAACACGAGGGAAAATACCTTTATATAGAGATTTAGGACCCTCATGTTTGATGATTTTTCGGCAACAATCAATAATCCCATCATAAGACATTTGTCCTGGTAGAGGTTTTACTTGAAGTCTAGTTTTAACGACATCAGCGGGTGTAGTAATTCCGGCAGCAGCGATTCCTGAAGCTGTTCCCACTAACAGCTGATAAGTTGCGCTGTCTTTATTTTCAACCTTTGATCTAAGAAACGTATAGGTTGGAAAATATATAGCCGAAAATGGAATATCCCTCATCATGCAAGCCATCGACCCCTTATATAACCCTCTAATTCCTAACTCCTTCACTACATTAAATAAAGGTAATGGATTATTAGGATATAATTCCCCATGAACTTGAAGACGTATCTTCGTAATTTCGAGAGGATTTGTAACTACGACTTGGGAAAGTCCCGCTAAGGATCCACTAATAATATTAAGACTTATCTCGCAAATTGGTGATAGGTTTTTATCTTGATATAATGAAGTCATTATATCATTAACGGTTAATTTAATAGCTTTCTCCGGGGCTACTCCTAATAATTGCGGCCTGAGACCTCGATAGAGTCCGAATACTCCTTCTCGAGTTATGATATTTTTAAAACATGATAGAGATGATTTGTATTTTCGTTCTGATCTTTGATTTTGCATACGTGTCTTCACTAGATCAATCGGATAAACGGTTGACACTCCTATACCTCCTGCCATCCCTCCAGCCATAAATAATTTCAACGGTTCGTATTTTGTTGTCACATCCATTGATTTAAATAAATAAATAATGTTATTTATTTATTTCATTATATTCTTTTTATTGTTTTAGAATTTCCAATGCATCATCAATACTAATTCGTGACATTGGGTCATAGACTAATAATCCATTAACAACTGTATCTAATTGATAATCTCCTGTATTAAGTTTATTAGGTAATACACCTTGCGATAATTTCATAATTACTTGTGCCATCAAGATGGCAGGACTAAATTCCCTGACATCTAATGACCATATATTATCACCAGTTGCAATCTCGTAAGCAGTAGCTCCAAGAGACCATAAATCTGATTGAGGGTATCTAACTATATTAAGGACTTCTGGTGGGATATACAAAGAAGTTCCTGACACCTCTTTACAACAATCACCAATCACTTTGTTATAGGGGGTTGTACATATAGATTCGATAGCATTCCGAGTAACACATGAGATACCCAGATCTACCAATACTGGAACTCTATTGTACCCGACAACAATGTTTGCAGGCTTAATATCATTATGTAATAATCCTTCTGAATGAATATATTTAATTCCTTTCAGCATAGCTATCAGGAGCATCTTAGTAGCACTATATACCAGACCCAAATCCCCGGATGTTCTTGCCGGTTGTGTGTATTTCATAACATCGGGACCCCTAACAAATTCCATTTCTATAACTACAGACTTACTGGATTGTTCATAAAAACTATCATAATAACAAACCACATATGGATTACAACTCGATTGGGATAGCTTTTGTAAAGACAAAATTTCTCGGAAAACGTTTTCTCTTATACTATCGGTTAATGGAATAATTTTAATAGCGACCACAGTTCCGGTTTTATCAGATATAGCTTCCTATTTTCTTGATAATTTTATAACGATTATTAACCGTATCTTCTTGCATTACAAAATTCTTCTTTATTGTTTCTATAATATGAAATTCCAAAAATGACTATATCTATCTTTTTAATTGTATATCAAATGTTAAACTATTTCTTTATATTATACCTAATACTAGCTAGGTTTTTCAAGATATGGAGTCGCAAAGTACAGATACATAGCATAGTTCATTGTGTTACTTCATTCTTGATAACCTCTTTTGTACTATTTGTTTCAACAGGTAACAGTCCCTTTGATATAAATGTTAGAGATATTCTAGTGAATGTATCCCCTGATAGAGAATGGTTATTTAAATTTATTATATTTCATTCACTTGGATATTTCCTGGCTGATACTGTAGATATATTTATAGATTACACAAATATTAAAAGAAGGGTTTATCTATTGCATCACATTGCCGCGATAGCTGGATTAAGTACGGTTTATTGGGGGTCATATATGTCAGTGTACCCAATTTGGGCATTGGAAATCGGAGGGATAGTTCATCACTTAAAACACGCATCAGAAGTTTATAGTTTTGGTCCAATTTTATACTTCTTAACTCATGTGTTATATCATGTGATTTATTTATTTTCGCGAGTGTTACTTGCTTTAAATGTATACGTTGGCTTCACTTGGATTTGTCATTCAGACAACATCCACGCCGATATTGTTGGTTTGTTGATAGCCTGTATTTTAATTATTCAGAACTTTTTATGGTGGATACACAATATCAAGAAAATTTTTGGTTATAGTGAATAACTTAACTTATTCGTCAAAAAAACATTTTATATAGATTAATATAAAATGTTGCTGGCAGCTCAAAAAGGAAATATATCAGAAATCAATTTGTTGTTAGATCGGGGAGCTGATCCATTTATTGAATGTAATACGTCTGACTGTGATAAAATGATAGCACCTTACGTATGGAAAAGATTATATCAAAGGGATATGGAGATGTCAAAAAGATATTCCAAATCTGGGGATATTAGATTACCCAAGGATATATGGGAATTAATAATGCTAAACAAACGTCAACAAATGTTATGTCAAAAATTATCAAGTAACAAAAATAAATATGTATTAGCAGCATTTGCTTCGCAAATGCTAATACCTATAACCGATAATATGAGCAAAGCCCAGTTATGTGGAATAATATCAAGACATTTAGTATATGGGAAATATTACAGTGAAAACACTAAAAGAAAAATAGAATCAGATATAAGGAAAATAAAAGAAGTAGCTATCTTATATGGGTTGGATGTGAATAGACCAATCGGAGAAATAACTGACGATATAGCTTCTATATTTAGGAATATGTAATGTATTCAGAATAAACATATAAATTATTAATTTCTATATTAGAAAAGGAAATGTCTATTCTTGGAAAAAATAACCCTTATGGTTTTAGTATACCCCTTTTGAAAACTAATGAAAAGAAAAGTAATGAAAAAAATAATTATGAAATTAAAGTAGCAATAATAGGTAATTGTTCCGTGGGTAAAAGTAGTTTAGTTCAAAGAGTGACATCTGGTAGTTTCAATGATAAAAGTTCCAGTACTATTGGAGCAGCCTTTTGTGTATTTAATCATAAGACGGAGAACAACAATTATAAATATCAAATGTGGGATACAGCTGGTCAGGAGAGGTTCAAATCTTTGGTTCCGGTGTACTTACGAGGTTCTAATATAGTTTTAATTGTATTTGATTTAACATCAAGATCCTCGTTTGAAGATTCTATTGGACATTGGCACCAAGAAGTTCTGAATAACTCCCCGGATGCAGTCAAAATATTGATAGGTTCTAAATTGGATTTAAAAAAGAACCGCGAAGTTAATAAATCCGAGGCTATTAGATTTGCGAAAAATAATAGAATGGAATACATTGAATGCTCTGCAAAAACTGGAGAGAACATTACCGAATTTAAAAATCTCATAATTAAGACAGGGATTGAAGAAATCAAAGCCTATGATATAGACACTGTATTATCCAACACTACACAGAAAGATAATATCGTCAGATTGACTGATGAAGACCCAACACTGTTAGATAAATTTAGATCTAACTGTGTGAATGGTTATCAATGTTATGGATTGTGATAAATTAACGCTCTATTTATTGGATATTACAGTATTTACCGTAGTAACTTAGTTTATTTTTCTTAGGTATAATATAATCAGTATCATTATTTTGATATGTTGTAGATTCCATATCTGTTTTTTCTAATTGCTTCTTATCGGAGTCAATATCTGTTTCACAATTTAATTTAGAAGAAATTATTGTTAAAATTTCTTCTTGATCATGTCTCTCTTCCAAAACATTTAATAACTCATCTGTTGTTAGTGGTTGATTTTCATCATTTTCGGAAATATAGTCAAAATCTTCTCCCGATCCATGACCTAAACCTAATTTATATTCAAAAGCATATTTGGCACAGTTTCGGCATGGAAACCAATAATAATCACATAAATCACACATTAAACACGTCTCAAATTCGTACTCTGATTCCGATAAAATTCTGAATCGTTCCCTGCATTGACGACATACATTTCCTTCATTAGGTGTTTCTAAGCAGATCTCACATAGACTGTCCATTTTTCATATAATATTTATATAAAATCTGAGTTTAATATCCAAAAAAAATCATTTAATTATAAATGAAACTTTTTGTAGTATCATACGCCAATACTAAGAATAAATTGTCTCTAAATTTAGAATCATCCTTGAAAAAATATAATTACGATTATAAGATTGTTGGGGAGGGTGAAAAATGGGTAAATTTTATGACTAAGATAAAAGGGTGTTATAACTTCATTATAGATAATTTATCGGAAGATTATGTTGTAATTATTTGTGATGCATATGACGTTTTGGCTTGTGATTATTCAGATGTGACTCTTAAAAAGTTTTTACGATTAAATAAGAAAATAATAGTAGGAGCGGAGAACAAATGTGGAACCAATTGTATAGATTTAGATAATTACTATAGGTATCATAATGAGAAAAGATTAAGATATCAATATGCTAATGGAGGGTTCTACATGGGATATAGAAATGAAATTCTTAAGATGTTGAAACATATGTTGGATAGTTGTATACCCGATGATCAAATATCTATGTGTAAATATATCAACAAATACCCAAAAAATATAGGTATAGACAGTAAAGGAGAATTAGTTTCAAACATACAAATTTATTCTTATACTGATACAGTATGGAAAAATAATCGAGTATATAACAAATATACCGGAGAGCATCCATGTTTTATTCATACGCCGGCTATAACATTTGATATGGCCTATAGACTTGATTATTTCGGTCAACGTATATTAGGAAAAAATTATAAAAAATTAAGTTTAAGCGAAAAAATTACAAAGGCCTATAATAAAATAACAAAAAGATTATGGATAATTTTATTAATTTTTTTATTTATAATTATATTTTTATGTTTATATAAATTGAGCTATGAATGACGAATACACCACATTATATTGGATAGTTTTAATTATATCTTTATTTTTAGTTGTATTTATTATTCCAAGATTATATTTTTACACAGCGGAAGGACATGTAACTAATTATTATCAAAAAGATATAGATCGTGATAAATATACTACTGATGAATTAATAGATAAATTATACAGATTATCCATCTATGATTATTGTAAAGTCAGGTGGCATTACACATTTTTGTTAAGTATAGTTATGGCAATTTTTGTACTGTTTCTAATCAACGGTAAATTAGATCTTAAAAATCTAATTATCTTAACTCTTCTCTTTTTCGTCGCTATAGAAGTACCAAATAGATTAGAAAACGGGCATCTAAAAGGCAAAACTTTCAACAAAGCAACTTTGATATATAGTACGGTGATAGAAAGAAATAGACATAGGAAGTAAAGAATCTGTGCAAGATTCATCCAATAAACATAACATATTATATTTATGTTATGTTTTTATTTAAAATCAATGAACTCCAGAATAAAACAATTTAGGTTTCCGATATTGGATCGGAATGTTAACAGTTAGAATTGATCAACCTTACTCAGTTGGATCAGATTATAACTGATAAAAATTACCTATGGTTATCTTTATATTTTTGTTGAAACCATTTATCTACTATTTTTGTATTTTTAGAATTATGGTTTACTCCTCCGGATAAACTTATAGTAGATATAGATTTTAAATTTGGCCAGAAAGTGTTTTTATATCCCATACCCAATGTATTAATGGGAATTTTATTCAACCATAACCAACCACTTATCCAATTATCATCTACATATTTAGCATTTTCTGGGGCTGATTTGTAATCAAAAATATCCTCCGGAATCATTCCGGCTTTAAGTATATATCCGCCGCAACCAAATAATAAATCGATATTTTTATCTCCATATATATATTTATATATTCGATTCAAAGAGTTATCGTCAGTATTACATCCGTAATTACTTATAACTACCATTTCATCCCATTTTTTAAAAGAAGTTACCAATGTTTCTACTAATCTCTTACCATAAATCATGTCGTCATCAACTACGATAATATTAGTTTTGGGGGATTCATCTCGGACGGTGGGTAACAGTTTGGTAGAAGGACCTAAATCTTTTTCCACCCGATATATTTTTACATTTGTCATCTGGTCAAAAACCTTAGGTATTTTATATTTCTGTCCTTTCATAGTTTTATAAGGTATATTTAATCTTATTTCATCTACCCTTTTGGTCTGGTCTAATAATGAACATAATGTGGGTGCTATTTTATATAATCGAGAGGGAATTGTAGTTAGGGATATGACAGTTCTATCTTTAAGAGGCACCCGGGAAATGTATTTGTATTTTTTATCAAGACGTATTACATCATTCCATGTTTTGTTATTTATTGAAATATATCGGAATAAATCAGAATATAACATACATGTTAGAATTAAACATATAAAAATCACTAGCAAAAGCCATAAAATCATAATTTTATATAATATATAAAATTATATAAAATATGTCGAAAGTTTTCATATCTTTAACTACTATCCCCACTAGATTAGAATTACTTAGGAAATGTCTAGATAGTTTGATTAATCAAAGGTATCCAATTGAACAAATTATATTAACTATACCTAAGAATTCCTTGAAAGGTAAAAAGATTTCCAGATTACCTCCTTATCTATCTAACCCCCCTTACTGCGATTGGGTAACCATTGTGCGCCCCTACAAAGATTATGGTCCTGTTATGAAATATATTGGAGGTTATAAGCAATTACCGATAGATTCTTTGGTGTTTGTTTGTGATGATGATCAGCAATACAATCACAATATTGTGAGTAGGTTAGTAGATAGATATAATAAGGTAGATGAAGATCAGCAGGATAAAACAGTTATTTGTGGTGACGGATATACCATAATTGGAACTGACACCGTCAGAGGGGTTGGATCGGTTCTATTACCATTTAATGGTATCAAAACCATCCGACATGGTGTTATGAATGCCTGGTCATATGTAAGAAAAGCGTGTCAGTATGTTGATGATAATTGGGCATCGATTATTTTAAAGAAGAATAATTTTAAGGTTATTAATTTAGAGTTATCTTTTTCCAAGCGTTATATCGATGGGGTATCATATAATCCTCCGGATGGTTTAGCTTCGACTACCAATAGATTAGGAGATATTGTCAGATGTACTTACGCTATCGATCATGAAAATACCTATCCAATTGTTTCGATAGTAATGGTTCTACTGTTTATTATTGTTATATTGGTTAACCATTACTATTTATCATATTATTAATCAACTCTATATTACATATATCGATTGTTTAGAGTGCAAATAATAAAATATTACTTATAAGCGCCTCGTTTAATAAACCATTTATCCACAATTTTGTCATTATTCTTACTCTTGTTAATTCCCATACACAACGATTCAGTTCGGAGCGAACTTATACTGGGTAAAAATGTGCATCCTTTTAACATTCCTAACATATATATTCCGATTTTATTTAGATTAAGCCAACCGCTGATCCAATTATCATCTACAAATACAGCTTCTCTAGGTCCTACGTCATATTCGAATATTTCTGGTCCTAACATACTTGGAGTTAGAACATATCCCCCGCAACCGTATAACCTATCTACATATCCACTTCCTTTCCAATGGTTAAGCGTTTTTGTTAATTGACCATCTTCTACATTAGATCCATAAATGGTAATTACGTCGTATCCTTTATGCTTCTCAAAAAAACTAATAAGGGTTTTAACAAAATTTTGACCATATATCATATCATCATCAATCACAATGATTCTAGTATCTGGGGTTTCATCTAATAAAGAAGGTAATAATTTTGTTGATGGGCCTAAATCTGTTTCAACTCTATGAATTGTAACGTTTTTCAGACTATAAAGTATATCAGGGATTATATATTTTTCTCCTTTCAAAGATCGATAAGGAACATTAATACGAATTTCATCTACCCTTCTGTCCTGAGATAATATAGAACACAGTGTAGGATAGATTTTATCAATTCTTGATGGTGTAGTAGTCATAGATATTACAACCCTATGTTTAGTTTTAACGCGACATAATTTTCTGTAATTACTATCTAGTTGTTTAAGTTTTTTATTATTACATTTGTTTAACCATATATATCTAGGAAGATTAAGATAAAAACATAGTGTTAAGATGGATATAATGATAATTAACAAAATAATTAGAAAAATCATTTACTTTTAAATGATTTTTTATTTTATAGTTTACATATTCCTAAATATGTAAATATCATCAATTATTTTTCCTGTTGGTCTATTCAGATCCAATCCATATGTGATAGCTAATTCTTTTGATATATTTAAAAAAAAATCATCCATTGAAGTTTTTGTCTACCAGAATATATATCCTAATCCTCACTCATACGATAATTATAGTTTGATCTCGAAGTATTTTTCAACTTAAATAAATATTCTTCAATTAAAATTTAATTATGAATCGCCTAGAACTGGATGATTTAATCTATACTTATCCGAAGCAAAATCTACCGGGGTTTCAAACTTTTATTACATCTAAGAAAGAGTTCAGAGAAACTGCTTCTGAGACTACCGAACCAGTTCCTCGCAGGGGAGAGTTGTTTAAGCATCAGCAATATTTACTACGTTTGATGAGACAATATGATAATCAACTGATAATTTGGCGAACGGGTACGGGTAAAACGTGTGGTGTACTATCTGTATCTGAATACTACAAGACAATCGCCGGAGCATTGGAAAATATGAGAAATAGTGAAACTGCTCCATATAAACATACGTATGTTTTAGTGAGAGGTCCTAATTTGATTGAAGAGTTTAAGTTTCAATTAGTATGTAAATGTACTGACGGTGATTATATTACTGATTTGGTAAAAAACTCTACTACCGCCAAACAGAGAAAGAACAATATAACTCGGAGTATTAGTAAGTTTTATACAGTTACAACTTATGGTATGTTTGCTCGAGATTTAGTTAAATTAACTGATGAACAGGTAAAACAAAAGTATTCACAATCTATATTTATTGTCGACGAGGTTCATAACTTAAGGATGGATGTTGAGAAGGGTAGAACTGTTATTGATCCTAAAACGGGAAATAAAATTGTAGTTAGAACTGTTAAAAAGGGTGGTAAGGATACTGATGTATATGTAGAACAGAGATTGATATATGATCAGCTGTGGCGTATCTTTCATATACTAAGTCCTCGTAAGGTAATGCTATTATCTGCTACCCCTATGATTAACGATGCCTCAGAAATCGGGCCTATCTTAAACTTGCTCCTCCCTGAAACACAACAGTTACCCCTCAATGTATCTTATGGTCAAATTAATATTCAACAATTTGAACCATATTTACGTGGATTGGTATCGTTTGTTAGAGAATTAGAAACGGGTGCCATTCCACGATATCAAGGTAAGCTCATTAACGCTCAATACACGATCGATGGAAAACTAGTTCCTTCTCAAATGATTATTTATGCTAGTCAGATGTCAGATCATCAAGAAAAAACATACAACACGGCAGTTAACAATCCTAAAGCTCTTAAACCGGGCTCGGATAAACCAGAAGCTTTTTTTGATCTACAGCGCCAAGCGGCTAATTTTGTATTTCCGGATGGATCTACTGGAACGGAAGGATTTAGAAAATATATTCAGGATTTAGGTGATGGGAATTATGAGGCTAACAGAGAATTAAAACCGTGGCTATCCAGTGACAAACATTTGAGAATTTTATCTTCTAAATTTGCAGAAATAGTTAGATTATCAAAAGAGAGCCCGGGAAATTCATGGTGTTATTCTAATTTTGTTATCGGTTCAGGGGCCATTATACTAAGTTTATGCTTTGAAGGACAAGGTTTCACTAAATTTGCGGAAACTTCCTCCATTTTCAAATCGATCGAAGGAACTAGATTACCTCCTCTATGTGCATCGGAAAACACCCGTGGTGTTACTAGACAAGTTAGAATTCAGAAAGGATTAAGATATGCTCTCTTAACTTCTGAAACTAGTGTTCCAGAAGCTTCTGCTCTTCTTGAAGCTTTTAATAGTTATGAGAACCGTCACGGGGAGTATATCAAAGCTATCATTGGATCTCCAGTTACTCGTGATGGCCTTAACTTGGGAAATGTATTACAAATTCACCTAGTTGGTCCTGGATGGAATCAAGCAACAACATACCAAGCAGAGTCTCGTGCTATTCGTTCTACTTCTCATGTCGATTTGATTGCAGAAGAAAGAGAAAGATTGATTTCAGAAGGAAAAAATCCGGACAATGCCTTTGTAACAATCAATGTCTATCGGCATGCCTCTATCACGAAAGAAGGTGGATCAATAGATGTTCATATGTATCAAAAATCCGAAGAGAAGGATCGAGAAATCAAGAAGATTATGAGAATGCTTAAACAAGTGGCTACAGATTGCCAAATTCATTATAATAGAAATGTGAGACCTGGTGATATAGATGGGTCAGCTCAGTGTGATTATGATATTTGTGAATATAAATGTTATGATCCGGCTCCTGACTTTATTGACTATAGTAGTTATGATGTTTTATATACTGATGATATTGTAGCAGCTACTACCATGGATATCAAAAAAATATTTCATTTGGAATTTAATATGAAATTTGATAAACTGTATCGCATACTAGATAAATATCGTCGGAAGTTTATCGACGAGGCAGTAGCAACCCTAATCCAAAACAAAATTCCTATTATCGATCGATATGGATATACTTCATATCTTAGAGAGGATAGAGGATCATTATTTCTGCGTCGTGATTTTCCGTTAGAATCTCGAGAACCTAAAGGTGGTTATGCTCTTTCTATCTATACCGAAACTTTAATAGGAATCCAAGAGATGTCCCTTAATGAATATATTGGAGATCTGCAAAAGGTAGAGCAAATCAATATGATAAATCAGTTACAAAAGTTGGATCCTGAAAGCCCCGAGTTCAATCAAATGATAGGCAATTTAAATTTAGAAAACAAGGTGGATTTGTTAGAGAGTTCAGTATTCCAGTTGTTTATTAAAAAGGTTCAAAGTCCCGCCATTCGGGCTATCATTACAAAGTATCAGACTTCGGTGTTTCAGGTTCCCGAGCCAGTAGCGGCTATTCAAATTACTGCACAAGCTTTGGCTAATCGAGGAAAGGGTAGAGGTAGAAAACCTCTACCTGGATCTAAATTCAAACTTACTTCTGAACAGCAGCAGAAGATGGAAGATGCCCAAGTTCAGGAAGGAGCAGAAACAGTATATATTCATACTTTATTTAATCAGGCATATGATCGTACTTCATATGCAGTTAGTGCCAAATTTTCTAAGGCTGATGGAAAAATTAGACTTCTCAAACCATCTGAAGGTGTAGGATGGAGAGACGTAAATCCTTATGAATTACCAGTATATAATACTATTGTTCAGAGACAATTAGAAGGAATGAGGAATGAATTTGAGAAATTCGATATCTATGGTACGATATTGGAGCCAGATAGAAAATTCCGTATCAGAGATAAGACCACTGAAGCCACCCAAGCTGCAATAACCGATAGAAGAAAAGTTAATCGAGGGCGCGTTTGTGAAATTTGGAATAAGCCGGGACTTATTGATATATTGTGGAAGCTAAAAATTATGCCGTTCAAAACCAAAGTTACGGAAAGCAGAGAAGAACTGATTGGTTATCTCGAAAGAGCTGGAGTACAGGGTGAAGATAGGGTATTAAATCAGTTCAGCGATGATAAACTAAGATTCTTCTTTATCTGGTACCGAACAGGGATGAACCGATCCCAGATATGTGCTCGATTACAGGAAGAACTCCAGAAAATGGGAAGGTTATTGGTAATGTAAACATTTTACAAATAATACATATATAATTATCATATTATATATGCTTGGATAACTCTTTAAAAGAATTGATTCTAAAATATCCGTTCATCTTATTTACTAACTTGAATAACATGAGCGGATTGTGTTTTGATATAGACACAGAGGTTTCTGTTTCTAACGGAATCGATATGAAAGAACTAGGGGCTATTCTTCAAAACTTCACATCAAAATTTTTGTATGTCACAGGTGGTCAGTTATATGGGGTTGATAATGTAAAGGATATTAATCCTTGTCACAGGTTGATTCGTTTCGAAAGATGTTTTCAACTTATCTGCAGGGATAATCAAACCATGCTTTATTGTTTCCGTAAGGAGCTCGCCGATCATCTTAACCAACCTCCTGTCTTCCAGGAGTCTAGTGAAATTAATGATACGATGGCTCAATCTCGAATAAATGAAACGTCTTCCCTAATTGCGGCGATTCGGATGAATCGGGAGAGTAAGAGGCCACTAAAGACCGGAGTTATCAAACCTGATTTCGGTTACCCTCACAAAAGATCAAAATACAATCCGATAACAAGCAAAGGAAAGGAAGAAGAGTCATCAAACACAGATTCCGACTCATCGGAATCTGTGTTTGATCCAACCGAACCAAAGGTATGTGCTATTGTAGCAAATTTGCTTCGTAAGAAGGCTGCAAATCAACAGACAAAAACCCGCGTATCTCTAAATCCAGATAATAATAATAACAACACATATGAATCCGAAGATAATGATAGCCTGTGTGAAACGGTTGATTCCGATATTAAGATGCCTGTAATAATGCCAATAGTTCCCCGAATGTTCAAGGATAATGTTAAACTTTCATCATTGCCTGTAGGACTTCAAAATGCGGTTGTTGATAAAGTTATGGAAATGAATTATAATGACTTACCAGCTGGCACTCTTTATTTCAATGGTTCCACTTTTTCCGTTCTGGTTGATGGTGATAACCTGTTTAGTCTATACGATTGTGATAACTTGTTAAATGTCGAACGTCTAAGACCCAATTGCTACAATGGAAATTATGATGGTACTCCAGGTTCTTTGCCTATTGCACAGTTCAGAGTTCACCAGTGTACTTACAAGGTATATGTAGAACCAAAGAAAGCAGAAACCGTGAGTGAATACCAAGGTCGTTTGACCAAGAGTATGCTAACTGAATTCGAAGAGTTTGGATTTAGTACCAATGACATAAAGTGTGGTATTAATGCTATATTATCAGAAAATCCCAAAGATATAACCTTTGGGAGCTGCGATGTGGAAGTTGATAGTAATGAAAATATATCCATATTTTTGACAGTGTTGAAATGTCGAGGTTTCAACACGGAACTGGAAAGTTTTTGGCCTAGTGATATCAACACCGAATACACATTGATCTACCGGTTGGTTAGAGATGGAGACTTGGATTCCAAAGACGAGGTAGAAATAGATTATTATAGTTTGGAGACTTTTAATACGGAGAGTAGTGAATCTGATTCGGATAGTTCAGGTCAAACCGATAACACAGAAAGATCTGATATAGAAATTCAAACAAACAAGAGTGAACTAGATAATGACAGTAGCGAGGAAGATAATATCCAACCAGAAGATATTATATCAGAGGAAGAAGGGAAAGATACTCAAATTAGTAATAATTCCATGTCCATAGTATCTTCTCTTACCTGAAACAATGGAAGGAATCTGTTCTAGGACACAGGATTAATGATGATAAAGATAGAGGAGAAGCGTGTTAGGTACTTTTATTACTTAAAGATTAAATCAAAAATAACAAATATTATTTGTTATTTTTCACAAATATAAAACAAAATGGATACTTCTATTTCATATAATGTTGTATCTAGTACTATAATTGATTATTTAAATACACCTATATCTACTACCAGCTGGATATTTTGGTTGTTCGTTTTATTATTTGTATTCTTTTTATTATGGTTATTTTTTGGCAGAGGAGATTACGAATATGTAGGATTGGCTCCCATGAAAATAGGTATAGATAGTACTAAATATGTAAATGGTGATACATATGCTGCAGTAGAAAAAAGTAATCAAACAGCAAAGAAAATTTCAGGAGATAATGAAGATACGACTATATCAAACAGTTTTACTGTATCGAATGTAACGAATAATGATAATTCTGTACCTATTACTTCTAGAGGAAGACGAATATCCAATGGTGAGAGAATTTGCAGAGAGGTGATGGAGGAAATATATAAGAAGCCCTTTCCATGTGTTAGACCCGATTTTTTGAAAAACCCAGAGACCAAGCGTAATTTAGAATTAGATTGCTATAATAAAGAACTAAAATTGGCGGTTGAATATAACGGAATTCAACATTATAAATGGCCCAATTTTACATGCCAGAGTAGAGAAGATTTTATCAAACAAGTCAGAAGAGATCGTTACAAGGTAGATACTTGTGATGCTAATGGTGTATATCTCATAACTGTTCCATACACAGTTCCTCATGATCAAATCAGAGATTATATTATGTATTACCTCCCCGAAAATTATGATCAAAGACGAGCTGATGAAAACAATAATCAGTGCTTCATAGGAGATAATTCCGATGCATCTGAAAGCTATGATGATGATATTAGCTCTTCAGAATTAAGTATATCTTTCGTGAATTATAAATAAAACTCGTAGATTTATTATATAAGAACCATCTTATATAATACTAACATAATATGATATTATTATTTAATTTCCTTTTCGATGAAATTAGTTAAATATATGGTGTAAATAGGTTTATTAAATAAGTCTAGAACATCGAAAGCCGATTGTCTTATAAATGTATCCTTCACTAAAAATATTAAACCATATAATACCCATCCTATATAAAAGAAATAAGGTAGAAATCCTGTATCTATATTCTGGTCCTGTAAGTATGAATTCCATTCATTAACATATACAAAAACGACAGCTAAAGCCAGAAATCCCAAGACAAAGAAAAACCATCTGATCTGATTGGCTGGAAAATAGCCAGCAAGAGGACTAGTTTCGGGATATTCTGACCAATAACCACTTACTATCATTATTTCATTAGCTATTATTGCCGGGATTATGCTTTTATTATATCCTTTTTCAACCGCAGTTAAATAAAAAGTTCCTAGCAAAAGAGGCGTTGTTAAAGCCCAATCTAAATATCTCCACCTTTGATACCTTTTAGGATCTGATATATTTAAAACAATCATATATTGCAATGAAGCTATAATTAATATACTGGCTTCTAAAAACTGTATCTTATTAATATTATCAGTACTTTGCTTTCTGTTAAATATAACATACAGAAAGACTATTATTAATGCAAATAAGGTTATTAGAAAAGTGGGTCTCATTTATATATGAATATATTTATATTGTCTTGGATTTTAAATCTGAATAATCTGAATAAAATAAATATGGATTTACATAATCATATTTATTTTTTAGGTGCTATGAACATCACATTGTTGGTGTTGAAAAAACCAGGTTTACCAGAATCCTTGGAAACCAGTAAAGAGACCATCATAGGCTTTTTTTTAGTACCCATGAATTCCCAATAATACACATCTTCTTCTGGATAATAGTAATCATCACAACCTTCAATAATTCTATTGTTTGGAATACTATCTTTTTTATTTCTATTATAGTATAACCTAGTCTTATTTATATTTTCTAACCATCTATCGATATCTTTATACAGATCAATAACAATCTTCTTACATTTTTTGTAATCGACTGCTACACCTTGTTGATCACAGTAGGTATTTATTAGATTTTCAAATCCATTTACAGACCCCTTAAGTGATGTTGACAGTGTTCTCATAGTTTCGGTAAAACTTTCCATATTATCAGTACCTCCCGAATTACGTAAACACATGCGATAATGTAGATCGCAACTGTCTAATACTTTATTTATATATTCTATTCCGTATTCTCCTTTTTCACCGTTCCATCTTCGCTTAAATGTTACAAACCAGCCATCTTTAGACATAGTTGTTTTTGTTTTATAACAAGGTTTGTGTCCTTCAGGTATTGTTGAAACAAAGGATAGAATAGACAAACAATCCTGCATATCAAATGAAGTACTTTTTTCTTCGGACATTATAATATGAAACAGATCTATTTGTACATGATATAAAATATGTTTTTGATATTATTTCTTTTAAAATTTCTTACCTTTTAGATTTAGCATTGCAAATTTATTAAAAGATATATAACCAGAGATAATACACAAGTCTTCAACTTTAAGATTTTCCCTTTATTTCGCAACACTATTTCTCATATTTCTCATTTTGCGGTTGAATGAGATTGGGTTCATAAATGGTCTCTTCAGTACTATCTATTGCTTCCTCTATTGGATATCCAAAAGTAGGATTGTCATAGTTAGGACGGTTTGATGTAAGAACGGAGGATTTTCGGGTGAATACTTGCAAACTTGGCATGTCCTCCGTCTCACAAAACACGCCAATCATTTGCATCTCCTCGATATTTGGAGTTATACTATCATCTATCGGGACTGATTTCCCGTTAAAATCATCAAAAAATATATGCTTGTTAGTGAAAGTAACGAACGAAACGCCTCCACTATCAAAAACAACTAAATCCCGGTGCTCTATATTGTAAAATCCTGTTGGGATAATATATCCGAAACCAATAATTACTTGATTCATAATGTATTATTGTCTTAATATCTAAATATTTAAGAGATCATTTTTATCAAAAATGATCTCTTAATCTATATCAAATCGGAATAATAATAAAGAGTTTATGGGAATATTTTAAAAATGCAAGAAAGTGTATACAGGGAATATACCAAGAAAGATCTATTTTTAAACCCTACCGATCAAGAATTGCCATATCGTCGTAGAAAAGATGAAGAAAAAACTGCTATTCATTGGGGGCAGAGAAAGCTTCTTCTTATATTGATTCAATTTTTATCATTGTTTTGGGATCAAAAAAAGGTCCCAAATCCCATAGTCATATATGCAGGCGCTGCTCCCGGAACTAATATTGCAGTTGTTAGTCAGCTATTTCCTGAAGCAAAATTCCATCTGTATGACCCTAATCCTTTTAAAATCAATAATACGGATAGAATAAAACTGTACCAACAATTATTTACAAACAAAGACGCTAAAAAATGGTCTGGAAGGAATGATATATATTTTGTTTCTGATATTCGTACCGCTGACTATCAGAAAACACGAAATTTAGATGAATATGAAACTCAGATACAGAGTGATATGATCAAACAGATGGAATGGGTTCAAATTATCAATCCGGTTCAAGCTCATTTAAAACTTAGATTCCCTTACACTGGTGGTGGTAGACCGACTCATGTTAACTATCTATATGGGTATGTCCTTAAACAACCTTGGGGACCACAAACTACAACCGAAACAAGATTGGTCCCGATCAGAAATGACAAAGATCAATGGAGTATCGCGGTTTGGTCTAGCCAGAAATATCAGGACCAAATGTTTTATCACAATGTGATAATCCGTGAACAGTACAAATATATTAACCCTTTAGAAAACAATAATACTCCTATTGATAGTCCTGAAATATTAAACGATTGGGATTCACGAACTGAAGCGCAGATATTGATGGATTATTTGAGATGTCGAGGTGCTGTCGTAGTGGGTTCGGCTGTAGTAGCATTATCTAGACTAATCACGCGTAAGCTTGGAATCAATAATCGATATAAAGATACTCTTCATATTCTTCGTTCGAATCCCCAGTTTATTAAAAGACGAAACATTAGACAAACAAGAGACGATTTGGATGAAAGAAGTTTGCCGTCTCGAGATAGGGGTGTCGTAACCGATTTAAATCCTAAGACCGTATTTAAATCTCCTATTTCTATCACTGATCAACATCAAATTCAACCTCCGTTCCAATCACCTCCATCTTTATCAGAGGATACTACTATCCGACCTCTTTCCGATCAACAGATAGAGGTTCCAAGTTCTGATCTCCGACCTCTTTCCGATCAACCAGTTGAAGTAACTGTATCGGAACTAGCAACAAAAATCGGTTTGGAATAATTAAAAATTAGTTAATAATATCATATAATAAATATTTATTATATGATTAATTCTTTGGCAATTACCATAAGTATGACCATGGTTTATACCACTTACGGCGTTTTTTGGGGGCAGATTGCAGCTCTGATTTCACGATTTCCGCTTCAGTCCTTTCTAATGGGAATTCAATAGATTCAGTCGTTGAGCACTCCTCGGGTAATCTCTCCTCTATATCGTATATATTATCATTAGGTCGATGTCTTTTAGGAAATGGTTCGATCTGATCCGTGGAGGACGAACTATTTTCACTCGGATCTCCAATACTAGATTTAACGGCCTTTGGTATTTCCCTAAACATAGAACTATCACTACAATCCGAACTAAAATCTGAACTAAAGTCTTCCTGGTCCGAATCTAAAATTTTATTGATTCTATTTACAATCTCTGTATCTACATGGAAAATATCATCAGGATTATCGAGATCTACTACATTGGTCGAAATGCCTGATTGTAGAATCTTTTTGTACTCTTCGGTACCTACCGAAATAATAACGGTATTAACTCCCAATATATCATCATTCCGGTTAATATATCCTACCATTTTACACTTCATCTTATTTTCGTCTAACATGGTGATAGACTTAACACCAAATTTATCATTTCCATACAGTTTATAGTATTTAAAATCTAGAACTAGACAAATTCCGTATTCCCCTTTGTTTGGATGTCTCCCGTATCTTAGTTCGCACGGAACAAAATTATTTCCTTTTGTGTAAGATCCAATTTTCGCGACTCCTACCACACTATCACTATAATCTCGGTATGCCATCTTTTAAAGATAGTTTAAAACATTTATATCTATCATTTTCAGATATACATGAATTTAATAAACTATCTGGGATATTGTCTAAGTCATTTATTTAATCTTATCTAATTATAATATATTATTATATAATATTATATTATTGGATAATTACATTCGTTGAACATTCGGGAATTTATAGAAAATTTCCGCTACCGGAACTTGTCTGTAAGTTAGGTGAAGATGTAGTCACCATTGGTTGACTGGTTGTTACAACGGAGTGACGGGTAACAGTTGGGTTACCTACAAACTGTTGAGTTCTAAATTGTTGTTGAGGAACTTGAGGTAATCTGACGGGACCTTGGTTCATTTGGTTCATTTGGTTATTGGCTGGAATTACCATCATGGCCGGAGCGGGGGCTGGACCATTTGGAGATTCCGGCTCTTCGCCGCAATCTAACGGTGGTACAAAATCATTAGGTTTCCCGGTAACTACTGAATGCATTTCGTGAACCTTTGATTCAGCATGACGAACGCGTTTCTGAACATCAGTTCTAGCTACGTTATATCCGACACGACCAACTCCGATAGCTCCTATTCCAGTAAAGGCAAGAGCTCCGACTAACAGAGCAGCCCAGATAAATCCGTCAGCTCCATTACGGTCTTCCAAATCAGGGTTGTATAAATCGTTCAAGACTATGTAAGCATATATGATACTGATAACCAAAGCTGCAAATAGCAACACAAATACTAAAGTGTGAACCCATTCGGATGGACACCAGGCGGTCTCATGTCCAGCATAAGCGATTCCTAATAATAAGTTTACGCCAGCACCAATAAATGCCAACCAGTAAGCTGTCTTCAAATCATTATCAGCCTTCTTCAAAGCACTAGATGATTCGTATTCTGGTATTTCTCTTACCTTATTAGATGCGGAGACCAAAAGAACTCCCATCACAACTAGAAGTATTGTGGATATACCTAATCCACCAGAGGCTAAAGCATTTGCTCCAACGTTAAGTCCCATTTCTTTTTTTATAAAGTTAAAATTTTTAGATTTATCGAATCGATTTATCTTTGCAATCAATTGATAAAGTTTTTTAATTATTATTTAGGATACCATCAATGAATTCTTCTGGAGTTAAAAGTTGATTTCCATCTGTATCTAATACATTAAAAAGTTCCTTAGATCTTTGAACTCCAAACATATTCAACAATTTACTCATCATTCCTACGTTTTCCTCAGTTTTCTCTTCCGTTTTGGCCATTCCATCATAAATATCGTTCAAAACCTTTTTAGAACGTAAGAGGGTTTCAATCACATCTTTAGCTTCTTCATAGGAAATATTAATATTATTAAGTTCAGTCTTAAGTAGTTCAGAAGTTACCATGAGATCCTTATTATTTTGTTTTAATAATTCCAATTGAGATTTATATTCTTCCTTAGCTTGGGAAACCGCCTCTATTTGAACACTAATCTCATCAACATTTTCTTGTAACCTATTATTTTCCTCTTCGTATATCGATTTGATTCTAACTAATTCCTCTGCGTTAACACGTAACTCTTCATTCGTCTTTTCAGATTTTTGGAGGTTTTTGTTGAGATCACCAATACTGGATTCATATTGTGTAGCCAAACTAGTTAGAGTTTCTACTTTACCCTTGGCCTGCTTTAGAAGATCTTCTAATTTAATAGTTTCGTCCATCAATAAATCTTTAGTCTCTTTTAACTCAGTGATTTCCCCTCCAAGCTCTTCGACATTAGTATTTAGTTTTTGATTGGTTTTTGTTAAATTCTTAACATCATCCTTAAATTTTATAACAAGATTTTCCATATCTCTGATGACTTTCGTGTTCTCATAAAAGATAAATCCAATTGGGATAAGCGCGATTCCTCCACAAATAGGTATAATTACAGTCTGTATACCCAATCCGCCTAATATAATAACTACAGCACAAGAAATAGCACCACCTACCGATAACGCATATTTAAAACTTCTAAACGCTCGCGAAAAGAAATAGTCCAGCATTTTTGTTATATAATAATATTTTATAATTATGTTCCAGATCAACAAACATAATCCATCCAAAATTATATATTACTTCATATTCTGAATATACTATCACCCCAAAAGAATTGAGATGGATTATTTTAAAATTCCATCTAAAAACTATAAATATGGAAAATATAGAGCTGAGAACCGGTCTCGTCATTCCGGATGAACCATCTTTAAATATCAAGACTTTTTTACTCGCATTTATGGCAATTGTATGGAGACGGGTATGGATAACTACTGTTATATATTGCGAACACAATAGGTTAAAATTATCATCTGATGTTGTACTGAAATGTTTAAAATTTAATATTTTTTCGGAAGCAGGAATCGGTAATACTATAAAACCGTATATTATTAAAGCGTTTAAAGATGGGTTTTTAATGCCCCAGTTCTATGAGAAAAATATATACGCTTCTCGTGCTGTTAAACTTTACAAAAAAGCTTATGAAATTGTCAAGTTGAAAAACGAAAAAATGGAGACAGAATTTATCAAAGAATATGCTTTATCGATATTTGATACAGATGAAAAGAATGTTACAGAAGTAGCAGAGGAGACCAATGATGCAGTTAATGTTATTAACAATCCAACTAATGATAATAGCGATAGTATAGATTCTACAGATAATAGTAGTGACAATGAAAACATTTATTTCAGGACTAATGAGGAATTTAGAACATTTAGTAAGATAATGGAGTTACCCGAAAAATGTAAATGTAAAATGTGCGAAATAGTAGATAGTTGGGATGTGAATATCGAATTGATTTATTCGGAAGATCCTTTCAGAAAAGTCATAATGAAAGGTTTATCGTTAGCATTAGACGGTACTGATATTTAATAATATGTAAATATAATTACATATTATTACCTGCTTTAACATTATTAAACTGCGAATTCTGCAGCTTCTCCCAACAATCCACCAGCTTCTTCCAATAATCCACCACCTTCTTCTGCCGCTTCAGCACCTTCTTCTGCCGCTTCAGCACCTTCTCCTGCCGCTTCAGCACCTTCTCCTGCCACTTCAGCACCTTCTTCAGCACCTTCTTCAGCACCTTCTTCAGCCGCTTCAGCACCTTCTTCAGCCGCTTCATCACCTTCTTCAGCACCTTCTTCAGCACCTTCTTCAGCCGCTTCATCACCTTCTTCAGCACCTTCTTCAGCACCTTCTTCAGCCGCTTCATCACCTTCTTCAGCACCTTCTTTCTCACCTTCTTTCTCACCTTCTTTCTCACCTTCTTTCTCACCTTCTTTCTCCCGTCGTTGTTTCAATAACATATACGTAAGCAATAAGTTGTTATTGCCACCTTCATCACGAGATTCTGGCCTTTCACCTTCTTCAGACTTTTCGGATCTAACTTCCGGTCTTTCACCTTCTTTCATCTCCTCCTGTTGTAACATGGCTGCATCTTGTTTTCCAATTACACTTTCTTCTTCTTCTTCTCCAATCGGGATTCCAGATGCACCAGTGATAACTTCCTCAGCTCCTCCAGGACCGAACATCTCTCGAGAAGGCATCAGACTTCGGAGAGCACGTTTAGCTTCAAGTTCTTTTAATTGTGCCATTTCCGTAGCTTCTTCTACGATATCTTGTTTAATATCTTTTTGTTCTAATTCTTGGATTAAAATATCTTTTCTAGCTGCTACTCTAATACCACTACCAGGTTCTAATCCAGTATCTTCCTTTTGTAATTCACTCTCTAACGCTAATCGTTCAATCTGAGACCTTTCCAAACCTTCTGCTCCTTCACCCCCTTCTTCTTGTTGTAACTCCGCGTCTTCTGCTGCAACAGGTCCCAAAGCACCTTCTTCAGCTGCTTTGATTTCTTCGGTTCTTTCTAATTTTTCTCTCTCCAGTGGACTTTCTTGCATCTTATCTTGAATATAATAATCAGGTTCTTTGCTATTTTTATGATGTTCGACAGCTTTGTAGATGACATATACAAATATAAGAGCGGTAACTACCATAACACCTAATGTTATATATATCAAAATATTATTAAAATTTTTATCAGACGAGGCATTAGGATTAGTCGTGTCCGTTTTTCGATATGGCCACCACTCTCTGTAGTAAGCTATTATCATGAATATGGATAATAGTATTATTGCGATTAAAATAATTATAAGTATGACATATGGATTGTGGGCTAAATGTCCGGTTAGGCCAAAGATTAAAATAAGTAATATGATAAATACCAATATAGATGTAATACCAACAACTGAAGGATTTACCATCTTACATAAAGTTTTATATTTCGTATAAAATTTTATTTTTCATGGTTTCGTTTTAGAATTTAATATATCATGTATGAATCGAAGGTAGATAAAAAGTAGTAATATAAAAACAACATAAATAGACAGAGGGTATTCACAAATGGAAGATATTATCTTCGATATATTTTCTAAAAGTAAGATATTTTTTTGTAAAAAACCGGGAGATCCAAAAAGCACAAATGTTCGCATGATGATGAGATGCTTTGATATATTTATTGTAGAGGAGGGGTGGTTATTTTATAGATTAAAGGATCATTGTAAAGAGATCGGATACATTGACGAAGACGAATGCTTAATTGGTCCCTGTGATGGTTATGATAAAATGATTTGTCTTGCTAAAATGTATGATGGAGATATTCCGGTGAATTACATTGAGAGTCTTAGCTGGGTAGAAGAATCTGATTTTTATCAACATAGAAAGAATGGAACTATAGGAACATTGATTAATGAAATATCTAAAATTGAACGAGGATATTCATATGATACTAGCACTCACGAAGATGATTCAAACTGTGCTCATAAGGAATACAATTCAATTGTAATTTCTAGCACAAGTGATGACGATGATACTGAAGAAGATACATGTGAAGAGTTAGAAATAGTTCCAGAAAACGAAATTGCCATGTTAGATGATATTGGGAATGATAATAAGGAAATAGATAATTTCAAACATGGATATACATCTACCAGTGAATCAGAATAATAATTAAAATAATATAAATAGGATTATATTATTTTTCGTAATGGTCTTGTTCTTAATTGGATTTAAAATACCATTCTATACTTTTCAAATTCAGTCTCGATATTTTTAAAATAAACATCATCATCTTCTTCTTTATTCTGATCTGTAAGTTTTACATGCCTAGATATATTTAACGCCTTTTTCTGTTTGAATATTAGATTGTATAAATAACTAATTAATGGTACTACTGAAAATAATAAGAATGTTATAATTTCCAATATCATACTTACTATTCCCATAGGTAATGGTTTGATACAAAATAATTTCAAACATTATATTTCATTTTCAGTAGAATTACTTTAATCGCAAAGTTTCCAATTAATAGGTGTCTGACCGCTATCTCGGAGAATGTTATTTATTTGATTGAAATGATCACACCCAAAGAACCCTCGATAAGCACTGTAACCGCTTGGATGTGCTGCTTCTAAAATAGTAGCTCTCTCCCCCAACATCTTTTTAATTTTCTGAGCCTTTTTACCCCACACCACAAAGATAGCATTAGGATTAACTTCGAGAATAGCATTTATAACTTTCTTAACAAACCCCAACCATAATTCCTTATGACAACCTGGATTATGTGGTCTTACTGTCAAACACGCATTCATTAATAGAACTCCTTGACGAGCCCATCTAGTTAGATCGCCATGATGGGGTGTTATAAATCCCGGAACGGTATTTTTCAACTCTTTGTAGATATTAATCAAAGATGGAGGGATTTTAGAACCTCTCTTTACTGAAAAACACATTCCTTGCGCCTGTGGAGTCCCGTCAGGATTAACACCATGATATGGATCTTGGCCGACGATAACAACTTTCACACGTTGGAGAGGAGTTAAATCAAAAGCTCGAAATAAATAATTGTTATCCGGATAAAATCTTCCGTTAACTTTCTTGTCATTCTCCAGAATATCACTGATATCCTTTAACTCATCATCAGACTTGTTGAAAACATCCTTCCAACCGACAGGCGGATGTTTTCTAACAATGTCGATTACTTTCCAATTGTTATCTATAACATCTTCTGGTTGTATTATTCTTAATTTAATACGGGGTTTTTGAACTTCATAGTTTTCAGATTGATTATTTACCGCTGTTTGTACTAATGAATCCATGATGTTATAGAAATAAATCTAATAGTTGATTATTTATCATTTTTCGTAAAGAGAAATAAAAATTCAAAAAAATATAAACTACAAAGATGTCTTCCTCTTCGATCTCTCGAACCTTAGAAAATTTAAGATCGCTACCGCCATCTCCTCGTCTGAGTGTATTAAAATCTTCAGAAAATTCTCTTAGTATGTCTACTACCATACCCCAATCTCCGATACAACAGACCCTCTCTAATCTTCAAGCTATGCCCCCTTCTCCTCGTTTGAGTGTATTAGGTGCATCAGAAAATTCCTTACCCCAATCTCCGATACAACAGACCCTCTCTAATCTTCAAGCTATGCCTCCATCTCCTAGTATGGAAATTCTTAATAGTTCAACGAAATCTGAAGTAACTAATGCAGACCTATCAATGATGAACAGATCAATGATGAACAGATCAATGATGAACAGATCAATGATTAAAATGCCTTCTAGAAGAGTTCAAACTTCAGTATTGTATCTGCTACTGTTATCTCTATAAATTATAAAAATCGTATGTGGTAATATAATAGTTAATATAAATATTATATTTTTAAACTTTGGGTCTACAGATAGATTTCTGTGAATATTGTTAATCATAAAGTCAAGTTAAATTAACTATTATTTTATAATTCGTAACACAGAATATCGATATGTAAAACTGATTTTTGTCAAAAGATGATTTTAGTTTTTATTGCTAGTTCGTAGTAACAAAGATATGAAGAGGACAAACAACAAAAGAAAAAGGTCTCAAAAGACTTCAAAGCTGAATGCGGAAGTTAAGAGATCAAAAAATGCCGATAATCCTGATTTGGGTGAGATGATTCGAATTGATCCGGCTAAAGGGGACGACATCCAAGATTGGAACATGTGGGTTGCGGCTACAGCCACTCGAAATTATCTTTTAGATGATGGAATTTTGGATGTGTTAAAGACCAAAGCGTCTACACTTACTCGCATTAATACTACTTATCAGGATAAGTACATCAAAACTATTGGTAATTTTAACCCTAATAACTTCGTATCTTCTATCATGCAACAGGGTGTAAAATTTGAAAAGAAGGTAATTAGAATGATCCACAAGAAAATTGGCAAGGATAAGGTTATCAATATTGGTGGTGATTTTAATCCTCGTTCTCAGGAAAAATATCTTAATACCGTCCAGGCTCTAAATGATGGCTGGCCCGTCATCTATCAGGGAGTTTTGCGTAACTATTCCAATTCGACTTATGGAATCCCTGATTTGATAGTCCGTAGTGACTATCTTCATAAACTAGTTAAAAGAGTACCAATCCCCAAGTCACAAAAAAAGAAGAAAGCCCCCAAACTTCAATTTAAAAATAGTAATAAATATCACTATGTGATTATAGATATAAAATTCAAAACTCTTCATTTGAAATCAGATGGAATCCATCTACGTAATGATGGCCCCATGAAAGCTTATAAATCTCAACTGTGCGTTTATAACGAAGCTTTGGGATTTATTCAAGGGTACCAACCTCCAGCTACATTTATCATGGGATGGAAATGGAAATATGTATCTAAAACTATCGAGTTCAGAGGTAATAACTGTTTTGATCGATTGGGAAGGATTGATTATCTCAAATCGGATAAGGAGTATGTTAAGAAAACCTCAGATGCCATTAATTGGGTTTTGAATGTTCGGAAGAATTCCCATAAGTGGGATCTGTCAAAAACACCCCTTATTCATGAAGAGCTGTATCCCAATATGTGCAACCGTTACGATCATCCTTATCACAAACTTAAGAAAAAATTTGCGGAGGATATCGATGAAATTAGTTTGGTTTGGAGGTGTGGACCCAAAGAACGCAGGCTTGCACATAAAAATAAGATATATTCATGGAAAGACAAGCGCTGCACCCCCGACGCTCTCGGAATTGGTGGTAAATATACTGGTAAAGTAGTATCTAGAATTCTAGAGGCCAACCGATCAACAGTTCAAAATATTTTTCCTAGATACATTACTAACAACTTTGCTAATTGGAAGAACAATAATCAACTCGAATTCTTTGTTGATTTCGAGACGACATGTAGTGTATTTAACGAATTTGACAATCTGCCGAATGTTGATGGTGAGAGTTTAATCTTTATGATTGGAGTCGGATATGTTAATTCATCTGGAACCTGGATATTTAAGGATTTCACCCTGGATCGGCTAGATGTAACCGGTGAACTAAAGATATGCTCAAATTTCGTTGAATATATCAATAATGTGATGTTAGATCATGATTGTTTCGAGGCTCCGGCGTTGTATCACTGGTCTCACGCAGAAACTACTTCATGGAAGCGTGCTTGCGAACGTCATATTCAATCATCCTATAATTGGATGAATCTTAACTGGGTGGATCTATTGAAAGTATTCCAGACAGAACCTATTGGAATTAAAGGATGTCTCAACTATGGTTTAAAGAATGTAGCCAAGACCTTCCACAAACATGGATATATAAAAACAATCTGGGATAGTGGTAGTTCATGCGTAGACGGTGCCGATGCGGCAGTTTGTGCTTATAGGGTTGATAAAGAAACAAGAAAACGTAATGTATCATTCAGATCGGATCCCCTGGCACAGGAAATTATAAAATATAACGAAGTTGACTGTAAAGTACTTCAAGAAATAATTCAATATCTACGGGATTGTCATATTGATCCTAATGATCCTGATTTGGAAGAAAATTACTATAATATTGCTAATGAGGAGATGGATATTAGTTCTGAAATCGTTGAATCAGAATCTGACGATTTGATTCTCCATGATTCCGATGCAGAAGGTGGTTGTGGTGTTATTGATACTGAATCTTTGACTACCGATACGGAATCTTATGATCCAGATACCGATTCGGATGATGTTGAATGGTATGAGTATAACTCGATGTCAGAAGATTCAGATGACGATTACGATTCTGACTACAGAAAATATAATTATATTGACTAATTAAATAACTTAATACCAATCTTATAATCGAAAATCTATAATATGAAATATTATCGATTTTATCGTCTTCATTAAGAAGACGTTGCAATTTTTGTATCTCCCGTGAACATTCCATTTTTGTGAATATTGATTGGTATTGATAATCTTTCAACCAGGATTAAAATTACTTGTTATCATGAGTAGTGAAGAGTATAATTTTCGACCCAACACTAAGTCATCTAGATCTAAGCGTAAGAGAAATCCTATTTGGAAACTTGGTAGATCTAAACGCACCAAAGAATTTCCCACAGTAAAGTTTACTCGCGATGGATATATTGACGATGGATTCGTTGTGGATGATACTAACGATAGAGAATATGTCGATAGAGAATATGTCGATAGAGAATATGTCGATAGAGAATATGTCGATAGAGAATATGTCGATGGTGAGAACTTAGTTTCTGCTAGTTATAGATCTCAATATTTTGATCTGGATTCAAAACCAGTTCAAGAAGATATCATACAGCAGTTATGTGAAAATCAGAACATCCCTGATGATGTCGCAAGAGATATTGTTGAAAATGCTTTTCAAGAAACCGGTGACCATATAATTCAACCCTATATTGGAACCAAACCGTCCGATAATAATTGGAAACTAGGGCTGTCAAAGACCACCATCAAGAAATTCGAGCCCGAAATGAAACGGATTCGGGAAATCATTGATGAAGAAACACCTACTATTTTAAAGATCATGAGTGCCAATATCACCCAGGATGACAAAAAGAGATGTGTCAAGCTATTTGACCAACTAAACAACATCGAACCTTTCACAGAAGAACATTGTAAAAAGGAGGAAGAGATTAACAATATAATAAGGAAAGGTAAAAGATATACTAAAAAGGAAATTAATGAATTGGAAGCAATCGAAACACAACTGCGCGCGATCGCCGCACCACCTGACAACCTTAAAAACAGAATCTTAACTCTAGATGCTAGCGAACATGTGAAAGGTATTATTTATGGTCAGTATCTAGAGATGCTAGAACATGAAGTGGGATCTCAAGCCTATAATTCTATTCGAGAAGAGATAGAGTGGTCTGTAAGATTACCTCATAATAAAGCACACACAATTGCGGATCTTTCCGAAATGGATAGTTCAGAACTTAACAGTTTTTACACTAGATTTCTTGATACGATGAATACAGAATTATATGGATTAGATAATGTCAAAATGCAAATGCTCCATATCATTAATGATCGAAGGCGAAGTGGAGATGCTTGCGGTAGAAATATTGCTCTGGTAGGGGCTCCGGGAACGGGGAAAACTGCTATTTGTAAAGCTTTCTCTAAAGCCCTGGGTATACCTTTCGAAAAGATCTCAGTGGGTGGTATGGATGATGCTACTATTCTGAAGGGTTCTGATAGAGTATGGAATAGCTCTTCTCCTTCGATTGTTCTTCAAATTCTTTCAAGAATTAACTCATCTAGTGGTGTAGTGTTGTTTGATGAGTTAGATAAGTTGGGAGAGACACCAAAAGGACGGGAAGTCCAATACGCGCTTCTTCACATTACTGATTATGTTCACAATAAGGAATTTAGAGATAATTACCTTAACAAATATACACATGATTTTTCCAAAATATTGTTTATGTTTGCTGCTAACAAAGTTGGTGGAATTGATTCTGCACTTCTAAGCAGGTTGGATGTGGTTCGAGTACCTGCGTACAACGATGCAGAAAAGAAGGAAATTCTTCTTTATTATGTGTTACCCCGTACACTTTTGAATGTTGGAATGAACAGTGATGATATAATTATTGACGATAGAGCAGCAGAAAAATTAGTGAAAGCTACTAGAAAAGATCCTGGAGTTCGAGACATTGAAAAGGCGGTCAAGTGTTTGGTGGGTAAAGTGAATATGTACGATTCAGTATTATTGGACGATGGTACCACCGGAGAATTGAAATTGCCTTACAAAATTCCTAATTTCCAACTCCCCCTTTACGTAGATACCAAACTATTAGTTAATCTTACTCAAGAGAAAGTTAGATATTAATTAACCAAACATCCCCAAATCAATAAAAAAATTTTTTATTGATTAACTTTGGTGATTGTATATGCACTTCGAGAACCTGCCCACCATATAGTATATCATAATGGATAGTAAAAATATGATTTCGATATAAACTGATCTGAAAAAGTATCAACCAGGTTTGATTTTTTAAAAACACGGTTGGTTTAAAATATTAAATTAATCATTCGGTATTTTTGTCGTTGTCATGGATAACTTTGTCAATATTACCACTTTTTATCAGGTTCGAGATTGTCTTGGAAATGGACCAACCGTCACTCTGATAGGGTTCTCGATGTTGGGATATCTTGGTCTATTGGCTTGGATGTATATGTTGATATTTAGAAAATCAAAGAGCTCCGGTCGAAAGAGTGGGAGTGGAGGAAACCGGAAGAGTCGGGATAAGGTAATTAATGATCTACATGCAGCTGTTTTAAAGAACACTGCTTCGGTCGAGAGTTTTGCCTTGATGGTAGGAGCGTTGATGGAGACGGTCAAGTCATTCGAGACAAAACTTGCTGACACTGAAGATTATATTCATGATGATCTTCCGTCTGAACTTGATTCTCTGGTATGCGATATCAAGAAGATCAAACAAATCACTCAAGATTTAGGGACTGACCGAACTCGTACTAACGCCGCTATGCAAAAGATCGATCAACGTTTTGATCGAATGGATGTGAAACTTCGTGACTTTTCTGCTAAAGATTTCCACCAGTTTTGTGACGATATTGCGGCTGAAATGAAAACTCTTTACAATGCTATTTTTATTCCAGGTGACGACGACGATGGAGATGATAGCGATTACTAGAAGTAATCGATCTTATTCCTCTGATCATATTAATTAAAAACAATTAACATGATAAATATTTCAAATTTTATTTTTACAACTTATCCTAAATATGAGTTGTCGAGATTGTTCTAAACGCTATTGCAATCGAAAACAAAAGAAGAAAGTAATCTACATAACGAAGAAAGATTTTCGTGAGTGCGGATATGATGTAACATATAGAATTACCAGTTCTGGTAATTATGAATTAGCCGAAAACATCAAGTTCCATCCAATCTATAACAAGATCAGTGCCATCTCGATCGAGGCCAAAAACGTCACTCTTGATTTGTGTGGACATTTCTTGCGTAATGTGTCCAATCTATCTCAGATCACAGGTATTGTTGTGAAGAGCGGGCATGAGAATGTGACCATTTTGGGTACCTATGGCTCAGTAGAAAATTTCACTAAGTCCGGTATTTACGTCGAGGGAGATAACAAGTTAGTTACTATTGGAGATGATACTCGATTGAGTATTACAGGATGCGGTCGTGGAACTCCAGTCGCGTATGTTGACGGTGGAGAAGGTGTTGTGCAGTGTGGTTTACAACTTGGTGATCAGAAGTATCTCTCTCTGATTGGAGTGGGATCATTTAATGGACCGTTGAGTGATATCACTATCAGAAACGTTATCGCCGTTGGTAACAACACCGGATGTTATTTGGGCGAAGGTAAAAATTATGAATTTAGCAACTGCTCCTTTTCTCAGAACAGTGATAACCGTTTGGTCTGGGAAACAATCGTAACACTTGGTGGATTCTATAGAGAAAGAAGTGTTGTCGCGTATGGATTAGCTTATTTCTCTAATCCACTAGTTACTGCTCAAGATCCTGATCAGGTAGGAATTAATAACATTGTAATTAATGGATGCAAATTCAATGAAAATCTAGCAGATGCTTCCAATCCTGATTTATCTGCTCAAGGTTCTTATTGTAATGCGTTCTTACTCACATCTAGTTTCACTAATCTCAAGGTAAAGAGTTCACAATTTAATAAGAATAAGAGTCTCATCGAAGGGGATTCAAAGATTGACAATGTAACTCTTGGTCTTGTTATTGGTGCCGGTGTTGGAACTGTCGTTGAGGACAGTGAGTTCTCGGATAACGTCGGTGGAAGCGAAGTGGTTGGTTGTTCTTTTAGTGGTCTAGCCCCTCCAGTAATAGCCGGTCAACAACGGACCCGGACTCCATCAGAATCTACTACCGTTCGTCGTTGTGTAGCTGCTAGAAATGTCGGGCGTACTAGTGTGTCATCGCCTCTCGATAGGGTTGATGTTAGAGGTTTCAGTCTGAAGTACCCATCTGGAGCTACTATGATTGAATGTGTTTCAGAAGATAATCAAGTACAACTGGATGATGGTAATAAAGATCTGGTTTCCGGGTTCTGTGATGGTATTTTTATCTTTGGTGATAGAGATCCAGATTTTCCAAACATTATCACTAATAACGTTGAAATTAAAAGTTGCAAGATTTCAAGAAACCGTGTTGTGAATGGTGGAACCGCCGGTGGACTTTCAAATGGTATTGCTATCGTTGATGATCTTTGCGAAAACGTTGTTATTAGAGATTGTGTCATTACTAGAAATAGCCGGGATCTTGACGAACCAGGTTCTTTAGATGTGTTATCTAGTGGTATAGATGCATTCCAACGAGTGGGAATCCCTGAGTTCTTTTCATATGTTACTGTCTGTAACAACTTGATCCAAAGTAACGGAATCATTCTTGACAATCAGCCAAATGGAGTCGGTGTTGATAATAGTTTGTTGGGTACCAATGTGGAGGACAACAAGATTAGTGATCAGCTCTGGGGTATTTCCACTCTTGGAGAATGTGGAACTATTGTTAACAACCGTATTACTCGTTGCCAATATGCTGTTCGGGATTTTAATGGTGTAAGTACCACTCTAGTCTCCGGTAATCAAGCATACGCTACTCCATGCGGGTTTGATGTAAATTACGCTGGACCAACCCCAACACTAGTTGAAGAATCTACCCTTCCAGATTTTCCTCTAAAATCTGATCGTGCCTGGGCAAATATTCAAATTAACAATAATTCATGTGAAGTGTGCCTCCCTACAGCAACATCTAAAAAGAAGTTTGATGAAGATCGTTTGACTAAGAAGAAGGTTTTGTTGGCTAAGAGATTCGCCTAATTAATCAAATCATACCAATAATATTAGAAACAGTCTTATTCATATACGCCTGACTATTTAGTTAATACAGAAACTAACAATGAATTATACTATATATATATATACGTTCATAATCACTACATTTCTTTACCCTAAATAAATAGATGGTTTAACAGAAATATTTTAAATGATAGTTTTATCATTTAAAGTTTCCTTGATTTAAATTTTGGATATAAATTATATTTCCATACAGAAAGCGTAATGTTGAACATATATCTGATTTACGTTTCATCATTAGAAACAGGTGATGTGGATGTGTCCAAGAGAGTATACACAAATCATGGCAAAGCCGTAGAAGATATCGATATCATGATCGATCAATACGTGACTGACAGAAAGTCTGATAATAATTACAAAGTATTCAATAAAGAAGATTTTGATGTTAAAAAAATAAATAAAGATTCTACTTTAGGTATTGGATCTTATATTTTTTGTCGTAAAAAGTCAACCGTCTGGATATATAAAAAGGTAGTCGGGGATGGAAGAATATGGAGTGGAACCAAATTAGAAAAAGTTGGTAAGATAGGAATATTATCTGAAGTCAATATTCCAGTTGATAAGAAACTATTAAGATTAATTAAGTTTGTTCAGGAAGATATAGATACACATAATGAGGTTAATAAACCCAACAATATGTCTAATGAAAATGAAATCAGTGAAGATTCTGATGAAGATTGTGAGGAAGATCTCGATAATTATGTTACTTTTCAAGCAGAACCCAGTAATTATGAACATGGTCAACATGTATCATTCATTCAAGAACTTAAAATGAAACTGGAAAAACGTAGGAATTCAATTATGAATTTTAAAATTCCTGAAACTGTGATTGATATCGGGAAACCCAACGAGGAACATGCTCGTTTCATCCATGAACTGGGAAATGTAAAGAACCGACTTAATCGAATTACTCCGCCTTCTTCCCCAAATTTTGGGTTAGGTAGGGTTATTGATAATCCAAAAGATAAAATGTTTGAATTGGGTCCTATAGATGAAGAAAGTAGCGAGTTGACATGGGATTCATCTGACGAGGAATCCGAAATTATGATTACCGAAACATATGTAATTCCTGAACTCCCACCGTTGCCAAAACTTCCAGAAGAGATTCCCGTCCCGACAGTCCCCGAATATACTGAATACAGGTCGGATTCAGAAGATCTTTCTGATGAAAGCATTGTATCGGATAGTGATCAAGAATATGAAATCCCAGATGATCATATTGAAAAAATTGTAGATGACATTATGAGAATGGTAAATTCTAATATGATAAAGAGTAGTAGTGATATGTCAGAAATAAAAAGTACTGATATTAAGATAGAACCCTACCGAAAATTCTCGCTATAATTCAATAAACTATTTTTATATTTTGATAAGAAATCTCTCGTAATAATCATGAATTAATCTATTAACCATCTGGTTGTAAAGCATTTTGGAATTTATAATTACATCTATAAGTTTTCGTTTTGTCCTGGATCTGTTAACCATGTATATTTTCAATACTTGATTAAGAGAGTTTATATTAATATCACTATAAATATTTGCTAACTTCGAAGTAGTTAACAAAACATCACCTCTTTCTGTATACAAGGAATAAGAAATCAGATCAGGGTTAGATATAACTATTTCTATCTGATCCCGATTGAGAATGTACTTATTCCAATCCTGGACATCGACAGGTTTATCTCGATATGTCAATAGTTTAAAATCTATTTTGTATCTATCATATCTGAAATTATCCCACCCGATAGATGTAAACAATATTTTTAGATTATCATACAGCTGGGAATATTTATAGAGACCCGGGAAATCGAATTGTAACTCTTGTTTTCTGTCGTTAACTTGATCATTAAAGATTAGATCAGCTTTCCAAATAATCATAATTGTTACAGAATGTACGATTTGTTTTAAATGGTTTCGAAAACGAACAAAGCAAAAATCTGATCTATATATAAAATAATAATAGTTATAAAAAACTATTATTATGTCCTTAACTATTCGACCTGCACATGCATACGCCATGTTGGCTGGTTTATACATAGGTAAATTTACAAATATATTCTCTGATGTAGTAATCACGGCATTAGTATTATATATTGTAACACCTGAAATATTCACGGAAGATAGATTAACCCGGGCTAAGAATTGGTTCTGGAGTTGGTTTCGTCCTCAACCTGTTAAAATCGAACTAAAGGATTTGGCAGCTATTCAGAACTTATCAAAATCTCAAATTGGTCTTCTAGAGAAAGTTTCACCTGTCGGTGTTTTCGATATGTCCAATCTTCCCAAAATCGAACTGATACCATCTCCAAAAGCAACCCCACAAATAACCAAATAATGAAAAGATTATTTAGAATATGGGCACCATTTTTATTAAAAAAATCTTATTACATTTTAATGTCTTGGATTCAGATGTTTATTATTAACCAGACAGTAGACGTAATAGAAATAATTTTTACTACAAACTATTATAATATAACTATAACCTCTTAATCTGAAGTTAATTAACTTTTAATTCTATTTTAGTCTTAAAGAATTTTCGGATTTGGAGTGTCTCAGAGATCAAAATATCCAAAAGTGCAAAATTCAACAAAATTTTGAATGATAAAATATAGTTCAAATTTTTCGTCTATTTCCAAAAAAACGCGTTTGAAACTACTTACCTTTCGTTTAAAAAAAGCTAAAATTTCTTTAAGACTCCGATGATATAAAAGTATTTCGATCTGATACTATAATTTAAAGATCGTATTTTTGTATCTTATTATTATGTCAATATTTTAATTTATTAAAATTTGATATTGATATATAGTGTAATAAGTTAATTTATTTTTATAAGACACTTATATTATGAAAATTATCAGTTTAAAAACTGATAATTAGATAACCATCCAATAAAAACAAAAATAAGTATGAATGAAATATTAAATAGATTTTTAACCGCAATGTTTTGTATTGTATATTCCTTAACTCTTATGAGTTGGAATATCTATACACTAAGTCTGTACTATACATCACTTACTATTATTTCTTTGTTTGAATATCACTACAATATAAATAGTACACGGAAAAAATTTACAATACTACTATCGTTAATAATCTACTCGATAATTTTGTGTTATGTTTTAGATATTGTAAATATTAGATATCTTGGATACATCCTGCCTATTTGTATGAGTCTATTCAGCATTGAACTATTTTATGGCGAGAAAACACCAATGCTTAGTATTGGTACAGATCTAATAGGGATAATTTGGATATGTATCCCTATGATATTATCGATATTATTATCGTATCCCTATGACAATATTCGGGATACTCGAATCCATGATCCTAGTATTATGTATATTATTATGACTTTAGTTCTATTCAATGATACTGGGGCCTACTTCGGAGGAAAAATTTTCGGGAAAAGGAAATTATACCAAGCCATTTCTCCCAAGAAAACATGGGAAGGAGCAGTCGGGGGAGCTCTAACTTCAATCATAGTATCTTATCTTATGAAAGGATATTACGATCTGTTCACTAACACTGATTGGATAATAATTTTATCCGTATGTGTTATTTGCGGAACAATTGGAGACCTTATTGAATCAATGTTTAAACGAGATCTTCAGATTAAGGACACTGGAAAGATATTACCTGGACATGGCGGGGTATTGGATCGGATTGATGGTATTTTATATGCAGTACCATTTGTTTATTCTTATCTAGTTGTTACTGAAAATTTAATTCCAGGATAACTTATTTACAAAAATGATCATTTGATTTGTTTTGATTAACAAATCAAACTGAAATGGATGATGCTTACCGTTCTAATAATCAAAATGGAATGTTGTCCCTGACAGAGGAAATTGAAGCTCCAAAATTTCCGGTTCTATTATTGGAGGAACAATTAGTCAAATCAGAGTTAGAAAAGGAGAAACTTCGTCAGAAGATATCAGCAATGGAAGATGAAATAAATGAACCCGTTAAAGAATCTCCTCCTGTGGGTGCTGTTCCAGTTATGTGGGATAGTCAAAATATGGAAAATTATAGTAATAACAATCACGTTTCTCGTACTACTTTTCATTCGAAGACTCCTAAGCCCCGAAATCATCAATTAGATGATCTGTTGAGAACAAGTAATGAGGTAAATAATGCCCTACTGTCTCCAGATACCGAATCGACCAATATGATGAATAATGATATTGCACTTAACGATTGGACGAAAGAAAATACCGAAACGATCCGAAAATGGCAATCAGATATCGAGAAAACTAGTTTTGTCTATGGGGAAATTCTAGCGGGGATTACAGTTACAATGCAACGCATTTTAATCGCAGTTTTGGTTATTAATGCAATAATGACCCTGTTTTCAGCATTGAGTGTTGCATTGGCATTTTTAGATAAGAAATGGGTGCCGATCGGATTTAACATCGGTATAGGTTTAGGTGCTGCGGCGGTAACCATTATGACAGGGATAGTTAAAATATATGGTTGGGAGGCAATGATTCGAAACTTTGCTAAATTTACTGAGAAACTAGATAACACATGGTTCGCAATTGAGACAGAGCTAACTATACCTCCCGATCAACGATTTAATGCTAAAGATTTCATTAAGCGTTATGATGGGGAATATATGCATTTAATGAGACAATGTCCACCTATTACGGGAGATGATTACAGCAACGCTAATCGAAAATATAAAGAGAGATTATTCAGTGATCATATGTGGTCTTTGAAGTTCAAGCAAAGAATTAGAGAGGAATTGCAAGAAATTAATGTAGAGTAGTCTAAATCGGAATATCATTTTTGATGGATGGTTATCAAAAATGATATAGTGTTATATAATAAATTAAAAAAATTCTCCAACATAAAAGTTTGATTTGATGAGCGAGCCTTTAATTTTTCAACCCCCACCGAGTATTCCCAAGGGATTATCGGAATTGGTAAGATATAAATTAGAAGCTAAAGCCTACAAAACCAAAATTACAACCATCACTTCGATATTCTTGGAATTAATTGCTACTTTGTTAGTATTAGGACTTATTTGGATCAATGTAAATTGGGTAAGGGCCGCAGTGACGGCTATTGCTATATTATTGGGTATTATTCTATATGCACTATTATCCTATTTTTGGACAGCATAAAAGAGAATTTTCAAAAGAGATTCTTATTAAATCCTTGTTACCATAATACAAAAAATGTGTTTTTTGTATTATATTTTTTATCACAAACAAATTTTTAACATTACATCTCAGGAGTACCAACCATAGGGAGAGTTGATACTTCAGTCGGATCAGTATCAACCAGAGGGAGGGAGGGAACAGTAGGATCCGTATCAACCAGAGGGAGGGAGGGAACAGTAGGATCCGTATCAACCAGAGGGAGAGTCGGAACACCGGGAAGAGCAATCGGAGGTGACATTGATGTGGGGAGAGTTGACCCGCCAGTCGGAGGAAGACTAACCATAGGGAGAGTCGGAACAACGGGAAGAGCAATCAAAGGAGAAGGGGTAATATTATTGTTCAGGGTCGTATGTGACATCTCAGGGCTAGTAGGAGTGCTTATCGCCACTATCTCCGCCGCCGGCACACCAGGAACCGCAGGAACAGACACTGATGGTAGAGCATTGTGTTCAACCTGGGGAAGCTGAAGCTCTTCTGACTCTACGGGAAGAGCCATCGGAGCTTCGTCCTCTTGGGAAGTAGGGTTCATAATGCGTTGGATCAATTCTTCTTTCTTTCCACCAACCTTCTCTCCGCGTTCCTTCAAGATCTTCTTGAGATCAGCCACCTTCAATTCCTTGAGACCGGAATAGGTAGTTGGGACAGGAAGGGATACCGGGCCGGAGCTCTTTCTATCGCCTATCAATTCTACTATGTCATTGTAGAGTTCTTCTGCACTATAGACACTCAACAAAGCTGAAATAGCAACCTCAAGTGTCTGATCAGCGTTCCGAATGCTGGTCTTAAGAAACTCTACAGGAGACTTGGTCGACTTGGTCTTCGGGCGGGGAGTAGCCATGGATTTAGGTAGATCCGTACCAGTCTGCAGTCGTGCAATAAGGTCTGACTTATTTCCACTAACTTTTAGACCACGTTCCTTCAGATATACCTTGAGCTGAGCCTTAGTAAGCTTAGTATAATCGATATCCTGATTCATTTGATAATAGTTATTGGTAATGAGATATTATTATTATTATTATTCTCCAATAATTTAAAAATCAGATCAATTTTTATTTACCCTGATCGATCAAATTAGAGAAAACGTTTTAATTCATATTGAATTAGAGTGGTATTTATGACACTATTTTCCGGGATTCCAGGTTTATCATTTGTTAATTTGGCTATTATATTCTAACACAAAACGGATAGTTAAATATATTGCATACACAAACATTTTGATATCAAAATTGATAAAAGTTATAACAAATCCTATATATACATATATATCTAATATAGTAACTAGTTATGATTGGAGTTACCAATAACATAGCAGAACTTTTCGACGAAAAAAATAAGATAGGTAAAGGTGCCTATTCAATGGTTTTTTCTGTTAGAGAGAGAGCCACCAATCATTATGTAGCATTAAAACAATTTTTAAATCGGGATCCATATGAAGGGATCCCGATAACAACCATAAAAGAAATTATCATATTGAAACTATGTAAACATCCGAACATCATAGATTTTATGTGGTATGATAATGTTACTTTTAACTATTTTACTATGCCATTATACCAATCGGATCTGAAAAATTTTATCTCAACTAAATCTGGTTTCTTAGGATCTGAAACTATTCGTGATATATCATATCAAATATTGAGGGGTGTTTATTACATGCATTCCATAGGGATGATTCATCGAGATATCAAGCCCCAAAATATTCTGATAGACCATATAGAAGATAGATATAATGTTGTGTTATCTGATATTGGGTTAGGAAGGAGATTGGATGCGGTTGATAATACATGCCCTAAAACAACAGAAACATGCACCCTTTGGTATCGTGCTCCAGAGATTCTACTAGGAGATAAAAATTACTATTACGGGATCGATATCTGGTCGGTCGGGTGTGTGATTGCTGAAATGATGTTCAAGAGACCATTGTTCCCCGGTGATTCGGAGATAGATCAATTGTATAAGATTTTTCTATTATTGGGTACACCCATAGAAGATAGTTGGCCCGGAGTATATAATTTAGGTAATAAGTTTGTTTTTCCTGAATTTGACAACAAATGGGACGAGAAATTCAATAACCAAAATTCAGAATTATCTAATTTGGTTTCAGGCATGTTAAGAATGAATCCCTTAACAAGATTCTCTTGTGTCCAGTCACTCCAACATCCAGTATTTAACATACTACCTAAATACATTGTTAAATCTTATGATAACATAGAACTAGAAGACAGTTCTATCAACCGTCTCAACACGATGATAAAATGGAAGATTAAACCAATCGATATAGGAAATCAACTATATATAACTCCAAAAATGCGAGAAATATTAATTAATTGGTTGTTTGAACTCTTTACGGAATTTCATCTTCTAGTTAGTAGTTATATAAGAGCACAAGTTATTCTCGACCGATATATGACATTGGTGAAAGATATAGTCACGAAAAATTACCAATTAATAGGAATGACTTGCTTATTGTTAGCCGCCAAACTGGAAGAAATCTCTCCGCCACTCGTAGATGGTTTAATTTATATGTCAGACAACAGCTACACACATGAAGAAGTTTTGTGTATGGAAAAGAAAATTCTAAAAATTTTGGAACTGGATATGTATTTTCCGATTACTACGGATTTTTTAACAACATATGCTAAGAGAATGAATTTATCAAAGACTCAGAAAAAGGAAGTGGAATTTCTATTATCTTATGTTACATTTAATATTGAATTACAGAAATACCATCCATCGGTACTGATGTTGTGTGTCTGTATTCATGTATCAGGTCAAACAGATCTGATATCGGATTACAGTGAATCCCCGAAAAAAAATAATACGCAGACCGATGAATATGATATAGAAGAATGCATGAAACTTATGACAGAATGGTTGGGTAATGGGGGCAAGAAAAATTTGGTTAAGACTAAATCTCTGTTCGGCTATTATAAAAATGGTATCGATGTATCTTCAAAGTATCTATAAAAGTATATTATTATGATAAACCAAAATCTTTCGATAAATTATATGTTGTTACATATAATTTATTTAAAAGTCAGTAAATATCTAAATTGTTGTAAATCGGCTAACATCTCATCTCGAATAGCTGCCAATTCATATGATAATTTGTTAAAACTATTAAGATGGTCGATCATCGATTTCAAATGCATATCAATAGTCTCGTCCGTAGCAACAGCAAATTCTAATATGATCTGATTATCCTGTAGTCTCCCAGTTTCTCCTTGAAATACTTCCATAAATCTATCGAAATTTGCACTATATTTAACAAGATATTTGTCTGAAGCTTTGTGTGCTCCGTATTTTTTAGTTTGAAAATGGTACATTTTCACAACTAATTGATGTTGGAAGAATGGTGATATAACACTATTCATGTTTTATTTTAAAATGCTGAAAATTAAAAATTCCAATATTTTAAAATAATAAACTGGAAATAGAACATATAATTTTAAAATTAATTGGGATGGATCCGAAATTTCAGGTATTATCAAGAACTCGGTAATATGCGAATTATCATTAAACAAGAAAATTTTTTGGAATATATCATATATAAAAGATGAAAAAGTTTGTAAAACATTGTGCATAGTAAGAACATGTTCATCTACATTACCATGCTTGATTGATGAATTAAAACCTTTATTTGGATTGAATAAGATTGGGACACATTGGATAATGCATAAAAATAAAATGAAAATACTCACAAGGGCAAATATCTCCAAAGATGGGTATATAAAAACAGATTATACATTAAATAAATATAAAAATATAGACGTAGAATTAAAGAGAAAAATACAAAATGTGTTTGTGTTTAGAGAATTATTGGGATTAGATAAATCGACAGAATCAAGTATTGTATTAAAAAAGATTAAAAATAAGATATATCCTCTAAGTTTTTATGAACCAGATATTCTTTCATGTGATACAGTTTTGTCTAAAATAATTGTAAATAAATGGTTCAATGACATAAGTATGGATAAATTAATTAAAGATATGTTAAATATATATAATATTAAAAATATAACAAGTATTATTCATGAGTTAAGAGTTCAATTTGAAGATATAATAGAAAGAGTAGATAGGAATTTAATAACATATTGTGACGTTATTCTGGAAAGAATAAGCCTCAAATTACAGTATGTATTATGATATATTATAACAAATTTGTTATAATATATAATTATTATGATTTTAATCAATAGATACATTGAAAACTTTGCCTGCTAATTTAGCCAATTTATCATAAACTCAGAGGCGATTCCTGTTCTATTATATATCATAAATTCTTCTTTTCTATACGATCGATATTTCATTTTCGACATATCTTGCAACATCTCTAGCGACGTCTCTTGTGACAGTGACATTTATTATGAACAATTGTATCTAGAGAATTAGGTTGATATCTAAGATAATTATCTTGCTGTGCTGTATCCTGCACAACAGGGACACCTTCTTCAAATAAAATTAAACCACTTTGTCCAATTTGTGAAACATTAGATGCATTAATTGAACCCTTAGGTCCCATTTCTGAGATGTAATAAAGTCCAGCTCTATTAAGAGTATATGGATTGCTTCCGTTAAAAGGTATAGGTCCCAAAATAGGGCTACTATAAGTAGCTTTAGGTCTGGTCCCGTTTCCCCAGGGTCTGGCGGCTAGTCCACCCAAAGTAGCTAAAGAAGTATCAAGAGCTTCAACAATCAGAAGATCGATATCTGGGATTCCAGATAACCAATCGGGATAGAATACAGGATTAGAAACGGGAGATGTTCCCAAAAGTCTACTTACCAAAGCCAGCACATGTCTTGTGTATAATGTTCTAAAATCGCTAGTTCTAGACGATGATGGAGGATAGTCAGCCCACTTTCCACCAAAGATTGGTTCCAATATTGCAGCCTGGACTTCCCATGACCATTGTTGAGCCAAAAGCCATTTATCACTCAAATTAGGTGATTGGAAAATATCTAATTCGTCTCCTTCTATAAAGCTTCCATCAAAATCTTTTAACAAATCTACGGCATTCAATCTATCTGCAGTAGGGTATACCGAAACAGCTTGAAAAAACCTATCTTTAAACAAATAATGGAAGCAATCGCTTGAACTATTTTGCTCGGTATTTGTATAAGGAAATTCTGCATTTTGATTTGCGTTTCCAATTCTGATCAAAATATTTTGAAGATCATTGTATGCCAATTTGCCTTTACTTAAAGCCATTTCAATTTGTTGATCTAGCCATTGAACACGACTGCTTTCTCCATCGCCGTTAACTGAAGGTACGCATTGAATAGCTGCAGTGTTCCAATTTACGTTATAACCCTTTGCAGTCTTTTTAACTATGTATCCACTCCTCTTTGGAACACTTTCAGCTGGAGGAATTGGATTACCAAGAACCCCCTGTGGAATAATGTTGGTCTCTTCAAAATCATACCATCCCGCTCTTTGAGCTGCCCAATTATTACATCTATTGTCATGACCATAGAAATTTACATCAAACCCTGTGGTCCAACCGGGACCTCTTAATGTATCTCTCAATTCTTCATAACTAGAACTAAATTGATGTAAAGCTAAAGCATCAAGAAATTCTAAATCTTTCCCATAATCCAAATTTCTTAGCACAAGAGATTTTGTTCCTTCATAAAGAGGACTAGTTACCCCCTGCTGTGTAACAAATCCTTTGTAGGGACTATCATATACATCAACGTCTACAGGAGAATCTCCTCTGACTTGAATCACGTCGGTTCTAAGATAATTGTCTAACTCGGGATCTTGAAGGAGGGGAGGGGTTGCCGGAATATCTCCTACTTGCGGGCTGACTGAAAATGAATAATCATTTAATCCACCTGTTCCACCAAAGAAAAAGAATAATCCAGCTACCGCGTGGCAATTTTGTTGGATTCCCAGTTCTTTATTTCTTAAATTAAAAATCTGAAAGAATCCGGGAATATCAGTCAAACTAACCTGGGGGCCACTCATCATTAAAGGTTTCCCGGAAAGTGTGTGTTTTCCAGAAACATTAATTCCATAGCTTCCTCCTCTATAAATACCCTTTTCAGCTGCCAATTTTTCTAGTTCTTCGTGATTTTTAACTATCTCTGAAAAGTTCGTTGATTTTTCAACGCTTCTACCTTTTTGCGATATACCCTTTTTCGAAACGTCTCTTTGTAGGTTTTTCATAGAATAGGTATAACTATCACATTTTTCTTCAAGAGTTTCTGTGCATTCTGCGGCAACACCGTTAGCTCTCCTTCGCTTCATATCATAAAGATCTGTAGCAATTTTAATCGCATCGTCTACGGTGTACCCTTCATCAAATAAGTTTTCAATTTGGCTAAAATAATAAAGGCCGTCTTGAAATCCAATTTGCGGTCCACCAAATACTGCGGATACATGATATTGAAACCGCAAATATTCAGCTAAAGTTATTTGTTCAGGACTAATAGCAACGGCTGTAAATTCAGCAGGAAGAGGAGCGTCCGGGTTTCCATCAAGAACATCTTGTATTCTTTTGTTGATACCCTCTAAATAGTTCTCAATTAAAACTTTGGTTATGTTTGTGAAATTTGAGAAAAAGTCCAAAAACTGCGCGTCACTATAAGTAGTTTTGCGAATGGCTGTATCGTTAGGAACACCGGGGGGTCCTATAATGGTTGCCAGTTGCCCGTTGAAAACTCTAATATTAAAATACATTTGCCATAATCTATCTCTAGTTTGTTCATATCCTACAGCGTGATACATTTCAGCAAGGCTCCCACCAGAAATAGTGGCAACATTAAACGCATCTCTGGTAACCTTTAAGGGTTCTTTGACAACGGTTCCTAAAAGTTGTGCCTCTAGTTTTGAGTAATTGCAGACCAAACTTCGATTTTCACATTGATATTTCTTCTTACAGTATGATTTTTTGTGACATTTGCAACGTCCATTTAGACGTTTGGCTCTATGAGATTCAGAATGTCTCATTTATATAATATATAAATATTTTTTTTTAATTTATCTATAAATGATTAATTAAATATATTTTGTATTAATTATAATGAAACAATCTAATTGGGAATGGACTTTATTATATTTTTCCAGAAAAAAGAAAGAATATATTAAAAATGCATGGAAACTCTGGAATTGTAAAACTTTATAATATTAAAGTTTTAGATCCTTATATTATATATTACTATCAATTGGAATATTCAAACGTATACATTTAAAATATTTAATAAATATCTGAACATAAAAAATCATTATTCTTTTTTAACTCTATAAATTGTGTTCTTGTATAATATTTCATGTGTTAAAATTCATGTTTAATTGTGATTACAATTAAACACGATCTGTATTATTCGATTATTTTCTACCTATCGACCTTTGAGTAGGTTCCAAGTATTCCATATCCAAGTAACGGAAAATGTCCTGTTCGGTTTTAGCTGGGTAGGAATTATCTCGATGATCAACCATACCATATTCATTCATACTCAAACCCAGATCCAGTGCTTTGGATCTCATAATGACATTCAGATTCTTAGACCCTGTGAAATAAAGAGTTGCATAAGGCCAAGATTCTGGTGCAACTACCATCAAATCAATCCGACGGGCATTGGAAGCTTTGTTTAGTTTCATGATTCCCATATATTTAGATGTGCCAACAGCTAAATGACCAACGATATAACCACCATTCACCAATTCAGTAATCATAGTTGTTAAATTTACTTTTGGACCTCCTTTGATCAAACAATCAATATCTCCAGAATCCGCCTCCCCCCGACGGTATGAACCACAGATCTCATAGGTGATATCCATTTTCTCTGCAATTCCCGTTATCACGGATTTTATTTGATCCATTTCCGCACGAGGAATCCTTTGCTTAAGATGATGATAGTAGTGATATCCCAATTTCTGAGCATCAGTAAAGGTACTATAAATTGGTTTCAGATCTTCCAAAGTCTTGTATCCTTGGTTATACCATTTTTCAGCAGTAACAGGACCTACTCCATGAATCCCTTCAAAAATTTTTGTAGCCTGTTCTTTTTCCACCTCCTCTTTAGGACGATCTTCGATAATGCTTAACTTCCCCGTTGCAATCATTTCATCAATCTTAGCACCAATACTCTTTCCGATACCTTTGATATCCCGTTGGGCCTGAGATCCCGATTCAATAACTTCGCCGTGGTTCCGAATGGCTTCGGCCGCATTTCGGTAGGCTCTTGAACGATATCGCTCTCGTTTAAACTGGATTGCCAACTGATCAAAGGCTTTGGCCAATTCTTCGTTAAGTGAAAGAGAATTCATAACTTGATTGTTATGAACAATTAAAGTCTAATAATGAATCATTTTTCGAGATAATTTAATGATATATCATACAATATATTAAAAGATTAATTTGTTATTACAACAATGGAGATAAATTTAAATAGAAATACATTTATTGTCAATGAAGAAGAATTTCCAAAATACTACCATCCACAATACACGACATTACTATTAAGACCACAATTAGGTATTTTTGAACGTGAAATTAGTCTTATAGAATATCTAAGTAAAAGTTTCGATGAACTTAATCAATGCATTTTTATTAATTATGGTTTAACGCATGGTGGATATGTACCTATATTTTTGTCGGGATTTGGAGAAAGATATATTGTTGGTGGTAGTTCCGATCACCTAGACAATTTCTATGAAAATATCAAATTGTTTTCGAAAGAAGAAATTACAGTTTGTGATCTTTTGAGTGATATATCACTTGTTTCAAACAAAAAACAACTGCAAATAATAAGATTAGATTCTTCTAATGTACCCGGAACAGATATGGAAAATATCTTATCTCATATCAAGAAGAATATAAATACTATAATTTTATCTTATTCTGGAATTAATCTTGAAAATTATCACTCTTTTAAGTTAACTGATAGCAATTTATTATTATATATTCCTGGTATATTGATTGATGAATTTAGAAATAAATTTAGATATTATCTAGTAGATAATTCTGTTAGATATAATAATCTAATAAATCTTTGTATCATGGTCAAAAATGCCGGAGAGGGGTTTAGGGATGTATTAAAACAAAATCTACCGTACATTGATCGATGGACAGTGTTGGATACTGGATCGACTGACAATACGGTAGATATAATTAAAGAAGTACTTAAAGATAAAAAGGGTAATTTATATCAGGAACCATTCATCAATTTTAGGGATAGCCGGAACAGATGTTTAGATTTGGCCGGGAAATCATGTAAATTTAATATTATGTTAGATGATACATATGTGCTTTCAGGAAATGTTAGAGAATTTTTGAGTATAATTAGAAGCGATGAATTTGCTGATTCTTATAATGTAATGATAAAAAGTGGTGATTTAATATACGGGTCCAACAGAATCACAAAATCAGACCGAGAATTAAGATATGTTTATAAAATTCATGAGATAATTCAAACTGAAAATAATGTTGTAGTACAAATCCCAAGTAACCAAATATTAATCAATGATATCGATAATGAATATATGCAACAAAGAACTAACAATAGAAAACAAAACGATTTAATTTTACTGTTTGAAGAGATTGAACAGAACCCAAATGACCCAAGAAATTTATACTATATTGCACAAACATATACATGCCTTAAAATGTGGTACAAAGCATTTGAATACTTCCAAAAACGAATAGAACATCCCGTCGAAGGTTATAGAGAAGAGGTAACAGATGCATACTTTCAATGTGCGTATTTAAGCGAGACACAATTAAATTTAGAATGGGATAAATGTGAAGAGATGTATATGAAGTGTTATAATCACGAACCAACTAGACCAGATAGTCTTTTTTGCATTGGGTATCATTATTACAGAGAAAATCAAAACAACAAAGCTTTCGAATATTTAAAAAGAGGATTTAAGCTGGGATTACCTACCACTGTAACTTCTAATTTAAGACCATATATATACATTAAATATATACCACAGTTTTTAACAGGACTTTGTTATCAATACAAGGATTATGAACTGGGAAAAGAAGCTGCAGAAAGATATCTATATTATAATCCCCCGGATAATACCATAGTATCTTATTTAAAAATATTTGAATTGTTGGCATTGAACCAGAAACAGAACCAAAGTATTCAAATTAACAATAGATCAAAAGGAACTCAGGGGTCCAATATTTTTTGTTTTGTTGCTGATGGAGGATTTAAGGAGTGGTCAGGTAGTTCAATAAATAAGGAAGGTGTAGGTGGATCAGAAACATATATTATAGAGATGTCAAGAAATATTGCAAAAAAGACAAATTTTGATGTTTATGTTTTCTGTAAAACAAAGAGAGATGAAATATTTGAAGGAGTGAAGTACCGAAATATCAATGAATACATCTGGTTCCTAAATCAAAATAAAATACATACATGTATTATTAGTAGATTTTCTGAATATATCCCAGTCACTATATATAATCAGGTTGATAATGTATTTCTTGTTGTTCACGATTTATTGCCTTCCGGAAATGTAATTCCTATAGACGATAAGTTAAAAGGGATATTTTGCATGACTGAATGGCATAAAGATTATTTTTTAAAGGTATTTCCTAATATGAAAAATATAACTCACGTTTTTCCAAACGGTATTAATATAGACAAGTATTCTGATATTTCTGAGAATAAAACCAAATATTCCTTTATCTATTCTTCATTTCCAAATAGAGGATTAATACACCTATTGAATATGTTCCCTAAAATTAAAAAGAAGCTACCTAATGCACATTTAAATATTTTTTGTGACACCAGAAATAGTTGGGTTCAATCAGTTGCCAAGGATGAAATGGATCAAATAGAAAGGTTATTAGAAGAACAGAAAGATTGTGTGACTAATCACGGATGGGTATCCAAAGACAAATTGAGAAAATTCTGGTTGAAATCTGAAATATGGCTTTATCCATGTACATTTCAAGAAACATTCTGTATAACAGCATTAGAGGCCGCAGCTAGTAACACGTTGGCTATTACAACTGATTTGGCGTCCCTGAACGAAACTGTTGGTAATCGTGGGGTTTTGGTGTCGGGAGATCCACGATCAGAGGAATGGCAAGAAAGAGCTATTAACAAACTGATAGATATACTAGATAATAGTAATGAAAAGTATAAATTATTAGAGAAAAATAGAGATTGGTCGTCCAGACTAGATTGGTCGATTTTAGCAAGTAGAATGGTCCATGAATATATTTCCGATGTCAAATATACACCTGATACTTTAAAAGAACAAGAAAGACTTGAATATCATGGGATGTTAAATTGGTCTTCAGATATACCCAAAGGTAGTAAAATTATATTTGAAAATATTCTAGATCGTTTTATTGGTAAAAGATGCCAGATTTTGGAAATAGGTACCTATACTGGAACGTCAGTGATTAATATTTTAAAGTATTTACCTGATTCTCAGGCAATGACAATTGATATGTGGGAAGATTATGAAGAATCAGATCTTTCCAGATCTATGGTAAAAAATACGATCGAAGATATATTTTACAACAATATCAAAATAGCAAATATTATCACTAGGATAATACCTATAAAAGGTGACTCCAAAGATATACTCCCCCAATTGGTTAGAAATAATAGTAGGTTTGATTTTATTTATGTTGATGGTAGTCATAAATGTCTAGATTGTTACAGTGACATGATTATATCTTGGGAATTGTTATCAGATGGCGGAATTATAGGAATCGACGATTATTTATGGAATAACGAGAGAAATGAAGTATTAGACATACCATATCATGCTGTCGAACATTTTATGGATAGATATAAAGGTAAATTTAAACTTTTACATAAAGGATATAGGGTATTTTTACAAAAAATATAAATAAAAGTATCATAATAAATTATTATTATGATATTTAGTTAATCTATTGAAGCCATTTATATGGACCGTGTCCTTTCAGTTCAACATCACTTCTATTGGGCTCAACATTGATCGATCCGCGCTTACCATATACGACCCAAGAAAATGGTCCCGGTTCACCATAGACAATAAACTGACCACCTTCGACTTTACTGGAGTTGAGAACTCTTGTTTTACCATTATAAATTGGTGTAACATGAACAGTAAAATCGGTTGCAAAAGCATCGACATAATTAGGTAGGTTGATCTTAACGTTATTCATATCCTCGTCTATTTGGGAATTACCTCGATAGTATACTCCCGTTTCCGGACCTTCCAAACAACCGTGAACCAAATATTTATGATTGTCGATTGGATGGTCAATAACGAATGTTTTAGCCGTATTTTCTACGATTTCGTTTCCGAACATCGATAACACATTAGAACCACTTGTGACATTTGTACCATCACTTCTGACCGGATTAGCATAAAATCCGGCAGTAGTGCTGTTTAATGCCGCACCGCTTGCATTGATAATAATACTACTAGCTACTTGATTAATTTCCCCCGCCCCACTACCAATGGCCACAGCATTGGCTCCTTGATTAGTTATACCGGCTCGGAATCCAACGGCCACAGCACTGGCTCCTTGAGTAACTTGACCAGCACCGAATCCAACGGCCACAGCACCGACTCCTTGACTATTTCTACCAGCACTGTCTCCAACGGCAACGGAAATGGCTCCTTGATTATCTTGGCCTGCAAACTCTCCAATGGCTACAGATTGTGTTCCTTGATTAGTTGTACCGGCTTGGAATCCAACGGCCACAGCTCTGGCTCCTTGATTATATCTACCAGCAAAAGTACCAACAGCCACAGCTTGGAGTCCTTGAGTATTTTCGCCTGCACATTTACCAACACCCACAGATTGCTCTCCTTGATTAATTCTACCTGCACGGTCTCCAACGGCAACGGAATTGGTTCCTTGATTATTTTCTCCTGCAAACTGTCCAATGGCCACAGATAGTGATCCTTGAGTATTTTTACCAGCACTGAATCCAACAGCCACACAATATTCTTTTTGAATATTTTGACCAGCAAAATGGCCAACGGACACAGCACCGACTCCTTGAATATTTTGACCAGCAAAACGGCCAACGGACACAGCACTGGCTCCAGGATTATTTGAGGCAGCTTCATTACCAATACCAACGACAGAAGTAGCCGATGAGGTAAACCCAGCTCTATAACCGACAAAAACATTGTCATTACCCGCGGTATTATTTAAAGCCGCCTCACACCCATAAACTGTATTTTGATCACCAGTCAATACTACAGACGAACCAGCAAGTAAGTTATTATTTGGATCACATGTAATTCCTGCTCCAGTTGGTCCTGCATTACCCTGAGCTCCAGTTGGTCCTGCATTACCCTGAGCTCCAGTTGGTCCTGCATTACCCTGAGCTCCAGTTGGTCCTGCATT
>Ga0209986_10000073_pt1 | contig 84107 bp, 74 predicted proteins | sample BlataG_FD_183168 | JGI IMG/M metagenome (GOLD analysis project Ga0209986, IMG submission 183168) | Deep subsurface microbial communities from Black Sea to uncover new lineages of life (NeLLi) - Black_00105 metaG (SPAdes) (version 2) | ecosystem: Environmental > Aquatic > Marine > Oceanic >...
TATATTTTTGCAGCAATGGAATCCAACTTTAATAATGCACTTATTGATTCGCTCACCAAGTATTTTGACGTAGTCATTACACATGAGGGGCAAAGAGAATATAACCCTATGTTTCGTGATTCCAGCATTGTGGTATTTTTTCATAGTTTTGATGAGAGGTAATTAATAAGTATAATATTGTATCATTGGAGGAAATATGAAAAGAGTGGTCATTGGGATATGTGCAATAGTGATAGGGCTTATGCCCTTGTCCATCTATGGTTCTGAAATTGCAATTGCAACTTTGGAAACCTGGATGAATGCTGCCCGGGGTTTTGAACCGAACCTTGGACAAATCAGTGATTTAGAAGGGCATGCGGTTAATGATGTCTTATGCGCTTTTAGGGATAATGGGATGGGAATATTCATCAATGAAAAAGGGGCAAGTTATGTTATTTATCAAGTGGAAAAAATTTTAAAAGATAAGTCCCGGAGAATTGATTTTAGAGAACCTGAAGAAAATTTTATCCGCTATGCAAGGATTGATGTGGAACTTGTGAATTCTAATTTTGAAAAATCAAAGGTTATTTATGAGGACGACCTTCCTGGTTACACAAATTATTACTTATCACAATGTCCTGATGGTATTCTTTATGTAAAGAGTTATAAAAAGATTCGGATTAAAGAGATTTATCCTGGCATTGACTGGGTATGGAAATACGAAGGTGGAAGGTTGCATCATGAATTTGAGGTTTCGCCGAATGCGGATGTTAGCAGAATAAAGCTGAGGGTGAAATATGCTGATATTGATATAAAGGAGGATGGTAAAAAAATTGTCTATTCTACACCGATAGGTAAGATAGAAGATGGGGAAATTCTTGCCTATGAAATCGTAAATCGTAAATCGCGAATCGTAAATCGTGACATTCATTATAGGGTGGACGAAAATGGTTTGATTTCCTTTGAAGTGAAAAACCATTCAGGCAAAAACACTTTAATTATTGACCCACCACTTTCACTATTATGGGGAACATATTATGGAGGAAATGATGAGGATGAGGGCCTTTCAATTACAACCGACGATTCAGGTAATGTTTTTGTAACAGGGAGGACTTATTCAACAGTTTTTCCCACCCATGACCCAGGTGGTGGTGCTTATTATCAAGGAACATATGCAGGAGGTTGGTCAGATGCATTTGTTTTGAAGTTCACAAATGCCGGTGTTCGCCTTTGGGCGACATATTATGGAGGAAATGATTATGATTGGGGCTATTCAATTACAACCGACGATTCAGGTAATGTTTTTGTAACAGGACTCACTTATTCAATAGTTTTTCCAACCCAGGACCCGGGTGGTGGTGCTTATTATCAGGGAACAAATAGCGGTAATGAAGATGCATTTGTTTTGAAGTTCACAAATGCCGGTGTTCGCCTTTGGGCGACATATTATGGAGGAAATGATAATGATAGTGGCTATTCAATTACAACCGACGATTCAGGTAATGTTTTTGTAACAGGGAGCACTTATTCAACAAATTTTCCAACCCAGGACCCAGGCGGCGGTGCTTATTATCAGGGAACAAATGGAGGTAATGATGATGTATTCATTTTGAAGTTTACAAATGCTGGTGTTCGCCTTTGGGCGACATATTATGGAGGAAATTATAATGATTATTATGGCAATTCAATTACAACCGACGATTCAGGTAATGTTTTTGTAACTGGAGAGACTTGGTCAACAAATTTTCCAACCCAGAACCCAGGCGGTGGTGCTTATTATCAGGGAACAAATGGAGGTAATGATGATGTATTCATTTTGAAGTTTACAAATAATGGTGTTCGGCAATGGGCGACATATTATGGAGGAAATGATAGGGATGAGGGCCATTCAATTATAACCGCCGATTCAGGTAATGTTTTTGTAACAGGATGGACTAGGTCATCCAATTTCCCCACCCAAGACCCTGGTGGTGGTACTTATTATCAGGAAGCACTTGGAGGCAGTTATGATGCATTTGTTTTGAAGTTCACAAATGCCGGTGTTCGCCAATGGGCGACATATTATGGAGGTAATAGTTATGATTGGGGTTCTTCAATCACAACCGACAATTCAGGTAATGTTTTTGTAACAGGATGGACTGGGTCATCCAATTTCCCCACCCAGGACCCGGGTGGTGGTGCTTATTATCAGGGAACAAATGCAGGTGGATATGATGCATTTGTTTTGAAGTTTAAAAATGCCGGCATTCGCCAATGGGCGACATATTATGGAGGAAATGATTATGATCGCGGTTTTTCAATCACAACCGACGATTCAGGTAATGTTTTTGTAACTGGAACGACTTGGTCATCCAATTTCCCCACCCAGGACCCGGGTGGTGGTGCTTATTATCAGGGAACACTTGGAGGCAGTTATGATGCATTTGTTTTGAAGTTTGAGACTTCACTGGGAATTGAAGAGGAATATGTTAAAAAGAATGAGCCTTCGGTTCTATCTATATCTTTTTTCTTTAGCAACACCATACGAATAAACCTTTCATCATCTTCTGAAAAGCCGATGGCTCTTGTCCTTTACAATATACTGGGACAGAAAATCTATTCCAGGTCTTATTCTGAAACTAAATCTCTTATTTTGAGAGGCAGAGAGATTGAAGAATTGAGTAAAGGGATATACTTCTTATCTGTCTATTCAGGAATGAAAGAGATTGGCAGGGTTAAGCTAATAAAGAGATAAAGGCTCATGTTTGGGTGTTTATTGAATAATAACTTTGTAGTAATTGGAAGTGTGCGATGGGACGATTAAAAATAAGTTATGTTGTAATTATTATCAATTTAATATGGATGGCTCATGTTGTTTCTGCGGAGCCGACGGCAAAGACCTATATCTTTGCGGCTTCTCATTATATGTTTCAGGGTTCTGCCTTAGATTCACTCGCCAAGTATTTTGATGTATTATTTTTCATAAATTTTTCTTGATATAACAAATATGTTATGTATAATTTTATGTTTAATTTTAAGGAAATTAAACCAAAGGGAGGTTTGCGATGAAGTCATTTAAAAACAAAGCAGGTTTTGTAGTAATGAGTGTTTTGAGGTATTGGAATTTCAAGAATTCCAATACCTTTGATTACACAGATAGGAACAGATTCAAACAGATGTCCTCTCCCTTGAAGGGAGAGGATAAAGGTGAGGGTGATAGGGGTTTTCCCCTCGGGCCTGAGCCCTCGGGGCGAAGACAAGGGGTTTTCCCCTTGATTATGTTCTTAATGCTCATCAGTTTGCCGGTCTTTGGTCAGACTGAGCGGTGGGTGTTTGTGTATAATGGGCCGGGCAACGGATATGATGTGGCAAACTCACTTGTTTATGGTGCGGATGGAAACATTTATGTGGCCGGTTACAGCTGGGGCAGTGAAGGTAATTCTGATTTCATAGTGATCAGTCTTAATAAGGATACTGGTGATACTAATTGGGTATATCGGTATAATGGTACCGGAAATGGTGCAGATATGGCAATTGATATAGTTTACGGTGCAGACAGCAATATCTATGCAGCAGGCTATTGTACCGGCAGTGGAACCAGTTATGATTTCCTGGTGATTAGTTTGAATAAAAATACTGGCGATACCAATTGGGTATATCAGTATAATGGGTCGGGCGACAGTGGTGATAGGGCATATTCTATTGTATGGGGTATGGATGGAAATATCTATGCCGCTGGTTACAGCGTGGTTAATATTCGGGCTGATTTTACAATAATCAGTTTAACGCCGACTGGTGTTGAGCGCTGGGTGTACCAGTATAATGGACCGGTGGATTCCACTGATTTCGCCAGAACTGTTGTCTATGGTGCGGATGGTAATATCTATGCATCCGGATATAGCCAAAGAATCGGTGGTATAGCTAAATTCACCGTGATCAGCACAACCTCTGGAGGTAGTGAGCGTTGGGTGTATGCTGATAGCATGGAAGGTGTGGCGTACCATCTTGTTTACGGTGCAGACAGCAATATCTATGCAGCAGGATATTTTAGTATTCTTTATTATGATATCGGGATTGTGAGTTTAACCGCATTGGGTGATGAACGCTGGCGATATAGTTATGCCGGGCCGCCCGGTTCATCTGGTGATGACTTAGATGAAATCCGTGCTATTATCTATGGTACAGATGGTAATATATATGCGGCGGGTGTGAGTGACAGTACAGATTGGACTGAGCCAAGCGATGCATTTACCGTCATTAGTTTGACCACTGCTGGCAGTGAACGCTGGGTGTATCGGTATTACAGTGGTGTTTTTGATTGGGCTAATTCTATCGTCTTTGGAGCAGATAGCAATCTTTATGCGGCAGGAATGTGTTTCCAAGGCACCAGAGCCTTTGGTGTGATTAGTCTCACCCCTGCAGGTGGTGAGCGATGGATTTACAGGTATAATAGTCCCTATGTTGATGAAGCTAATTCTATTATCTATGGTGCAGATAATAATGTTTATGCGGCAGGATTTAGTGAAAGCAGAAATACTTCATTTGCCCAGGATTTCCTTGTCATCAGTCTTGATCCAGAATCAGGTATTGATGAACAATCGGCTGCAAGGATAGATAAGAATGACATCCTTTCGCTTAGTACCCTGCAGAGTAAAAAAGGCCGTTTTTCTCTGTCCCTTCCAGAACCTATGATTGTCCAGTTATCCCTTTACAGCGTTGTTGGAGAAAAGGTTTTATCCTGGATGATTTCTGTACCTGAGGGGAATTCCCATCATACCAAAGACATATCTATTTTGAGCGCTGGTATATACATCTTGAAGGCAGAAACAAGTAAAAAGGAGTATAGCGACAGTAGGAAATTTATTTATGTAAAGTAACTGAAAGGGAAAAGTAGAATGAATATTATTGTTTTTTCTTATGTTAAGAATGACAAATTATAAGGAGGTTGACGATGCGTAGCATATATATTTTAGTAATGATGTGTTTCGCAGGAATCAGCGTTGTTCATGCTGAGCCGACCGCACGTACATATATTTTTGCAGCAATGGAATCCAACTTTAATAATGCACTTATTGATTCGCTCACCAAGTATTTTGACGTAGTCATTACACATGAGGGGCAAAGAGAATATAACCCTGATTTTCGTGATTCTAATGAGGTGACCTGGCGTAGGAATAAACCTCCATGGGTTTTGTTATACAAGGATGCGATGACTTTGATTGGACCTGTGGTTGATACAACGCCACCATACGATACTACTTACTGGGGTGATAAAACCATTGGCGGTGGTGCGAGCGTAGGCGGATTCTGGTACTATGATTCGATCTTCTGGGGATATGGGGCTTATGAACAGGGTACTTTATTTATGATGAAGTCAGATTCAACATGGCGTTTCGATTCTCATAATCGTGTCCATGCTGGTGATGCAATATGGTGGGGTCGATGGGCAATGGATTATGGCGAATCTAACTGGCAGAATTTCTATGGATGTAGCACCAAGGTGCAGTGTTTACGAAATTACGCGGATACTACCTATGATGACACATATTTTGATGGAATATTCATTGATAATCTGTTGCAGTATGTAAATAATTATGGTTATAGAATGTTCCCAATGCAATACATGTTAGATACGATACAAGGAATAGTTGACTCAGTTAAATTTCGAAACGCAGTGCATTCATTTGCCCAAACCGTGGGAGATGAATATCATAATCCCGCAACACCGTCGCAACATGGTACTCAGATTCTTGGTGTTGCAAATCTAAACAACACCTACAGACCGCCCAATTATGATTCCCTATGGCGAAGGAACGTAAATGTCTTGGATGGCGGAATGGAAGAAAGTTTCGTCACGATGGGGTGTAGTTTTACCGATTGGTACAAGTTCCTCCATGAAATATCAATTGCTGAATCGCTGGGAAAGACCTGTCTTATGTGCCACAAGGTCGATTCATTTGCATGGACAGGCCACATGCCATTCAATTATACAGGATTCGATTCCACCGATCTGATGTACGGTTTCAGCAGTTATCTCATGGCTTTTGATTCCATGGCGTGTTTCTATTTTACACCCAAAGATAGCCAACATTATACGTTTGTGTGTCGGGTTCCGATCGTAGATGTGAACATCGGCAAGCCTATGGGTAAATATATATTGACGGACGATAATCTTGCATATCGTTATTACGAAGAGGCCATGGTTTTTTGCAACTCGACGCAAAACTCGTTAGTTGCCGGTTTTAGTGGCGATACGTTATATGAACTTGGTCCTCTTTGTGATATAAGGGATACGCTCAACGGTCAATTCAACCTGGCCCATCATCGAGGAGTGATAGGATTGTATTCGCCAAAATATTTCCACGGCAGCGGTTTTGAGCCGGATGACCGTTTATGCTGGGAGGATTACTGTCTTGAGGTTCAGGGGATCACGAATTACAGTGCTGAGCGTGTGACCGGTGATCCACAGAGTCCGGTGATTGCTCATTCCGGCGATTGGATGTACAGGATCAAAGGCACGGATATAAGCTTAGATACCAGTCTTGTGCGCTTCAAGATTTTTCCATATGATATTCCAATACAGGACTCAACTTATTTTTCATTCTGGATAAATGTGGACTACTCACCGGGTGATTCAGCGCCGATTGGGATTGATTGCTTATTAAAAAGTGGCAAGCGGTTGAGTGAGTGGACAATATATGGCACGATTTTAGACCAGCATGGCAGGTCGATTGTTCCTGCCGACCGCCGTGTACCTGAAGGGGCGTGGTATCAATACGTCTTCACCTTTAACCCGGCAGTCAACGAAACGATCGACCACATTGAGGTGGTGTATTTTGATACATCGTCGCAGACGGGCAATTTTTGTGCCTATATTGACGATATAGCAATCCTTGACAATTTCCCCATCCTTGACTGCTGGCATTGCGAGCAATTTCCGACCCACCCTGCTAATGGCGATCCGAATTTCTATATGAACTTTGTTGCCCAAGACGATTCCGTAAAGCTAATCATTAATCCCCAGGGTAATGGCGGTGAGGGTCCACACTGGGTTGGACCGAAACCAGGAATTAGAAACAACATTACGGACATTCCTGTTGATTCAACCACAGCCGTTATCTGGCACCAGTATGACCGGGCGCACAGTCTGATTCTTTCGCTATTGGTTCATGATGATCAGGGTGATAATCGGTGGCTTAGGTATGCAAAAAATGCGAGCAATTGGTGGCCAGAAACTGGCTGGGTTGATATGGGGGATACATCAAGGCATTACAACATGTGGGAAGGGTTCTTCAGGAACATCAGATATGATTATACTGCAGAATATGGGGGTGGTGTTGAACCCGAGTCGATCATCGAGCTGAGGCTGGAGCACTTTGCTTGGTCAGAATGGGATGGTGATTCCGGTGGGACAATCAGGAATCTTTTCATCGTGCCCTTCACCCAGGAATTTACCATAAATCAAAATCAGACCTATACCAATATGCCATATGTAGCACTGAGGACCAAAGTGACTTCTGAGATTGTGGACTCAATGAATATCCATCAGGATTATAGCGATTCGCTTGCAGATTCTACTGGCTGGATTGCCTACGATACTGCCTATTGCTGGTATCTGCGAGAGGGAGAAGGAAACAACATAGTTTATATTCAATACAAGGTTGGTGGTTTCAGTGAGAGTCCGGTTTATTGCGATACCATCATCTTTGATAAAACTGTGCCGACCGGTTCGTTTATAATAAACAATAACGATAAATTTGCCAATAACCCGAATGTAACAATTAAAAACTTGCTTAGCGATGCAAGAAGCAGTATGTCAAAGATGCGCTATGGTAACAAATACTTAGAAAATCTCGTTATAAACTCAGCATTCGATGACACGAGTCATTGGAAGACTGATACTGCAATATATCACGATAGTTTGAAACTCTATGAGATTCCGCTGCAGACAACCGGCAATTACTTTTTTCAAGCAATTCCTCCTGAGAGCCTTGAGGCTTTTGACAATGACACGATGTGATTGTGGATAGATTTGGTAGATAGTGCTTTTATAGGTACCGGCAGAGTTGAGTTTCAATATATCTATGGTATTCCTATTGAGAGTGACTCAATCGATCCAAGAGGTCAATATCCTTTTGGTACTTCAATTACAATACCCCAAGGCACAAATGCAAAGGTATCCCAGTATAATCTTGCTTCTTATTTTAGATATCATCCTGAACCACCGCCCGGAGAAGAATTATACGAAGCAAGAGTTAGGGTATTTATTGATACGGATGATATGAATGCTGGTAAACTATTTATTGATAATTTCATGCTTGATGTGGTGAGTCCTTTTGATAGTTCAAAATTCGAAAATTATGATTCACTAAAAGAATGGACATTAACTTCAGGCAATGGTGTGCGAAAAGTGTATGGTCAGTTTTCAGATGGTGCGGGTAATGAAACCAGCATTCTATTCGACAGTATCATTGCTGATACAACCAAACCAGCAGCGAATATTTCATCGCCCGAGGATAAACAGAAAATCAACGGTAATGTTGGGATTACAGGTTGGGCTTATGATTATGCTGATCCCCAGCAGCACTTTAAGCAATATGAATTGAAATATCAAGAATATGAAGGTGCGGATACATCATGGTATGGAATTCATCCTGAATCACTATTTTATATACCCAAAAATCCAAACATACCATCTCGGATTCTTGGACAATGGAATACTCAGGAAGTAACTGATAATCATGGCAATGGTTGGTATTATCTGAAACTTACAGTCAGGGATTCAGCAGCAAACAATCAAGATGACACGATTCCCGTTTATATTGCCAATCCGATTGGTCGTGATGGCGAGATTTCAGGGTTTTCTCATGATGTTTATGGATTAGCAGCACAAGATGAGATTTATATAGGTGAAATTGGGACTGGTAAGATCTATCGTTATAATACTAATTATCAATTAATAGACACCTTTAATTTAATTGATTCGGTTGGTACTGGCTTTCCTCTTGCCATGGCAATAGATGATTCTGGAAAACTATGGGTGGCGAATATAAATAGCCATTTAGTCAGTAAATTTACTTCTCAAGGTAATCTTTTATTACAATTTGGCAGTGGTTTTTCATTACCTTCAGGCATTGGTTTTGATAATTCGGGTAATATTTGGGTATCAGATAGAATGCATAACAAGATAAAGAGATTTGACCAGGATGGCAATCAACTATTTCAATTTGGCACAAGGGGTAGTGGATATGGCAAAATGAGGTTGCCAATGGGAATCGCCCTGCTTGATGACAAAATATATATTGCCGATTCAAGGAATAATCGCATATCAATCTTTGATACCCTGGGTAATTTTATCAGGGTTATTGGTGAATCTGCTGGATTATTAATGCCGTTTGGTCTCACCATAGATTCAACTGGTTGTTTATTTGTGAGCGACTTTCTTAGTGACCGGGTAATTGAATTTGGTCCTTCTGGAAACCAATTGCTTGAGATTGACAGTATCCTTGATGCACCATCAGGACTCGCTTTATCCCCGGATGCAAATATATTGTATGTGAGTGATACCAAGCATAAACGAGTACTCGCATTCACAGTGAGGAGTGAACCACAAGGCGGTGGCGGTCCACAATCACACAGTGATGTCTATATTAATAGATTAATGTTTGATGTTTATCCAAGCATATTCTCAGAACAATTAAATATTAGATTGCAGGGCATAGAACAAGGGGCAAAGAGCGAGGTGCAGTTGAATATATACGATGTAACAGGTCGGTTAGTCAAACAATTTTCACTTCCTGCTGACTTTCCACTTCCCACTTCTATAGTCTGGCATGGTGAAGATAATAAAGGTAGACAAGTTTCCTGTGGTGTTTACTTCATAAGACTTGTCATAGATGCTGTTGGAGAAATAGAAGATTATAAAGAAACAAAGAAGGCAATATTGCTGAAGTAATTCTGAAGGAGGTTCCTGAGAAAGTTCCAAAATCTCTTATTATCCGTATAGGTAGAATGCACTGTATGATTACAGAAATTAGAAACTATTAAAAAAATTGCCGTCATTGTCTCTATTATTCAACCTTAGGCAGATTAGGTTCCGGTTATTATTACCGCATAATTTCTTTTTTTATCATCCCCTCTGCGATAAGAATAAAAATATTCTGGATGGCATTTTGTGCAGAGGTCGAGTGATGCGAGTAAATCTTTATTCCCTAAATCCTCTATCACTGCAGATTTAAGATCAAGAAAATATTTTTGATCTTTGAGAACAATAACATTTTTATATTTTTTATTAAACAAATCAACAACATCTTGTTTAACCTCATAACAACAAGGACCTATTGAGGCACCAAGGCAGTATTTATAAGCGCCCATTAATTCTTCTGCCTTTTTTGCTATACCTTTAATAATACTCTTCCATCCGCAATGAATAATACAAATTTTTTTATCATTAAAAAGATAAACAGGTAAACAATCAGCAATTTTTAAACCAGGAACAATGTTCTTTTTTTGTAAAATCAAGCCATCACCAATACGATTATTACTGGAATCCAGATTGATTATTATATCTGAATGAATCTGTTTTAAAAAAACAGGCTCAAGATTTCTTAAGAATTTATCCTCACCATATCTTGTGGAATAAATGGCGAGATTATTTCTCCATTTAAATTGAAAGTATTTGATATTTTCTTGTTCAATCAGTTGCCAATCTTTTCTGGATGCTGTGCTTGAGTTATTCGGTATCACTCGTTCCACTTGTTTTTCGCATTTCCTTAATTTTTAAAACCACCTTTCTCTTTCCAAAAAATGAATCTTCCGATATAGAATACAGACAATCAACCTTTGTTTTCCCAACCTCAATATCCAAAATACTCTCTGCCTGGCCAAAGGCAATTGCATTAAATACCTTATCTTTATTTCTTACGGCAAATTTTAAGTGGTTTGAACCCACTACTCGGGGAACGCCAACCATCTGAAACCCCTCTCCTAAAAATACCGGCTGAGGATTCGCCATACCAGTCGGTTCAAAATATTTAAGAAAATATACTACATCATCAGTTATTTCATCTAAATTGAGTTTTATATCATATAGTTTTCTTTTATTAAAAACACTATTCTCAATTTTTTGTGCATACTCATTAATGCGTTCCGGCAATTCTGAAAATTTATCTGTCTGCATTGCCAGCCCCGCGGCTTGACTGTGGCCACCAAATTCTGTTAATAAATTACTACAAAAACTCAAGGCTTCAGTAATATCAAAACCAGGAATTGAGCGAGCCGAGCCTTTTGCTACATCTTTTTTCAATGAAACAACAATTGCTGGCCTGTAATATTTCTCACTAATTCTCGATGCCACAATGCCCACTACACCTTCATGCCAATCTTCCTTACCAACAATAATAACTCTATTCTTATCCTTACCTTGTTTTTTAATTAAATCCTGCGCCTCCTGGTACATTTGCTTTTCGATCTCTTGCCGTCTTTTATTGTCACAAGACAAATCTTTGACAAGTTTTTCTGCAGTCGGTTTATCCTTGGTAAGAAAGAGTTCCAATGCCTCCTTTGCATCGCGTAGTCTACCGCAGGCATTTATTCGTGGACCAATAATAAACCCGAGATGATAAGACGTGAGTCCACGTCTCAGACCGATCTGCTCCAACATTACTTGAAATCCAATTTTTTGACTTTCTGTAATTCTTTTTATACCGTACTTCACCAGAATACGGTTTTCATCAACAAGAGGCACGACATCTACAACACTCCCTAAGGCAACAAGGTCTAAATCTTCAAAAATATCTTCTTCGGGCATTTCCAATTTGCCGTACAGGGCTTGAAGCATTTTAAACGCCACACCAACACCTGCCAACTCCTTAAATGGATAATTGTTTCCAGGAATTTTCGGATTCAAAAGAGCAAACCCTTCAGGTAATATTTCCTTTGGTTTATGGTGGTCGCAAACAATAACATCTACATTATTTTTATTTGCATGTAAGATTTCATTTACAGCTGTAATGCCACAGTCAACTGTAATGACCAAAGAACATCCTCTGTTTATTGCATGATTTATACCATCAAAAGAAAGTCCATAACCTTCTGTAAGACGATGGGGAATATAATATTCAACATCGAGACCGAATTTTTTGAAATTGTTTACGACAAGGGCAGAACCTGTTATGCCATCAGTATCATAATCACCATGCACAAGAACCTTTTCCTTTTTGTGGATTGCCTTGATAATCCGATCAATTGCCTTTTCCATATCATTTATTAAAAAGGGATCATAAAGATCAGCGAGTGATGGCGCAAAATATTTTTCTATTGTTTTTGCAGAATCACAGCCTCGATTCTGCAGGATTTGAACAATGACCTTTGGTATCTTTTTCCCCCTGATCTCAATATCAGTAACCTCAGTCAGCTTATTCTTTAATAACCACTCAGCCAAATCTTCTCCTTATTTACCCCGCTGGAAAACAAAACATCCCATGGGTTTCACAGCGGTTTTTCATAGAATTAACTTTCTTTAAAAAACTATTATTCACTACTATTTATATCTATCGCCATTCTCCAGTATGTCCGAATTCAACTATTCGGTAATTCGGGAATTCCCGAATAGACGTATTAGTAATCAGTCTCGAGTCCTTTAGTTGTTCTCTTAACTAATTTCTCGCAGGAGTCAAAAAATACCCTTAATTCTTCTGGATATTTTATAAAATATACTGTTCTTCCGTGCTCTTTTTCGTACCTAACTATATTTGCCAACTTCAGTTTGCTCAAATGTTCACACACTGTATTCTTTGCCCTTTTAACTTCTTTCACAATATCATCTAATTCTAAAGGACCATGTTCAAGCAGCATTTTAACAATTGCATAGGTAATGGGATAACCCAAAATTCGGCACATAATCGAACCGCGATATTTTTTCTCAATAATTTTCATTCTATCAAACCATCCAACTATCCGACTAAACTGTGGGGCAGCCTATAAGCCGGGTTCTGTTATAGACAGCCATTTATCTTGTCCTGATATTGCTACCAGGTTCTGTGCAACCTACCCACCCTGTACCCGCCATTATTCATGGCAGAATGAAGCGGGCAACTTCAAACAGGGCTGCTTGGTTTTGCTTCAGATGGGGTTTGCCATGCCTCTGATGTCACCATCAGAGCGGTGAGCTCTTACCTCACCTTTTCACCCTTACCTACCGCACAAAGCAGCGGGGCGGTATATTTTCTGTGGCACTTTCCGTCCGTTTTACCGAACCTTCCTGTTAGGAAACATCCTGCCCTTTGAAGCCCGGACTTTCCTCACCAAATTCCTTCATGCACCATAAATGGTGCAATTACAATTGGCGCGGCTATCCAGCCACCCCACAATTCAATTATACACAGGAAATTTTGTTATGTCAATATGAATAAACCAGCTCCTCAGTTAAGGCAATGATTCTCGTGGTTTTATTTATCTAAACCTGACCAATTTAATTGACTTTTTTATGCCTTCGAAATCAGCTCTGACAAAATAAACACCTGCACTCATATTCTTGGGTAACATGAATAAGTGAGTACCTTTTTCAAACATGCCGTGAGCAAGTGAAACAACTTTCCTGCCGCTCAAATCACGTTGGCTAAATGTTATTTTTGCTGCCATATGAGTTGAACAAACAGAGTCCGTCCTGGCATAGGATAGTTTAGGTCACTTACTGTATAGCCAAATTGTGTTGCGTATTCAACATCGAGTAAATTCTTTGCACCGACAGATAATGTTAGATACCTAAACATCTTTTTACTTACGTTTGCATTGAAAATAAAATAACTATCAAGCGTTTTTACATCCATCGTCACATTGGGGTAATTGTCATAATTTGAATAATAATTAACCCGCTCAGCAATTAGAGAACCGTTAATACTCATTCCAAATTCGTATGGTAAATTAAAATTGATCTTTGACGATACAATGTATTTCGGTGTGAAAGCAGCGTCTCTTTCTACTTCCTCAATTATTGTAAGACCGGTGTCAGCCATCCAATCATAAAAATCATAAACTATTTCGTTATTTCTCTGGATTGAATTAAGATATGTACCTTCAACAAAGATATCCACGAACTCATTGATCTGACTACGTATTTCAATATCTAAGCCTTTTATTGAAATGTAATTGACATTCTGGGGTTGCCACAAACCACCTTCTGCTGGCAGCCAGAAGATTCTATCTGTCACATTACGCATATATAGCGATAGCGCGGCAAATAAATTTCGCAATGGAGAACTCTCAAACCGTACTTCGTATGCCCAGCCATGTTCTGGTTTTAGATCAAGATTACCTGAGTTTGGCCAATATAAATCATTGAATGTCGGCGCCCTGAATGCCTTCCCAATCGAAATCTTCATCCAGAGATCTGGCAACAAGGGACTGACTATACCAATCCCGGGTGATACAAAATCACCAAATTCAGAATTCCTATCGAATCTTATGCTTGGGATAAGCTTTATATTATTAAAACTCTTTTTGATCTCAAGCCATCCGCCGATATTGTATGAAGAAGCATTCCAAATTGCATCACCAGCCTGCTCAAAGTATTTAGTTGTTTCAAGCGTATCATAATGTGTGTCAATGCCAAAAATAATTTCGGTTTCATTTATATCTATTACCGCCATGGTATTCATTCCAAGTACATATGTAAGATAATCAAAATCTTCTGTGATTGTATCACCGAGCCAGCCCGAATAGGTTGTATGAAATTGAATTAATTTACGATTGGCATATAAACTATTATACCATTTTAGATTTTTTGATATATTCCATTCGATAGTTATGTCGCCAAGAAAGACTTTATCCTTTTCCCTGTCAAGCAGAGATGTTGCAGTACTATCACCAAACTGAGGAACTGGATGAATACTGTCGACCAGGGGCATGGGTCCAGGAATTCCAAAATCTCTATCATCGTAAGTTAATGATGATTTAATATGTAAGCTGCTGTTTTTGTGGACAAGGGCTCCTTGAAAATGATAACCAATAAAATCGCTGTTGCTTCTAAAACCATCAGAAACATTATATGCGCCTGCAATTTTTAAACTGGTATTTTCAAAAGGGAATGCCGCATTAACAAAAACTTCTTTTGCTTGAAACGGCTTATCAATATCAGTTGTTGAGGGAGTAATCTTAAGTTCAATCTCTGGTTTTTCATAGTCTTTTATGGTAATGATATTTACTACACCGCCAAGAGCATTTGCACCGTACAGGCTTGAGACCGGACCTTTAATAATTTCTATGCGTTCTACACTATTGATATTTATCGAACTCAAATCAACCATGCCTGTTGTAATTGAATTTAGGGGATGATTATTTAGAAGAATCAACGCTCCATTCGAAGGTAGTCCCCGAATGAAGATGCTCGATACTGAACCAGGAGCGCCATAGTCTTTGATATCTATGCCGGCATAAGTCTGTAATATCTCGCCAAGATTTGTTGGATGTAGTTTCTCAATCTCTTCTTTATCAATAACCACAGTTGCCAATGCAACATCCTTTAATGGAGATGGATAGCGCATGGCTGTAACAACCACCTCTTCCACTTCATAGATGGGCTGCGCAAAAAGGCTAATAAGGAAAACCAAGGGTATCATTTTTACCTCCTTTCGTCCGAAGGACTTTCCTAATGTGGCTGAGAATAGGTCTCCTGGCTTATCCTGCTTTAATCAACCTTCCCACCCCGCACTTTTTAAAAAGTGCGTGGGCAGTGGCTTTTAATGATTAAAACATTTATTGGAATTACAGTGGCGGCGACCGCGGCCGAATTTCACGGCGCTTCCCTTGAATCCACCAGCCAATAGTATTATATAGAAAATTTTCATAATGTCAACGAAGATTTATTTTAAATCTGTCTACTACCTATTATCTTTTGCTTACTGCTGAATCCATCTATCCAAAGTGGATGGATCTGAGCTTAAAACAGCCCTAACTGGGATTCCTTTGGTTTTTCTTCTTCGAATATCTTAACCTTACCAAACTCTCCGTCAAACCCCGGGTTGATGACTACATCACCGCGACGAACACGGTCAACCGCGATTGCGATTTTTTCTTCTGTATTGCTTTTTAATTCATCAATCGGTGTATTGAGTAAAATTTCGAATTCATTACCAAATATATTGCACAGTCTGCGATATTCATTCTTCACACCCACTGTGTCTCTACCACAACCCTTTGCCTCTGCAATAACCTCTTCTAAGGGGATTAACCTTTTATATGGGATTGCATCATCAGGAACATATCCCTCATCTCTATCAGAGAGCGCCTCAATACGGTGCAAAACGCCAATTGTGAGATTACGCGAGCAGACCGGGCAGAGGTTATTATTAAAACGCGCCTCTTTAGGTGAAAGTCTAACACCACACTTGCGGTGCCCATCAAAATGATATTTACCTTCCTGCGGATAGAATTCAATTGTATATAGGAATTTTTCTTTATCTTTATTCTTTAAGACATCGCGCAGCTGGTAATAATTCAAATCCTCTTTAAAAACATTGACTTCACGGCCGAGCCGCGACGGAGAATGGGCATCAGAATTCGAAACTAAAGTGTACTTATCTAAACAAGACCAGAGCCAGTTCATTGCTGGATCTGATGAAAGCCCGGTCTCTACAGCAAAAAACTTGTCCTTTAAATCTCCAAAACATTCTTCGAGTGAATCAAACCCGGAATTGGCGCCGAATAACGAGAACCAGGGTGTCCAGATATGAGCAGGTATGATAAAAATGTCCGGGGAGATATCGAGTAATACCTTAAACATGTCATAAACATCTAGAGATAATATTGGCCTGCCATCAGATGCAAGCTTACCATAACGGCCCAGATATTCATTTATCTTATCAACCGTACTAAAATCAGGAGCAAAAATAAGAATATGTAAACGACGGAGTTTACCTCTTTTTGTATATATATTATTAACTTCAACATTAAGAATAAATTTTACACCATTATATTCATATATTCCGTTACCGGTGTCTTTTAAATTCCTTTTGAGTTCTTTTAACCATTCAGGATGAGTGAAATCTCCTGTGCCAATCATGCCGATGCCCTTCAATTTTGCATACTCAGCAATCTTTGGAATAATCATTTCTTTTGATGTTGCTCTTGAATAACGCGAATGAATGTGCAGGTCTGCAATCATTTTTTAGCTACCCCCATAATTCTTACATTAATCTCATGGGCTGGATTAAATGTAAGATGTCGGTAAAAATTGTATTCAAAGCCTGCCCTGGATAAAAGATCAGCAATTGTTATAAGTGGATAGGCTCGTTCCTGATGAAATTCCCTTATCGTTTTAACTTCACCATTCTTGTGGATATTTAAGGTAAGGGTTAAGGATGAAATATTGGTCTCTGGATTAAAGGAATTTGTCCAGACAGAATGTATATTAGCGTCCTGACGATGGAATGTGCTATTTCCCCACTCATCGCGCAGACAATGTACTGTATTCATATCAAAAATAAATATTCCATTATTATCTAAAGCCTCACGAACATTTTGAAAACAACTTAAAAGATCCTCTTTAGTTAAAAGATAATTTAAACTGTCATAGAGACAGGTAATAATCGGTAATCTTTTGGCAAAAACGAAATTTCTCATATCACCATTAATAAGATAAATACTGCCATTAGATATTTGAGTTAATCGCTTTTTACATACTTCAAGCATTGCTATTGAATTATCCAGCCCAATGATCTTATACCCTTTTTGCCACCATAGCTCAAGGCAAACACCTGTACCACAAGCCAGATCCAGAATTGTTTTCTCTTTAATTTTATTTAATGTAAGTATTGCCTCAATATACGATACCCAGGCAGGATAATCGACAAAGGACATCAAGGCGTCATAATAAGACGCAATCGTAGCGAATGTCTGTTTACGCTCCTCTGATTTCATAATTCGGCGATTCTTTGGTTATGGTGATATCGTGTGGGTGACCTTCCCTCAGACCAGCCGAACTGATCTTTATGAATTGAGCCTTTCTTTGTAACACCTCAATATTCTTCGTACCGCAATATCCCATACCAGCTTTTAGGCCACCAACAAGCTGGAAAATAACTTCTTTTACTGATCCACGATAGGGTACTCTTCCTTCTACACCTTCGGGTACAAATTTCTTAGCAGTCTCTTGAAAATAACGATCTGCCGAACCTTTAGGCATTGCGCTCAAGGATCCCATTGCCCGATATTCTTTATATCTTCTACCCTCAAGCAGAATTGTTTCACCCGGGCTTTCTTCAGTACCGGCAAAAAGATTACCGATCATAACAGTTGACGCGCCGCAGGCAAGTGCCTTAACAATATCACCTGAATATCTGATACCGCCATCAGCAATAATTGGTATATTATTTTTCTTTGCTTCCTGTGCACATTCCCTTATTGCTGTTATCTGTGGAACACCGATTCCTGCTATAACTCTTGTGGTACAGATTGAACCCGGTCCTATACCAACCTTTATCGCATCAACATTCAGTTTTAACAATTCTTTTGCTGCCTCAGTTGTGCCGATATTACCTATAACTAAATCAATTTTTGGGAATAATTTTTTAATCCTTTTTGCCACACTTATCACATTCTTTGAATGGGCGTGGGCTGTATCAATTACAATAGCATCAACCTCTGCCTTAACAAGCGCCGCAGCCCTATCTTCTGTTTTGCGGTCAATACCAATTGCAGCAGCACAGCATAATCTTCCCATTTTATCAACGGTTGCATTAGGGTGTTCCATTTTCTTTATAATATCCCTTACTGTAATCAATCCTTTAAGTTTACCAGATTTGTCAACGATAGGCAGTTTTTCAATCCGATGTTTCTTTAATATTTTTTGTGCTTTTTCCAGACTCGTTCCCTCAGGTGCAGTTATTAACTCCTCATGGGTCATTATATCCTTAACTTTTTTGCTAAGATTTTCTTCAAAGATTATATCCCGGTTAGTGAGAATACCAATAAGTCGTTTGTTCTTATCGACAACCACCACTCCTGAAATGCCATATTTATCCATTAATTCCTTTACCACCCCAATGTGCGAATTTTCATTGACTGTTATTGGATCCATAATCATTCCGCTTTCAGCACGTTTCACCTTTCGAACCTGAACCTGTTGTTTCTCAATCGACATATTTTTATGAATTACGCCGAGCCCTCCTTCCTGGGCAAGCGCAATTGCCATTGCCGATTCAGTAACAGTATCCATCGGTGCACTGATCATGGGAATGTTTAATTTAATGTGTTTTGAGAACCTTGTTGAAACAACACAATTACAAGGTAGAACATCTGAATATTGGGGTATTAATAAAATATCATCAAATGTGAGTCCATATTTATACTTTATGCTTTCCATTAATAATTATACTGATTTTTTCCATCTCGTCAAGCGTTACTTTGGAATAAATACACAAATCAAACAGCAGTTAAAAAGTCATCTATTTACTCCATCTTTAAATTATTGACTTGGAACAAACCACAATCCTGAAATCTCTTTTGCGCTGTTAAAAACAACTTTGATATCAAGCCTGGCTTTCTCAAATTCGCACGTCACATATACAACATCAAACCCTTGTTCTTTTGTCTGTCGAACACCAACCTGTCTTTTAAAGGATCCAGCTTGTACAAGCAGACCCTGCCATGCTTCCTTAAGCTTTTCCTGAGTCATTACACCCTTCATTGTATTATCAAAACTCTTCACTGCATTTGAATAATCTTCCTTTGCAAACAACTCAACAAATCCCTTTGCCTGAGTCGTTAGATCACCTGTCTTTGGAACAGCCTCTTTCTCTTCACAGGAAATTATAGAACCTATTAAAAAGACTGCTAACAATAAAAATATAAAACTCTTCATGACACTTACCTCCTTTCATTTCTATGAGTTATAAAAAGATTATAATGCTATTTCAGCTTCTGTCAATAGGAATTTGAGAGCGATGAATACTTTCTCAGAGCTCTCCAAGATTTTCCTTGACAAAACCAAATTTTTGAATACATTTAAATTAGTTAATGAAATTATTGCCCAAAATTTTACGGGCAATAAAGCTCGTGGTTTATAGTGTGCACCATAAAGTAGAAAATATAGAGCACATGTATAAATAAAATAATGGAGGTGAATTATGAAAATACCAAAACTACATAGAATAAAGTATAATATATTGGCTGGCATAATTGCGTTGTTTGTAATTATTGGCTGCCAGCACGAATATCCACCAATGAGTGAATATCAGGTTGTTGGTTATGTCCCTATAGATTCAGTACAGCATGGAAAATTATTTATTTCCGGGAATAGTTTATTCGTGCTTTACGACACCACTTATAATAATTACTGGACAAAGATGAGAGAATACGATCTCTCAAATCCATTAGAACCGACTCTTATTAATACAGATGATTTGGAGCCAATTAATCCTCATTATTATATCACATACCAGGATAGTTTTATCTTCTTTCATGATAGTTACGACTACTTACAGATATTTAACCTACATACCTTGCAATCGGTTAACATTGATATCGATTACTATATAAATTCTTTAGTGTATAAAAATAACCATGTTTTTATAAGCAGTTATTCCGGATTGCGAATATGGGACATTACAAATTTACCTAACTATACCGAAGTGTTTAATGACAGTATTCATCGATGGAATGGCTGTATATCTTATATAGATACCATTCTATTTGAGACCTATGACCATTATGGGGAAAATGAATTCAAATTCTGGAATATTAAAAATCCAGACCAGCCCCAAATGATTACACAAGGAGATTTTTCTTATGATTTTTTCCGTACCGACATTACCGATCAATTTATTATAGGTTTTAGTTACGAATTAATCTACCGATTTAAATATGATTTTAGTGATTCGTTGATATTTGAGGAATCTTGCTCCTTTGATTATTATCAAAATGAACATAAAGTATCAGATTCACTCATATATTTACTTTTTCATGATTGTTTAAAAATTATCAAAATCAATGACTTCGATGAACAGTGGATTATTAGTTTAAGATGTGAAAACTACTATTACTATTATTACTATTCGCCTTTATCACAGGAAATCTACAATAATAAAATTTACTTATTCTCGAAAAGAGGCATTCATATTTTCGAAAGGAGGGAATCATGAATAAACTAGTAATTATTCTCCTGGTTGTAATTTGCTGCGCCCATGCCATAGAATTCTCGCAGCGCATACAGGCATTGGGCACTGATTTTGCTTATCTAATTCCTGATTATGAAACAGATCTGTATCGTAATCCACAATTATTAGACAGGGGGTTGACCGGAATCACTTATGAACCGAGTAACTTATATCAATATCATGTACCTATAATATATGATAGGTATATATACATACCTAATCCTTGTATACCATTTACATTAATACTCTCATCTAAGCGATTTGGAATTTATGGAAAATACTGGCCAAGTTATTCTTATGATCTATCACCCTCTTCATACGGGTGGGCATCATCGACTTCTTCCTCATTTCGCTTTCAAGATCTTTGGATGCTAAAGATAAAAAATTTAGTTTTGAATATCTATAATGACGGCTATTTTTCAAAATATGAATATCTCAATTCTAATAATTCTAATTCGTTAGACAAAAGATTTTCTTATTTATTCAAAGTTCAATACGCCTTTAATATTGGGAAGCTTTATGACCTGGATATAAAGGTTGGTGCAGGATTTTACGAAAGAACCACCCAAACGGATTATTACGATACTTATAACCAGCAAATTAAGATACCTACTGCGCGAATCAGTTTATTCTACAGAAATTCTCCTTTTGCAAACAAATTTACATCATGGTATATCTCCCTTGGCGGTCCTATTTCCACTACTGAAATAGATACATTACCGCATTCAATATATTCGAATTTATCTGAGAATGAACATGAAACTATCTTTTTCGCTAATACCTTTATGTCCAAATGCGGTTGGGCAAGAGGATTACCCATAAATGACAAGAGTTTTGTTGTAATTGGCATAAGTGAAAACTTTACATATCAAAAAGCCAATGAAGAATCAATGGCTAATGACCTTCAAGCGATTAATAATGAGATCTCTTTACCTGTTGGAATAGAATATAATATAAAACAAATTTCAATTCGTTTAGGTGCGAAATTTAATTATGTTGTTGAATCCATTCAGGAATGGCAGACTGATACCCTTGTTAACGAAGAAATTAATCACATTGTTAATTATAATTATTCTTTCGGCATTGGCTGGCAACCAAATGAGCATTTTGTAATAGATTTATACAATAATTCTGATCTTGCTGATCTAAGAAATTGGTCAATTTACTTAAAATATATCTTCTAAAGAAAGATAGCAAAAAGTCCTGTGCATCTCTGGTCGTCTATATGGATCAAAACCTGATTTTGAAGGATTAATTGAGATTTTTAAAAATTTGAAGAAGAACTTTGAATTTGCAAAGGTGTATTACCATTATGGTCTTTTATTTCGGGAGCAATCAAAAGAGAAAAAAGCAAGCGGGTATTTTAAAAAAGCAAAGAGAATATTTGAAAAGATTGGTGCAAGGCTTGGATAAAAAGAGTCAGCATAATACAAAAAAATCCCGAAAACAAAAAAATGTCTATGCTCCGTATGCATTTTTTATTATTAGGACGTCAACAATTGCATATAAGTAATAATTTATAGTCTCTTGACAATTAAAATATTTAGCATATAATTTTTAGTATTTGCGGGTGTAGCTCAGGGGTCGAGCATCGGCTTCCCAAGCCGAGGGTCGCGGGTTCGAATCCCGTCGCCCGCTTATAGAAGAGATGATAGATTTTAGATGTTAGATAATAGTAAGATAAAAAAATTACGAGTATCTAGCATCTGCTTTTACAAGGAGGTATGATGAAAATATTTAGAGTTTTCTTAATTTTCGCCTCAGTCTTTGTTCTGAGGTTTGCCGCAGCAGAAATGGATTGGGATAATATGGTAATCAAATCATCCGCCACTAATCAAGCATCAGCCGTTGATTTACTGAAAAAAGAATTATATTCATTACAACATGATGAAAGTAAAACAGTTGGAGATTTTCTAAAAGTAGATTTTATCCGAGAAAATAAATTAAATGGACTCCTGTACGAATACCGAACTATGAAGCAGAATTATCTTACTGATGGCAGTACTGAATATGTATTCCAACTCCCGCTAACAAACAAGATTCTGTCATTACTCCTACCCAACACAAAACCTGTAAAACTTGTTGTCCCTATGCTCTGTCCGTGTTGTGGCCAGGAATGGCCCCAGGGCAAACCAGTTCCTGAAGGATTGGAATTGATACCTAAGCAGATTGAATCCACTGAGTACACCGGTATGATTATTGACTGTCGGGGTTTCAAGATTAATCCCTGCCTTTTTCCAAAGATCTATAACGAGTTGTTTGAAGAGGTCTATTCTATCAATTTCGCGAGATTAAACAATGTGGTCAATACTGGTTTGGTTCTATATACTACGCAGGATTTATACAATAACCCGAGAATTGGCTACAATCCTCTCAGAATCCGTGCTATCGGCGTTGTCGGCAACAAGCTAACAGATGTAAAAATCTCGTCATTTGATGCGCGTCGTATTCATGGATCAAAGAAAAATATAGAGATTCTAAAAGAATGCCGTGTCGCTATTATTGTTGGACATTAATCTTATTATCTTTAAACTGTGCAACATTCTCGCCGCGTCGTAGTGAATTCGAAAAGGGTTTAGAATTCTATCAGCAAGCGGATTTTCGGCAAGCCTCACAACTTTTCCGTTCCTATTATGTTAAACATCCTGATTCTGATACTACACTATATTATTTGTATGACTGCTACAGAAGATTAAACCAGCCTGAGAAAGAAATAACGATCTTAGAGCAACTTGCAAAGATCAACAGCAAAGACGAAAATGTATACTTGAAGTTATTTTATTATTACCGCAAAACTGCACGATATAAAAACTTATATAAATTATTGGTCCATTTAACCCCTCCAATTAAAGACATTTTTGATAAGCATTATGCTTTAACCAAAATGCTCTACGCTGAGATTATAACCGGTGCCGCGACGAAATCCGAGTATTCAGATCCTATAGTCTTTACTGCATCAAACGGCTATCTTCCCATATTTCCAGATGGCAAATTCTATGGTAACGACACCATTACTAATGGTAATCTTATAATCCTTTTAGACCGTTTAATAGACCCTATCTATCCGCAAAATTTCCTCGGAATGAAAAACTTATCGGATCATTCATTTTTATACCTTCCCTATATGAGATTGATACATCTCGGCATTATTGAATTTGACCCCGAATTGAACCCAGATGAGTATGCATCAATCACGATGGCAGTAAAAGCAGTAGCAAATTTGAAAAGTAGAGGATTATTTGATTAAATTAATAGATCGATATTTTATTAAGGAATTTATTCCTCCGTTTTTCTTCTCAATGTTTGCCTTAACTTTTATTCTATTAATGGATCAATTATTTCGGCTCATTGACCTCTTTGTGCGAAAAGGTTTGCCAATTGATATTGTCGGGCAGATATTGATATATACTTTACCACTAATTTTTTCATATACTGCACCAATGGCGATTCTCGTCGCGATGGTAATGAGTTTTGGCCGTTTTACCCAGGACAATGAAATTCTTGCCTTGAAAACGAGTGGGCTCACCTTTTTTTCAATTATGAAAACACCTTTAATAATAACATTTCTCTTTATGACCTTTCTAATTTTCTTTAACAACTATGTACTTCCTGAATCAAATCATCGCGTCAGAAATTTAATGCTTGATATTTCAAGAAAACGGCCCGCAATACGATTGCCTGAAGGAGTATTTACTAAAGACTTTCCAGGTTACACTGTGTATGTTGGAAGGAAGGACGAACGTCGCTCAAAGCTTTATGACATTTCGATCTATGATTTAAAAAACGATTTGATGATGACTGCACCGGTCGGCGAGCTGAAAGATTTTGAGGATGAAGGAATCCTCCAGTTCATCCTTTATAATGGAGAGCTGCATCAGCTAACTGATGATACAAAATACCAAAGAACAAAATTCAACAAACAAACCATTAACATGCAGATTAATACTGAGCTTGTCAGAAAAGAAAGGAAATACCGTAATGAAAATGAGCTTAACGTTAACGGGCTAAAATCCAAAATTGCCATTACGAATCAGGAAATAAACAAATTGAAAGATGACATAACCAAAATTGGTAATGACGCAATCGCTAAGTATATGAAAGGTGAAATACAAAATCTTGATGCAGCACGATTTAAGATTGAAAAAAAACTCAATACAATAAAGGGCAAGATGAGGAAAGTTTCACGTTATCTGATAGAATTGAATAAAAAATTCTCTTTGGCATTTGCCTGTATTCTCTTTGTAATTATCGGTGCACCCATGGGTTATCTATTTAAGAAAGCCGGTATTGCTGGAGTACTTACCGGCATTCTGCTGTTCTCATTATATTATATCTTGGTGCTTGTTGGTGAAGAATTTGCAGACCGCAGAGGATTCTCACCACTATGGGCAATGTGGCTGCCGAATATTATACTACTTGGTTGTGGAATCTACCTGTTTTTGGTGGCTGAATTTGAAAAATCACCCTTTAAGAAATTATTCAAATGAAGGTAATCAATAAATACATTTTAAAAAACTTTATAAAATATTTAGTGCTTTGCCTCGTTGTTTTGGTCTTCATCTATATTGTTATTAATCTCTTTGATAATCTCGGTAAATATCTAGCAAGAAATGCATTAGCAAAAGATATTATTATATACTACATTTATTTAACACCTTCATATATCATTCTCCTCATTCCGATTGCATCTATCATGGCGGTATTTTGTATCTTTGGTATCATGACGAAGAACAAAGAGTTGCTTGCCTTAAAGACATGTGGATTAAATATTAACAGATTATTCTTTTTAATCCTCGCAGCGGGAATTACGATATCAATTTTTACATTCGTTTTTCAGGAAACCATTGGAGTTTGGGCTCAGACCAGAATGTTTGAACATAAAAAAGAGAAAATTGATAGACGGCCCAAAAGACCGCCCACGCGGCGGCGCAATTTCTTTTACCATGGAGAAGGCAACTGGATATATTTTATAAAAAGACTTGACGTTACAAAGAAAAGGATTGATGGTGTTACTCTCTGGCAAATATCTAAGGAAAATAGAATCAAAAAAAGAGTAGATGCCACGGCCGGCATCTATGATAATATTTGGAAATTCTATGAAGCCACAGTTAGAGAATTTGACACCATAGGGAATGAAATTGTTGATGTATATCCAAATTTAGAAATGGCTGAACTAAGGGAGAAACCTGAAGATTTTCTAAAAAGAATTAAACCACCCGAAGAAATGAATTTTTTGCAAATCTATAAATTTGTAAACAAAAAAACGCGGGCTGGAGAAAATGTTACCGAAGAAAAGGTAGAATTAAATTACCGTTTTTCTTATCCAATTATAACGATGATTATTCTTTTGATTACCCTGCCTCTTTCCGTAGTATTAAAAAGAGGCGGAATTGCCATTGGTCTTGGGATAAGTATTGTTCTGGCATTTGTCTATTGGGGAGCTATACAATCCTGCCGTGCCTATGGTGTCGCGGGTTTAATAGACCCGGTTTTAGCAGCATGGCTCCCAAATATCATATTTGGTGTAATCGCAATATTCCTGATGCTTAAAATACCCCGATATTGACATTTTGTTAAAATAAGCTAATATATATCGTATGTGGTTCAAAAAGAAAATTAAGGCAAAACCTGAGGAGAAGTTGAAGCTTCCAGATGGTCTATGGGCTAAATGTGAAACTTGCGGAGAGATTTTATACCGTAAGGAATTGGAGAAGAATCTCTGGATCTGTCCAAAATGTAACTTTCATTTCAGAATTAATTGCCACAATTACATCTCGCTTCTGCTTGATGATGCTACCCTTGATGAACAGGATAAGGACCTTGAACCCCTTGATCCATTAGGTTTCCCGGATTATAAAAAGAAATTAAAGGCTGCCCGAGAAAAGACCGCGATGAAAGAAGGCGTAGTTAATGGTTTCGCCAAAATTGACGGAATTCCAGTAGTATTTGCAGCAATGGACTTCGCCTTTATTGGCGGAAGTATGGGATCAGTAATTGGTGAAAAGATTGCCCGGGCAATAAGGGCAGCACAGAAAAAAGAAATTCCGTTAATAATATTGTCAGCCTCTGGTGGTGCCCGAATGCAAGAAGGGATTCTTTCTTTGATGCAGATGGCAAAAACTTCTGCTGAATTAGCACTCCTGGCTCAAAAAAGGATCCCCTACATATCAATCCTCACCCACCCAACAACTGCCGGTGTAATGGCATCATACGCTTCACTGGGTGATATCATCATTACTGAACCTGGAGCATTACTCGGTTTTACTGGAGCCCGGGTCGCGGAGCAAACCATCGGTGAAAAATTTCCCCCAGGCCTACAGCGTTCAGAATCTTTACTGAAACACGGTATGGTCGACCTTATCGTATCCAGAAAGGATTTGAGAAACACCTTAATAAAAATTTTGAATATCATTTGTAAGCGTGAGAAAACTCCGACTGAATAAAATATTTTTTCAATGCGAAGAATAGATAAAAGCCCCAAAAGGCACCACCGCCTTCGTTGGGCAATAATTATAATCGTATCCATGTTATTGGGTCTCAGCCTTGGCAGTTATATCTCTATTGTAAGTGGTCTACCACCAGCAGAGTCAATATCCCTTTTTATACCTCCTGTTGCCACCAAAGTATATGATGATAATAACGCTTTGCTAAGTGAATTCTTTATTGAAAGGAGGGAATTAACAAGCTTAGAAAATGTTCCGGAGTATTTAAAAAATGGATTTATCTGTATTGAGGATAAGCTCTTTTACAAACACTGGGGGGTTGATATTCTCGCCCTAATCAGGTCTTTCATTACTAATATTCTCCACATGAAGATTGTGCAAGGTGGCAGTACAATAACGATGCAGTTGGCGCGGAATATGTTTTTGAGCATGGAACAAACTATGGTGAGAAAATTAAAGGAAATTGCTTTAGCCATAAAAATAGAAAGGGTATATACCAAAGACGAAATCTTAGAAAAATACCTCAACCAGATTAATTTTGGTCAAGGGCGTTATGGTGTTGCCACAGCTGCGAAGTATTATTTCAATAAAGATCTCTCAGAATTAACCCTCAGTGAGTGTGCCGTATTAATTGCACTACCCAGATCGCCTGAAAAATATTCTCCATATAAACATCCTGAAATAGCGAAGCAGAGAAGGAATTTTATTCTGCAAAAAATGTTTGAAAATGATTTAATGGACAGCATAGAATATGAAGAAGCAATAAGTGAATCCCTTATTGTAGTCGAGCAAAAAGGAGAAAACCGCATAGGCGAATATTATCTTGAGGAGATAAGGAAGTACCTCGAATTGAAATATGGTCCAGAATTTCTCTATCGGAGTGGAGCAAATATTTATACAGCGCTAAACACATCGATACAGAAAGCTGCAGAAGAAATTTTAGAAAAGCATCTCGTGAACATAGAAAAAGAATACAAATTTAAAAACACCAAATCAAAATACGATTCATTGGGCTTAAGCGACACAGTAAAATTATCACCTTATCTTCAAGATGCCTTAGTTGTAATGGATTATCATACTGGAGAGGTAAAGGCACTTATCGGAGGCCGTGATTTTTCAATGAGCAAATTTAATCGGGCAACTCAAGCCCACAGGCAGGCAGGTAGTGCATTTAAAGTTTTTGTTTTCACTGCTGCAATTGATAATGGTTTTACGCCTAATGATATAGTTCTTGACCTTCCCATCGTACTTGAAGTACCGGGTGTGGATAGTATCTATAGACCCTCAAATTACGACCGCAAGTTTTTAGGGCCGATAACCCTGAGAAAGGCACTAAAACATTCAAGAAATCTTGCGGCAATAAGATTAATCCGTAACATCGGTCCTGAACTGGTTGTTCAATATGCCCACAATCTTGGCGTTCAATCTCCTCTTCTTGCGGTCGTCTCGTTGGCTTTAGGTGCATGTGAGGTAAATCTGATAGAAATGGTTAGTGCTGTAGGAACAATTGCCAACCTTGGAGAAAGGGTTCAACCAATCTTTATTAAAAAAATAACAGATACGGATGGCACCATTATTGAAATAAGTAGTCCAATATCTGAAAAGAAGTTAGCAGCCCAGATAAGCTATATTATGATTACTATGATGCGTTCTGTAGTAGATGGTGGAACTGCTTATCGAATTAGAAAATATTATAAAGGTCCTGCCGCTGGTAAAACAGGGACAACAAACAATTATTCTGATGCGACGTTTATTGGTTTCACACCAAATTATATTGCTGGCGTATGGCTTGGATATGATAATAATGACCGAATATTCCGGGGTGCCACAGGTGGACACATTGCAGCACCGATCTGGGGTGAATTAATGGCAAGGATAGATTCTCTGCCTGGTTCAGACTTTCCTGAACCAACGGGATTAGTGCGATGCAAGATATGTCCCGAAACTGGACTTCTGGCAACTCCATTCTGCCCTAACGCCGCAGATGAAGTATTTATAAGAGGTACTGAACCAACAGATTCATGTGACCTGCATGATTTTGAAGGCGGCATTGATTATCAGGATGATTTTGAAAAAATAGACGAATCCATTATAGAAAAATATTAGTATTTTATCTATTTTGTGACAGGCCCCATCTTGCTACAAAATAAATCAAAAAGATAACAATCATAACAACTATTGTAGAAATTTCACCTTGGGTATTTATCCATTTAAATTTCATTTCTTTTTTTGATAAACCCTTCAGATAATTCAATTCACTGTATATAATTATTAAATATACAAATATAAACAGAATAATTATTAAAACACCCAACCAGCTTGGTGGACTGAAGAGCAGAATAACCCCTGAAACAAGAAAAAAATTACCTAAATATAATGGATGCTTCAGATAATGATAAGGGCCATTTACGACGGCATATCGTGTAGTGTATTTATTCTCTCTCGATGCTTTACCAATATAACCGGCTGCCCATATTCTCAGCATTAATCCGATTATGATAAAAATACCTGGTAACATTAGTAAATGGCGAGGTTTTGAAAAAAGAATAAGTATAATGAAAAAAAGAACCGCAATTACTGCCCGATATTTATATAAAAACTCTCCAAACCGGATCACTGATTTATTAATGCTATTATCAATCAATTTCTATCGTTGATTTGGCAGGTAAATATAGTATATGCCAATCCTGTTCTCCAGATGATAGCCTCTTCTTATCGCTTCTACCATCTCTTCAGTTAATCTTTCTTTATCTATCTCATAATTAATATTAAAGGTTAAAATGATAAGCGGAAACCTGTTTTCCCTGATATCCGCCACAAACTTCCCTTGGTCCCATAAATTTTGTCTTGCCAGTTGGGTAAACACAAATGGCTGGAATAGAATCTGCCTCCTGTTCACGACCAACAGTCCACCATCTTCGGACAGAATAGAACCCGGTGTATTTATAATCTCCAATGATATTTTTTCAGCATTTTTTAGATCGGTATTAGTAGGAGTATGCCCTGTCAAATAAGGCATATGTGCAAAAAGTATCAATTGTAATAAAAGTCCGGTAACAATCAAAATGTTCTTACTTTCTTTATTAGTAAACTCGGTTTCATTTAAGAAAATCCCCAGTATAATACATGAACATGCTACGAGCTCACCAAAATAATTTATACCGGAACCTATCTTTCCAATCGAGATTGTCACAAGTGTCGAAATGACAAGGTAAATAACTAACAGGGAAAGTTTTTTTCTTAGTATGATGTGAATAACGCAGGCGAATGCAAATGCAAATAAAATTGCGTGAATCTGTAATGCTGCAACACACATTCTTATTGCAAAAAAGATACTGAAAACATTGGCATTGTACGTAAAATTATGAAGATAGAACTGCCCGTGCGTCAAATTATTTAAGAATAAAAAGATACTGATATATATCAGGCTGAGAAAAATGAAATAGACAACCCCCCTTTTTACATTTCTAAATGTTATATAGATAAGGGACGCAAGAGGAGCAGCAATGAAACTCTGCTTTGTATATAGTGCCAGGATGAAAAAGGGTATGGAAAGATACACACTCTTGCGGTTTTCGAACTTAAAGACAAAGTACAATCCCGTGAGACTGAATAACAGAGCCAATGCATCAACACGATACAATGGATAGGCATAGAATATATATGACGATGCAAAGAAAAAAAGGGAACTAATGATTATCGATTTTTTAAATGACCCCTCTTGCGAACGGATATTTTCTTTTAGAATAGTATAGATTAAAAATCCGGATAAAATTGTCGCGATAAAAGAAATAAATCTGCCGGGGGCAAATGAAACACCAAAGATTTTAACGAAGAGTGCGCATAGAAAAGGATAAACAGGTGGATAATTCCCAACCAGATAGGGATAATTTGTAATATCCTGATATATACTTTGTCCCCGGGATATTAAAACAGCCTGATTTAGTATGAATCCCTCACCATAACTAATTTGATACGGATAATTTATTAAAACAACGGATTCAATTATGAAAAAGATAGCGTAGACTGTCAGTCCACCTATCAAAATAATCCATAAAGCTTTCAAGATTGGGGGTTGATATTTATTATATAACATCTAATATCTTAAATCTATCATCTGTTTTCTGCCGGGAAGGGGATTTGAACCCCTACACCCCTTCGGGCACTAGGTCCTGAACCTAGCGCGTCTCCCAATTCCGCCATCCCGGCTTTTTCAATAATACCCGATTATATATGAAAGTCAATATTCACTAAATAATTTAAAATAGATTTCTCGATAATCATCCTTACCGCCCAGAAGTTGCGTTGTTATTGGCATTACCTTTTTTGCCAATTTTGACATCTTTTGCGCCTTATTCCTGATATCCCACTGGGCAGTTGGGTCTTCGCGCAAGCGTGAAATGTGATAAAGTTCTCTAAGGTTTATATTTAAAAGTACCCTTTTACAGTGGGCATTAGTAAGAATATAAGAGCCAATATTACCCACATTTTTTTCTATTTTATGATAAACTTTTTCTGTTTTTTTGATAATCTCGATAAACCTTTTTTCTTCACCCACTTCCTTAACCGAATCCGGGATTGTAAATCCAATATCTGGATCATATCCCTGACACGTCATTGTGGCAACACGATGACGCTTCAACTGTCCAAAACATGCAGCAGATACCTTTAAAGAATAAGTTAAATTGGCACATTCGAATTCTCTCAATGCGACATCATATAATTCCATATACTGACAGGATTTTTTAAAGAAATTTATTTTCTCCTTTTTTGACATTTTTTTGACTAACCGCACACATTCAGAATAGTCAATCTTTTTGACGCGAAAGAGAATAGAAGCAAGAATTTTGTCATCACCACCCTGGCTATAATCAACAAGTTCTACATCATCATTCCTGATACCCTGATCACCCGATATCCTGATATGCTGAGCTGCATATTCCTGTAACTCACGATATGTTTTCTGGTCATAGTCGTTCGCCTTATAAAATAGAATAATTGATGGCGCAATTTTTTTTACCAATCTGTAGAACTTCTTCCCGAGCACATTAATTTCCTTAAGATTATGAGACGCAAACCTTCTCATCATCAATTCCAGATTTCGTGCATTTATTGTAGTCCCAAGCTGGGTCTGGGTTGCCATGGAGAGAATGTACCGTGCATCTTCTTTCGCAAGATTTTCTGAGAGTTTCCTGGTTCTTCTATTTTTCGCCAGGTCAGGAGATTTTTTTAGATTATAATCCCTTATCTTTTTGAAGAGATTCTTATAAAAATTATTTTGAGCCTTGATCATATCAATATATTCATTAATTAAACCTGTCGCCTTTAATTCTTCAGGAATTACATAGTCACCTTTAAGTGTAACGTAGCGCTGCGATTTCTCTGTGTATGAACATAATCGAAATTTCTCAAGTTCTTCCACTGCCCGGCGTGAAATTCCGATAATATCAAAATTGAAGACTGCATGCTCAGCAATTGAATGATGTCCCATTTCAAAGATGATTGCACGATTTGATCTCCTTGCCTTTTCTACTTCTTTTCTCGCCTCTTTTCTTAAAACATCAACTGGTTTTGGGCTTCGGCTAATACGCGCATACGCTGCTGATATAGATTCTGGGGTTAAAATTACATTTTTATCTTTGTATTCTTCTAACGCCTCAATGTCTATATTAAATCCCGCCAAAATGACCCTCATAAGAAAAGCCTCGCTATGGCTCGGCTAAATTCTAATCTCGAAATCCGAAATCCTTTACCCTGTGAAATACATCCTGCCTTGAAGGATTTTATCTTCTCCAACTTCGATTGTTTTCTTTTCTCTTTTCCCATGATTAGATTACTCCTATTTCACGGGGTGAACAATTTCTAAATCCAAAATTCAAATTTTCAAAATATCCCCATTTTAATCCTTTCCTTTGAAGAGGAAAAAAGTATCGAGGAATATGTTTTGGATTTTGGATTTTGGTAATTTGTGTTTGTTTAGTATTTAGTGCTTCGGATTTACCCAAGCCTATTATAAATAGGCTGGGTTTAGAATTTGCCTCTTGTATTTTATCATTTGACATTAATCTTTATCCTTTTTCAAAACGTCTCTTTATATCCCTGGCTATTAATTTTAATGACGATAGCATATCTTTTGCTGTCTTATAATAAAAATCTATATCCAATCCTACTGGATCAGATATCTCATTATATTTCACCCTTCTTTTGTATTCTTTCAGGAGAAATGTCTTTACTGCTGCCCTGGGCAAAATGTCCAGGACCGCAATGTAATGTCTGTACTCCATAACCAAAACTAAATCTGCCCATTCAAGCAATTCTCTTGTAAGTGATTGAGATAGCTGTTGTGTTATTGATCCACCATACTGCTGCACAATATCTTGCGCATTCGGTGAGGGCGTCATGCCGTTCATCATCAATGTCCCGGCCGATTGTACTTCACAATTTCTCTCGCTTATCAGTGTTTTCAAAATTCCTTCAGCCATGGGACTTCGGCACGTATTACCACTGCAGACAAATAATACATTAAATTTCAAAGAGTTGTCCATCCTTATATTTCTACCATAAACCTTCTCGATTTCCAGAATAGAAGTCGCTCCCTTTCTTTTAACTACAGGTGGTGTTGTTGTTAAATCAAGAACAGTAGATGGTTTAGACAAAAGGTTTCCACCATTGATCACTAAATTGATATCACTGAATCTTTCAGCGATTTCAGATGCGGATCTAAGCGTATCATTACCAGACAGATTGGCACTTGTTACAGCCAAAGGTTTGTTATAATGACCCAGAAACTTTATAATAAAGCTAACCTGAGGAATTCGTATACCAATTTTTTCTGTAATATAGGGCAAAGAAACACCTGTCCTTTTTTTAAGAATAATTGTAAGTGGCCCAGGAAAAAAATATTCAACAATCTTTCTTTTGATCAATATTGCGTACTTTTCTATTTGGTTCTTTTGTAAAAAAAGCGTGAAAGATTTATCAACTCGTCCTTTAATTTCAGCCAATCTTTTGATTGCATCAAAATTTGTACCATCTACAGCAAAACCATAAACAGTATCAGTAGGTAAAGCAATTATATCACCTGTTTTTAAAACATCAATTATTTTATTGTAGAATTCAGGGGTGTCTTCAATTTCTATTAACATAAAAAATACCACCGAAATTGTAGTCTCCTGATTTATCAGGTACTACAATAGCACATTCATTATGGTCAAATCGCCCAATAAATTGGGCAACTACATTATTTCGTATTAACATAAAAAATACTTCCAAAATTGTAGTCTCCTGATTTATCAGGTACTACAATCAGATCAAGAGTTTCAGAACAAATTAGCAGCTATTTATTCTGTAATTGTCGGTACAATCGGCTGGCAAAGATAGCAGCGTTTTTTGCTCCGTGTTTTCCAATCCCAAATGTTGCCACAGGCACACCAGAAGGCATCTGGACAATTGAAAGCAAAGAATCCATACCGCCCAGGGTCGAAGCGGGTAAGGGTACACCAAGAACAGGGATGTCAGTCATTGATGCAATAAATCCTGGTAAATGCGCAGCAAGTCCCGCGCCCGCAATAATTACCACAACGCCTTCATCCTTTGCCTTCTTGATCAATTCCTGAATTTTCTCTGGCTGCCGGTGTGCAGAATGGATAAATGTTTCACAAGGGATAGATTCATTCTTTAAAATTTCCTCTGCACTTGCCATAATTTCTATGTCTGATTTACTTCCCATAAATATCCAGATTTTCATCCCGCTCCTTTCTTGGTCCAGGCCTCATCAAAATTCATTGATAAGATTGTTGTTCTGTCTATACCTAACAAGCAAACATTATTTTTCTTCTGACAAGGGGCTGGATTCATCCCGCTCCTTTCTTGGTCAAGGCCTCATCAAAATTCATTGATAAGATTGTTGTTCTGTCTATACCTAACAAGCAAACATTATTTTTCTTCTGACAAGGGGCTGGATTCATCGCCGCCTCTTTCTTTTCATTTTTTTCATACCTGAATTACCAATATCTTTACGGTAATACATACCCTTAAAATGAATCTTCTTTATTTCCTCATATGTCTTTTGCTTTGCAATTTTTAAGTTTTCATGCGTGGTAACAACACTCAACACTCTACCCGATGATGTAATAAGCTTTGAATCATCCATCTTTGTTCCAGCATGGAAAACTAATGTTTTCGAGGAAAGGCTATCTTTAAATCGAATTTCCTCACCAACCCGATAATCAAAAGGATAACCACCTGATGCCAGCACAACACAGATTGACCAATGATTTTTTGTCTTTATCTGTACGTCTGAAAGTCTTCCATCAATAACGGCAAGAAGAGATTCAAGTAAATCACTTTCAACAATAGGAAGAATTGCCTGTGCCTCAGGGTCCCCAAATCGACAATTGAACTCCAGAACCTTTGGACCTAAAGAAGTGAGAATAATACCCGCATATAAAATTCCCTTATAATCTATTCCCTGGTCTTTTAAGGATAAAATTGTGGGTTGAATAATGACTTGCTCAATAATATTTTTTACGCGTCGATTCGTTGGATAAGGGGCATATGCGCCCATTCCACCGGTATTTGGTCCGCGATTACGATCGTGTAATTTTTTATGGTCCTGAGATGCAGGAAGATAAGTGATCGTTATCCCATCAGTCAGAACAAATATCGAAGCCTCCTGTCCAGTGAGAAATTCCTCAACAACAATTCTTTTACCTGCCTCACCAAGACGATGTTGAACCAGAATTTCATCAACTGTCTTCTCGTACTCTTTTCTTGTATTAACAATAATCGCACCCTTTCCACCAGCAAGCCCTGATGCCTTAACTACGGTCGGATATTTATTTATAGTTTTCGTATATTTAAGAGCCTCCGATGCGGTTTCATAGATCTGAAATTTTGGTGCTGGTATTCCAAAACGGAGCATAAAATCACGGGCAAAGGCTTTATCTGCCTCAATACGGCTCGCCTTCTTATTGGGTCCAAAAATTTTCAATCCTCTTTTTGTAAACTCATCAACAATACCAAGTGCCAAAGGAACCTCGGGTCCAACAACAGTCAAATCAATCTTTTTTTCTTCAGCAAAACGAGCAAGGCCCTGAATATCTGTTGCCAAAATGTTTACACAGGTTCCGATCTGGGCAATACCAGGATTCCCTGGCGCCGCATAAATCTTTTTAACTTTCTTTGACTTACTTAATTTCCAGACAAGGGCATGTTCCCTACCACCATCTCCAACAATTAAAAGTTTCATCCCGCTCCTCCTGTAAGATAAGAGTTTTTAAGCCTTAGTTTTAAATTTCTCAAAGCACTACCATGGTGTTTGAGTTTTTTTTCTCTCTCAAAGGCATCTTTTTTGGATTTGTATGCTTCATAATAAATAAGAGCCATTGGTAACATCCTCCTTGTTGAATAAACTTTGCCATTTTTATGGAGTATTAATCTTTTTCTTAAATTTGATGTGCAACCTATATAAAGAGAGTTCTCTCTTTCGCTAATTAATAAATACACATAGAACCAGTTTAGAGGGGCTTGATCCACCCAGCCTCTCTTTGGAGGGGCGGGATTCATTTTAGGCTCCTCATAATTTTCTTAAATTGTTCTTTTGATTTTTCAATAATACTCCCTAATACTATAAAATCTGCTCCTGCCTCAATAATTCTCTGAGCATGTTTTTCAGTCCTGATACCACCTCCAACAACCAGCGGTATAGAAATGGCTTCCTTAATTTTTTTAATCATATTTTCGGGCACAGGTTTATCTGCACCACTCCCAGCTTCAAGATATATATATTTCATACCAAAATATTCTCCAGCCAAGGCATGCGCCACAGCAATCTCAGGTTTAGAACGCGGAATAGGTTTTGTATTTGACATATATTCAACCGCAGTATAATTACCAGATTCCACAAGGATGTAACCCACTGAAATTACTTCTAAATCATACTCCTTAATAAGAAAAACTGCCTTGACCTGTTCACCAATAAGAAATTCTGAATTTCTTCCGCTTAACAATGACAGGAAAAATATGGCATCAGCATGAGCGTTAACTTGATGAGAACCACCCGGAAAGAGAATCACTGGTTTATCTGTACTCTTTTTAACAGTAGCCACAAATTTGTCAAAATGTGGTGAGACCAGAAGTGAAGAGCCAGCAAGAATGCCGGCAACTCCTTGCTCGCAGACAAATTCTGTCAGCTTTTTAATATTGTCTACCTGAATTCGGTCCGGATCAAATAGTGCCAAAACACCGGGTTTCGATTTATTTAGACTATTATAAATCGATTCTCTTTTCATCTCTACAAATTATACCTGTCTTTTTAAAAAAATCAAGATGCAATATTGCCTCGCTTTGCTCAGTAAATCCCAAATCTCAAGCTCCAAATCACAAATAATATCGAAATCCAAATGTTCACAATATCCACCAATTTCTCATTCTGGTAATACTGATAATTAAACCATATCTTACTATATCTCGTCAAAATCATTAGGAGAAACAATGATATTATTGATTTTGCTGTTATTTAATCAAACCGACATAATTGACAATATTACAGGCATCCAAAAGGAAATCCAAATTCTAAACCTTATTAATGGTCTTGAACTTTCAGAGAACCAGATGAATTTTATCTTAGAAAAAGCAAAGAAAACCGAGAAGATAAAAGACAATTTCTATAAAGAAATTAGTAATGAGAAGACCATTCATCAAATCTTAAATCAATTAAAAGAGAATAGAATGGAAAATGAAGAAATCCCTAATGAATTAAGAAAAAGGGTGCATTATGCAGAAGAAAAAATGCGCGATTATAGACTGATTATGCATGAATCGATCGAAAATTTGGCTAATGAAGTAGAAGATATGCTCGACCCCAATCAAAGTTATCAATTAGAACACTATATTCCCTGTTTGATACCGCCGCCCGGAGAAGTCAATATTGGCCAATCAGAAAAGCCCTCTGGTATAATCCAACAATTAAAACGAATCAGGGATATACCTGATTGGCTATATGAGACCAAAAAATATGATATCGTAGATAAAACAGTAGAAAAGATGAAAAAACACCTGCCACGAGGTACTGAATTTCATGAAAATGCAGAACGACAAAGAATTTTCGGGCTTTTTGATGAAATAAGGGCTATTAGTGATATTGACTTCGCTCTAAAAAACGAGGAATATGCAAATGAATTAAAGGGTAAATATTTTATAAAAAAAATACCTCTAAATTTATCACTCAGAATTGAGAGATTTTTACTCGACCCTTTAATCATCCCAATACTCGAAGAAAAGATAAAAAACACCAAATAACGTAGACCTAAATATCTGAATTTTTAATTCTTTATAAAAAAACTAAACAAGCTGAGCTTCGATCAAAAAGTAATAATCACCTCAATAAAATTACAGGAACTGACTGTGCATCTGTGAAATTAGAAAGACGTATGAAATAAACGCCCGCAGGGAGGTGATTGCCTGAATTGTCAGTTCCCTGCCAGATGACATGGTCGGATTGTCGTATAGTCGGATAGTCGAATTGTCGAACTAATCTACCACACGCATCGTAGATTTTTAACCCTATGCCCTCTGCACTTTGCTCTTTACCAAAGCTGATTTTTGTCACTTTGGAAACAGGATTCGGGAACACAGTAATCTTTGGAAGGTTTGCGGTTTTTAATTGTGCGGTTTCTTCAACGGTGTTTTCATTCTCACCACGCTTGTAAAAAATGTCAGTGGTAACACCAGGATTCAATCGTCCGTCCACCCAGACAAGATGAAGTTTATTACTGCGATCAACAGCAATTCTGGCCATGCCTCCGCCAGGGGTATAAGGTGGGTAAACTACTTGCATCGGTGGTATAATAAATTCACCCATTGTATCCAGTTTTGCATACATTATTGGAAATGCTCCGCCTGACTCGGTTTGCCACACAACATGTAGATATTGCAAAGAATCCATTGCCATATGAGGACAGCCGTTATTTTCGTGAATGCTAAGTATTATTGGTCCAGCAAGAATATTAGCATTTTGGTCAAGTTTTAGATATTCAATGCTGATGCCTGGACCAGTAGGGTCACCATAAACCATATGGATATTCTGGGATCGAGCGCTAATTATCGTTGGAAGAGCACCGTATCCAAGAATCTTGTTAGAAATTAAAATATTCCCATCTTTGTCTAATTTAGAATATGTTAAACGATCTGCAGCCGTCGTGGTATCAGTACGATAACCAAGATGATTGTTTGCAAAACTATCAACCCCGATGCCGGGCCAGATTGAATAACAACCTGTCGGAGAAACACGAATCCTGGCAATAAGTGTATCACCTATACTATCGAGTTTTGTGTAACTGATTTGATTGGTTTCTAATGGCTGTTCATCCCAGACAACATTAATATTCTGATATTTATCTAATGCAATTTCATGGCGGTTACAAGATTCTCCACCTCCATAACCAGGCATGGCTAAATTTGGATTAACAATTATTGACCCATCATTATCTAATTTTGCATAACCGATTCCATTACCAGTAGGCGATGGCTCAGTCCATTGAATATGGATATTGTCACTATTATCAAGCACCACCTTTGCATGGCCACCACAACTATGTATCGGGTCTGGCAATTTTGTCTCGGGAATAAGACAATTACCCAAACTATCCCTTTTTGTATAGTAGACATAACCATTACCCCAGAAAACACTGTCCCAGACGACCCAGACATTATTATAGGTATCAACACTAATATCTGGCTCATTTCTATATCCAGAGGTTTCAGGTGTCAATAGTATATCATCAGACCAGCCAGAAGGATAGGCATAAAGCATTGTAGATTGCAGATTTAAAATTGTAAATTTAAGATGGAAGATGGAAGATATTAGATAAAAAACAAAAGAGGAAATCAGTAAGTACAGCAGAGTTTTTTTCATGGTATCACCGATTTATCTCTACGGGGATTATTTTTGATTCGTTCTTTACTTTAATTTCTATAAAGTATATGCCATTGGGTAGGAAAGTGTAGTTATTATCTTTACCAAACCAGACTGGATGATACGTGCCTTGAGGCAAAGTTTGGTTTACCAAAGTCTTAATCAGATTTGCTTCAGCATCATAAATTTTAATTTTGGTGTGGAGAGTATTTTTAAGGGTAAATGAAAGGGTTGTGCCTGTAGAAAACGTCTTTGGATTGGCATCACCACCTCGCAATCCACCAACCCAACCGTATAAACCTGTTCTCTGATAATCATGATGAAACTGAGGCCATTCAAGTGAATAAGGCAAAACCTTGCTGTCTCGGTTTTCCCAGACATGCAGATAACCATCAGATGAAGATAAAATAACCTCACTCTTTCTATCGCCGTCAATATCGCCAATTATTGGAGATGAAGGAGTGCCAAACAAAGGTAGAGGAAATGGTGGTATTAGTTCTCTTGTATATTTAAAAGCGTAAATATAATTATTATCAGCACCAATCATAATATCAGGATCATGGTCAGCATTGATATTGGCAATTGCCGGTGAAGTTTTAACGTGTGTGCTTGGAGTGATTGTATATGGCCAAAATTCAACAGGATCGCCATTAATTCCCCATCGCAAATGAACCCTGCTTGCATAATTGCCAAACGTAATTTCAACACCAGGATATATTAACCCAGGATGAATATCTCCTACTGCAGGCGAGGAATTGATCGCACCGCCGGTTTCTCGCTCCCATAATGTCTGACCGGTCGTTGCTTTATATGCCCTGATCTTCTTATCACTGCCGCCAGTAATGACCTCAGCATAGCCATCAGCCGGAATATCCAAATCTACTAATGCAGAAATCACGGGGCCACCATAATTAAGTGAATCAATTAACCCATTATAATTAAAGATTTCAGTCGTGGGCGGCTGGTGTGCTCTCTTATCGAGATAGGATATTATTATCTCATCATTACCCCCACTGACAACATTACCAATTGAGGGTCCATAAAAAAGGCATGTACTGGTAACATCGATATCGCTGTCGAAAGTATAAACACGCAATCCCTGACGATTGTAGACAAAAATCTTCATTGGCATTAGATTTTCTTCTGATCTTGTTTTAGCAACAACAACTACATTGAAAACATTTGATACTCCGCTCTCAATTCTGCCAAGCGCAGGTAGACCAGTGAACTGATAGTCCTCAAGCTCTATTTGAACAGGCCAACCATTCAGCATATTACCTTGATAATCATAAACCTTAATTGATTCAGGCGAAACCGCAACAACATCAATATAACCATTGTTATCAATATCACCGAGCACAACACCATATACTCCTGGAAAATATTTAGGCCAACCAGAAACCAGATTACCTTCCGGGTCAAAAACATATAGCGAATCTAAACCAGGACAGACAATCTCTACAGCACCTGTGCCATCAAGATTCGCAATTGCCGGGACATTTTCGTCGATACCAAGAGGTGAGGGAATTTTTTTTGACCAGCCCGAATAAAGCACCACTTGTTTCGTTGCTGACGATGCGTTATTGTATTCCCAGGATTCGGTAATCTCACTATCCGGGTCTGCCGTAACAATAAATTCACAATCACCAATCTCACCATAATAATCAGGATGGGTGAGTGCTGTATTCCAATACACTGTTGCAACTGCTGTATCCAGAGGACCGATTTCTTCAATAATAACAATATCAGTGTATGTTTGATTCGGGGCATATACGACCTCAAACTTAACATCAATATTATAAGCTGTAGCACCGCCGATATTATAGACCTTTGCTCGAATTGGAATTTCATCACCACCAGCAGGATAAGGATATGGTGATAATAATGAAATATCTGTACCCTGGGGTCTTACCACCAAATCAGGTAAATCAGGAAATGCCGTGTAATCGCCAAGGTCAAGAGCCGGGTCACCGAGGAGACAAAACGCTTCATAACCCAATCCACCGTGGGTTGCATGTAAATTGACTAAAGTTTTACCTAAAGTCCAGTATTGATAGCACAATATTCGTTTCAATATTTCAAGACCAGCATATGAATGAGATAGATATGCGAATACAGTGCATCCATAAAAGGCAACCGCACCGCCGTTAGGGTTTATAAGAAAATGCTCACCGAGCGATATTCCCGCAGGATAACTGTGATGCAAATCGTAAAATGGGTTGTCCCACTGAAACATTGCGGTAAAACAGGCGTGGCTTAGAACAACAGGAAGTCGATCAGCATTTTCCAGGTCTTTTACCCATTGCGTGTCGTAATGCACCCACCAGCCTTCAGGTGCACCATGGTCATGATAGACCGTAATAATTTCACCATGATTGAGATAATTATCTATACTCTCCCTAAATGCAACTTCATTATTTATATCTAACCACCTCACTGTCAACGTATCATAATTTATATCAGTAAAATAGGGTATCGAAAAAGTTACTAAGCCATCAAAATTATTCGCATAACAACCTCCACCAGCAATTAGAAGACTTCTTCTGCGAAAGCTATCAACCTGAACTGGGTGTTTTTCGTAATTGATGGTCTTTTGGGCAATGGTCATTAAATCTGGAACCTGGGCTGATGGATCCTCAAACTTCACTGGCCAGCGACCAAGCATTATATCCTCATAAAAATCTGATGTGAGTTCCTTAAAATATCCTTCTTCCGCTCCTAACCATTCTTCAATACCATAAAAGTAAGTATACAATCTCGTCGGTACATAATCCCAATCACCAATAAACAAACAATAGGCAAAATGACCATCCGACATTGAATTGGCATGCCAATTTTCATAGGCATAAACAAGAAAGTCGCGGAGCTGTGCCGCAGAATCCGGTGTTGTACCGGGAAATTGTGGATAGATATCCTGCATTTTCACAATCCCAACATCAAACTGATTATGGCTAACCCGCCACTCGGCAAACTCGTGAATCTTGAGCGAATCAATCTCATCTCCGAGAAAATCTTGATGCGTGACAATGATGTAATCCGCTACATTATTAGTATCTAATAAATCAGTATAATAATGGACTGCGGGTTCTGGAACTGATTCTGGTTCCTTATCAATACCGGGATAATTCAAAAGTATCTCCCTGCCAATATCCTCAAACGGACCTAAACCATTCTCATTTTCAACAACTTCACCTGAATACTCAAGCCTTAAATTGAAATTAGTATAAAAATACATCAACTCCTGCCCGGGATTGAATTGAACCGGATATAAAAATACCTCAAGCACCCGCTGGTCACGCCAATGACCATCACTATTCACTTCATAGAATTTGTCTGGATAAAGCGTATCTTTCCCGTAAAATGTGGCATCATAAGTATACACTTCTTTTGAACAAAAACAACCACTGGTCTCTTCAAAAACAATGCGCGGTATAGGATATATTAAATAGTCTTCAAATAATGTATAATCAGATTCATAAACAGTTATGTCAAATTCACAGGAATCAGGTACTGCAATCAATAACCTGATATAAGGAATCTGCGGCTTGCCTGCATTTGTGGTATCCCAATCAATGAGTTCTTCGGGAATTTCAATACGCTTAAAGTCTTTATTGTCAACTGTGGTATCCTGTTCATTAAAACCAAAGACAGCGGTTCTAATGAAAACACCCAGGGTGTCTGATTTCATTACCTCTTTTTCTGGTGGTAACGCTGTATCAGATGACCCCATAACTCTTTTCCAATCAGCACTTAAAAAGCCGATCAGGCATACACATAATACTAATACTTTCTTCATCTCAACCTCCTTTTTATATAAAATATTATAATTGAAAACTATTATTTGTCAAGAACAATTTTGCATGATAATAAATAGTAAAGCAATTAGATGATATTGACAGATTGTAGGTCATTCAGTATAATAACACAGGAGGAATTATGAAGACATTCTTTACTGGTTTGATCTTTTTTATTATAATCATCATGCCCAATCACTTGTTTGCAATACCCGGGCAGCGTGATTCAGCATACTTGAATATTAAAATAAACAATGATGCAACAACTGAGGTTCAGAATGAAGAACAGATATATTGCTTGACAAATAGTAAAATATGAATAGAATGGAATTATGAAAGACATAACAAAGGTTAGACTGTTTAAATACTTGACTCCGCAGGAAGTGGATTGGATGCTGGTAAAATGGAAGAAGAAAAATATATCGGAGAGTACAGTTATTATTAAAGAAGGAACAACGGGCGATGAAATGTTTATTATTGACTCCGGACGTGTAGAAGTCTATCTAACACGTGGTGATGTAGTGTTATTATTATCTGAATTGCAAGAGGCATCTTTTTTTGGTGAAATGGCACTGCTTACAGATAAACCGCGCTCAGCCACTGTGAAGGCACAAACTGACTGCCGTCTTCTAATATTAAAGAAACAGGATTTTATGCATATTGTTAGTGAAAATGCTAAGGTTGCGGCAAAATTTCTTCTGGCAATGGGTGAAGACCTTTGTAATCGAATCTTGGCGACAAATGTCAATTTAGAAAATTACTTTCTAATAAACCAGGCAATTGTTGATAACGAATCATTCAGGAATTTATATATCCTAACTCACAAGGCCCCATCGTCTAGAGGATAGGACATCACTCTTTCAAGGTGGAGACACGGGTTCGATTCCCGTTGGGGCCGCATATTTAAGGAGGTTCTATGAAAAAAATAGTTGTTGTTGTTGTATGTTTATTGCCTATCCTGAGCTTTGCTCAGGAAATATCGATTTATGGTAATCGCGGTATGTTTAAACTGCAATATGCACAACCGCACAATATGGGTATGTTCTCATTCCATCTTGCACCCGAAGAAAGGTTTGAGAGTTTTAATGTTACGGTTCAAGGACAATCCATAACTGATCGTATACATTACTTTCAAATAACTACTGGATTATCATATGCGATAACAAATTTCTGGGAAATGAGATTTCATGCTGCCCCATTTATGAAATGGTATGAGGCAAATGATTATCCTGTGGAACGAGGCGATCCTCGTCCACCCATAGGTTTTAAAACCCTGGAAATCGGTACCAAGTTTGGCAATGCGTTTATTATGGACGAAGCAACGTCTTCATTGTATGCAATAGGGCTTGATGCCTGTGTTGACTTTGGTCCAGGCCTCTCTACGGAATTCTTCTCAAATGCCTGGCATAATGACAGTGCTTTTTATGCTGACACAATCTGCGGTGTAGTCCCGCATATCCCACCTCATATTCCACATGCTGTAGATTATAAATTTACAGGATTATTCGATCTTAAACTTGGCCCCTTTGCCACTCATTTGAATTTAGGTTACTTTATAACCGGAGAAGATCAGAATCCAGGATATGTTGATCCTGCTGACCTTATCCAGAGACCAAATTATGTTGTACACGGTATTGGCATTGAATTGATTCCATCGGAGGCGGCAAGAATTCTTTTTGAAGCCTATGGTATGTTTGATACTGAAGAAAGTGCTGAATCACTCTGGGTCACACCCGGTTTAAGATTTGGTTCAAAGGGTGTTAGCTTTGATCTGGGTTGTGAAATAGGTATTGTAAATCCAACAGATCAAGATCTTTGGTGGAAGGCTTTTATTAACTTCTCAGTAGGCACAGACTTAGTTAAGGAAGTTCGCATGCCGATAGTTACCGTCAAAGCATACGATGCCAAAACTAATGAACCTGTTGCTGCGATTCTTACATTTCCTGGTTCAGATAAAGAAGCTGTCCAGATATCAAAAACTGGTACTTATAAAGTTACACTCACACCAGGTAGTTATCGTGTACATGCTGAAGCACCAGATTATCGCTGGAAAGAAAAAGGTATTGTGCTTAAGGAAGGTGATCAAGTTGTATTAGACTTTGACTTGAATAAAAAGCCTGTGGCAAAAATCATTGGAAAGATCTATGATATTAAGACAAAAGCCCCGATTGTTGCTGAAATAACATTCCCTCAGACCGAAGTTCCTTCAATCAATTCAGATACTACAGGTATGTACAATGTACATCTTGAACCCGGCACCTATAGACTCCACGTTGAGGCAACAGATTATCAGTTTAGTGAAGAAGTTGTAACTATAAAAGAAGATGAAACCAAGGTAGTTGATATTGCTTTAACCAAAATTGGTGTGGACCAGGCAACACTTACTGGTAAGATCTCAGAGGTCGAAACAGGAAAACCACTCCTTGCGCAGATTACCTTTGTTAATACAAATATCCCTAAGGTTACAACTGATCCAACTACAGGTATATTCAAGGTTACTGTTCCACCAGCAACATATTCAGTTAAGGTCGAAGCCGAAGACTACATTATGGAAAGTGCACCAATTATCTTAGCCCAGGATGAAACAAAAATCAAGAATTTCAGTCTGAAACCAATACCTAAGGTTGGTGAAAAAATTATTCTTAAAGGAATCTATTTCGACTTCAACTCAGCAGTGATCAAACCTGAATCACATGCAGTATTGGATGATGCTTCTAAAGTACTGAAGGCAAAACCAAAGATGAGGGTTGAAATCAGCGGGCATACCGATAGTATCGGTTCTGACACCTACAATCTGAAGCTTTCACGCCAGAGGGCGAATGCAGTTAGAGATTATCTCATAAGATATCACAATATTGACCCGTCCAGGCTGATCGCAGCTGGTTATGGCGAAACACAACCAATTGCTGATAACCGTACTAAATCAGGTAGAGATCTCAATAGAAGAATCGAATTCAAGATTCTCAGCTGGGAATAAATATTTATACTAAACAAAAAGGGGGCACCTGGTGTGCCCCTTTTTGTTTAGGTGGACAAAATCTCAAGTGCTATATCTCAAGATAAACCCACTAATATCTGACATTTCTTGTTCAATCTTACTTAGATAGCGCAAATTACCTATAGCCTTAAATATTCGGTTCGATTCCAAAAACGCCTTTTGGGCATGTTTGAACCTCTTATCTTTTTTGTAGGCAAGCCCCCTTAAATAGAAAATTTCGCCAGAAATCCTGTTAACTGGCAAAGCTTTTAAATAATTGTGTGCCTTGTTGTAATAAGAATGGGCTTTAGTATATTCTTTTAGTTCTACAAGCACCTTGGCGCGATGTATCAGGCTGTAAATCTTATACTCAACATCACGTTCTATTTTCAATTGTGAAAGCAATTTCTTTGATAAAATATCTGCTCTTTTTAGTCGCCTTAAAATTAAAAGATACTCGATTTCTTCCATTACACAATCAGTATTTGGATATCTCAGGTTTATCTCTTTTGCCACTCGTAAAGCCCTCTCCAGGTGCGATTTTCCCTTCTTGATCTTTCCTTTTTCACGATAAAATTCACTCATACCAAGGTTACTAAAAATAATCCCTGCATGAAAATTTATTCCTCTTGCATATTTAATTGCTTGTTTGTAATTTAATAGCGCCTGGTCATCCATCATCCGGTAATAATTAATTTCACCAAGATTTTTGCACAGAAACACTGTAGTTTCCTTAGCTCCAATCAATTTTGCCTGTTTAAGTGCCAGCAGATAATACTCTTCTGCTTTTGCAAGATCGTAATTAGCATGCAGGGCTCCAATATTATTGAAAGTCGTAAGAATACCTTCTTGATAGCCAATTTCTCTATAGATTTTTAGCGCCTTATTGTAAAATTTCTCGCCAAGTTTGATATTAAATTTCTGGTGGTAATTTAAGCCAAGATCAAGATAACACGCGGCAATGCGTTTTTTGTCACCAATAGTTTCCCTTATTTTTAAACCCTTCTTAAAATATAATTCTGCCTTTTTAAATTTACCCTGCTGCAAATGTATCACACCAAGGACGACATATGTGTCACCAAGGGCTTGTTTACCCATCTGTCTTTTGTTCTTCAACATATTCTCACATTCTTTCTTTGCACGCAAGTACTGCCCTAAACGTGTATACAACCAGGTTAAATCTGTCCTGAAAGTATAAACTGCCTCTGTCCCCTGAGTCATTTTTAATCCAGTTTGATAACATTTTAGACTATTTTTGTAATCCCCCATATTTTCATATACATTACCAAGTTTCTCGCAGACTTTATGAGAATTGGGATTTATTTTTAAACAAATATTTAACTGTTGTTTTGCCTTCTTATAATCACCGGTCAAAAAATAAATTTCGGCAAGTGAAAACTTTATTTTAAAAATTTCTTCAATATCATCTTCATATTTCAACGCGTTCTCAAAAAATTTCACTGCTATTGTGTGGGCATAGTTATCCTTTGCCTTTAATGCTGCCTTTTTTGAATAGTGTAGAGCTTTTAAGGAATCATTTGCAATTGTGAAGTGCGTTGCCAATTGTTCAAGATAATTTGCAATTACATCTCGGTAGATAATTTCAATCATTTCACCCACAGCTTTGTGATACTGCATCAAATCGCTTTTTAAGATATTTTTATATACTATCTGCCTAACAATATCTTCAGAAAAGAAAAAAATATCGGGCATACTTTCTTTAATAAATCCTAACCTGCGAAGTTCATCAATCGCATCAAGTATCTGCCCAACATTCCTTTTACCTGCCCTTGCAATAGTTTCAGCTTCAAATTCTTGGCCAAAGACGGCTGCGATTTCTAAATATCTCTTTATTTCAGGTTCGAGAAATTTCAGCTTTCTCTTTATTGTTTCCTCTATTGAACTAGGGATTATTACTTCAAGGTTATCAGCAAATACCCATTCCTTTCCATTCCAATAAATTTTTTGCTGCCTCTCTAATTCCCTCAGTATTTCTTCAAGATAAAAGGGGTTACCACCACTCTTATGATAAATCAATTCGGCAGATGGAGAAGGAACTACACCCATAATTGCTTCAAGGAGTTGGTCAGATTGCGTTTTATTTAAAGGCGACAATGTCATTTGTGTATAAAGTTTTTCTCTCGCCCAAATCCCCCAAAAATCAGAAAGCGGAGAATTTTTAATTTCCTCAACTCGATATGTCCCCAAAATCTTGATATTGCTCGTAATGCTTCTCATGAGAAAATCTAAAAGTTCACAACTCGGTCGATCTGCCCAGTGGAGGTCATCTATCAATAATATAGTTTTATCTGGTGAAAAAATTTCAGAGATCCTGTTCATAAATTCACTTACCGAATTATACAGCCGATACTTGTCCAAACTTTCAGGCTGCGCAATTCTTACTACACGCTCTGCAGGTAGAATTTTTTTAATCTCTGATTGATAAATCTCCGGCATCTGTTTAAAAACACGTTGAATAAGACCAAAATCTTTATTGATTAGCTCGTTAAACATATTTTTAAAAGGATGGTAAGGAACTGATGACAGTGCTGCATATGCATTACCTTTTAAGAGAATGGGAGTTTTAAGTCGTGCTTTAATCTCAAAGGCAAGTCTTGTTTTTCCAATACCAGCTTCGCCAGCAATGAAAATTGTATTATAATTCTTTAACTGATCAAGACACCAATCAGATTCATCATCTCGGCCAATAGTTACGGGCGATGGAATTTGTAGTTTTTTAACAATTTCTTGTTTTAATCCTATTCTGCTCTTACCTTCTTTTTTTGCCTGATACATTAAACTATCTGCCTGGTCGATCAATGTTTCGGGTGTTGTTCCGTCATCAGGGAAAACAGCAAATCCAATACTGCAAAGTATTTGATAATTTATTATTTTTATCTCTTTTAAGTTAGTAAGAATTCTTTGCGCTAATTCAATCATTCCTTTTTCATCAGTATTAGGCATAAGAATAATAAATTCGTCACCGCCATAGCGGACTAAAATGTCAACCTCTCTAATACTGGTTTGCAAAAATGAACTGAATTCTATTAGAACCTTATCACCTTCTGAATGTCCGAATTTATTATTAATATCGCGGAAATCATCCATATCAAGAAGTATTAATGCAAATTTTGTTACAAACCGCGTTGCCCTTTTAATTTCGTTTTCAATCCAGTAATACAAAAACCGACGATTATAGCAACCTGTCAGGTCATCAATATAAATTTCCTTCATTTCATTCAATTATAATCGATAATTAATTTATGTCAAGACGCTTAAGTCTCATGTACAAAAACTATACAATAATTAACTTCAATAGAAAAAAACAGGTTACCTTGTGGTAATATTCCCTGTTTTCCTGATCCCCCAATATCCTGATTTCCTGATCCCCTGATATCCTGATCCCCTGGTATCCTGCTCCCCTGATATCTTAAATTTAGGTATTTTGGACTTTTAGGTATTTATATTACTACTCGTATCTCAATGCTTCAATTGGGTTGAGTGTAGCAGCACGGCGCGCCGGGTAAATACCAAAGAAAATACCAACTGTTGCGGAAAACCCAAAGCCCAGCAAAACCATCCAGAAAGACACTGCTGCTTTGAGCGGTGATACAGTCGAAATCAACCACGCCAACAAAATTCCAAAAATAATACCAATAATTCCTCCAATAAGTGCCAGGACAATAGATTCAATAAGAAACTGCGAAAGAATATTCTGATTCGAGGCGCCCACTGCTTTACGAATACCAATTTCCCTGGTTCTTTCTGCAACTGAAACAAGCATAATATTCATAATCCCAATACCACCAACAATCAATGAAATAGTTGCTATTGCAACAATTGCAATAAAACCAACCCGTGTAATATTTTCATAAATTTCCATTAACATCTGCTGTGTGCCTATTTCAAAATCATCTTCTTTATCAAAGCCAAGCCCATGCCTTCGGCGCATAAGTTCTCTTACCTCATCAACTGCTTTTTCAACCTTACCGGGGTTTGGTTTTATGTCGATCGAATAACCAAAAAAGGCACGTGCAATTAAAGATTCCCTGTTTTGAGGAAAAATCTTTTCGTGTAAAGTATATGGAATAATTACAAAATTATCCATGCTCTGGCCCAGGAATGCGCCTTTTTCCTTAAATACACCTATTATCTTTACCCTATGCCCTCTGATATTCAGTTCTTTACCAACTGGGGATCCTTCAGGAAAAAGATTAGCAGCAACATATGAACCTATAATACCGACACTGCGACGGCGTAAAATATCATCTTTATTAAAATCTCTGCCGCTTTCAACAACAAAATTATTAACATTAGAATAATTTTCATCTGAACCACTCACCTGGGTTTGTGCAACCTCGTTATCTTTATATTTAATCTTACTCAAACGCTGAGAAATTTCAGGGATTGCGACATCAACTGATGGTAGTTTAGTAATTGCCTCAGCATCATCAGGTAATAAATCTGGTCGACTGGCAATCTTTTCAATATTGCGTGGACCAGTTACAACAAGAGGATATTTTGCCAAAAAAACGAGATCCGAACCAATCGACTGAATCTGCTCGGCAACTGTGCGATTAAGCCCTTCGATTAAAGAAAGAATTGTAATTACTGTCGTGACACCGATAATAATACCAAGTGCAGTAAGAAATGACCGAAGCCTGTGATTTTTAAAGGTCTGAAAACTAAGGGCGATTTTCCCTAATAAATTACCCATTTTCTATTAAACCATCCTTTAATTTTATAGTCCTTTTTGCGTGATCAGCAACATTTGGGTCATGTGTAACCATTACCAGGGTATTGCCCTCATCATTCAATTTATCAAATATTTCCATTATCTCGGCACCGGTTTTAGAATCGAGATTGCCGGTTGGTTCATCAGCAAATATTACCTTTGGATCATTTACCAGGGCACGGGCAATTGCAACACGTTGACATTCTCCTCCTGACATTTCATTAGGGCGGTGATAAATTCTGTCTGCAAGCCCAATTTTATCCAGGATTTGTTTTGCCTTTTCTTCTCTTTTTTGCCTTTTCACACCTGAATAAATCAAAGGCAGCGCAACATTATCAAGGGCAGTAAGCCGGGGTAAAAGACTAAAGCTCTGAAACACAAATCCGAAAAATTTATTTCTAATCTTTGCTAACTCCTCGTCTGTATACGTTGAAACCAATTTGTCCTCAAGATAATATTCACCAGAACTTGGCGAATCAAGACAACTGAGGATATGAATCAAGGTTGATTTACCAGAGCCCGAGGCACCCATAATTGAAATATATGCATTGCTTTTTATTTCTGCATTTACACCGCGTAAGGCTTCAACCGCAACCTTGCCGCGCCAGTATGTTTTACAGACATTTAAAGCACGGCAGATAATTTTATTTTTTACCATTATGTCCGTTTTCTTAATGCCCTTAATAGACGTTTTGATCTAATGCTCTGCGATGAAGTATCTTCTTCTGATACCTTAAATTTAACCTGTTGCCCATCCTCTAATTTCGAGAGCACTCGATAAGGACCAATTATCACAGTATCGCCTTGTTCAATGCCTGAGATAATCTCAGTTTCAATATCACTCGATGCACCAATTGTGATTTCTTTAAGCTGCGCCTTTTTGTTCTCAACAATAAAAACTGTTTCTACAATTTTTTCCTTGATCTTTCGCTTACCAGAAGCCTGAATAGGAATAACCAATACATCAGGTTTTTCGCTCGTTATAATATCGGCTTTCACATTCATACCCGGTCGAAGCAAAGGTGAAAATTCCCTCATCTCAATTTCAACCTCAAAATCAGTCACCTTTTCTGTGCTCAGTTGAGTCATAATGGGCATTAATCCAACCTTGGTTATTGCCCCTGGATAGGTTGAATCAGGCAAGGCATCAGCAATGACCTCAACCTCCTGACCGACCTTGACCTCTGGAACATCTGTTTCATCAATCCTGACCACGGCAATCATTTTGGATAAATCAGCAATGGTCATGAGCACAGTTCCCTGATAATTCATTGTGCCCATTACTGCGGTCTCACCCTCTTCAACATTGATCTTCATTATCGTTCCTGAAATAGGAGCATATATCTTTGTCTTTCTATAAGCATCAAGTGCCTGTTCATATTGTGCCTTTGTTATTTCATAACCCAACTCGATCTTTTCAAAACTTTCTTTGGAGATTAACTCCTTTTCAAAAAGTTTTTTTCCTCGATTAAAATCCTGTTCTGCCTGTTTTAACTGAGCCCGGGCAAGTTTACGATTTGCATTTGCATTAACATCATTAAGTTCGATAAGAAGAGACCCCTTGTTCACATAATCCCCCTCCTGAAAAAGAATCTTCTTTATCCGACCGATCGTTTCTGCAGATATATCAACCTGTGATTTTGCGCGTAATTCTCCGGACGCAGTTACCTTAGCAATAATATCTCCTTTTTTTACAATCGCTACCTCAACCTCTTTTCCACCTTCTTTATTAGTCAGGTTCAGTATTACAATGACGGCAATCAGGATAACACCACCAATTATAATTAAAATCCTTTTTTTCATTCTCTCTCCTTATTGAATGATAATTCACCCAGGAAATACGATAGATTAACTCTCTGTGTATAAAAATCGCTCAATGCTGAGATATATGCAACACGTGACTCATATAAACTCTTTTCCGTAGTCAAAAAGTCTAAAAACGAAATAACCCCAAGCGCATATTGCTCCTTGGCAATCGAACTTGCTTCGGTCGCTGCATCAAGGCTCTTCCTGGCAAAACGCAGTCTTTCATGAGCTTCACGCAATGCATAATAATTTGTGCGCAATGACTTTTTTGTTTCTAATATTACCCGCTTTTTTGTAAACTCTTTTAACTGCAATTTCTTCTTTGCATTGAGGTGATTAAAGATTAGTGACTTGATCTCAAAAATCGGGAACGAAACATTTATCCCATAATTTTTTGTAGAATTATCCTTAAAATGTTGAAAGTCAAAAATGAGTGAATCAGAACTATAAGTATAACCGTAAAAAAATGAGATCTTCGGAAGAAATGATACATAGGATGCTATTAAATCTAATTTTGCTACATCCCTCAATTCCTTAGTAATCTGTACATTGTAATTTACCTCTTCTAAAATCAAAACAAGGGAATCGAGCGAAGGGAATTCTGCAGAGTCAGGTGCAATCAATGTATCGGTCGGGAAGATATCATTAGTTATGCCAAGAATAGATTTAAGCTCTTCCTGGGCAGTCGCTTGAAAAGTTCTTGCCTTTGCCCTATCCTGCAGCGCGCGCAGCTCAAAAACCTCACCCTGCAGCATCTCGAGTTTTGATGCTGCACCAAGAGTGTATTTTGTCTCAATCAATTTTAGATTTTCACGAGCTCTTTTTATTGCAATCTCTGATGAACTCAAAAGCTCACGGGCATTAATGAGATTATAATAAGCTGTTTTTAAACTCAATATCAAACCTGAAATATCAGCTCTGTGTTGAATCTTGGTTCCTTTTAATTGACGACCTCCAATAAAGATCGAGGCAATAACATCCAGATCAAATATCGGCACACTGAGGTTTGCTGAACCTGAATAAGGATTGGTGAATAACCCACTATCTTCAGTTTTTGTATAAGTACCGGTTACAGAAACTGTGGGCAGAAGATTTGCAAGGGTTTGGTAAAATAGTATGCGCGATTGGTCTAAAGAAATCTTTGACTCATAATATGAAGGGCTATTAGAAAAAGCAATATCAATAGCTTTATCCATTGATAAAGAATCAACCTGGGATAAAAGCAAAAAAAGTATCATATCATTCTCCTACGCCTTATGCGATACGCCCCATGCATTAGCCGCCGGGTCCGCGTAATAAACCCAACAGTATCCCTATTAACACTGATACTGCCCAGACAAGGAAAATGAGTACATAGGCGTTTTGTTTTTTAATTTCATTCGTAATACTAATACCGAGCCCTACGAGAATCATCTCCCAGATAATAAAAAAGTCAAAGCTGGCAAGCAATTGATAGGCAAAAGAATCTTTTGCTAAATTGGGTACAACCAGAGCAAGTGAAGTTGTTACAAAAGGTGATTTGGTCATTGCAATCAATATCAATCGTAATAGAGCTCCCGGTACTTTAATCAATGCTGAAAAACAGATAACTGAAAAGACGATCTTGAATCCCCGTGTACCATCAAAAACAGGTATTAGGAGGTTGACCACAAAGCTAAAAAGTAAAAGGACAACCACAATAAAAACTGCTGCTCCAATAGCACTGGTGACTATCATAAAAGGACCAGACATAACCTTGAGCGCCTGCTCTATCTGCTCATCACTCATCCCCCTCTCTATCATCGCCTCTTCCTGTTTTGCAATTATTGTATCCTTGGTCATGCCCACAGTCATTGCAGCACCGAGTGCAACAACAACCAGGACAATAATAAATGGAGTCACCCATTCAGGCTTTTCTTTTAAGCTTGTGAACACCTTTGTTGGCGCTGTAAAAATATCCATTATTTTAGTCATCCACATCCCCCTTTTTTCCTTCTTTGCTCACCTTTTTCTTTATATGTAGGGCAAGGCTTCAGCCTTGCAATTTTCCCACCAATATCATGATGATCATTTTATTGCAATTCTAAAGATTTGCCTTTCATCGCCTTCTTGAGCCTTTTCAAGCCCTCTCAAGCCCTCTTTTTTTATATATATATAAATTATACGCAAAATAACCAAAAAAGTTTCATATTTCGTCCATCCGCGTAGTCACCTCTGCCTGAGGCAGACAGGTGATTTACCAAGGCCCTTTCTACAAAGAGTCTGTCGAAAAACTCCGCTTGTCATTGCTCGCCCTGTTAAATAACAATTACCACAGAATGATTAATTCCTCTCTTATAGTTTCTATTTAACAGGGCGAGCGACCCGCCGAACTGTGTGGCGGGGAGCGTGGCAATCTCATTAATTCTCAATTCTTTCATGAGATTGCTTTCCTTTCGACTCACTCAGGACAAACGTCGTTTCACTCCTCGCAATGCATGCAGATTTTATTCTGTCTCGCCATCATCCTCTGAACTTGGTATCTGAAATTTATCTTTCTCCTGTTTTTCCTCTATTATATACTCGTGTGCCTTTTGCGCATTCGGTTCAAGGGCATCTTGTACTGCACGCATTGCACTACTAATTGTCCCTGAAGATCTACCTTTCATAAAAATATGGGTAATATTAAGATTTTCTAAAATCTGTAATACTATAGCAAGCACAATAATCGCACCAATAATTATCAAAAAAATCATTATTCAACCTCGTAGAGGACAAGTATCAAGTCAAAAACCACTTAAAATACAATTCAAGATTTTTGTTCTTGGGCTATAAGATCTTTAACCCATTTTCTAAAGTTTTCTAAATTTATATACTCTTCTTGAAGAATTGCATACACTTCTTTAAAATCCATTTTCCAATATGAGTGAACCACGATATTTCTAAAACTTGCTAAATCTGCTAAATTGGATGCAAGATTGTGGTCAATCAGTCCAGATTGAGCAAGGATCTCAAATGATTCTCGATAGGTTGATGGTTTCGACAAATTTTTATCTGCAATAATATGATTGGCAATATCCAGACCTGATTGAATTGCAATTAAAATAGAATGGAGAACCATATTCTGTTTATCTCTATCCCTTTGTAATTCATCAAGAGTAAATGATTGATAACGAGACCAATCTGTTAAAGAATCAATCAATGCTTTGATATGGTTTACCAAACCTTGAGTATCGTTCATAGTCTTGTCAAAATTGCTTTATTATGAAATCTCTCAACTTCTTGAAAATCTAAATACTGAGAGAGAAGCTGACATTCATAACGAATCCTAACTATTTCATTCCTTACCATAATCAGAATACCAGTATGTATTACCTCAAATTGAAACGAAAGAGGCGAGTGGTTTAATATCTTTACATCAACCTCTTTTTTATATCCTATGGACCGCTCCAATATTCTGCCGATTCTTGCCCTTAAATGAAACTCATCAGCAGGCAAAATTTTACTGTTTTTTATAAGTACTGCAATATCTATATCATGGGAAATTTTCTCTTTTATAAATGACCCAAAAATATAAGCTAATTCAATATCTTTCTGCTGGACAAGAATATTTTTTAAGATTCTCTCTATGTCCTCTCGGTTATTCATATTTGAATTATAATTAGTTATTGTAATTCGTCAATAGGTGAATATTAAGAAATTAAAAAGTCTATGAAAAAACATTGACAAACGTAAATTTTTCAATATCATTATAATACAAGGAGGAGATATAATGAATACAAAAAGATTACTTATTGCCACCCTGTTCGGATTGATCTTCGGGTTTGTCTGCTGGGGGTTTGCTGCATCAGGCGGACCAATGCCCTGGTTTCAGGTTCTATCAATCATTATCAGCCGAACTTTAATCGGATTTGTAATCGGTATTAGTATCCTGAAAATGGGATGGTGGCTCCATGGCATTGTTATAGGTGCAATATTTAGTCTCCCAATGGCATTCAATGGTTTCTATGTCCCGGGCAAGGAAATGTTTATCTTCATCAGTACAATAGTCATGGGCATTATCTACGGATTCTTGATTGAATTATTTACTACAGTCGTATTCAAGGCAAAGGCTTAAAAAACTGGGGGGCAGGTCTTGCAAGACCTGCCCTTTTTACTAAATATGTGTAAAAAGTTATTAATACTCATATTTCTATTTGCTGCCTCTAATCTGAGCTATGCAGATTTGCAATCTGCAGTAGATTCCCTTAAGCTCGAAATAGAAAAAAACCCGGATGATTATAAATTCCATTTTGATTTAGGTCTTTGCTATGCAGCTTTAGGCGAATACGAAAATGCCTTGGAGGCATTCAACAGTACGTTAGAGTTAAATAAAGATCATACCCAAGCGAAATACAAAATTGCGATTATCTACTATTATATGGACAGCCTAAAAATTGCCAGGGATAAATTCGAAGACTTATTAGAAACTGATCCCGATAAAGAATCTGCTTATCGTTATCTAGGCTCAATTTATGGCAGTTTGGCTGAATACGAAAAAATGTTAGATATCTATAAAACATACGATAAAAGAAAAGAAAAAACCTATTCTTTTACTCATGAGTGCGGTATTGCCTGTGCATTTCTTGGTAAATACGAAGAATCAATTAATAATTATCAGAAAGCAATAAAGCAATATCGGCATCCTTATGGCTTAGACATTGAACTTGCAATACTTTACCAGAAAACAGATGATACTTTGAAAGCAAAAAAATGGTTTAAAAAGTCAATAAAAGATGTAAAAAGCTACAGTTTTGAGAACGAACAAGCATTATGGACCATGTCAATTTACTATTATTACATGGAAGAATATGATAACTCCATCGATATTGTAAGTAAAATAATTCGTGATGAAAAAATCGATGGGATTGCACATTACAACCTCGGTGTTTTTCGAATTGCATCAGGAGATGCAGATGGATTAGAGGATATTAAAAATGCCTGTGATCTGGACACAACAGGATTTGTCCAGGCGATTTACAATGCATTGCTTGCAATAAAAACAGACTCGCTCATGGATGCGCAGAGATATTTAAAACAAAAAATAGGAGGTCTAAAAAGATCAGGCATTGCCAAAGGACTACTTGCCTGGACCCTTGAAAAACTTGGTAAGGATACTGAAGCCAAAATATACTGGTTTAAATGTTACGGAAAACTCCCTCTCGGCATAGACGTCGAATCAATGCGTAATTTTATAGACAAATTCATCCACACAACAAAATCCTAAATATTCATTCCTCTTTGCCATCGTAGTGGTCGAGCCCTGTGAAATATTATAAGACTGAAGACCAGTACGAATTCAATAACACGGATAATACACGCAAAGATATATTATACCTGTTATTTCACGGGGCGAGCTTGCTCGACTCCTTTTTGCAGAGTAAAGAGACTGGGTCATAATGTCATTGCGAGGAATCTCGAGCTTGTCGAGGGAGACGAAGCAATCTCCTAAATAAAGTAACCAGTTGAGAAAACATGATATTGCTCATTCGAAGTATATTGAGATTGCCACGCTCATCCCGCCCATGGGCGGGATTCGCTCGCCCTGTTAAATAGAAACTATAAGAGAGGAATTAATCATTCTATGGAAATTGTTATTTAACAGGGCTCGCAATGACAAAACAGGGTTTTAGCTCAGTCTACAAACTCTGCCACTGCATATTTAGTGGTTGAACAAAAATGGAGCATGCGCTATTTGCAATGGCATTAGTTAAATATCCAGGTAGTTAATCTAATATTCGCGCGTTTTTATACGCTCTACCAGAAGTTCAATTTTTTCTAAAACCGATATAATCATCTCATCCTTGATGAAATATACCTTGCCGTCTTTTAGGTTTTCATAGCGAACTAAATCGAGTTGTCTTAAGTTTCGCAAAGTACTGCTGACTGTAGGAGGGGATAACTTAAGTTCTGCGGCAATTTCCGAAGGTTTCTTTTTACCTTTGGCAAGGGACTTGATAATTTGATAAGCTGTTGGATTACCTAAAACCCTAAAGATCCTTGAACTTCGATAATGCATTTCCGGTACTCTTCTCTTCATAGACCATTATACCTCATTTTATCATTTTGTCAATTCATTAATTTGCCAATTGGCAAATTAATGAATTGCTTAATTGGCAGTATTGGCTAGTTCTGGAAATTATTGTTTAGCTTCCCAGGTTTCTGCGAATTTGATGCGGTTACCTGGTGAAGGATGGGAATATTTGTACCATTCAATAAATGGATTTGGATAAGCAATCAAAAGCTGCTTGTTGCAGAATTTTGCCATCAGGCTTATAAAACTTTTGGAATCTTTGGTTAGGTTAAAAGCGCCTTTATCTGCCTTTCGTTCATAGAATCTCGATATTGAAGAGGTCAATGGTTGGGTCACAAAAGAAAGGATAGCAAAGATTATGGCGAATATTGGAAATGCAGCGACTTCACTTATTTTTTCAAATCCTGCTAATTCATAGAAAAAGGGATGAATGCGATATAATATATAAAACAGTACAACTGTTACCAGGGACTGGCAGAGAATTAACCACCAGATATGATGCTCTTTATAATGGGTTATCTCGTGAGTAAGGGCTGACATAATTTCGTCTTCAGTATAGTCGGCAATAAGCGTATCGCCAATCAAAATTTTCTTTGTGTTACCAAGCCCAACAACTGCGGCATTTGCCTTGGTCGATTTGCTGCTCAGGTTAATACTAAAAATACCCTGAAGATTTATTTTTATCCTCCCGCAGATTTCTTCTATTCTTTTCTTCAAATCCTCGTTTTCAATTGGCGATGTTTTGTAAAAAAGAGGCAGGATTAGAACAGGAAAAAGATTGGCAAGAATCACACTGAATATTATCATTATTACGGAAAGCCAGAGCCACCAGAGATACGGTGATATATTTGTAATAAGATAGATTACCTCAAAAATAATGACGCCGAGAATAAAACTGACAAAAAATGATTTTAGCCAATCATTAAACCATGCCTTAAAATTCTGGGTTGAAAAACCATACTTCTGTTCGATCTTATAACCCTCAATATATGCAAAGGGTAAAGAGATTATAGAATAGATTATGTATAATCCAATAAAATATATCAGGATAATGAAAAACCTGGGTCCTAAAATATTATTCAGAAAACTGACAAAGTTCTTTGAGATATTAAAATATAATAAGGCAAACAAAAATACTGCAGAGATGATATAAGAAATAATACTCAATTTTAAGTGGTCTTTATGATACTTCTTTGCCAAATTTTGTTTTTCTTTATCGATTAACGGATGCATCTTGTTTTCTTTCATCGGTGATTATACTCAATACCTTTTGTTAGTCAATAAAATTTATTGAAAGTATCTCTGTAATCGATTTCTAATCTCTGTCAGCAAGTTCTCTAAAATTAATTCTAGAGAACTCATTTATATCTTGACAATTAATTTATTATGATTAAAATAGTGTATTAAAATGACACGGGGCACTACGAAGAAATACGATGTAAAAAGAGAGACGAGGTAAAAAAATCTGCGTCCATCTGCGTCGATATCCGCGTCAATCCGTGTTTAAAAGGAGGTTTAATGAAAAAAGTTTGCATTTTTGGCAAGCCCGCTTGCCCGGTCTGTAAGGATGCACATAATAAAATAATGTATTTCAAAGAGAAAAAAAACTTTAGTGCTGAAGTACAATATTTCGATATGGAAACTGTCGACGGTTTAGCTGAAGGGGCATTTCATGAAGTTGCTGACGTCCCTACTGTTATAATCTTTGAGAACAAAGATGAACTCGTTCGCTGGGTTAAACAACCACCAGTTAGTGAGGAGTTTTTACCATACCTTATTCAATAAATTCTAAATTCGAAGCACGAAACTCTAAACAAATTCGAATATCAAAATCCGAATGTTTTAAACAATGTTTTGAATTTGGGTCATTCGGATTTAGGTATTGTTTCGGATTTAGATATTAGAATTTAGGATTTGTCAAAGCGACAGTAAGACTTATGTTCTAAAAATGGGCGTTATTATCAAAAAACTTGAAAGATTAAAGAATATACTTAAAAACTATCATGGAGTTATTGTTGCTCTTTCTGGAGGTGTAGATTCAAGTCTTTTATTAAAAATAGCAAAAGACGTTTTAGAAAATCGCGTCATTGCAATTACTGCAGCTTCACCCATTCATCCAAAAGATGAAATCAATGCAGCACGAACTATTGCTCAAAAATTAAAATGTAAACATATTATTTTTCAGTCAAAGGAATTGAAGAATCCAAAATTTGTTAACAACCCAAAAAATCGGTGCTACTACTGCAAATTAGAATTATTTAAGAATCTCAAAAGAATCGCTGCTAAATATAGCTATGATGTTATTGAAGGAAGTAATACATCTGATTTGAGTGATTATCGGCCCGGATTTAAAGCGTTAAACAAACTCGGGATCAAATCGCCATTTATTGAATCAGATATTGATAAAAAAGATATCCGGAAGCTCGCAAAAAAATTTCGTTTGCCTAACTGGAACAAGCCATCAATGGCGTGTCTCGCTTCAAGAATCCCCTCTGAAAAGATAATAAATAAAAAGATACTGAAAAGAATAGAATCTGCTGAAGCATATCTCAAAAAACTTCAATTAACCCAGGTTCGTGTAAGAGACCATTATCCCATAGCACGAATTGAAACTTTAGATAATGAGTTCAAAATTGTCCTAAAGCACCGCAAAAAAATCACCACATATTTTCATAATTTGGGCTACAAATATATAACTATTGATTTACTAGGATATCAAACGGGCAGTCTTAATCGCTGAAATGAAATCCTTAAAGGAACTCACAAAGTCCCTTTTAAAAGTCGGACTTTTTGGCTTTGGTGGTGGTATTGGCATGCTGGCTATTCTGCGTGCTGAATGTGTAAAGAAAAAAAAGTTCATAACCGATGACGATCTCTGCGATGCCGTTGCCATGGGACAGATGCTGCCAGGTCCTTTTATTACCAACTATTGCGAATATATAGGATATCATCTCTTCGGTCTCAAAGGTGCAATTGTCGCTGCAGTGGCAATCCTTTTACCTTGTTTTGTACTGATGATAGTTCTCTCCTGGTTCTACCTGACTTATCAATCATTGCCTGCTGTTACGCAGATATTCAAAGGTATTGCTGCTGTAATGACCTCAATAATTCTCTGGGCATCTTATGATATGGGAAGGGTTTTGATTAAAGATATTAAAGGAATAATCGTTTTTACCTTTGCTTTAATTTTATTTCTCGTTAAATTCGATCCAATACTTACAGTTCTTATATGTGGTGGACTCAGGATTGCTCTCGATAATATCAAAACCGCAAGCCGCTGTCTTCTTGCTATCCCCTTACTCATTTTTGATGGCAAAAAAGCATTAGACCTTGCTGGTGTATTTTTAAAGATCGGTGCGATAATTTTCGGCGGCGGTTACGGAGCAATACCATTTATTAAAAATGAAGTCTGTAATATTAGACACTGGGTTACTACCAAGCAATTTCTTGATGGTATGGCTTTAGGACAGATAACACCAGGGCCTGTAGCAATTACTGCAACCTTTGTTGGCTTTAAGGTTATGGGAATACCTGGTGCAATAATTGCAACTGTAAGCATTTTTTTACCATCGTTTTTAATGCTCATGCTTTTGATTAAGATATATCGAAAAGTAGGTAATAATAAATATGTCATCTCATTTTTTGGGGGTATAAAGTCGGCAGTAGTTGCAATTCTGTTATCTACAGGTATCTTTTTCATAACAATAAACTGGCTCAATATACCATATGGAATATTCGGAGCGGTTGCTCTTTTTATCTTACTATTCAAAAGAATTGAACCAATATTTTTGATTTTATCCGGTGCGATATTTAGCCTTATTATAGGGTAAATTAGTATAATAGAGACTTCTGAAAAAAACCGGAAATCTTACATATTGACATTGACAAATTCACAATTTCGAATATACTTGGAATTACGGCGGCGTAGCTCAGTTGGCAGAGCAGGAGAATCATAATCTCTGTGTCAGGGGTTCAAATCCCTTCGCCGCTATTATAATCATGACACAAACTCTGCTAAAGATAAAAAGTACCAGCGGTTGCACGGGCTTTTTTGAAATATAAAGGGGTATTATGGCAAAGAAAGAAGATGTTGATATACTAACCGACCTTGAAGAGAAATTAGGGCAACTCGAAACAGCGGAAAAAAATCTAAAGCTAAAAAATAAGGAATTAAAAGAAGTTGAGTCCAAAATCGCTGGTACATACTCAACTCAGATGGAGGTGGCTGCTGAGGTTGAAGATTTAAAAAAGAGTGTACTAAATTTGAAAAACGAAGAAAAAATGCTGCAGGATTCTATAAAGAGAATGGGAAAGGACGCTACAAAAGTTGAATCGCTCCAAAAAGAAATATCAAAACTCACTGCGATAAGCGATAAATTTGAAAAAAATACAAAAGAACTAAAAAAAGAATTTGATAAACTGACCAATGAGAAGACAAATTTGCAGGATCAAATAGCTGAAATGAAAGGCAAGGGAGCGGAAGTCTCAAAGCACATAAACGCTCTGGAAAAAGAACGTTCCAAAAAACAGAAAGAGCAAGTGGAACTGGAAAAACAATATAATAATATTAAAGTTAAAACAGAAAACTTAAAGAATGAATATCAAGATCTCGACCAGACATTACGTAATGCCTTGGCTGATTTAAGGTCCACTGAAAAAGATTTTAATATTATGACCGAAGAGAAAAACGTCCTTGAAAAAGAGTTAGCTACAGTAAAAAAGAACCGGGAGATAGTGGAAGCAGGATGTCAAAAATTGCGTATTGAGGTTGAATCTTTAACTAAGCAAAAAGAGAAATTTGAGCATGCGATCGGGGAGATGAAAAAACAAGATCCCTTGCTTACTGCTAAAATCGAAGAAATGAAATTGGAGATAGTAGGGGATACCCGCACACTTGAAGAATTAAAAAAAGAATTAGAAAATCTCATTGAGGAAAAGGAAAAGTTTCAAGAACAGAACACAAATTTTCTCAAATTAAAGGAAGAAAACGCAAAAGTCGCTGATGAATTGAAAAAGGCAAAAGCGGAGGAAGCAGAACTGGTAGCAAAAATTTCATCTTATCAATTAGAATATGAAACACTCCAAGGCACACTTAAAGAAGCTGATGAAAAATATAAAAGGACAAAAAAGGAAGCAATAGAATTGGGTACAGCGATTGAACAAGTAAAGAAAAAGATTGCTGAAATGAAACAAGAAGCTGAAAAGTATGAAAACCAGGATAAAAAATTAAAAAACCAATATGGTGAAATTGAAAGTAAAATAGAAAAGGCAAAGGTACTTGAAGCAGATATGTTTTCTAAACTTGAGAAAAGAAGACAGGAACTCGTTAATATTAATGCGGAAATTGACAAGAAAAAAGTAACCGTAGATGAAAACATAGCAGATAGTAAAAAAGAGCTCACCGAGCTTCAAAAAAACAAAAAAGAGGCAGTTGCTATTATTGCAAAAGCAGAGGAAATGAAAGGCTTAATAACCAAATTAAACGAGGAAAAAGAAAAACTCGATAAAGAACTTTTGGCAAAGAATAAAGAGTTAGAAAAGGTGAAGGTTTTTATCGCAAGATTAAGAGATGCACAGGTAACTTCATCCGAGGATAATAAAAAGTAATACTTTTATCTTAATGAATCTTTATACTTATTATATATTAGTGTTTATTTATGTAATATCCTAATTAATAAATGAAAATCTTATATATTATAATTGGTTGTATAATTTGCGCACTCAGCTATGCTGTTTTTCTCATCCCTCACCAGATCGTCCCCGGCGGGGTTACGGGTATTGCAATGCTTTTACATTTTTTATATCATACACCGGTTGGAGTAGCTGCAATAATTTTAAATATTCCCCTATTTCTTATCGCCCTCAAAGTCTTGGGACTCCGTTTTGGATTCAAATCAGTTATCGCCATATTTGTCACAAATATCTTAATAGATTTTTTCATTTACACACTCAAAATAACCACACCGACCGACAACGTAATACTCGGTGCTCTCTATGGAGGATTGCTTTTGGGATTCGGATTGGGTCTTGTTTTCCGCGGAGGAGCAAGTACTGGAGGTACCGACATTGTCGGACAAATCCTTACGAGACACACCAATTTATCAGTTGGTATGTGGATAATGATCGTTGATTTTGTTGTAATAACATTAGCTGGTATTATAACAGGATCTTTTGAATTAGCCCTTTTAGGATACCTTGCTCTTTTCCTTTCATCTAAGATAATTGACATGGTATTAGAAGGCATGGACTACGCGCGCGCAGCTTTTATAATCAGTGCTAAGCACGAGAAGCTCACTGATGAAATATACGAAAAGATGAAACGGGGCGTCACAATCCTCGATGGATACTCACCATACACAAAAGAAAAGAAACCAGTTATCATGTGTGTCATCACCAAAAAGGAAACCCACAGTTTTAAATCATTGATCAAGGAAATCGACGACAAAGCATTTGTTATCCTAACCGACGTCTTTGAAGTCTTAGGCCATGGATTTAGAGGAAGAATTTAATACATTTTAAATTGTAGATTTAAGATTTTAGATTTAATCAAACTCAAAATCCAAATATCAAAATTTACCCGAATATTGTAGTGGTTTGATTTATCAAACAATGCCCGATGAATCCCGCTCTTTTTGCAAAAGGGCTGGATGAATCGGGCGACTATTATAAACTACAGATTGCAGATTTGATTAATCCCAAAATCCAAATTCAAAAAAACAAATTCGTCGCTTTTTTATCTCCGATTTACCGTTTCGCCGTCTCTCCCGTTCTTTTTGTAAAAAGACTCACTATCCAGGTTGCCAACAGAGCAAGAATAAAACCTGGTATCAGTTCATAAAGAAACCCCTTGAGCACAGGAACATTATACCACACAACAATCGTTACTGCACCAACAACCATGCCTGCAAATGCACCTTTCTTTGTTGTTCTCTTCCATAACAATGACATAATAAGTGGAGGCCCAAAAGACGCAGCAAGTCCTCCCCAAGCATAAAGCACAAGCCAATATACTGCCTGCTCGGCGCTCAAACCCAAAACAAAAGCTATGATCGCCACAATAACTGTAAAGATCCTCGCCATGCGAACTAGATATTTCTGGGAAGCATTTGGGTTAATTAATTTTCGATAAATATCTTCAGTTATTGCTGAAGTAGCAACGAGCAATTGGGAATCAACTGTCGACATCATAGCTGCTGTAGCTGCGGCAAGGATGAATCCAACAAGCCATCCTGGCAGAATCTTTGCCGCAAATGCCAGGGTGACATATTCAGGATCGGCAATCTCGCCGCGCAGAAGCGGGATCGCTAAAAAACCTACAAATATCGCGCAGAAAACAGCAAATGTCGTCCAGATCATGGCGATAATCGCGGCTTTTTTTACCTCTTTGACACCCTTCAAAGCCATATAGCGCATTAGAATATGAGGTTGACCAGCATAGCCAAACCCGATTGCAAGACCACCTAAGATCAACCCTAAATACAGCGCTGTCCCAGTATTGCCAGCTGAAAGCATTACAGCTTTAGGGTCGATTGAACCGATATTTGCAAATGCATTACTAAACCCGCCAACCGCAATAAGACCAACAACAGACATTAATATAAGTGCCGCAACCATAATTAGTCCTTGAAAAAAATCAGTCCACGATTCAGCAATGAACCCACCTGCCATCGTGTAAAAAAGAATGATGGACAAACCGATTACCATACCAACTACCTGATGAATATCAAATGTTGAGGCAAGGATTTTTCCTGCACCGACTACTTGTGCAGAGACATAGAGGGTAAAGAAAAAAACAATGAGTATCGAAGAGGTTATCCTTAGAATATGGGATTTATCTTCAAACCGGGATTCAAAATAACCAGGAAGAGTCAGGGCATTGTATTTACCACTCAGTTTACGCAAGGGTGTTGCAATAACCACCCAGTTAAAAAGACTTCCCAACCAGACACCAATACCTGCCCATACTGCACCTATACCCATTTTGAATGCCTGGCCTGGTAAGCCAATCAAGAGCCAGGCAGACATATCCGTACCTTTTTCCGATAGGGCGATAACCGGTGTCCACATCTTCTTACCACCCAGAATAAAATCATCGAGTGATTTTGAGGCAAGGCGTGCAGTTATTATTCCTACAACTACCATTCCAACAAGATAAATTAAAAAGACCAAAAGGACTGTGCTCATAAAACCTCCAAGGTTAAGGGTTTGTTTTTTGACAGAATTGTAGTGGTCGAGCTCGTTCGACTCTCATATCTATGGTCGCAGAGTATCATGCCATAGGCAGATCCGCCTCAGGCGGAAACTCTGCCACTACCTAAAATATTGTATTCAAAAAGGAATGACAGTCAATATCTCGCAAATCGTGTAATTGTCCAAAACTTGGTGAGAAAATGTACCCCGCTCTTTTATAAAAGGGCGGGTTGCTCGAACAATAAACCCCGTTGGATGTCTGTTATCCAACGGGGTTAAATTCTATGGTTCGAGATAAATCAGGAATCACAGTGATGGCTTAGATAATTACTCCTCAGGTATGCCAAAAAAATAAGCAATCCACCCTTGTTCGAAACTTACTCGTCAGGGCTGGGAAAGAGAATTCCACATCGGATTATCCTAATTCAAACCATCACTACTGCATAACAATAAAGCCTACGGGCAGCCGTTAGCAACCCGTGCAGCAGATTTATTAGGCGAAATTCTATTTGGTAGTATTATATATAATGCGATGACTAGAAACGACGGCCACCACTACGTCCTCCACCCTTACCACCTTCAGTTCGAGGGCGTGCCTCATTCACGTTAAGCGTTCTTCCCTTTAAGTCTTTACCATTTAGCCCCTCGATTGCAGCCTGCGCTTCAGCTGCAGTGGGCATCTCCACGAATCCAAATCCTTTTGACCGATCACTATATTTATCTTTTATAATAGTGGCGGATTCAACCTTGCCGAATGCTTCGAAAGCCACCCGTAAGTCCTCTTCAGTGGTCTCGTACGACAAATTTCCTGCATAGATTTTCATACTAATCTCCTTTTGTAATAAATCACTTAGTTAAATATACACAGAAAGAAGCTGATGTCAAGGGATAAAAACATTAGGAAACAAAAAGATTGTCCCGCCTTTGACGAAGATTATCGACCTGGGATCGGAACTACATCCCGATAAGTTGGGACTCGACTTTTGTTTCTATGATCGCAGAGTATCATGCCATAGGCAGATCCGCCTCAGGCGGAAACTCTGCCACTACATAACTCTAAGCGACTAATATTTACCTCTTGAATAACGAAATGATTGGAATATAATTTCAGGATAATTGTATTATGAATAAAGGGCAGGAGAAGGCTAAGAAATGGCGTAAAGAGGGCAATTAAAGATAAAAAGGCTAATAATGCCTTAATAGCCTTTTATAAGCTCTGTCTAAGCCTTCTAATTAAAAAAGGAGAAAAACATGAAAAGACGAATTATTATACTGGGATTTATACTTTTCTGTTTTGGTCTATCCCAGATAGAAGATGTGCCAAAAGCAGCACAAAAGGCATTACAAGAAGAAGAAAGTGTAATGGATGTAAGGAGAAGTGCACCTGTAATAGAAGAGATGCAGCCTGAGACAGTCAAATTCAAATCTGGCCGTACGGGCTGGAAACTACAAATCCCTGGTAACCGTCCTTTAGCAACTGTTGCTTATGAAGACGGTTTGATTTTTGTGGGTGGTGGTTATGGAAGTTATGAGTTCTACGCGCTTGAGGCAAAAACAGGTAAACTTGCTTGGATGTTTAAGACAGGTGATGATGGACCAACCGCTGCAGTTGTAAAAAAAAGTTATGTGGTTTTTAATACAGAATCCTGCATAATCTATGTATTAAAGGCAAAGACCGGTGAAAAGGTCTGGGAAAAATGGCTGGGCGATCCTCTTATGAGCCAACCGGCAATTGATGACAAATATGTTTACATGGCTTATCCAAGCAATGATGGCTCCCATCATCTTGCTTGTATGACACTGGAAAAAGGCGAAGAGGTCTGGGATGTCAGAATAGCTGGCGATTTAATCTCTGCGCCGATTATTAATGACGGTTCCGTTTATATTACATGCTTTGACGGTACAGTATATCGCCACAAAACAAAAGACGGCAAGCTCGTCTGGTCTCAGCAAAAAAATGCAACCTGTGCACCATTAATCTATAACAAGAAAGTCTTCTTAAGTCTTCGCCAGGAGCAAAAGGTTGGCAAGGATTCAGTAAAACAGTATGAAGGTTTGGCAACACTTAATAATGATAATGGCATTCAGGAGCAGAAAGACCTCTGGGTAAAAAGAGAAGCACCTTATCTTGTCTATGGTCGTGCTACAGCAAAGACAGGCGTACAGGCAGAACTTGATGCCAGTGTTGGATTTGCTTCAGCACCGGGTGCTGCAAAACTTGGCCAGGCAAAGAATAATGTCGGACAATATTCAGTCGCTGGATGCTGGGCATATCAAGGTTCAAGACCCGTAGTAAAAAACGGCCGCTCTTATAATGCCATGGGCAATGAAATCCAGAGCATTGATGTCAAAACCGGCAAAAAACTATGGTCAAATAAGTATGAACTCGATGAAGAAGGTATTGGCGGCAGGGTCTTTTCACCACCATCATATGCTAACAAAAAGCTATTCCTTGGCTCAGGAAATGGTGCGGTCTTCTGTATAAATGAAAAAGATGGAAAAGCATTATGGAAAGAAAAAATAGATGGTTCGATTAGTTTCCAGCCAGCTGTTGCTAAAGGCATGGTTTTTATTTCATGTGACAATGGTTTATTATACGGGATAAATACCGGCGACAAAAATGATGATGGTTGGTATATGTGGGGAGGTAATTCAGAGCATAACAAATAAAAAGGGGACAGTAAAAAGTAGCCTGTCCCCTTTTATAAAAGAATAATCTGTCCTGGGTTTTCTTTTGTGACTCGTCCAATGACCGGTGCCAGACCGCTATAATGCTTCTTGAAAACATTCAGTCTATCTTCAGGTAGAATAATGATCAGTCCGCCCGATGTTTCTGAACTGAAAATCAATTTGGCAAGCAAATGATCTACATTCTTATGCACGACGCGCTCGGCAAAAGAACCGAAATTCATTGTAATACCCGGGTCTTCAATGCCCAGCTTCAAAATATCAATTACCTTTTCATGAACCGGTATTTTTGATAACTCGAGCTCAATACCGACCCGGCTTGCTTCAGCTATCTCGACCAGATGTCCGGCTAAACCATAACCAGTAACGTCAGTAGCCGCATGAGCATCTGCTTTTCTCATTGCCACAGAAGCATCACGGTTTAGCATGGTCATAGTCTTAAGAACTGGATTAAAATTTACTCCCTGATTTTTACCAACCAGGACTGATTGGGTAATCACGCCCGCGCCAATCGGCTTGGTCAGGAGAACAAGATCATTTGGTTTTGCCCCAGCATTAGAGATAATCTTGTCCGGGTGAATATAACCTATTACAGAAAGACCGTATTTTATTTCATTAGATACAAATGTGTGGCCCCCGATTATTAGAACTCCAGCTTCTCTTGCCTTATTCTGACCACCGCGCAGGATCTCACCCATGGTTTCCGGATCTCCATTACCAGGAAAGCCCATGATGTTCAAACCAAGTTTAGGATCTCCTCCCATTGCATAGATGTCAGAAATCGAATTTGCCGCAACTATCTGACCGTAGATGTACGGATTTCTGACGACTGGAGTGAGAATATCAACAGTGTAAACGACTGCTGAGCTCTCGCTGATCTTATAAATTCCAGCGTCGTCTGCCGTATTTACACCAACCAGCAGATTCTTATCCTCGGGTCGGTCAAGGATTGCAAGTGCCTGCGCCAACTGCGCAGCAGACATCTTCGACGCTCAGCCAGGGCAGGTTATCGTCTCAAGAATATCAAACTTCTCTTTCTCAAAACCCTTTCTGCAAAAGAGCCGACAATGGCAAAAATCATCATCAGCTACCTCCTGATCGAGCGTAGGACAAGGGCACACAACATCGAATTTTGTATCAATAGGATAGTGTTGTTTACACGGGCAAAAATATTTCCCGAATTCCTTTAGATTGTTTGTCATGAGTCTGATAACCTGCGTAACCCAATCCTGGTTAGGGTTAAAAACATAACCTTTTTTCTCGCCGATGTTCTTTAACCGCCTAAGGTTTTTTTCGTACGCTTCTTCATTGTTTATTGAATTCATAATCATTTTATTATATACCAAAAAAGTATTGCTGTCAATATCACCCTACAGAATATTCAACTCGGTTTCATTGACAGCGCACGATTTTTGGCTAAACTTTCTTAAAGAATGAAACCCATATATAAATATATAGATCATACAGCAGATTTAGGGATCGAGGTATACGGTAAAACTTTAGAAGAATTATTTATTAATATTGGTAAGGCAATATTTGAAACCCAGATTTCGGGAAAAATAGCATTAAAAAAAGAAATCAAAATTGAATTTGAAAGTGAATCAATTGATGACCTTTTTATTGATTGGTGTCGCGAATTACTCTACCATTTTTCGGTACACGGTTTTATCCCGAAAAAATACGAAATTTCTATAGACAATTTATCCTTCAAAGCACATTTGTACGGTGATGTTTTTAACAATAAAAAGTATAAAATCAAAACCGAGATAAAAAATCCTACATATCATAACTTTCAATTGAACAAAACCCCGGAATGCTATAAAGCAACAATAATATTTGATGTTTGAAGAATGTGGTTATTTAACCACATTCTTCAAAGAGGTTGACAAAAGGTGTAATATTATTATATTTTTCTGTTGATGAAAAAAGATTACATCGCAAAAAGCGTAAATAAGAATAAAGAAAAACGACCATTGATATGGCTGCAGGTTCTTATTGTAGCTATCACAATCACTGCTGTTCTAGTTATGATCTTTTTCGGCAGCCAGACCTATCGAGAGACAAGAAAGATGGCTACAGAACAGTTCAACCAACAGCAGTTGATATTAGCCCGTTCAGCTGCCAACAGCATTGAAGCCTATTTCAAGGAATTGAGCAGTGCATTGTCATCATTGGCAAAATTACCCAGTATTCAACAGATGACCCCTGAATGTTTGCAATGTATACAGCATACATATTGGGGTCTTCCATCGAGGACCTCAATACGGCTATTAGACAGAAATGGCAAGCTCCAATTAATTTATCCTTTTGAGGGATGGCGAGAAGAACTGATTGGCAGGGACTATAGCAAAGAGATTTTCTTCCAGGAATCCAAGGAGACAAAACATATCAGTGTTTCTGGGTTGATTATTAATGAACAGGGTGAGCTAAGAATCAGAATTGCTGTCCCGGTTTTCCTGACATCTAAATTAAAATATATAAACATTGGGAACAAGACTGGCATTATTGTCACGCCTATTAACCCAAATAAACCAGAAACAGGTAGGTTTCAAGGAGTCCTGGTTGGTTCATTTGATCCACAAGCGATTGCCCAGGATATAATCTTTCCTATTGTATCAGGTAAAACCGGCTATGCCTGGATTTTAAACGAAGACGGTATTTTTCTTGCACATCATGAGGATGGATTTATGGGACAGAATTCCTTTGAGGTGCGCACAGAGAAAAATCCGGAAATTTCCTATGAGGAAATTGAACATATCCAGAGACAGATGATAGCAGGAAAGCAGGGCGTAGATCACTACATTTCTGGATGGCATCGGGGACAAAAAGGGAAAATAGAAAAACTTATTGCTTACACGCCGGTCCGTGTCAATGGCAACCTCTGGTCAGTGGCTGTATGTGCTCCGGTCAGTGAAGTAGAAGAGATTACCCACATAACTAAACGCTCTGAACATTATACATTAGTTTTTGTAATCCTGGCGCTGATAATAGGAGGAGCTTTTTTCTTTCTTGTCTCTCATCGCTGGTCCCATTTCCTGGAGCTGGAAGTAGCAATTAAAACGAGTGAACTGAGAGAAACCAGGGATTATCTAAATAACCTGATCAGGTATGCCAATGCTCCTATTATTGTCTGGGATCCAGATAAGCGAATAACTATTTTCAACAAGGCATTTGAAAACCTGAGTGGCTGGACTGAACAAGAAATGATGGGACAATCCCTGGATGTGCTATTTCCAAGAAAAAGCCGTTCTGATATTCTGCAAAAGATTGAGAGAACATCAAAAGGAGAACACTGGGAAACTGTGGAGATTCCTATTCTTCGCAAGAACGGAGAAATACGTGTAGCATTGTGGAATTCAGCAAATATTTATGAAGAGGATGGGAAAACATTACTTAGTACTATTGCCCAGGGACAGGACATCACTGAACGCGAGCAGGCGCAAGGAGCACTTAAACAAAGTTTCGAGAAATTACAAAAAACCTTAGAAGGAACAGTCAATGCCTTATCATCAGTAGTTGAAATAAGGGATCCATATACAGCCGGACATCAGCGCCGGGTGACCCGATTAGCCTGTGCTATAGCTAAAGAGATGAATCTTTCTAAAACGAAAATCGAGGCAATCCGCGTAGCTGGGACTCTTCATGACATTGGAAAAATCCATATACCTGCTGAAATCCTCAGCAATCCTTCCAAATTGAGTGAAGTGGAAATGAATATAGTCAAAACCCATTCTCAGGTTGGATATGATATATTGAAAACTATTGAGTCTCCATGGCCAGTTGCCAAAATCGTACTCCAGCATCATGAGAGGATGGATGGTTCAGGGTATCCTAATGGGCTCGTGGGACAGGATATTCTCTTGGAAGCAAGGATTTTAGGTATGGCTGATGTTGTTGAGGCTATGGCATCTCATCGCCCTTACCGATCCGCACGCGGGTTAGATAAAACATTAGAGGAAATCTCGAAAAACAAGGGTATTCTTTATGATTCCAAAGTAGTAGATATTTGCTTAAAACTTTTTAAAGAAAAAAAGTATAAATTAGAGTAATGCAAGACACAAGTCATCATTTTATCATTTAGTCAATTGACAAAATGATAAAATGAGAATAAAAACGGGATCGTAATGACAGTTCTTTCCCGCCCCCACACCTATGTATAGGTGTGGGGGTCACTGTTGACTTTTTATTATTTTTGGCTACAATATTCACCATGAAATTGATTGAAGATATTAAAAAAGCCGAAGAAAAGGCTGAAAAACTGAAGCAAGAAGCAAAAATACAAGGACAAAAACTAGTTAATATTGAACACGAAAATGGTGAGAAAGAATTTGCCGGTCTGGATAATGAAAAAGAGAAATTATTAGAGGAAAAACTGGCTCAGGCAAAGAAAAGTGCTGACAAAGAAATTGAAAAACTCCAGAAGGAACATGAAAAAGATATTATTAAAGTAAAAAATTCATATAAGAATAATAAAAATAAATCCGTAAAAAAAGTTCAGGAAATAATTCTTAAATGGCCGTCCTCTCTGTAGAAAAAATACATATAGTTGTTCATAAAAGCATAAAAGACAACTTTCTGAAAAACCTGCAAAAAGAAGGTTTGGTACATATCACGGAATTAAAGGAATCAACACCTCGTTCTTCTGAAAACCTCACAAGGATTAACGATGCATTAACCCAGCTATCAGGATATAAGAAACGAGGTTTGCTTGAGACGTTCATTAAAATAAAAAAACCAATAAATTTAAAGGAATTTGAAAATTCTGTCCAGTCATATGATTACGAAAAAACAGTTGCCGAACTCGAGCAGATAAAAAAAGAGAAAGAGCAGAGCGAAGTCTTACTGCGCAGTTTTATTGACGATATTAGTATTTTATCACCGTGGACACCGATAAAATACGATATTAACCTTTTAAAATCGTTTAAACAGACCGAAGCAATACCCTGCATCATTCCATCAAAAGAGATTGGTGAAGAAATAATGGAAAAGATTGCGGAGATCCCGCATTCATTTGAGACAATTAACACTGTTGGTTCAGTATCATATTATATCTTTTTTATCAAAAAAGAACAGGGCGCGCAATTGCGCTCCAGGCTTATTGAAAATGAATGTGAAATTGTTGGTTTTAAGGACCTGGCAGGTATCCCTGCAAAGACCATTACCACGTTAAAACAAAGAGTTGAACAGACCAAAAATCGGATTGGGGAATTGCAGAAAAAAGAGACTGAATTATCTAAAGAACTTTCTAAGCTCGAGGTCACATGCGACCATATTACTAATCAAGATAAAAAAGAAGAGATTGCTGGAACCTTACCAGAAACAACAAGAACAACCAATATTATTGGGTGGATAAAGAAAAGGAATTTGAAACGTTTAGATGCGTTAATAAAAAAAGCAGAACTTGCCGTCTATGATAAAATTGAACCTGAACCTGATGAAAAGCCGCCCATTGCATTAACCAATCCAAAATGGAGCCGACCATATGAAACACTAATAAAACTTTATAGTATGCCCGATTCTAAGGAGTATGACCCAACACTATTTGTTGCAATATTTTTTCCATTGTTCTTTGCCTTGTGTATTACAGATGCAATCTACGGAATATTTTTGATCCTTTTTTCGATGTATCTTTTGAAAAAGGTCGCTGGTGACAGAAGCCTCATATGGATAATTCTTATGGGAGGGATATTGACTATATTTACCGGTGCTATGGTTGGTGGTTGGGCAGGCGATCTATTCGAACTTATTGGTTTTGAGCCTTTAGCACAATTCAGGAGATCCCTTATACTTTTTGACCCGCTTACCAATCCTATGATATTCATTGGAATTGCATTGGGATTAGGCTTTATACATATGATGCTCGGCATTGGTATTGAGGTTGTTGATTCAATGAAAAATAAAGAATATGGCCAGGCAATATTTGCAAATCTCACCTGGTTTATTCTACTACCATCAATTATTCTCTACTTTACGGCTTTCAGCTCTTCAATACCAGGAAAGATGATTTTAGAAATATTGATGTGGTTATGTATAACCGGAATAATCGTAGCCTCACATCCTGAAGGTAAACCAAAACTTTTAGACCAGGGTATATGGGCTGTTATCGTTTTTCTCTTATGGGTGGGACTTACAAAACCAGGTTTAGCTATGGTCTTCAAAATAGATTACCAGATTCAAATTCCCAAGGAAATCTATTATTTTATAATCCCCTTACTCATTTTTGAGTTTACAAGATTGAATGAGGCAAAAAAGGTTTTAGTCAAGTTGGCATGGGGTTTGTATAATTTTTATGGAATATCAGGTTATCTTGGCGTAGTCCTTTCATATGTCAGATTGATGGCTTTGGGTATGGTTACGGGCGTCATTGCCATAGCAATAAATAAAATTGCCTGGATGATGATTGAGGTTCCGGTAGTTGGTATAGCGCTGGCCATATTAATTCTTATACCCGGTCATCTTTTCAATATTGCAATAAATGCATTAGGTGGTTTTATTCATACAATGCGATTACAATATATTGAGTTCTTTGGAAGATTTTATGCGGGTGGAAGTAAACCATTTAAACCATTTGGTTTTGAAACAAAATATGTTGAAATTGAGTAGAGGATTGAATATAGAAAGGAGAAGATGTGATTAGTAAAAACAATGGAAGTCCCGTTTTTCATAGAAAAACGAGGACTCTGAATTTTTTAACAAAATCACAGATTTTGAAAAAAGTCGAGGAGGTAAAATGGAGTCTTTAGGTTTAGCTATTGCAATTGCAGGTGGAGCACTCGCTGCAATACTTGGTGGAATTGGTTCAGCAATAGGTATTGGTTATGCTGCTCAGGCAGCAAATGGTGTATTGAGTGAAGACCCGGAAAAATTTGGCAGCTTGTTGATCCTTGTTGCTTTACCCGGAACCCAGGGTGTTTATGGTTTTATTGGTGCATTTATGGTCATGATGAAAATTGGCATATTTGGCGGCGAAGTCGTTTCCTTAACCATGTCCCAGGGTCTACAAATTTTCTTTGCAGCCATGCCTGTTGCGATCGCTTGTCTTGTATCAGCAATATGGCAGGGCAAGGTTTGTACTGCTGGTGTTGAAATGGTTGCAAAAAGACCTACTGAAGCAGCAAAGGCAATGATTTATGGCATTCTCGTAGAGTTCTATGCAGTCCTGGGTTTAATCGTTACGATATTAGCAGTTGTTCAAATGAAAATATAATATGTCTACACAGAAAGTCACGGATAAAATACTCGCCGATGCAAAAAAAGAGGCAAAAGAAATCCTTGATAATTATAAAAAAGAGGCGGCAAAGATAAAGAAAAAATATGGAGAAAAGATAGCTGCAAAAAGGACGCAGATTGAGACTGAGGCTGAGGTCGTTAAAAAAACCGAAATTCTGCGCACCGTTTCACAAAAGAGATTAGAATTGAGTAGAAAGACTGTATCACAAAAACAGAAATTCATTAAGGATACTATAAAACAAGCACTGAACACATTGCCCGAAGACAAAAAGTACCTCGACTTTTTAAAGGCATTGATTAAAAAGAGTGGAGAAAAAGAGGGTGAATTGGTAATATATAAACAGGATTGGAAGAGGTATGGTCCAGACTTAGAAAAATTTATGAAAAAACAAGAGATTGATTTTAAGGTAAGCACAAGTGACGAAATTATCGGTGGCGTAATGGTGAAAAAGGGGAAAATAACTTATCATGGTTCTCTTGATTTAATCAGCGAACTTTTAAGTGACGAGCTTACCATTGCAGTTTCAAAAACTTCATATTAAGGGATTAAAATTTAGGAGGTAACAAATGGCAATAAAAGGTATTAGAACCATCGGCTTTTTCGGACACGCGGGCAGTGGTAAAACAACGATAGCTGATGCATTCTTATTTCTTGCTGGCGCTAATACCAGATTTGGTAAGGTCAGTGAAAAAACGTCTGCTTTTGATTACGACCCAGAAGAGATGGAAAGAGCATGTAGTCTCAATTTAGGATTAGCGACCTTTGACTATAAAGACATTATTATTAATCTTATTGACACACCAGGATATTCTGATTTTATTGGCGAAGCAATAAGTGGTGTACAAGCAGTCGATTGTGCAGTAATGGTGATCGATGCTGCAGCAGGAATTGAAGTAGGAACCGAAAGACTTTTGAAAAAAATTGAAGAGAAAAATTTGCCTTTGATTTTTTTCATAAACAAATTAAAGAAAGAAAGTACCGATTACTACAAAATATTTTCGGCAATCAGGGAAATCACAAAGAGGAGTATCGTACCATTAACCATACCAATAGGCGAAGCTGAAAAATTTAGTGGTGTAGCCGATATCATTAAAAACAAGGGGTTCGGAGCAAAAGGCAAAGAAGAAGAGATCCCTGCACAAATAAAGGAAAAAGTCGCACAATACACTGAAAAAATTATTGAGGCAGCTGCAGATATTAATGAAAATTTAATGAATAAATATGTCGAAGGTCAAAAAATCGAGCTAAGCGAATGTCTGGATGTATTGAAAAAAGGAATTATTCAAGGCAAAACAGCTTTGTGCCTTGCTGGAGATGCACTTGAACTCATCGGGATACAAAACCTAATCGAAACAGTTATTGAATTTATGCCCCAACCTGATTTATTACCTGATATTGAAATAGATAGTCAAAAAATAAAGCGCAGTGATGATTCTCCTTTTCTTGGTTACGTGTTCAAGACAATAGTAGAACCACATGTTGGTGAATTATGTTATTTAAAAGTGTTGAGCGGCTCGATTAAAAGTGGTGACATAGTTAAGAATTCTACAAAATCGAGTGATGAAAAGATTAATCAAATATTCTCAATTAAAGGAAAGGAAAAAAAGGATATCAGCCAGCTCACAAGCGGAATGATCGGCGGTTTAGTAAAACTAAAAGATACACAGACGAGTGACACACTGGCAGCAAGCAATATAAAGGCTTCACTACCAAAGATTGAATTTCCTGCTCCTTCAATTTCTATGGCAATGGTACCCAAGGCAAAAGGTGATGAAGAAAAAATATCAACTGGATTAACACGTCTCCGTGACGAAGATCCGACATTTACTTTTGCCTTTGATCCTGAGATAAAACAGCTCATTATCTCAGGTATAGGAGAATTGCACTTAGATATTATTTTATCACGATTAAAGAGAAAATATGGAGTTAGTGTTGAGCTCACTAAACCCAGGATAAAATACTGTGAAACCTTTACCAGAAAAGCTGAGGCACAAGGAAAATATAAAAAACAGACTGGGGGACATGGTCAGTATGGCGATTGCTGGCTCAGGATACAACCATTAGAAAAAGGTGCTGGTCTCGAATTTGTTAATAAAATTGTCGGCGGTAAAATACCATCTCGTTATATCCCTTCTATTGAAAAGGGTGTCCGAGAAGCACTGCAGCAGGGTTTTCTTACTGGTTGTGCGATAACTGATATTAAAGTCGAAGTCTTTGAAGGATCATACCATCCTGTAGACTCCTCAGATATAGCTTTTAAGATCGCTGGTTCCATGGCTGTAAAAGCGTGTGCTAAAAAAGGAGGTGTAGCATTATTAGAGCCGATAAGTGAAGTGGAGATATATGTACCTGAGACATTTATGGGCGATGTTATGGGCGATTTAAATAGCCGCCGTGGTAAGATCATGGGAATGGAAGGTGAAGGTAAGATTCAAAAAATCAAGGCACTAATTCCTGAAGCTGAAATGTATAAATATTCTACAAGCCTTCGTTCAATGACCCAGGGCAGGGGTTATTTCAATATGAAATTCCACCACTTAGAAGAGGTTCCCAAAGAGATCACCAAACGCATAGTAGAAGGAAAAGCAAAAGAAGAAGAAAAATGAGACCGGTGCTTATTCAAATTGGCGATATTGCAATTCCCTCTTATGGGATTATGCTTGTCGTATCATTCCTCTTTGCCATAATATTTGTAAAAAGGGCAGCAAAGAAAGCAGATATTTCACCAATAATTATAGAAAATTTGGCATTCTATCTTATGCTCGGTGTCATTATTGGCGGAAGGATTCTTTATGTCATGTTTCACTGGGCACAATATGAAAATGACATTCTCGACATCATTAGAATCTGGGAAGGCGGTATGATGTTTTTTGGCGGATTTATCGGCGGCTTTCTTGCCGGCATGATTTATTTAAATAAACAAAAGATATCGGTTTTCGAGATCGCTGATATTGTTGCACCGGCAATAGCCCTGGGTCTTTTTTTCACGCGTATTGGTTGTTTTTTGAATGGCTGCTGCTTTGGCACGCCATCAACATTACCCTGGGCAATAAAATTCCCGGCCTATTGTGTTGCCGGAGCATCTCCGGTAGGAGACCAGACCTTACACCCCACTCAGATTTATACATCACTCTTTGGTTTAGCACTTTTCTTCTTTTTAAATAATAAACTCAACAAAAAACACGGTCGTGGTGAAATATTTTCTTTTTATCTGATGTTTCATGGCGCCTTCCGATTTGGTGTAGATTTTATCCGCTATTCTGAAAACAACGCAAATTTTTGGATAAACCAAATAATAGCTTTAGCGTTAATTATTGTGGGAGCAATCATTTATATAAGATCATCGCAAAAGAAAAATTGAGCATTTTTTCCGGCATCTTAAGAGCCAGTTTAGATTTTATCCTACTTCACCACTGTTTAATCTGTAATACAGAAATATCAGACGATATGATCTGTTATAACTGTCTTGATTATATACCAGAAGCAAAACCGCCCTTGTGTCGGTTCTGCGGAAGACCAATAAACAAAGGAAACCCGTGCCGATTTTGTAAAAAAGGAACTCATATTGATTACGGACGCGCATTCATGCTGTTTATCCCGCCGGTCGATAAAATTATTCATCATTTCAAATATCGCAAAAAAACTAAACTCGCAGTTTTTTTAGGTCGGGCAATGGCAAGTATTATAAAATCTGATCATTTTTTAAAAAATGCTGACATAATAGTGCCTGTTCCTCTTTTCTGGTGGAAAAACCTGAGGCGCGGTTATAACCAGGCAGCATTATTATCAGAAATAATAAGCCAGGAATGTGATATTAAAATAAATGATATTATGAGACGTATTAAAAATACAAAAACCCAGACAAAATTGAATGAAGAAAAGCGCAGGAAAAATGTTCTAAATGCGTTTGCATTAAAAAGCAATGGAATAAAAGATAAAATAGTTCTATTGGTTGATGATGTTATGACCACCGGCGCAACGATAAATGAATGTGCACGGGTGCTTAAAAATGCTGGTGCTAAAGAGGTCTACTCATGTGTTGCTGCGATTACACCAGGGTAAAAAAATGACACGGAGATTGGGAGACCGGGGAATCGGATTTTTATATGAATAAAAAGGGAGATGAAAGATGCTGGAATTTATGGAGTGCACCGAGCCCTCTCGTTGCTGAATATTTATAATCTAATGCTAAAGCTTGCGAAATTGTTGCTTGTTTTGAACTAGGGAAAAGGTTGCTAAAAGACAAGAAAACACATATATGTTTATCTCCAAAAGATGTATGATAGATTCACAGAGTTCAGAGATAAAAAAAATAATTTTTTAATATTTTATTTTAATGCCAGAAATCAAGAAATAAAAAGGGACATTATTTCTATAGGTTCTCTAAATGCAAGCTTAGTTCATCCTCCGAGAAGTTTTTGAACCTGCGGTGCGAAACCGAGAGACCCAAATCATAATTACCCATAATCACCCTTTTATTTTTTCATTATTTTTTACATTTTCACCAAATGGTGAAAAATGCCATACAGTGAAAATAGTACTTGACAATAGTGGATATTTGACTATAATAATGGTGAAAGCTTGGTAAAAAATGAAAAATAATAATTATAACAACTTAGAAAAAGATATCCGTGCTATGATGGACAAGTTGCTAAAAGCTGTACCATTCATTAGGCTGGAAACTACACAAGAAGAAAGAATAAGTGATTACCATCGCGCAGATCTTATTTTTAATATCAGGGGTGAAACTGGATTAACTCAGCTCATTGTAGAGGTAAAGTCTCAAGGAGAACCACGGATCATTCGCGCTGCAATTCAGCAGTTAAAGGAATACTCTCGTCAGTATCCGAATGCGTACGGCGTTGTAGGTGCTCCCTTTATTACTAAAGATACCGCGGAAATCTGTAAAGAAAATGGAATCGGTTATATTGATACAGCAAGTAACTGTTTCTTAAATTTCGACCGGGTTTATATTGAAAGGACGAATTATCCAAATCCCATTATTGAAAAACGGACATTGCGTTCTATATTCAGCAAGAAGGCATCACGCATTATTAGAGTAATGTTGTGTAATCCCAGGAAAATTTGGCAGGTACAGAAAATGGCAAGAGAGGCTAATGTGAGCATAGGTCTGGCATATAAGGTAAAAGAACGTCTATTTGATCTCGAACATGCACAGAAAGATAGGCGGGGAATTATCCTCCTGCGTCCGCAGAGACTTCTTGATGAATGGCGCACTAAATATACTTTTCGTAAGAACAAAATGTACGATTTTTTCAGCATAAAGACAGTGAAAGAAATCGAACGGGATATCGCAGATTATTGTTTAAAAAGAAAGATCAATTATGCATTCACACTCTTTTCCGGTGCAGCTTTCGTTGCTCCGTACACAAAGTATACAAGAGGCTTCGTATATATTAAGAATGATCCCACAGAAATTATGAAATCATTGGATTTGAAGACAGTTGATTCAGGTGCAAACCTCACTATACTGGAGCCTTATGATGAGGGTATATTCTATGCATCACAGATAATACAGAACATAAATATAGTTAGTGACGTTCAATTGTATCTTGACTTGGTAGGATATAAAGGTCGGGGTGAAGATGCTGCGCAATTTCTCTTAGAACAAAAACTGAAGCCACAATGGTAACACAGAACGATTATAGAGAATTCGGAGGCAATGCATAAACGAAAAACCCGAAGGATTAACCTTCTTGACATAAATCATAAGAAAGATATAGTTCATACATGGAGGTAGTAAAATAGGTCCATGAAAAAAATGACTGAAGATGAAATTGAGAAAATTGTAGGGTACTTAAAGGCAGGTAAACCTTTGCCTGAAGACTACAAGGCTATCATCTTTGACACTAAAAAAGAATATGAACTGATTTATGCAGATAAGGAGCGGGAAGTAAACATTCTTGCCGCCACAATGGCAGTTCCCTTACAGCCGGTCAAGACCTTTCGAAATGGCGAAATTCCCTCTCCCCATGCGGGAGAGGGTAAGGGTGAGGGGTATTTATGGAAGTAAGTTTGCTTTGCAGTGCATTATGATTACACAGAATATAAGAAAAGATAAAAATTTAGGTGTGAAATGCTGGATTTGAAAGAATCTGAAGTAGTCGAATTAAAACCAAGTTTATCACAGTCGGATAGGATTGTAGCAACAGTAGCGGCGATGGC
>Ga0209986_10000074_pt1 | contig 82702 bp, 88 predicted proteins | sample BlataG_FD_183168 | JGI IMG/M metagenome (GOLD analysis project Ga0209986, IMG submission 183168) | Deep subsurface microbial communities from Black Sea to uncover new lineages of life (NeLLi) - Black_00105 metaG (SPAdes) (version 2) | ecosystem: Environmental > Aquatic > Marine > Oceanic >...
CGATCGTACGGTACGGTTGCCACTATATTTCCATACGATGCCCCGACGGTGGTACTGGCCCGTCTTGGCGGAGCAGCCCTTCTTACCGGCAACACGTTGAGGTTCAGTCTCTCTTCCCAGACGCCGCGATCCGCATCTGTACTCACCGAAATTTGCAAACCGTTCCAATCCATCGAACCGGTTTTGGATATGGACAACCGCGAATTCGGACGGCGCTGTGTGGCAGACAAAGAGATCAGGCTCTTTTTTATCTCAGGAGCTTCGGCAGTTGGGGAGGTATACCGGAGACAACACAAATCTTTCGATAAACTCTTTTTTGCAGGACCCGGGGGAATGCCGGCCGCCATCGTGTTTGAAGATGCAGACGTAACCGCGGCCGCGAGTTTTATTGCCCGCCGGGCGTTCATTAATGGCGGTCAATACTGCACAACCCTGAAAAAGGCATACATACACTGTAGTCTTTATGAAGAGGTTCGCAAGGATATACTGGATATGGTTCAATGCCTTAAGGTCGGAGACGCTTTTGATCCCAAGACCGATATCGGACCGATTCGGGTGGAACGGACCCGTAATATTCTTCAAAATGCCCTCGAAAAGTGCCGGCCGGCACGTTTGGTAACGGGTTCCATCACCGACGAAACGGTCTTTCCCCTGGTGCTTGAAACCGAAAACAGCGACATCCCGGATCTGGAACTCTTTGGCCCGTTTTTGCTTCTTAAACCCTTTGGCGATCCCGATGAAGCAGCCCTGGAATTGGTTAAAACCCGGTATGGTTTTTTGTTATCTTTTTTCGGATCTCCGGCAGAGAAGATAAAGGCGCTTTTTTATTCCCACTTCGGAATGGTGCATGATAATCCCGATTTTACGTTTACCCCTTTGCGACTTCCTTTTGGCGGTAAAAAAGCCAGCGGCTGGATCCTTGAGAGAAAGGGCAATAATTGGATTGAGCGTGATGGAGCGTTTATTTACAGCAAAGAGCTGTCAACATAAGTGACAAGACCATGTCATAGATTTGATCGTTTATATCTTATCTTTCTTTCTGTAAACGGTTCCATGAAAAATGGCGATTAAATCATTGTTTTCGGCAGCACCACGGATTTCATATGTGGCAAGTTTTTTACTTTTTGACAAGCGTAGGCTCCAATACAATCAAGGCGTCTGCGGCAATACCTTTGCCCTCTGAGATTATTACCGGATTAATATCGATTTCCTTAATGATGTCGTGCTCTATTCCGATTTTTCCCACCTGAATGAGGATTTCTCCCAACTGGTCCAAATCCGCGGCTCCCATTCCGCGAATATTCTCCAAAATCCTTCGGCCCCGAATCTCTTTCATCATATCCCGGGCATCTCTTTTATCCAGCGGTGCCAGGCGAAAGGCAACATCCTCAAGGATTTCCGTAAATATCCCGCCAAGGCCGAACATTACCGAAGCTCCGAACTGGCGATCGCGGGTCATGCCCATCACCAGTTCCCGCTGCCCTTTAACCAGCTCCTGGACCAATACGCCGCCGCCGGCCCCGTTCAAAACCTCCATAATCTCATTAAAGGCAATTTTAGCCTCATGGTCATTTCTGATATCCACACGGACCAGATTTTGTTCTGTTTTATGGATAATATCACCTGCGGATCCTTTTAAAACCAGAGGATACCCGATTTCATTTGTTGCCCGGATCAACTCGCTTTCCGTACTCACTAAAAATTCTCTGGTAACCGGAATTTGATATGCGGAAAGAAACTGTTTGGACTCATATTCTGAAAGCAAGGTCCGCTTTTGGCTCATTACGGTTTCTAAAATTTGCTTTGGAGATTTCATGTTCGTCTATTTCCTATCTTGCCTTCCAGTAATTCCGATTTTTTCGCAGTGCCCGAACACTTTCCACCGGATCATTAAAAACGGGAAACGGACTGATTTTTTTGTATGCTTCAATATACTGGCGTTCAGAGAGAAAGCTCAACGCTATGGGCTTTTTACAAGCGTTCATGGTCACATCTAAAAAATCCAGCATCTCCTGGATGCGGTCCTTACCCTGGCCAAACAACTTGGCAATTTCCGGGTCATAGAACATCGCCAACACCATTCCATGGATATGATCCAGTTTTAAACAATGTTCTACCGCAAAAGCTAACCCCTCGATACTATGCACATCTCCGAAGTCCATGGGGTTTGACATACGGATCACACCGCCCCGTCGAAAGCTCTCAATTTTATCCAGAAGTTCACGGGGCAGCGAAGGGCATTCAAAGCCATATTCTTCGCATGCATCTCCGAGAATTACGGAAAAACCTCCGGATAAAGATATTACCGCCAACCGGTCACCGAAAAGCGGGGGAAGCTGCAGAGATTTTGCGCAGACGGTCATATCCTGGATGCTTTTTACGCGCACGATACCCGCCTGTCGAAAGGCCCCGGTTACAATTCTGTCGTCATTCAAAAGTGCCGCGGTATGAGATTTGGCGATTTCGGCGGATGTTACGCTGACATTGGATTTGAAAATAACAATCGGCTTGCCGGCATTCCGGGCCACATTGATCAATTTGCGTCCATCCTCAATACTCTCTAAGTGTAAATGTATCTGTTCCGTATCTTCATCACCCATAAGATATTCCAGGTAATCGATTTCATTAAGATCCAGCTTGTTTCCGATGCTGATTACCTTTGAAAATCCCACATGTTCCTCGGAGTATAAATGAGCTGCCTTGATGGTTAAGCCGCCGCTCTGGGTCACCAGACTGATACGCCCCTTTTTGAAGCGTTTGGGCCGCAGGGGATTAAAAGGAGTGCATAAACCTGAATTGGTGCAAATCACGCCGATACAGTTCGGGCCGATCAATCGAATTCCGTGACGCTTGACTACGGCAAGTACATCTTTCTCAAACCGATTCTCTTTTCCGGAATATTCCCGAAAACCTGCGGTGGAAATAATGGCATGTGAAATTTCTTTCCGGCCGCAAATATCCAACGTATCGGCCACATGGGCCGCCGGAACCAGAATCACCGCCAAATCAATGCCTGCGGGCAACGCATCCGTTTCCGTAATAATTTTTAGGCCGTTAACCGAGCCACGGCTTCTTCCCACAGGGAAAATTTCCCCTTTAAATCCCATTTCCCGGCAGTTGGAAACAATATTTTTTGCCAGGTTCCCCGGGCTGTCTGCTACACCAAAAACGGCAATGCTTGACGGGTAGAAAAATTTTTTCATATGGAGTCCCAATTATTTTAACTACAAGCCCCTAAATTCTGTGGTTCTTTATGGCTGTGGCGGATTAAATGTCAAGAAAATTATCGAAAATTTATTTCAATTCAAGCGCTCCATGAATAATCAGCAACTGCATCGTACAAATTCATGCATAAGGGCTCGTAGCGAAAGAACAGTGTATCAAAATTAAAATAAATAGGTTAGGTGGATATCCTACCCTCACCGGAGGCCGTTAAAATCAACCCGGCGACAACACCCTTACAGGTTCATAGCAACTTTCCTTCTCGTGGGCTTAGTCGTTCCCCCACGGCTTATAGGATCTGTAAAAATTGATCGCAAATTGATCGCAGCAGAGTGTATTTTGGACAGAATTGGAGAAAAATTTAAAAGAAATAGAATGATGGATATTAAATAGAAGTGACTGAAATATATAATAAAAAACTGGTGGGCCGTGAAGGAATCGAACCTTCAACCTACTGATTAAGAGTCAGGTGCTCTGCCTAGTTGAGCTAACGGCCCATAAATTATTACGGGAGTGAATTTCGTATCAACTTTAAAAAAGGTTGTCAATTTTTTTATCCGCGTTTTGGATAAAATATTTTTTTCAATACCGTTCTTTACTTCCGCCAGGGAGGGGGTTTTCTCTTTTGTTTTTTGAGCTTTTTTGGATCCTTATTCCAAGCGGCCTCTTTGCTTGTCTTTTTGCGCAGAGATGTTTTTTTATTTTTATCCTTTAGATCCATGATAAAACTGCCGGGAATTTTCTGTTCTCTTTTTTCTGCCAAAGCCTCCTTTATTATGGCAGCTTCCTTTTGTTTGGGCAGGGGAGGGCCTGTAAAACAACCTGTCCGGATAAATTCGGCCAGGTATAGCGTATCTCCGGCCTCATAGAATAGAGTTCCTTCTTCAATCGATTTCCGGGTTTGGACCGTAAGGAGTATGGGCATCCGGTCTTTTCGTTTCCCCATCCTTTCAGCCATTTCAGGTTCAGATGACAGGATCACACGGCCAAAGCCCATGGGGAATATCCCTTTATCCAGAACAAATGGATAAGCTTTTTTCCTGACACAGGTATAAAGGAGCTTGGGAAGGGTTTGGGCCGGGCTGTACCCGGGCAACTTATCACGATGCGTTGCGCGTATAAAATTGTCTTTGATTTCAATGGGAGGATCAGACAGGGTGATAAGGATTTCATCGATATGGGACCTGCGAATATATGTTAACCCGTCCTCTTCACAGGCAGCTTTTAAAAATTCCTTGATTTTTACAAATCCATCCCGGTCCGGGACCAGGCCGAACTCGGCCGGTTTATGTCCCAGGATATAAGATATGAGCTTTGCCAACTGTTTGGGGGATCTTTGTTGTACCATTGTCCAAAAAGCCTGCTTGACCTGATAAATTGAGTCTGTTATTTTCGATGAAATTATTCGAAAAAGTCAACAGGTTTATTTAACTATTGAAAGGATGATAAGACAATGAATCGAGAAAATTCCAATAAACTTTTTGTCCGGGCATTGGATATTATTCCCGGCGGCGTTAACAGCCCTGTCCGGGCATGTAAAAACGTGGGCAACGAACCGATTTTTATTGATTATGCCCAAGGATGTATGATTTTTGATGAAGACGGCAACGGCTTTATCGACTATATTGGTTCATGGGGTCCCATGATTCTGGGGCACAGGCATCCTTCGGTTGTTGAAGCGGTCTCTTCTGTTTTGAAAAGGGGCACCAGCTTTGGTGCGCCTACCGATCTTGAGATTACACTTGCGGAAATGGTTGTGGATGCGGTTCCGTCCATGGAGATGGTCCGTATGGTGAACTCCGGTACGGAAGCGACCATGAGTGCGATACGGCTTGCCCGGGGCTTTACAGGACGGGACACCATCGTAAAATTCGACGGCTGCTATCATGGTCATGCCGACGCTCTTCTGGTGGAGGCAGGGTCCGGGGTTGCCACATTGAGTATTCCGGGGAGTTCCGGGGTTCCAAAATCCTTTGTGTCCCATACCTTGTCGCTTCCTTTTAATGACACGGACGGTCTTGTAAAGGTAATGGAGGAGCAGGGTGATAGGATCGCGTGTATCATTGTTGAGCCGGTTGCCGGAAACATGGGGCTGGTGGCGCCCAAGCGCGGATTTTTGGAGACGTTAAGAGAAGTTACGGAAAAAAAGGGGAGTCTGCTGATATTTGATGAAGTGATGACCGGTTTCAGGGTGGCCTATGGCGGCGCCCAGTCCCTGTATGGGATTTCTCCGGATATGACCTGTCTGGGTAAAATCATCGGCGGCGGCCTTCCGGTGGGCGCGTATGGTGGCAGGCGGGAAATCATGGAACATATCGCACCCCAGGGGCCGGTATATCAGGCCGGAACCCTGTCCGGCAATCCTCTGGCCATGGCCGCAGGCATTGCAACCCTTACACAACTCAAAGCCCTGGACTTTTATGATAATCTGGATAAAAAAGCCGATCGTCTGTGCGCCGGTCTTGTAAACGCTGCGGAAAATGCGGGAATCAATGTTACGGGTAACCGGGTCGGGTCCATGCTGGGCCTGTTTTTTACAGACAGGGAGGTTCTTAATTTTGATGATGCCAAGACCTGTGACCTTGAAATGTTTTCCGCCTATTACAACGGTATGCTGGAGAAAGGGATCTACCTTGCCCCATCCCAGTTTGAGGCTCTTTTTGTGTCAGCGGCTCATGACACGGAGCATATAGATACAACCATTACGGCGGCAGAAGAGGTAATGCATGGGTTGAGAAAGTAAACTTATCCTAATGTTGTATAAAAAACATGGCAACCAATAAGAAAAGATTACAATAACAAGATATTGCATCTTTGCAGTGCATCAGTAACAATGGCACAAACCGTGAAGTCCACAAGGAGGCTAAAAACTGCCATGTTATTTACCCTTCGGGAAAGCCGATGATACCGCATCTCCTGCGTTGCCGAAGGTTCGCAATAGCCGACTATGGCTTCACCTTCGGCGCCTTGGATCTGCAGCATCCTCGACTTTTACAACGTTAGGATTTTCCTTATTTCTATGTGGTAAACATGGCTGTTTCAGAATTTTTACCCGCCAGATACACCGGTAAAAGTGAAAACTTGAAAGAAACAATGCACCCCCTATGGCTGCATAGATGACGGCGAGGAAGTGCCTTGGAATGGATGAATTGCGCAACGCCATGCCGAGCACAATCATAAAGATAATAATCAGATAACTTTTCCAGGCCTGAAAGGCGAAGATGCAGGATTTGTCCGAAAGGAGGCAGAGCCGGTCGATATTTTTAAGTGCGATTTTTGAAAAGCCGTAACCATAGGCTGCCAACGCTGAAATAATGCCGATGGATCCCAGGGGTAACCCCAAACTCCAATTCATGGCCGCCAGCCAGATATACGCCAGACGGCAGAGTATTATTCCAACCATACTCCACAGCAGTCCGGCCAGAGCAATAAGCCAGTATTTGGACACTGCCGGGTTTAATTTTTTCAGCAACATGGCTTCACCTCTTTGAAATCGTACGTATCTACCCTACCACGGATTGATAATCGACGTCAATTTTTGCAAATAGAATTAAACCATCAGCAGAATCTTGAAACGGTACATCAGCGAAAGCATATAAACAGAAAAACGTAATAACAATTTGTTGACGAAATTTTTGAGGCCAGCTAAATTAAATTTTGTTTAATTAAAACCTATCAAGCCGGGTTGAAGTTTGTCTTTAAATATGATTACAAATGGATACAAGAATATTCTGATGTAATCAAGAGAGCGGAGCTATAGCAGGTTCTCGATGCTTTTGAAAAATTTCTTGGATTCATGATATACAGACTTCGAGACCTTTGCAATAACTGAGCAGACAAATAGGGCGTTTTTCAACGAGCTTATTTTATTACAGAAAGGAGGGCTCTATGAATAAAATAAAAGTATTTCTCGTTACGCAGATAATTATCGTATTGGCCGCCATTTGTTTTACGGGCATGGCTATGGCAGCACAAGTTTCTTGGGTGAATGAAAGTAAAGGGCGTGTCCATATTAATGGCGGTGTGGATGATGGGTTTATTGTGGGAGCCACAGTGTGCTTTATTATATCTTCGGGCGAAAAGCTTGTCTGTGGAACGGTTCAGAGCGCTGAAGCTTCTAAAGCGGTTGTCACAGTGAATAAAAATTCGGCGAAAAGGATGAGAAAAGGAACCGAAGCGATGCTCTATGTTGAAAAACAAGATAAAGAGGAAATTAAAGAAAACCAGGATAAAGAAAACATGAAAGAGAATGTTCCTTCAACATCTATGCGAATTCATGATCAGAAAGGGTTTTGATAAGTTAAAATTGACTTGCCCAAGAGCCTTTTCAGAGGTCTCACGGTATGATCTAATTGAGCGAAACGCATAAAATTATAGACGTCCCATTTGTTTCCCCATCAACTTTTTTGGACTTAAAATTTTAGATGCGTAATTGTTTGATCATTATAACTTTATACATTTCTGTAATATCCTCATTAATTTTTCCCGATATTGGTTTAGCAGATTATCCGGATGGATATTATGAGATTCAAAGAGTTGTTGACGGTGATACATTTGAATTAACCGATGGTAAAATTGTTAGATTAATCGGGATAGATGCTCCGGAAGCAGGAGAAACTTGTTCAACTGAAGCCACTCAACACCTATCATCACTAATTTCAGGGGAAACAGTATATTTGGAAAAAGATGTATCGGAAACAGATATAGACGGAAGACTTTTAAGGTATGTTTATGTGAATGGGGCCTTTGTAAATCTTGAACTCGTATATGATGGTTATGCATATACCGTTTCATATCCTCCGGATATCGCATATGCCTCTCAATTGGCTGATGCAGAAGTAGATGCCATAAATAATGATAGGGGGTGCGCCTTTGGGCAATAATCCGCATAGACTCTCATGGGGACTCTGATGGGCACTCCACATGGATCGTGGCAAGCTGTTTCATAGCCACGGCAGCTTATGGTTCTCCACTTGATCCACATGTCAAGATCCTGCGTAAGTTCAGAGACAAACATTTACTGACCAATAGATTAGGTCGGAGATTTGTTCGTATATACTATTCTTATTCACCTGCCATAGCTGATTATATTTCAAAACATGACAATCTTAAAGCAATTACTCGTTTCACCCTATTACCTATTATAGGATTGAGTTGGGTTGCTCTAAAATTAGGCCCGATTGCCACACTGACAATGATGATAATCTTTGGTGTAGGGTTGATCTCTATATGGATGTTTAAAAGAGATTAAGAAGCATACGACGGCTGACCGTCAATTCAATTAGACCAAAAGGGGACGTTTTGCAAAGGTCTCATATTAAAAAAAGGATAGATATCTGATTGTGTTTCGGATCACAGATGTCACGCAGCAGGAATTAAATTGACGAAATTAACATTAGAATATTGGAAGGATGAAGGATGGTTTGTAGGCCGAATCGTTGAAGTGCCAGGCGTATTCAGCCAGGGTGAAACGCTGGACGATCTTAAAGAGAATATTCAGGATGCCTATAAACTCATGCTTCAGAGTGAGGAAATCGACTTTATTCCTTCTCAAAAGAATCGTGTCGAATTAGAGTTGTCGTTTTGAAACGGCGAGAATTCATCCGTAAATTGATAAAGGACGGATGCTTCTTATACCGACATGGTTCAAAACACGATCTTTATTTAAATCCAAGAACCGAAAAAAAAAGAAATAACGGATGCGAAAAGAGGCTAAAGCAAGGCCGTGCTGTTGCGAATCCATCAAGGGCCAAGCGAAAAAAGTTTATTTTTTGCATCGGGGAGGTGTTTTCTCTCTTGACCCGACCTTTAATGGGTGACCCCGATTCTCCAAACATTCAGCACCCAGAGATCAATATAGAAACCTATAAACCAATGGATGTTTCTTTGATTCCCACAATGTTCCCAAATTGCCTGGATTTGAAAAAGAAAAAATGTTATAAATAATAGGTTTGCAGAAATCCTTACAAAAATAAAAAAGGGGGCAAAGATGACCGAAATAATATTAAAAACAAATGAGCCTGGCAAGGCAGCAAGTATATTGTTCGAAGCATTGGAAACTGAAGAGAGACGTTTGCAATACAGCCTTAATCTTGCAAAGAAACGACTAAAAAAATTTGAAAAAAAATATAATGTTTCATCGGATAAATTTATTGCTGAATGGAGTGCTGAAGATCTTAAAGGTCAAGATATGGAATATGTAGAATGGTCTGGCGAGTATCAGTTAGCTTTACGATTAAATGAACGCCTTTTTACCCTAAAAAGCATTGAAAATGTTACTTAATGAATATCTAAAACAGTTTCGTGAAGGCATACAAAAGATTGAGAATTATGGCTATGCAGATTCTGTTGATATTAGAGAGGAAATACGCGCCAACAAGCAAGCAATTTTAAATGTAAAAATTGTTTTAATTAACCAATCTGTTTTACAAAATATCAACCCAAATTGAGATCAAAGCGCATGAAATCATATATGCCCCTTTTGTTTACACGAGCTAAAGGCTTCAAAGGCTTTAAAATAGAATTGCCCCCTATTCCTTTAATGAGCATTCCCCATCAGGGCCGATGGTAATTCACAATTCAAGCTTTGACTCCGAGTCTGACTCCGAGTCTCATGCCGCGACTGATCTCGCAATCTTGTGGATTTTTAACGAAATATTATAGATAGAAATGAGCAGAGTTTTGAAGGATGGTCTTGGCTTGGTCGCCAAAATTTCTATAGGTTATGCAAAACTCTTGATTCTTTGACGTATAAATTGACAAAAACGGTAAAATATGAGAAAAATATATAAAAGCAGTTAATTACCATTCGCTCTTTACCTGGGGCGGGAGGTAAAAATATGAAACTAAGATTGACAGAGGAGATATGGAAAGAGGGTAATATGTATGTTTCATATTGTCCTGAATTGGATATTGCTTCCTGCGGGAAAGATGTTCAGCAAGCAAAGAAAAATCTCATGGAGGCTATAATCATAAATAGAGGAGATTTAATAAGGCGGCCGATCGGCCAGTTGTTTAGCCGACCCGGCGACAAAAATTGAAGGCAAGACAATTTGGCGGATAAAATTTCTGGAGACGTCAAAATTCAGGCTTAAAAAGCAAGAAAAAAGAGGAAGGTTTCTGGAAGAAGAAAACAGCTCTCCCCGGGAACGGATTTGGAGAAAAATTATCCGACAGGATAAGGTAATTCATTCCAGCAGGATAAGGTTTGCAATCGACTTGGGTATAAAAGGAGGTTTTAGTTTCTCTTTGATGTGAGGGTCGTTAGTTTGGTTCAGTTTTCTAAACAGAATAGTGGTGTTGACAATAAAGGAGAGTGCTCTTTTAAGCAGTAGAACAATAGCAGCGATTTGAGATAGAATATTAGCTCTTGGCCTATTCATGACTCGTGGTTTATTGATAACTTTTAGATCTTCCTTCATGCTGCTGTTTGAGCGTTCGGAGGCTGAACGCATTTTTTTAATAGTTTTATAACGTTTTGAACCCCGTGGTATTTCATTGACCAATCGGGGATGCTCTTTGACATACATGTGCTTTGAAAAGCCTGTTTGGTTTTTAATATGACGACACATGGCGATATTATGGTGAGTGTTCAGATTTTCCATGGCTTTTGGTCTGAGTTTAAGGCACTGTTTAAAGCAACAGAATGTGAGTCGCTGATGTTTTTTATCAAAGCCGTTGGGTCGTGTGATCAGACCGCAGGGCGCAAAGGGCCAGCCTTTCTGGTCGTATCCTCTATCGATAAGGGCCTGTTTGGAAAGGTTTTCGTTTCTGGTATTGTAATCGACAATGGGGATAGAGCCTTTACCTCGAATGTAATTGTAGTTATTGATGATATCGTATTTAGCGTCGAGGATGTCGATTTTCACCTGGCATTGATGGCGGTTATGAATTTGTTCTTTATTTTTGATAAACTGACTTCCTTCTTCGGCATTGCCCGGTATATTGGTAACCGCGACCGGCAGTTCGATTTGCAGATGAACTTCCACCGATGTTGACAGGATAAGGTTGTAACCGAAGATTTTCTGTATTTTATCTGGATTTTGGGGGTCACGGCGGACCCCGATTCGGGCATCGGTGTCTTTAGGGAGTTTTGGGCAACTAATGGTCATGGTTTCATTATCAAAATCAATATTGATGACATTAGACCGGAGGGTATGGATGCAAAGCTGTTGTCTGGCGAGTTCTTCTTCAACTTCAAACAGGATGGCTGTATTTCTTTGTTCTTCGGTAAGATCGCCATCGGTAAAGCCCAGTTTAAAGGCAAACAGTTCGATTCGGGGTTTTTTGACATCTTCCGGGAAGCGATGACTTGGGCATTGGGTGTAGACACGCACTTCGGATCCGAGGCTGTTTTGATCCAGACTGTCAAGGCGATACAGGATGCGGTTTTTGACTTTACCGACGACATTTTCGACGGTGATGCAGCTGCATTGCTCGCAGAACCAGGTACACCCTTTATATCGTGCCCAAGTGGGATAGAGGGTACCGTCATGGGCGAGGATTTTAAAGGTAATCATTTCAAGTTGATGAAAAATATGGACAAGGACGTGGAAGATTTCGTTATAGAGTGCCTCGCCTAACCTTTCGCGAAAGATTGAGAAAGTGCCTTCGCAAGGGATATGCTCCGCGGAGATACCAGCATAGGTACGATAAGCCCGGCCACGATCTTTGTCCCTCACAATTTCAAGGAACTTTTTCATGTTTTGGAAGCTGTCGATATGACGGAACAAATCGAGCAAGAACAGGCTTGAGGGGTCATAACATGGTGGTCCTTTTTCTGAGTAGCAATGAGCGACCAGAGATTTAATGAAAGAAAAATCGATTAAAGAGGTTATCATACGGCAATAACCGCCCTTAATATCGCCGTTGGAATAGATCTTAACAAACCGTTTTTTAAAGCGATAATTTGAAAGAGGAAAGAGGGCCGGGAAAGGCTTTTGATGGGACAACGAAATATTTACGTTGATTTCGTTGAGTTTTTTGCTAATATTATTAATGGTGAATTTTTTGAAGGGGTTCACCAAACACCTTTCAATCCGGGTGGAAGCTGCTACTTCCGCCCGGATTATCCCACCTGCCCGCTCGTGCCCCTGGCCGCCTCGCCTTACTTGGCTGGCGGGCGAGCTTTCAATGGCAGGCGGGTCAGTTTTTGTTTAAAGTTTTTCCTGAGCGGGTACAGGTAAACATCCTTTATTTTTCCATGGAACAAATGATCGTGTCCTCTTTTAGCCGTGCCTTTGGTCTGGCCGGTTAATATCCAATTGGCTGCCTTGTAGCATGTGCCTTTGAAGCGATTTTGTTCAACAAAAGTTTCCAATAGATACAGGGGATGATTATAGATTGTAAGCCAGTCATTAGAGATTCTTTTGGCGTTGAGCGCCAGGATTTTGGAGGCTAAGCACTTAACAGAGATCCAGGGTAAAATAAGGAATCGAGTGTTATTGGCAACAAAGTGCAGATTATTCTCTTTAGTTTTTTTGTTCCAACCGACAAATGTCTCTCGGGATTTAACCGACCATGCGGCTGAGCCCCAGCCAATACAGGCGACGGGCCGTTCACCGATAAAAGCCATGTATTTGAGATGATTGCCAACGATTTGCCGAAACCCCAGATAGTGGTGTTCTTGGACCAGGCTGTTGTAAAGTGTTTCGAGATCGGTGTTTCTGACCAGCTTAAGTTCGACAGGTTCAAGATCGGACAATTTGGCGTTTAGAGGAGTTTTGTCGGTAGGAACAAAAGGAATCGACTGATTACGCTTTTTGTTATTTCCATCATGTTTTCCGGAAGGATAATTGATAAGGTTTTTTCGGTAAAGCGTCAGGAGGATTTCTCGACAGGCCATATCTTTGAGTCGGCCATTTGGTTGAAACCAGTTCCATTTTTGACAAAGGATTTTTGATATTTGAGTACGACCCTTGTCCCAATTTTGATAAATAATGTTTTGAATAAATTCGAGTTCTGCTGATGTGATGGTTCTTTTTCTGATGGTGATGAGCGACATAAAAATTGTATAACAGAAAAAGATTTTGGACGCCAGCAAAAAATGAAAAAAAGTGAAAAAAATATTTTGGCAGAAGAAATTTGACCGGAAAATCGGTTAAAAAGTGGGTTGAAACCAAAAATCGTGGGTTGAAAATCGATGTGATTTTAGCCCTTTGGACTTATTAAATTACCTCAATTACCGTATATATTCCGGAATGGCCAAAATGGGAAGATCCTTTCACTAGGAAGGTATAAAAAGATGGAAACATGCTATTTTTGCAGAAAAGGTATCTTAGAAAACAAAAAGGTTACAGTAGATTTTAGATGGGGGGACAAGTTGTTCGTGATTGAAGAGGTTCCGGCAAAAGTCTGTAATGAATGTGGCGAGAAATATTATTCTGCTGAAGTTTCAAGGGCAATGGAAAAGATTGCTATAGAAGGGAAGAAGGAGAAAGTTATTGAAGTTCCCCTGGCAAGATTGCCGGAGACGCCTTCGACTGTTGCATAAATATATAACTGAGCCGATACGTTACAAAGCGTGTTGAGCATTATATCTTTTATCTGGAAAACCGGAGCATTTGGATTGATGATTGATGATTGACGATTTGTGGCTCACGTTGTTTGGGCGTGAAACCAATAAAAATGCCTATTAGTCCGCGGATTACGCAGATTAACGCAGATTAAATAATAATGAGTGATCAGAGGACATATAAAATAATTGGTGCGGCGATGGAGGTGCATAAGGAACTCAGAATATGGGAAAGAGAAAATAGAATAGAGTATAGAGGAAAGAGCTATGGGATATGGGCCAATCACGCATTTTACGGATATTGAAGCATGGAAGCTGGCTCGGAAACTGAGGATTGCAGTATATAGGTGTTCTTTGGGGTATTTCCAGAAAGGGATAGATATACTCTGTGAGATGGCAGGGATGACTGTATGGGAATTCCAACAACTCCTGGGAGCCAGACAGATCTCCGTACAGTATGATATAGAAGATTACGAAGAAGATATGTCCACATTGAAGGAACTGGGGCGACTGGGCAGATAATAAGGGACGTTGTTGGCTTCTGACCTTGTGATTCAGCCGAGGGTAGTTGGCGGCGATGAGTGATGGGTGATGAGTGATACAGGTCGCGAAAAAAGCTGTGAGCCAATATCGGTGCCTTAAAAATGCATTGACATTGCTATATATATGCCATTATAATGCAGCAACGATGAAATATAATGGCGGTTAGAAGATGGAAAAAGAAAAATTAAAAGAACTCATTATCGGCCATAAGGAAAAATTTCTTTCCAGGGGCGGGCTTATCAGGAGAGAGATTCAGGATGAAATCGCAAATTATATTCCACAGCGTGAGATCCTTATCATTACCGGCGTAAGGAGAAGTGGCAAATCATCTCTCATGAAGCTGGTATGTGATGATCTCCTCAGCAGAGAGGATGTTTTGGAAAACAACATTCTTTATCTAAACTTTGAAGATGAACGATTTGTACCCTTTACCGTTCAAGATTTTGAACCGCTTTACGAAACATTTATCGAGATGGAAAATCCTCAAGGGAGAATTTATCTGTTTCTCGATGAAATCCAGAATATCAGTGGATGGGAAAAATGGTTGAACAGGCTCTATGAGTTCGAAAATGTAAAAATATTTGTCACCGGTTCCAATGCCTCCTTGTTGAGCTCTGAAATCTCCACAGCCCTGACCGGCAGGAATCGTCAAATAGTGATTTGGCCATTTTCTTTGCGTGAATTCCTGACAATGAAAGGGGTGATAATTGATGCCAAAAGTTTATACAAGAGACAGAAGAAGGTTGAAATAAAAAGGTTGTTCAGAGAATATCTCGAACTGGGCGGATTTCCCGAAGTCCTGAAAATAGGAGACACAACACTACTGGAACAGTATTACAAGGATATCATCTATCGTGATGTCATTACCCGCCATGGCATTAAAAATATTAAAGAGATAAAGGAACTAACCCTGTTTTTGGCGGCTAATCCAGGCACAGTTCAAAGTTATAAGAATATGCAGAGAATGATTGGAGTCAGGAGCCAGAATACAGTTAAAAATTATCTCAAAGCGTTAAATGATGTCTATCTGTTTTTTTCTATGGACTTGTTTGATTATTCTCTAAAACGACAGATTTATAATCCCTCTAAAATCTATTGCATTGATGCGGCGCTGAGCAATTCCATCAGCTTTAAATTCTCCCAGAATATGGGACATATTTATGAAAATATAGTTTTTTTGGAGCTGCTGAGAAGAAATAAAGAGCTTTACTACTGGAAGTCCAAGAAAGGCAAAGAAGTTGACTTTATTATTAAGGAAGGCCTTCATATCACCGAGGCCATACAGGTTTGTTTTTCTTTGGAAGATGAAAGAACCAGACAAAGGGAGCTGCAGGCTCTGACAGAAGTAAAAGATGAGCTAAAAGCTGTGCGACTTCTGGTGATTACCGATGATGAAGAATCAACTGTTCCTGCCGAACTCCTACGTGGTCAGGGCGAGATTAATATCATCCCTCTGTGGAAATGGTTGCTTCAGTTTCCGCAGATTTCGCAGATTAAATATCTCACGCAAAGGCGCCCCGGTTAAATGCGCTTCGCTTTTCACTGCATGAATTGAACAGGGAAAACAAAGGCGCAAAGTATAATGAAAGAAAATGAGATTGCAAAAGAGCCGTGTCGCAGGGTGTTTGACGGTCTAAAGAGTGAAGATTGAAAAGAGATTTCCCTTGATGTTGTTAGATTCATTGCCCGCCAATTAAGTCCAATAGCTTAGCAAGCAAGAATGCTATCAAGCCAGCAGGACCCAGGCATCAAGGACGATTTTCACTTGCGTTTCATCTGCATGTTCCCCTTTCCAGTTCAGCTAATATTTTTTCCCCGGCAAATTTGCCATACAAGTTATCAAGAGGATCTTTTTTCATAGGGATAAGGACGATATTGTTTTTTTCGAGGCGGACATGAAAAAAAGCTCCCGGCTTAATTTCAAGTTTTTCTCTTACCTGTTTGGGAATAACAATCTGACCCTTAGAGGATATTTTTGTTGCTATCATATTTTACCTCCTTACCTGTTTTACTGATGATAATGTAAGATTTAATTTAATTCAAATAAAAAGTGAGGGCAATTCAAGTAACAATTATTGGCCTTGGCTGCACATACAGGGTCGGAACGATGTGTGTTTTGAAGATTGGATGAATCTGGATCTTCAATACATCGACACCTGTCCGCTCGTGCCTTGCAATGGCAGGCGGGACTGGTCGCTCGGCCTCGATTTTAAGATACTTTTCAAGACGCCTTGGGTGGTACTGATGGGAGAGGGGCGATAGTCCACCCCGGTGAAATCCCCCGTCTCCCTTAGACTCATTACCCATTTCATCCCAAGGATGTTTTGGGTAAAAACATTTCAATAACCGGATGGGCCCAGGTCTCATCTCACCGGAGTGATATCTCGATTGGTGTCTTCTCCCATGACCCAGATTATATTGTCGATAATTTCCTTTATTCTTTTTGGAGAAAGAGCGCCGATTTTTTCAATCAACCGATTTTTGTCAATTACCATAACGTGAGTTCCCCTTGCCAGACTTGGTTTAGGGAGATTTGCTTCACCTTTCTGGAGAAGAACATTCCCCGGAAGAATGGCATGTTTTGTCTGTTTTGTAAGGGGAACAACCACAACAGTACGAAATTTGCTTCGATTAATGGAATCCCTTTGAACGATTACCACGGGTCTTTTATATGCCGGCTCAGATCCTGAAGATGGGGAAAGGCTTGTCCAAAAAACATCGCCTTGACATATTACCATTTTTCCTCCTCTTCTTGTACTGAGCTTATGCCAAGCATTTCCTCGGCAAGGGCATGGTCGTAATCTGAAGAGTCTCTATCGGCGCAAACTTCATTATATAATTTTGTGATCTCCTCATCTTCAAGCGTTTTTAATCTATTATCCAATTCTTCAACAATAAAGCGACTTCTGGATTTACCTCTTTTCTTTGCCCATTGGTCCACTCGCTTAAGGAAAAGGGGTGGGACGGTGATCGCAACTTTTTGGGTAGCCATAAACTATGCCTCCTAAGTAATATTAAAAGTATTACCGAGTATATTCCATAAATATATGTTTGTCAAGTGAATAGATTTTTGCATAGATGTACCGGCAATGATCAATACGCACTGGCATCATGAAAAGGTGGAAACCTTTGTTAAACAAAGAGTTAATAGTTATTCGTTATTGGTTAATAGTGAAAGAAATGCGGGAAAAGAAGAAGGTGGGAAGGTAAGAAGGTCAGAAGGTAAGAAAATAAGAAGGGAAGATGGTAAGAAGTGGCCGGTCGTCCTTTAGACCTGGGGTTTCATGTGATGCCCAGGCTTGTTGGGAAGATGAAAGCGTATTTTATTGAGGAATTTTTAATGGATATCGGCACACCTGAATCATATGAAAAAGCCCAAAAAATATATCCGCAGATTACGCAGATTAACGCTGATTAAGATATGTTTCTAATCTTGTGAAATCTGTGGATAAAGAGAAGGATAATATTATGAAAAACTTTTCGATTGAATACATAAACGGTCTTAAAGATGTTCTTGATGATTTTCCGCATGATCAGTTCGATTGTTTGGTTGACGCTATGCTCGGTGCCTATCATAACGAAAAACATATTTTTGTCATGGGAAACGGCGGCAGTGCTTCAACGGCTTCACACTGGGCGTGTGACATCAACAAAGGGTGTGGTTTGGGTATTGACAAGAAATTTAAGATGATATGTTTGAATGACAGCATTTCAACCATGCTCGCCTATGCCAATGATTTGTCTTACGAAGATATCTTCATCGAACAGTTGAAGAACTTTTTTGTTCCGGGTGATGTCGTGATCGGAATTTCAGGAAGTGGGAATTCTGAAAATGTACTCAAAGCAATCGAATATGCAAATAAAAATGGCGGTACTACTGTCGGGTTGTGTGGGTTTTCAGGCGGAAAACTTTATCAAATTGTAAATATTCCTATCCTGGCAAAAGTTGATGATATGCAAAAGATAGAGGATATTCACATGATCGTAGCCCATATATCAATGCAGAGGATAATGCAGAAGATATCCGCACCCCAGTGAAATCCCCTGTCGGAGGTCTACATAGCAGAATTTCACGGGGTAAACTGTTTCAGGTAATTTGCTATTGTTCGGACAGGATTTATAGGATTGATTGAATAACCGGGGTTAATGCTGTGAGACCTTTGCAAAACGCCCCTTTTTGTCTCCGCCAAAGAACTCTGGCGGAGCAGTTCAACAGGGTGAAGAGGTCGGGGATTTAAGGTTTAGGAAAACGTGGGCTATAGTTTTTAAGAGAAACTTGTCTCGCTTATTCCGAAGACTTTAGCTAATTTTTGTCTGGTTGCTTTGCGATAAACAGCGCCTTCTCGTTCCCATTTTGCTACGGTAGCCTGTTTTACCCCGATTCGATTTCCAAGTTCTTTCTGTGTCCATCCCCTCTCAAGGCGCTCCCGTTTGACAGGATTCATGAAGATATAGTCTTCCGCTTCGCTTTGATCATATAGCGGTTCAGACTTGGCCTCACGAATGTCGCGCAGATCGGACTCATCTTCTATGCGGTCAAGGATAGCCCGGAATGTGTTGACGGGTAGTACCACAAACCTTACTTTTCCATTTTCCTTAATTGTCTGGTATTCCATAATTACCTCTTGTAAATGTCGCCCCTCGGGCGGATTTTTACTACTTCTATTATTAATCTATCATCCTGGCGTGTATAGATAATACGGTACCGACCAACTCTGAGACGGAATCCCTTCTTTTCCTTTAGAACATCGATATCAAGGGAAGGGTTGTCCGGATTTGCTGCAAGCTGATGCAAATTATTTACGATGGCCGATTTTATTTTTAGTGGCAGGCGCGCCAGATAGTTTCTGGCCTGCCGTCTGTATTTCAAATCATACATAGCTCTATTATAGCTTTAAAAGGTATATTGTCAAGATAACAAACATAGTATAGATGATTTTTCCCTGTTTTACATTCGGAACAAACAGAAGCAGGAGACGGACTTTCTTGTTGTTAAAAACAATATTCCCTGGATTCTCGTTGAATCAAAGCTTACGGACGGTCCTGTAGAGCCACATCATCTTGAGAACATGAGCGCTCTAAACAATGTTCCGTTTGTGCAAGTCTGTCTGGAGCTGGGCATTGCGTCAATGCAAAAGCGAGACGCATACAGGATATCGGCCGGCAGACTTTTTGCAAAGCTTTCAGATTAACGGGTGACGCGGAGATACTTCAGATTTCTATAACCCATTACCCATTTCCAATGACATTTAGTCGAAATATAGTTTACTTTATCGTTGCGACCGTCCCTGTTTTGTTTGCTGCGGTACATGCTTGGATCTGGTCCTTTTACACGGTATGTATTTTTGCCGCATTTTTAATTCTTTTATGGCAAAACAGAATAAACACGGCAGGGATGCGGGATAAGGTTTATATTGTTGCCCTGGGGGCATTCTTTTGGGTATGTTTGGTGCAGTGCCTGCCCCTTCCTTCCGCTATTCTATCTTTCTTAAGCCCCTTTAGACACCAGGTCCTGACGCACTCTCGCGCAATAATCGACGGATCTGTTGCGTGGCAATCCATAAGCTATTCTTCACTGAAGTCATTGGCCTGGTGGACGTTTTTACTGAGCCTTTTAATGTTTTTCCTTGTTTTCCGTAAAACCGTTACAGCTCCAAGGCAACTGAAACTTTTGATGTATATTCTGCTGGGGTTGGCATCATTAGAAGCTTTATACGGTATTATCCAGGCGCTTGTGCCTTCCCTTGGCGTACTCTGGATTGATTATATTGAGGCCTATTTGGGAGATGCCCGGGGTACGTATATTAATCGGAACCATTTTGCCGGTTTTATGGAAATGATATTGCCTCTTGGACTGGGGTATACTTTGGCACTGGGCAACTGGAAGGAGAAAATGAGTCTCAAAGCCCTGTTGTCCACGGATCGACCCAATTTCCAGTTTTTCCTTACCATCGGGTTGGCGGTTATGGTGCTGGCATTGCTGTTTTCCAAGTCCAGGGCCGGAATTACCGGGTGGGGTCTGGGCTTTTTGACCTTTGTTTTACTGGTACATTCCGGCAGCACCGGCATCCCTCGAAGCTTTTGGGTCATTACGGCCATAATCATCGGCATGGTTACTTTCTTCAGCTTTAGGATCGGTGTTGATCCGATTTTGGAACGGTTTTTAAGGATTTCCAAAGATGCATCAAGACTCGACTATTGGCGTGACAGCCTGGTGATTATAAAGGATCACCCCTTTGGAGTCGGCCTTGCAACGTTCAGACAGGTGTTTCCGGTTTACAATGTCTCCACTATTTCTGAAACAACGCCCTATTATGCGCACAACGACTATCTGCAATTACTGGTCGAGACCGGGTGGATCGGCTTTGCGGCCCTGGTGGGCGGGTTTTATATCTTTCTGGTGAGAAGTTTTCGCAAGGTCAGGCAGATGCGCCTGCAAGCGGATCCCCTTGGATTTTTCCTTGCCGTCGGCGCCTTAAGCGGTCTGGTTTCCATAGCCTTTCACAGCTTTTTTGACTTTAACCTTCAGATGCCGGCCAACTGCGTCTACTTTGTCATGCTGATGGGGATTGTTGATGTGTGTCTGTGGCAGGGAAGGGGAAGGGGAGACGAATTAAGGGAACAATTGGGGTGCGATACTTGAAACTGGAAACTCGAAACTTGGGAAAGAAATGACGATTCATACAAGGTTGTTATCAAGTTTCTAATTTCAAATTTCCAGTTTCTTGGAGTCGCACAGGAAAAATCTCTTCGGAGATCGTAACCCAAAAGCCCCAAAAACATTTTCTTGAAATCTATAGGAAGGGTAAATGGGGGGTAGATTGAAAAGTGTTGTTGTTAAAAGTCTGATTACGCTGGTTCTGGCTGTGTTGTCCATGTGGCTCGTGGCCCATAATTGGCAGTACCGGGCAATATATCATGAAAATTACACCTTTGGAGAAAAAGAAGCGAAAAAGTTCAGACACTTTCCCCAAGCCCTTTATGCCTTTGGCCTCAACGCCTGGTTTCAAAATGATTCTGATATGGCCGCCCGGTTTTTTCGCCAGACCGTAATTCAGGACATTTTCCATATGGGGGCCTGGCTAAAGCTGGCACAGGCTGAAACAGTTCTGGGGAATGCGGACACGGCTCGAAGCATATTGCATTTTTCAAACGGTTTAACTAAAAATGTTTATCGCTGGAAATGGGACCAGATTCTTTTGGCCCACGAACTGGGGATGGAAAAAATAATTATAGGTAACATCAATTTTTTGATCTGTCACCGCAAAAAGGTAGAAGACGCGTTTCAATTGCTCGATACTCACCTAACCGGAAACGTAATGCAGGCGGTTAACGTGCTGGATACGCACAATTTAATTGCCTTTCTTGAATGGCTGATGCGATGGGGCAGGGTGAATGATGCGGAAATTGCCTGGAACAAGATTATGTCGGCCGGAATTCAGAATGAAGATATCCAATTGAAATATATACACTTTCTTATCAGCAAAAAACGGGTTCCCCTGGCAGCAAAAATCCGGGGGTCCCACACCGGCGGTGAAGGACTGACCAACTCCGGGTTTGAGGACCAAATCACAGGGCGCGGATTTGACTGGCGGTATACCGCAAATAATAAGGGAAAGTGGTCGATACGGCGCACCTTGTCCGAGGCTTTTTCCGGAACCTGTAGCCTGAAAATTAGGTTTGAGGGAACTGAAAATATTTCATTTAGCCACCTGTACCAGATAGTGCCGGTGGATCCGCTCACGCCTTACCGGTTAACCTATGGCTGGTGCAGCAAAAATATTACAACAGACCAGGGACCGTTTGTGGATATTTACGGGTATGATTGCAATGGGGTTTCTTTCAAGGGCCCCATGATGCTCGGCACTCACCCCTGGCAGGAACAGAATATCGAATTTACTGTGCCTGAAGCCTGCCATGCCGTGGTTGTCCGCCTGCGCCGGCTGACCAGCCATCGGTTTGACAACAAGATTGCAGGCATCTTATGGCTGGATGATTTTAAGCTGGAAAAGCGAAAACCCTTGACCCAAGAAGCTGATTTTAGTAATTTTAATTGAGGTGAATCATGTCAGATGAAATAATCGAATTAACCAAAATTCCGGGAAGCAATATGGGCAGGGTGCGTAACGAGAACCTCCCCTCCACGGATTTTCGGCATGCTATTCCCGAGTGGGATACTGAAGAAGTGCACCTGCGCGACTACCTGGATGTTATTTTCCGTCGAAAATGGCTCATTATCAGTTTCCTGGCCTTAACCTTTATCACCACTTTTGTTTTAACCCTGGCTTCTCCCAAAATTTATAAGGCATCCACATCTATTGAGGTAATGCCGCAGAACCAGAAGGTGACCAAGTTCGAAGAGGTTGTTGGCACAGAAGTGCGTGCCCAGGAGTTTTATCAGACCCAGGTGGACCTGCTGCAAAACAATGCCCTTACCCGCCGGGTTGTTGAAAAGTTGGAGCTGGCCAACCATCCGGTTATTATGCAGACCCTGTATGGTGACGGAAAACCGGGTATTGTCTCAAGGATAAAGGAACCTGTTAAAAACCTTTTAAGCGCTTTAATATCCAACACCGAGGACGATGAAAAAAAATCGTCTTTGATTTCCGAAGAAGCGGTGAAACAGCAAGCACTGATCAAATTTGTTGAAGGCAATCTCGAAGTTTCCCCCAAGAGAAACTCCATGCTGATCGGCGTTTCTTTCACGTCCCCGGACCGGCAATTATCCCAAAGCGTAGCAAATGCTGTTGTAGAAGAATTTGTCCACTGGAACATGGAGAAAAAACTCGAAGCCTCTCAACTGGCCCGTGAGTTTCTTATGAAGCAGATCGACAGGACCAAAATCAGTCTGGAAAAAGCGGAAGAGGATTTAAACCGGTTTGCCAAACAGGCGGGTATTGTTTCCCTGGATGCCAAGCTAAACAGCGTATATCGCCAGCTCGAGGAACTGAATTCAGCTCTGGCCATGGCTGAAGCCGACTTGATCGGCAAGGAATCTGTTTACAAACAGGCCACGTTGGACGGACCTTCCGGTTTGCCACAGGTCATGGAAAACCAGGCAATTTCAGGTTTAAAAGCCGAATATGCCCGGCTGCGATCCGAATACGAGGACTTAACCGTTACCTTCCATGATGACTACCCGACAGTCAAGGCTTTAAAGATGAAGATGAACAGTATTGACGACCGAATCCGTATCGAGGAACAAAAAGTATTTCTGGCAATTGAAAACCAATATAGGGCCGGTCTGCAAAAGGTGAAAACCATGCGAGACCGTGTAGAGCATCAGAAAAAAATGGCCATTGACCTGAATGAACGGGCAACCCAGTACAAAATTATGGACCGGGAAGTGGAAACCAATAAAGGGATCTACCAGAGCCTGCTGGAACGAACCAAAGAGATTGAGTCCATGGTCGGGGTGTCGTCGAGCAATATTCATATTATTGACAAAGCCATGCTCCCGATCAAGCCGTTTAAACCCAATGTTAAATTGAACCTGCTCCTGGCCATTGTGGTGGGGGTGATGGGCGGCCTGGGTCTCGCCTTTTTCCTGGAGTATTTTACCGATACCATAACCAATCCTGATGAGATTTCCGACCGGTTTCATATTCCTATTTTAGGGGTGGCGCCTCTGTCCAAAACCAACGAGTTTCCGGTTGAAAATATTTTTGTGAACGATCCCGGAGCGCCCCTGTCCGAAGCCATGCGGAGCACCAAAATGTCGATCCAGCTATCCGGGACCGCCTCCCAGGCCGGAAGCTTTGTTATGACAAGCACCAAACCGTCGGAAGGCAAAACCACTATGGCGGCCAACCTTGCCCTGGCTTTTGCCGAAGCCGGAGAACGGGTGGTTCTGGTTGATGCGGACATGCGTAAACCCAAACTCCACAAGTTTTTCCAGGACCCGGATGATACCTCCAGTCCCGGCCTTTCGAAATTCCTGGCAGGGGTCAGCAGCAAGGGTCTGATCTGCCAAAACGGTATATCCAACCTGTGTTTTATACCGGCAGGACCGGTTCCGCCAAACCCCGTTGAGTTGCTGGCCTCGGACCGTTTTGCAATGCTGGTGCAAACTCTGACCCGGCGTTTTGATCGCGTAATTGTAGACGGACCTCCCTATCTGGGTTTTGCCGATTCTCTGGTTATTTCGCGGCTTATGGGGGGCGTGATTTTAGTAAGCAGCATGGGTGAAACTACCCGTGATGCCTTGCTTCATTTTAAAAAGAGCGTGCTCAACTCCCAGGGAAAGATTTTAGGATGTATTATTAACAAGGTTAATCTCAGCAAGCGCTTCGGATATCAGTCCTACTATAGATACTATAGTTATTACGGCTATGGGAGCACCAAGGATAATAAAAAGAAAACAAAGGAACTTCCGGAATAACCGAAAATAAAAGGAACCCCATGTATCTTTCTTATTACAATTTGGAGTCCAAACCTTTTCAGATGAGCACGGATCCGGATTTTCTCTGGCTTGGCGAAAAACACAAAGAAGCCCTTGCGACCTTGAAATATGCCATTGCTGAGAACAAGGGAATTCTTGCTCTCACCGGTGATGTGGGAACGGGCAAGACCACGCTCATTAACGCCCTCATCCAAAGCCTCGGGGATGATACACTGGCCGCTACTATTTACGATCCGAGTTTGGGAGTATTAGAATTTTTTAATATTATTTCCCTTGCATTTAATATGGAAAGAACCTTTGACGGCAAAGGTGAGTTTCTCATTTACTTCAAACGATTTCTAAAAGAAGTCCGTGCACAAAATAAAAAAGTATTGCTGATTATTGACGAAGCCCAGCGGATTAGCAATGAACTGCTTGAAGAGATCCGGCTGTTATCGAACCTTGAAGATGAGCACGTTAGACTTCTGAATATTTTTTTTGTGGGGCAGAATGAATTCATCGACATTTTGAAGGACTATAAAAATAGGGCGCTCAGACAGCGAATTGCACTCAGGTATCACATTGAGCCTTTGACGCTAAGTGAGACGGAAGCGTATACCCGGCATCGACTTAAAATCGCCGGTGCTAAAGCACATATTTTCAGTTCAGGCGCAATTCAAGAAATTTTTTCTTTTTCCAACGGCTATCCCCGCCTGATAAATATTATCTGCGATCATGCCCTGTTGAGTGGCTATGTCAGGGAGATTCTAATTATAACCGTAGATATTATTAAAGAGTGCAAGGAAGAACTTCAGATATCAAACTTGAGTATGGGTCAGGATACCTATAATCCCGATGATGAGGGTGAGTCAAAAATTAACATTCCTGTTATACAGCAGCATACAGATGATCCTGATGATGAGAGTGAGTCAAAACCTGAAATTCCCGTTATAGAGAGGGAGGAAAGACCCCGGCATAAAAAAATTCGTAACAGGTCTGTGGCAAAAGGTATAGTGTGTATTGGCTTGCTTGCCGTGATTGGCCTTGTTGCCGGATATGTTTTTTATGGCCCGGTAAAGACAAGGACAACGCCCTCTTCAAGCCGGGCATTAATGCAAGGCAAGACAACTGTCCCCGGACAAACGGAAGAGAAAAATGACTTGCGAACAACCGTTCCGCCGGCGCCGGAGAAGAAAGCGTACGATGTTCCTGACAGATTGGAAATCGGGAAAAAACAAGAAATTTCAGCTTCTGTGCCGACCATGCGGGTTGCCGACCCAGCGGACATACCAGCGACTTCAGGCGGCCATAAGGAGCCGGAAGCGCTTGTTGCTGCGCCCAAGATTGAATCCGAGAAACCCAAAACCACACCGCCAAAAACCAAACCGGTTTTGGTGGAGAAAAAGACACTTGACAAAGATCGGGCCAAACTTGATATCTTAGAGAAAAAAGATCTTTCTCCGCAAAAAGACCGCGCAATTGTCCCTAAAGTGAACAAGATTGCTTCTGCGCCTTCTGAGAAGCAGTCAGTTCGGGTAATGGCCAAGCCTTCGGACAGGGCTCAAAAACCAGCGGCAGTGGTTGTTTCAGAAAAGGATAGACCGCCTGTTAAGACGCCGGCAATCAGCGAGAGCCCAACTGCCGGAGTTGCGGTAGTGGGAAAGGCGCCTGAAGAAAAAAAGATTGTTCGCTATACTGAACAGAAAGCGGTTACCGAATCCCGGAAGGGGATAGAACCCCAAGCAAGCACCGGGTATAATTTTGTCCCTGAAGATTTGCAGTCCCATCTGAACATTTTTTTAAGCAAGTATTGCCGGACCTATGAGAAAGAACAGCTTGATCAGTTTGCCACCTTTTTTACGCCGGATGCCATGGAAAAGGGCAAATCATTTACGTCTCGGTTGGACCAATATCGCCGAACTTTTGAAAGAGTTGATTCCATGAATTACCGGATTGAACTCAAAAGGTATGCCATTCAGGAAGGAACCGCGGCCATCAAAATCGAGGGGATCTTTCATGCCCGGGCCAGACTAGTTGAAAGCAAAAAATGGTTGGAAAACAGCGGTCCCATAGCCATGGAGCTAGTGGCGCACGGAGACTCTTTTCAGGTCAGGCGGTTGGATTATTAACCCGCAATTCCTATTTCAAAGGTCTCTTCGGGGTAACTACCAGTAACTCCTTTCTGGATCATGGTATCCGAACCCTAATCCGGGAATTCCGATATTTATCCCTGTTCCGTGAACTATTTTGCCCCAGGTGCTGGATTTAACGACGATGATATCCCGGTCCTGTATTTCCATTTCTTGATTTTCCGTATTATTTTCGAGTTCAAGGGCTTTGCGTCCCGTGTCCTTGAAATAGCGGATCAATACAAGGGAATCCTTGAGAGCGTATGGGGCAATGCCACCGGCGGCCGCCAAAGCTTCCCTGAGAACCATTTTATTTCGAATCGGGTAGGATCCGGGGCGGCGAATCGCGCCGTCAACAAAAAAATTGCCGGCCTCGGGAACAAAGATAACATCCCCGCCGTTAATCTCAACATTCAGTTCCGTGCGGCCTTCCTTGATGAGCCGGTCCAGGTCAACCACAAAAACATTGGGTTTGCCGGGAATAGTTGCACGACGCCGGACCTGGACGGTTCTTCCGGCCTTATCGGAAAGACCACCGGCCAGGGCCATGACATCCAGCAGGCGCTGTTTCGAAACGTAGTCATAGGTTCCGGGATTTTTAAATTGACCCACCAATGTCACCCGCTGGCTGAAATGCTCTTGAACAAATACACTGACATGAGGATTTTTGATATATTTTGTCCGAAAAAGATTTTCGATTTTTATCTCGGCTTCGCGGGCGGTCAACCCTTTGACCTGGATTTGGCCAAGAAGCGGAAGCGTGACATACCCCCGTGAACTGACGCGGACCGTTGTATTCAGAGTATCGGCTTCAAACACGGTGATTTGAAGCAGGTCCCCGGCGCCTAATACATAGTCACTGGGATCCACGTTCATCTGGGCGGCGGAAAACAGCTGTTCGTTGAGACGGGTGATGTCATCATTTTTAACGGGTGCGGCCACATACCGCTCAACAATATCACGATTTCGTTCCTGTTTTTTGGTGCAGCCCGGTAAAAAAGGCATCAAGATCGTCACCGTGACGGCCGCGATCAGAAAAAAGCGAATATTTGTTATCTTTGCTTTCAATGAGTTACCCCTGGAAACCTTTGATAAAATGTAACCGTTCACGGATTTTTTGAAATCCCAAATTCCAAGCGCCAAAGATCAATTAAATCCCAAATCCCAAGTACCAAATTCCAAATAAATCTCAAACTCCAAATTCCAAACCGGTTCCCTCCGGGCCGTAGGCCCTATGGGCCGGAGGCAAAGCGATTGTTTTTTTGTTTGGGATTTTGAATTTCGGTCATTGGAATTTGTTTGTTATTTGTTATTTGATATTTGAAATTTCAAATAATTCAACGACTCCGTGAACCGATACATAAAATCAAAGCGGCGGTCCACCAAAGAAGTGAGCCACCGCAATATACTTTTATATTGGAAAGCCTTATTTCGACGATTAATGCGGACTTGCCGGAGGAGCACCACCACCGCCACCACCACCGCCGCCTCCGGCAAGAGCAGCAATACCACCGACGGTTACAAGTCCGATAAGAACTTTTGCGGTGGTTGACATTCCTTTAGCTTTATCCGCCGGTTTATCTTTTTTATCTTTTGGCTTCTCTTCTTTCTCTTCTTTATCTTCAAACAGACCCGCCTGAGCCAATCTGAGTTCTTGACCGGCGTTGATCCTCTTGGTTTCGCCGTCACCCACCGATAATAAGAGTGATCCGCCTTCAAGAACTCCGACTTTGGTGATAGCATCCGTAACCGATACATAGCCTTGGAGCAAACCGGATTTTGCAGATGCATTCAGCAAAATTTGATGTGTGGTTACCACACCATCCGGAGTTTGGAATACCAGAATATGCGGCATGGCGGAAAGGGCAAAATATACCGTTCCGGTTTTAACGGACAATTTGCGGGAGTCGGGATCTGTTTTAACGGAAAACAGACTTTTGTCTATTGCCACCAGATAAAGGTCGCTCATTTTGACACCGCACTCGCCTTGTACGGATAAGAAGGCGCCTTCGGGAAAAGGCGCTTCGGATCTGAACTCTCCAACCTTTTGATCCCCCTGAAATAAGGTAACCTTGCCTTTAGGGATTATCCTGCCCACAGACAATCCTGAAGCAAAACTAGTTGATACAAACGCCAGGAGTGAGAAGATAGCAACAATTTTGAATTTGGTTTGATTATTTGTTAACCATTGCATACACTTGTCTCCTTTTTTATGTGGGAAGAATAAAAGAGATAAAAAATCTTTGTATTGATAATTTAATATAAAAAAATATAATTGTTTATCTTCAATGTCAATATAAAAACTAACATCGCCTAACCATTTATAATTGCAGATAAACGCCATGAAAAACAGCAGACAATCTCATATAAAAAGAAACCTTTGGCTCAGAGCACAAATCATCCAGGCCGTGCGCACATTTTTCATTGATAATGACTATCTTGAAGTCGAGACACCCTGCAGGATTCCTGCTCCCGCTCCTGAGGCCCATATTGATGCTGAAGTTTCAGGTGACTGGTTTTTACGCACGTCCCCGGAGCTTTGCATGAAGCGGCTTATTGCGGCCGGATATCCGCGCATTTTTCAAATTTGCCGGTGCTTCCGTCAAAAAGAGAGGGGCTCAAAGCACCTGCCTGAAATGACTCTGCTGGAATGGTATACGGCCGGCCATAATTATTTTAATATGATGGAGCAGTGTGAAGAATTAATAAGGTTTGCGGCCGGCCGAGCCGGTTTTGAAAATTTTCTGGTTTACCAGGGCAACCGTATCGATCTTAACGCTCCCTGGCCCCGGATGTCGGTGACAGATGCGTTTGAGAAATTTTCATCCGTTTCCATGGAAACGGCCATGTTACAGGATCGATTTGACCAGGTCACGGCCTTTGACATTGAACCGAATCTGGGTTACGGAAAACCGCTTTTTCTTTATGATTACCCTGAAGCAGCCGCCTCTCTGGCAAGATTGAAACCGGAAAACCGTTCCATGGCCGAAAGGTTCGAGCTTTATATAAACGGTATGGAACTGTGCAATGCCTTCTCAGAACTGACCGATCCGGTTGAACAGAGAAAAAGATTTGAGAGCGATCAAAAGAACCGTAGCCAATCCGGATTGCAGGCATATCCCTTGCCCGAAAAATTTCTGGAATCATTGCGATATATGCCGGAAGCGTCCGGTAGTGCTCTGGGTATGGACCGACTGGTGATGCTCTTTTCAGATACAACCCGAATTGATGATGTGGTGGCATTTACGCCCGAAGAGCTTTGAGCTGGGTGTTTCATACAGCATAGGTGTCAGGCAGGGCAAGCGCATTTGAATCCCAATACAGGGAGAACGCTCCACGCCGTCGCTACGCTGCACCGAAATAAAATGCGTTTACCCTGAGGTATCAGGAATAGACTCTTGACAAATTCGTTGAATCATAGTGTATTCCGACGGGCTTAAGGCTCACTCAAAAATAACTTAATATTACTGTAGAGAAAATCAAAATGGAAAACAAAGAAACCAGGTCCCAGGCAGATATCGAGTGGGAGCAGCGCAAGTTGTGCAGAGATGAGAGCTGCATCGGCGTGATCGGTCCGGACGGCCGATGCAAGGAATGCGGATTGCCCTTTGAAGAGGGGCCTTCTGACGGGATAGTAGAAGAACCGGCCATGGAGAATTTAGAAGAGTATGAAACAGAAGAAGAATCAGAAGAGTCTGAGACGGAAGAAGAATTAGAAGACGTTGAAGAAAACGGGGAAGAGAAATTCGATTTGGGTTTAGAATGGGAACAGCGCACGTTATGCAGCGATGAAAGCTGTATCGGCGTGATCGGTCCGGACGGTCGTTGCAAAGAGTGCGGCAAACCTTATAACAGTGAATGATGACGTTGGGGATTATCCTTCCAGATCCAAAGGACCGGTTCTCGAATCTGTTCGAACCGGCACCACTTTTTTATGATAAGTGAGAACAATAAACAGGCCCACACAAATGATCATAATAGCGCCTCCTGATGGAAACGCTTGTCGGAGCTGGAAGAGATCCATCATCAAACCGGCCAGCAATGATCCTGTCAGCATTCCCAGACTGTGCGCCATTGCCAAAAGCCCCATAACGGACCCCATTGCCTGGGTTGAATTTCCTTTTAACACAGACAGTGCCATCAATGCAGGCATTGAAACCCCTCCCCCAACGCCGAACAATACACTGGCCACTACCAGATCCTTGAAGCTGTTTGCCCATTGAAAAGAGAAAATTGCATAACTGATAATTGCCCCTCCGGTAACAACCATCATTTTCCGGTTGATCCGGTCTGCCAGAAAACCCATGGGCACGTGCAAAAGGCCGCTGGAAAAAATTCCCAATGTCACAAGAATTCCAATGGATGCACTCGAGAGTGAAAATTCTGCATCTCCTAAAATAGGCAGAAAGCTCCAGATGACCCCGATACATGCGGCATAAGCGAGTCTGAAAAGAAAAAGTCCTGCCATATCACTGTCATAAAGAAGCCGTTTCCACTCTATTGGCGCTGCCCCCCGGCTTACAACCGACTCGGATCTTGTGGGAGGGAGTAGAAACAGGCTTAATAAAAAGCCCGCAAAAGCAAGAAAGCCCATGGATGCAAAAGAGGTGTCGATGCTGAAGTGGTCACGGATTTCTCCTCCGATCAGGGGCCCGATGCTCAGACCCAGGAACATGGACATATTAAACAGGCCCATGGTGAAACCTTCACGTCCGGGCGGTGTGATATCTCCGATATAGGCTTGAACCGCCGGCATTACCATGGCTGACGTTATTCCCTGAACAAACCGTATACCGATAAGGGATTCAACATTATTTGCAAAGATGAATGCCAGTGAAACCAGTGTATAAGCACAGAGTCCTGCCACAATAAACGGTTTTCGTCCCTTTTTATCTGAATATCTGCCGAAATAAGGGAGCAAGAAGGTTCTGGACAGGGAAAATGACCCGAATACCAAACCGATGTATATGCCGCTCGCCCCAAGATCATGGGCATAGACCGGCAGCAAAGGGACCACGATCCCCACACCGGTTACCGTGGCGAATATGGAAAAAAAAAGGGTGCTGAAAATTTTTTTATCTAATTTTTTCATGCAGGTCAACTTTTACTACAGAGCCCAACAGGGCAAACGCATTTGAATTCCAATACAGGGAGAACGCTCTACGACGGCGCTACGCTGCACCGAAATCAAATGCGTTTACCCTGCACAGCCTAACCCTCTCAAGAGAACGCCATCCACGTTACGGGGGATGGCGTAATATTTCAATAAAATTACTTGTAAAAAAGCTCTCGATGTTCTGCCCGGGATGAGAAATTGGGCTTACGCTGTTTGAATATCGGCCAGAACAGACTCGACCAGATTCCTTATTTCTGAAAGCCTGTCTTCAGACATGGCTTCAAAACGCAGCACCAGGGCTGGCTGAGTATTGGATGCGCGAACAAGACCCCACCCGTCGTCAAAGAGAACCCGAACCCCGTCGATATCGATAACATTGTACCGCGTGCGGAAAAATTCGGTCGCCTTTTTAACAACCGCAAACTTTTTATCATCAGGGCATTCAACACGTATTTCGGGTGTTGAAAATGTTTTGGGGACATCAGACAAAAGTTCGGATATTTTCTTTCCGGTTTGGGTTAATATCTCAAGGAGCCTGCACGACGCATAGGTGGCATCGTCAAAACCGAAATATCGATCGGCAAAAAACATGTGGCCGCTCATTTCACCGGCCAGTTCAGCCTTTTCTTCTTTCATTTTCTTCTTAATCAAAGAGTGACCGGTCTTCCACATAATGGCCCGGCCGCCGTGTTTTTCGATATCATCATACATTGTCTTTGAACATTTCACTTCGGATATGAATGTTGCCCCGGGTTTTCTCGAAAGGATCTCCCGGGCGAATATGATCATGAGCTGGTCACCAAATACAAGGTTCCCTTTCTCATCCACCACGCCGATTCGATCGCCGTCGCCGTCATAACCGATGCCCACATCCAATTCCTTTTCCTTTACCATGGAGATAAGGTCCTGCATATTCTTTGCCACCGTGGGATCGGCTTCGTGGTTTGGAAACGTTCCGTCCATGTCGCAATACATATCGTAAACTTCACAGTTAAGGTTTTTTAAAATAGGTACGGCAACCACTCCTGCAGTACCGTTACCCGCATCCACACCCACCTTGATGGGACCGGCCATGGTTATATTATTGATTAAAAATTCATGATAGGGCGTGACAGCGTCGGCTGTAGAAACAGAACCTTTGCCCTGCACAAATGATTTTCCAGTAATAATGCCGAGGATTTTCTGGATATCTTGGCCATGAATCGAATCCAAATCCATACAGAGCTTAAAACCGTTATACTCGCCGGGATTATGGCTGGCGGTAACCATCACCCCGCCTTCCCGATCAAAGTGCTGGATTGAGAAATAGAAAACCGGGGTGGGGCAAACCCCGATGTCGATCACGTCACACCCGGTTGACCGTAGCCCCTCAATGATTTTTTCAGAATATAGATCGGAAGTCAAACGGCAATCACGGCCCACGGTTAGCTGTGAGCGACCATAATTCCTGAGAAAGGTCCCGACACCTTTTCCAATCAGCATTACATCATTTTCTGTCATATCCTTTCCTGCAATTCCCCTGATGTCGTATTCTCTGAACATTTCCGGATTCATAATAGTCTCCTTTCCTAAAATGTTTAATGGTCTCCCTTGTTACTCGCTTGACACACAAGCGTCCTATATCTATACTCACTTGACTTTTATTTCACAAGACAATTTTTATCCATTCAATCCGTTATTTACTTTGAAATGCAGGAATGACGCGAGAATATTCTATTGAGACATGCAAGACCCTTGGGGCAAGATTTCATGACGCGAGGTTGCACCGGCCCATGCGAGTGGTGCGCTATGATGCGGGCAGCGAGCTTGTTTATGACGTAACCGAGGTGGCCGGTACAAATACGGCGAGAATTCGTGCGGTTGTTGAGAAATTTGTGGGCGGCGGATTTGCCGGACAGGTCTATCGGGTAAAGGTGACGGAAATCAATGCACAGGACGGGCCCATCGGAGGACTCAAGGTGGGCGGCATTTATGCGATGAAGATTCTTATTCCTCCGACGACCTTTTCCCGGCTGTTTCGAAATGCAATTTATTGGATAGGTTTTCAAGGACCCTTTCAGCTTCAGGTGAATCCGGTTGCTGCAAGAGCCGGGGCGTTATGGCAAAAATTTATTCGGCGCGGAGCTAAGGTCCGATTGGGTGATGAAAGATCGGTTGTGGATATTCATGCAACCTTTGTGGACCATACACTGGGGAGTTGCGGCGAGTTCAGTGAGTGGGTAGATGGGAGAATTTGGCGCCTGGAGGTTGATGACCATCTGGATTTCTTGAGAAAATGGCGCAGGGGCGGGGAGGTTGAAATCGCTCGGCTGGGTTCAACGGAATATCGAGCCAAGTATGAATTTATGCATGAATTTGTTGCGCTGCTCCATGACATGGGAGGGCATGAGTTTGCCAGACAATATGAGTGGTCCACGGCCAAAAGTCAGCCAAACTGTCTGAAACGAAAAGGTACGGATAATGACCCTTCCGGCGGGTTGGTGGCGGTTGATTTTCGGGCCGGTCTTGCACTGCTCATGTTTCTACCCATGAGCCCCGGGGATTTTAAACTTATTGTCAAAGGACTCGGGCGGGGAAGCCTGGTACAGTTTGATCGGGGCAGCATCGGCCAACTTGAACGATTTATTGAAGCGCATCGCAACGACTTTACGGATATGCGTGACATGCTGGATGAGCTCAAAGCATGTGAGCGGATTTACAGAGACTCGGTGCCGGATATAACCCATAACTTCGCCCGGTTGTTTTACAGCAGGCGGCTGTGGTCGACCCTATTTGACAGCGCGGTGAATGGATGGAAGGTTCGAAATGTTGTCGACGATTCGCAGGCACAAAAGCTAAGCCTTAGCAAGAGTTTGACGGTGTGGTTTTATTTGATGGGTCTCATCCCATTTTATGGCATGTCGTTCCAGCGAATTTGGGGACACGCGGACTGGCGAAAACATTATAAAAGCATGGCAACGAGTTGGGATTATTTAAGAAGAGCTTTTAGGGGGAGGGCCGCTGAAAAAACCATTGTCTGGCACAGAGCGGAAAGGATCGATACTGCCCGCGCCTTGAGTATCGCTGAATCAGGGTGGCGTTTTATGGGACATCTGGCATTGTCCATACTTCCTGCCGTGCTGCACCGATTACTAACGGATTTGGAATATGCCAAGGAGCGGCTGTTTTATATGGTTGTGCGGCCGGTTCGGTTGTATTTTAATTCAGAGCTGCGCAAGCAATGGCTCTATGAGATGGTAAGCGATGGGCAGAAAAAGCATATTTTAAGTAAAGAGGATGCCGAGACTATTCTTTCACAGGTTGATGAGCCGTTTATACAGAAGTATTTAAAAAGCCTGGCCGTGCATATCTGTACGTTACCAGTGACCCAGATTGTTTCCGTGCTGGTTGCGATTATTTATGTTGCCATGCATCCTGAAATGCCAAGAGCACAGGCATGGGGGATCGGACTTGGAATTATCGCATTGTTTCAGGTTGTGCCGATTTCTCCGGGTTCTCTGGTCCGGGGGATTTATGTGGTGTATCTGGTAATCAGGGAGCGCAATTTCAAAGACTATAATATTGCCGTGTTTTTAGGGTTTTTTAAGTACATCGGATATCTGGCCTTTCCGATCCAGATGGCATATCGTTACCCGGTGCTGGCTCGATTTATGGCCGGGCATTGGGCCAATGAATCGGTGCACATTGTTCCGGTGTTTGGTGAAAGTGGGGCGCTGCTGGAGCATTGGGTCTTCTGTTTATTCTACAATCTGCCGTTGACCATACGGCGTCGTATTCGAAACCGAAGTTTGCTGCGGGCATCCATGGCAAAGCGATACTGGCATATCCCTTTGTGCGCTGTTGCGGCAACCGGAATATTTGGAATTACAGATTTTGTTTACCTTGGCAATGTTGGAAATCTCCCTGATTTGAAGACCATTTGGTGGCTTTGGATATGTGTACCCATGCTTTGTGGTGCGGTGGTGACCTTAGGATACGGTGGGGAAAGTTTGGGGAAGCGGTTTGTCGGGGCGGCTATCTGCGGCGCCGCCATGGGAGTGTTCTATACGACCGTGTCCGCATTTCTTGGCCATAGTGGCGGAATTTGGGTTGGCGAGATTGCGACAAACGGTATGTGGCGAATATTTGTGTTTTCAATTTTTTCAGTATTTGGAGCGATACTTACCGAACTGAAGTTACCGGATCCGAATTTGTAGTAATTTGATGTCTCGGAAAATCTATTCATAAAATTCCGGCGGCATCATAAGGAGACCTTTGAAAAACGTTCAATTTTGTTCAAGGCCAAGGAAGGCGAAAATTTTAACCACAGGAATACATTGAGTATTTTGAGGATTAACCCACCAAAGTTCGGTGGCGGGTTAAAATTTGAGCCTGACGCAGGAACTGGGCAAAAGGGGGCGTTTTGCAAAGGTCTCATAAGGAAGAAAGGAAAACCAAGAACATGAGCAAAATCATGCAATTGACCGTGCGTGTTCGTCCGTATTACAAAAAGAGCCTGAAGGCGGATTATCCCGCGATTGGCCGGAACCTGAGTTATCTTAATGAAGCGTGGATAGAGGAAGGCCCCTCGCTTTTTGACATCGTGGGAAGACTGGACAAGCTCCTCTATGATCTGGAAGGAAATCCGCCGTTCAGAGAGATTCTTCTTAAACACCAGGACAAACTCCGTAAGCTTCACAATGAGGTTGAGGAGCACATTGCCAATTGGAACCTGGCCAAGGCTGATCAGGCACTGTATCAGATTGAGGACATTTTTGATCAAATTGAATGGGAATTGGGGAGTTAGAGCGGCGGGTTATCCTTTAACCACGGCAATAGGTCTGAGTTTCGCCACCTTTTTTGAAATTCCGGCTTCATGGACCACCTCAACCACTTGGGAAATATCCTTGTAGGCCTCGGGTATCTCTTCAGCCAGGGTGGATCTGCCGGTCCATTTGACCAGAATTCCCTTGTCTTCAAGTTCCCGTTGTATGGCCCGTCCTTTACTGGCCTTTTTTGCGGCTTTTCGGCTTAAAACACGCCCGGCGCCATGACATGTGGAGCCGAATGTTTCTTGCATGGCCTTTTCCGTACCTGTAAGAACATATGAAGCCGTACCCATATCTCCGGGTATAATTACCGGCTGTCCCACAGGGCGATATTGATCGCACAACGCCTCATGTCCGGGCGGAAAAGATCGGGTTGCGCCTTTTCTGTGAACACAGACCGTCTGTTTTTTTCCGTCGATAACATGAACTTCTTTTTTTGCGATGTTGTGACATACGTCATAAAGCAGTTTCATGTTAAGATCCCTGGGACTAATACCGAGCACCCTCAAAAGTATCTCACGAGAATGGTGCATTAAAATCTGCCGGTTGGTCCAGGCATAATTTGCGGCACAGGCCATGGCATTATAATAGCGCATCCCTTCTTTGGATTGAATCCTGGCGCAGGCAAGCTGTCGATCCGGAAGATCAAACCCCAGCTTTTTTACATGCTTTGTCATAAAAGCCAGAAAGTCGTCACAAATTTGGTATCCCAAACCTCGGGAACCGGTATGGAGCATCAGGGTCACCTGGTCTTCAAACAGCCCGAATGCTTGGGCCGCCGGTGTATCATAAACCGCTTCTACCACGCCGATTTCAAGGAAATGATTTCCAGAACCCAGGGTTCCGAGCTGCTTGAGCCCCCTTTCCAGTGCCCTTTGACTGATCACGCCGGGGTCGGCATTTGGCATACACCCGCCATCTTCCGTATGTTCTAAATCCAGCGCTTCTCCAAGTCCCCGACTGACCGCCCACCGGCTGCCCATTTGAAGAACCTTTTTTTCTTCGGGTACGGAAAGTTTGATAGAACCTTTTGAACCCACACCGGAAGGAATGCCCCGAAAAAGGGCATTCACAAGATTTTCGAGTTTTGGACGCACTTCTTTTTCCACAAGGGATGTTGTTGCCAGGCGTACGCCGCAGTTAATATCATACCCCACTCCGCCCGGAGATATGATGCCCGATTCCCAGTCAAAGGCCGCAACCCCGCCGATGGGAAACCCATACCCCCAGTGCATGTCCGGCATGGCAAGAGATGCTTTTAAAATGCCCGGAAGGGTTGCGACGTTTGCCACCTGTTTTAACGGTTCTTTCTGCTTTTCAGCTTCGAGCATGGATTCTGTTGCGTAAATAATCCCCGGTACGCGCATGGCGCCTGTTTTCGGGAGTTCCCACCGGTATTTGTCTATTTTTTTAATTTCCATGGTTTTCTTTTTTGTTCAGATCGAATGTTTCTGATAACATCATATTATCGTGAAGGGAAAAGTGTGTCAAGATGACAAAACAACCCGCCCAGGGCAAACGCGTTTGAATCCCAATACAGAGAGAACGCTCCACGACGGCGTTTACCCTGATAACCCGCCTAAACATCAAATATAATCATCGCCTCCCATCCGGAAGGGCTGCTGTTTACCTGGATTTGATGGTAAGTTACCGCTTTAATTTCAGTTTTTATAATATGGCGGTCAGGATTAAAGGGATCAAACTCGGCGGTTGCTGCCAGTTCAGTTTCAGACAGGGATAGAATTCGGACCTTTTTTACGAGCAATTCTTTGCCGTTCCACAGGTACAAAACCTCTCTGAGCCAGTTTACCATAAGATCGGACCAGTCATCCCCTGATACCTCAATGTGACAGGAATCAAGGCCTGCTAACTGATTGATTTCCGTAATAATGTCAAACAGGGCCCATGCGGCATTGGCAAAAAGCTCTTTTGAATCCGAACCAAAAACATGGATGCCGAAATCAGCCGTATGGTCTATCAAACTATACTTACTTTTTATCCTGTGGGGCAGGCTTTCCAGCCTGCCGAAGCTTTCCAGCCTGCCGAAGCTTTCCAGCCTGCCGAAGCTTTCCAGCCTGCCGAAGCTTTCCAGCCTGCCGAAGCTTTCCAGCCTGCCTTTACTATGTATTGTCACCAAACTACTAAACTCATAATCTTCCGGCCTGTCTACTAATCCTGCATTAACCGGATTATTATGGATATATTTGAATTTATCTAACCAGGCGGCTTCATTTCTAATCAGATGATCAAAACTTTCATCCTGCCAGAAAGATCCTTTTCTATTAAGAATTTTGTTAACTTCGCTTGAAGTATAACCCTTTATTCCTTGTAGAATTTTAGACAATTTCCAACCATGTAAGGGTGTTAAGAGTAAATGAACATGATCCGGCATCACAACATAAGCATCTAAAATATACCTTTCTCCATAACCAAACCATAAAGCTTCTTCTACTATATCTGTCAGAACAGATTCTATTAATGGTTTACCAAGAGCTTTATTAACTCTGAAGGTAATAAAATATGTAGATCCTTCCTTTTCCCAATGGGGTAATCTTCTTTTGTACTGATGAACTAAGCTCAAGTCCTCTTTTAATAATGGTTTTAAATTGCCATAAGTTATGGCAGGCTGGAAAGCCTGCCCCACAGGTTTTTTCTGAAGCCATTTTCTTATTCTTTTCTTTTTATTCAATACTTGACTGTTCATGAATAACCCACAATTATATAATTATTTTTCCAGTTTTTTCAGTCGAGTACCCCCCTAAAGATTCTACTCTTTTTTTGAACTCGGGAGAATTAATGGTTTCAAGCAGGATGCGGATGTTTTCAGATTCATAAAATATTTCGGGGATAATCAGGTCATACTGTTCCGTGACCACCGGGATAAAATCGAGGCTCAGGGCCTTTGCGGCGGCATAGATTCCAAGGGCCACATCCACCGCGCCGCTGAGCACGGCCACGGCCACCGACATATGGGTAAATTCTTCGTTCTCATATCCGTTGACACAAGCGGGATCGATGCCCAGCTGCGTTAAGCGGAAATCCAGAAGAATTCTTGTGCCGGAGCCTGCCTGTCGGTTGATGAAAGTAATATCATTACGTCCAAGGTCCTCAATGCCATTGATGGCCTTGGGATTTCCCGGAAGTACAATCAGTCCCTGATCCCGAAGAACAAGATTCACCAGTTTTACTTTGACATCGGGGAGATATTTTTTAACATAGGACATATTGTAAGAACCGTCCTGGGTATCCAGAAGATGTGATCCTGACAAATGGCATACCTTTTTTTTAATGGCCATCAGACCGCCCATGCTGCCCACATGGCTTGAGGAAAGGGTAAGATTTTTGTGCCCGAAGCGAATCTGGTCTGCCAGAATGTCCAAGGTGTTGTCATGGCTTCCCACCACCACAACCGTATTTTTAATGGAGGAAAGAGGGCGCAGCAGTTCAGCCGTGACAGGCTCATGAGGCGGTAACCCTTCTATGTTGTTCGGTACCCGGATAATACCGTCCGCTTGGGTTAGGGTGGTGATACACCCTGCGGCACGGGGCAGGGGGGTTGCCACGATCCGGTTGCCGACCGCTCCCAGCTTTACCCGTATAAATTCTTCGACGCCGAGTTTTGAGGCAATCTTTTTTGTCGGCTCAACGTGAGCAGTGGGCCTTTTTTTTTCCGGCTGTCCCAGCATCAATGATAATAACGGACCTACAAACTGTTCAAAGGCAATTATTGCGGATACCGGGTACCCCGGAATACCAAAGATGGGATTGTCTTTTATTGCGCCGATGATAAGAGGCTTTCCGGGCATGATGGTAACGCCGTGGACCAGCACCCGGCCGAGATCATCAATAACATTTCTGGTATAGTCCTCAGATCCTGCCGATGATCCGCCCACGGTCAGTACCATATCAAAATCAGTGTTGACCGCATCCAGAATTGCTTCTTTTATTATTTCGGGATCATCGGTCAGCATTTCATGGCGGACAAAGCTGCCGCCGCACGACTCGATCAGTTTGCCGAGAACAAAAGAATTTGTTTCAAGCACCTGACCTGGCTTAAGATCTTCAAGAGACGTTTCCCGCCAGTCCACCAGCTCGGACCCCGTGGGAATAACCAGTACGTTTGGTTTTTTCCTTACCGGTACACTAAAGACGCCTCCTGAAAGAAGGGCCCCCACACAATAGGGGGTTATGACATGGTTATGGGGGAAGAGAAGCTCGGTTGCCACGATATCTTCACCGACTTTTCGGACGTTTTGCCAGGGGAATGCCGGCGCTTCAATTTCAACCCGGCCCCGGCCCATATCATTAACATGCTCTATCATGATGACCGCATCGGTGTTTTCAGGCATTACGTGGCCGGTATTTACATAAAAAGCGTCTGTATCCATGACAAGTTCCTTTGGCCGTGTTTCAGAAGCACCAAAGGTGGTTGCCGCTGTTACGGCGATTCCGTCCATTGCAGACAGGTGAAAGTTCGGAGAGGAAATTACGGCGGTTACCGGTTCTGCCAGAACCCGGCCCACTGCGTCAGGAACCGAAATCGTCTCTTTTAAAAGAGGCTGAGAGAGGGAAAACCGCTCAAAGAGGATTTGGCGAGCCTCTTTGAGGGTTTTCATGTTTAAATAAATATTCCGATGGTTGCTCATTCCATTACTCCATTATTCCCTACGGGCCGGAGGACAATTGAGGCGAAGCCCCTAAGTTCTACTTCTTGGTAATATCTAATGTCGAATTCTCAATATCCAATTTTCAAGTATTTTTCAGTTGGACATTGGAAATTGGATATAAAAGATTTTGTCAATGTTGCTTTGATAATTGCCCAACCTGGATAAACCGGAAATAACAAATCACAAGCATCAAATCTCAAATAAATTCCAAACTACAAGCTCCAAATTCCAAATAAGATCAAAAGCCAATTGTTTGTAGTTTGTTTTTTGGTCATTGTAATTTGTTTGTTATTTGTATTTTGTTATTTGATTTTTTGACACAAAAACACAAGAAATCAGGGTTGAGGTGCTAAAGGGGGATCACTTCGACCTCGGAGCCCTTATCCAGCCCTTCGGTGTTTACCCCGATTTCAATCAGTCCGTGGGCTTTTACCATTGTGTTTATAAGTCCTGATTTCCCAAGAATCGGTTCGGCCCAAAGCACGCCGTTTTTCTGATTCAAACGTACCCGGATATAATCGGCTCGCCCCTGGGAAGATGAAATATTTCTGCTCAGTCGCGCAGGAAGTTTGAAGCCTTTTTTGTATTTAAAGGAAAGGCCGCTGATTTGCTCAATGAAGGGCTTGACAACCACTTCAAAGACGACCATGGCTGAAACCACTTGTCCGGGCAAGCCCCATATGGCGTGATGGTGTGATTTGGCCAGAATCGTTGGTTTTCCCGGGCTTATAGAGATGCCGTGTACAAGGATTTGGGCATCAGGAAGTGCGGTGAGCACCTCGATGGTAAAATCTCGGGTGCCCACTGAACTTCCCCCTGAAATCAAGACCATGTTTGATTTGTCCAGGGCCAGGGTGCATTTCTCCAAAAGATCATTAAAGTCGTCCCGAACAATTCCGAAGGTAACCGGATCAGCCCCGGCATTTTTCACAAGACCGGAGAGGGTATACATGTTTATATCCCGAATTTGGCCGGGACCGGGCGTTTCATCAATGGGAACAATCTCGTCTCCGGTAGAGATAATACCGATTACCGGTTTTTTGTAAACCCTGACTTTCTTTTGGCCAAAGGCTGCCAGAAGTCCGGTTTCCTGGGCTCTGAGTCTTTTCCCGCCGGAAACCAGGACAGTATTTTTAGCTATATCCTCGCCCTTTTCAAGAATATTCTGTCCCGGAGCGACACTCCTGTATACTTCAATGCTTATGTCGTCCACCACTTCCGTGTGTTCTATCATGATAACACTATCGGCCCCGTCTGGTAACATGCCTCCGGTTGAAATCCCGGCGGCTTGGCCCGGTTCAATGGTAAAAGGGGGAGACTCTCCCATAATTACAGAGCCTATGACGGAAAGATATGCGGGATTTGCTTCTGATGCGCCGAAGGTCGAGGAAGCACGGACCGCATAGCCGTCCATGGTGGATCGCGTAAAATCAGGAAGGTCCACGTCCGCATCAATATCTTCGGCAAGAACCCTTCCGGCTGCTTCACTGAGCGGCACTTCTTCAGTTTCAACCCGAGGAAAATCAGATGCGTATTCCAGGACCTTTTTTAAATCCATAACCTTGAAAAATTCTTTCATAACCAGTGATTACTCCGTTCCATGAGCATTTAATGGAAAATGGGTTTTTCCCAAAAACGATATAGTATGACGGCTGTTTATGTGTCAAGGAATCGGCCATGAAATGGTCATATTTGAACAGAATAAGATATAACCCTAAATGATCGTAAATAAAATAGCAAAACATTTGTTTTTTCACTCTCAAGGAGGGCGGGGGGACAACCCCCGTTTTAAAAATTATTTTTTTATCTTTTTTCACTATACAAGGCGGACAAGCCGATGATACCCCATCTCCTTCGTTATCAAAACCTTGCGGTAGACGACTACAGCTGCGGCCTTGATGCCTCGGACCTGAGGTATCCTCGACTTTCGCCCATTTAGGGTATAAGCAAACATCTTATCCCTTTGAAAATGTCGTTTTCTCCTTGATAAAATTACTTTTTTTATTTAAATGACTCTGTATGGGTTATATCTTCGATTTTAATGACGCTGTGGCATACGAAAAATGGTTTGACAATCCTCATAACCGGTTTGTTGCCGAGCTGGAAAACCGGCTTATGCTCGATTTGCTCAAGCCTGCCAAAGGGGAGAGTGTTCTGGAAATCGGTTGCGGAACCGGCGCCGGCCTGCTTACATTTATAGATGCCGGAGTACAGGTAACCGGACTGGATCCATCCCCTTATATGCTTGATATTGCATTAAAAAATATAGGGAATCGTGCGGATCTCCACCGTGGTTTTGCAGAGGATCTTCCCTTTGAAGATAACTCCTTTAACCATGCTTGTTTTTTTACCACCCTGGAATTTGTCGAAGATCCCAAACGGGCCATTGAAGAGGCAAGCAGAGTTGCAAAAGACAGGATATTCCTGGGAGTTCTGAATCGTTATGCGCTCAAAGGGATTCAGCGCAGGGTCAAAGGAATTTTTACCAGTACCATATATAACCGGGCTCATTTTTTCAGTATCTGGGAGCTTAAACAGATAATCCGGTCGTTTTTAGGGGATGTGCCCATATCATGGCGTACCGTATGTCATTTTCCGGCAGCGACCGGCTGGATGACCCGCAGGATGGAACGGTCCGCCATGCTACAAAGATGCCCGTGCGGAGCTTTTATCGGCATGGTAGTAACCCTTGTTCCCCGTTTTAGAACCCGGCCCCTTGCCGTGCCTATTAAAGCAAAACATACCACCGGTGCGGCGGCCGGATAGGAAAGGGCAAGGTTCAGGGTTCAAGGTTTAACTTCGGGTCGGGAGTCCGAATTATGGAAGCTTATTTATATGAACATCTGGAGGAGAACAAGGTTAAATGCAGTCTTTGCAACCATCGGTGCGTCATAAAAGAGGGTCGTCGCGGAATATGCGGTGTCAGGGAAAACCGTGGAGGGGTTCTCAACACTCTGGTTTACGGAAAGCTTATCGCCCGTCACATCGACCCGATCGAAAAAAAACCGCTTTTTCATCTCATGCCCGGAAGCCTTTCCTATTCCATAGCAACAGTAGGGTGCAATTTTAAGTGTAGATTCTGCCAGAACGCAGATATCGCCCAGATGCCGTCGGAGCGTAACGGGATGATCATGGGTGACTATTTTTCGCCCCGGGAGGTTGTTGATGCGGCTTTAAAGGGAGATTGCAAAACCATAGCCTATACCTATACCGAACCCACCGTCTTTTTTGAATTTGCCTATGATACCGCAAAGCTTGCTCACCAAAAGGGAATTAAAAATGTGTTCGTCACCAATGGATACATGACCGCCCAAGCCCTTAACATGATAAACCCCTATCTTGATGCGGCCAATGTTGACTTAAAGGCCTACACCGAAGATTTTTATAAAACATATTGTGGGGCCAAACTGGCGCCTGTCAAAGAGACGTTAAAACTGATGAAGTCCCTGGGTGTTTTTGTGGAGGTTACCACATTGCTCATTCCGGGATTAAACGATGCCAGGGATGAACTTGAAAACCTGGCGGCCTTTCTGGCGGATTCTCTGGGAACGGAAACCCCCTGGCATATCAGCCGGTTTCATCCCACATACAAGCTGACGGATCGACCTCCAACGCCGGTTAAGACTCTGGTTATGGCTCGTGAAATCGGGATAAAGGCGGGATTAAAATATGTTTATACCGGTAATGTGCCCGGCGAGGGCGGAGAGAAGACATTCTGTTATCAGTGCGGTAAGCTTCTGATTGACCGATGGGGGTTTTATATCCGGGAAAACCTGACGGAAAACGGCCGGTGCCCGTATTGCAGCGCACAGATCCATGGTGTGGGGTTGTAGTTGAAGTTCAAAGTTACAGGTGAAGAAAATTGAAAAAAAACAAAAAAAACCATTGGTCAGTGCCATCATTCCCACTTATAATCGTGGCTGGATAATTAAAGAGGCCGTCGATTCCGTTATGTCCCAGGATTACAGGGACTTTGAATTGATTATTGTTGATGACGGCTCCACCGATAATACGCCTGAAATCCTCAATTCATGCCGTGGTGATATCCTGGTTTTCAGGCAGGAGAATCAGGGAGTGAGTGCGGCAAGAAACCGGGGGATTGCAGAAGCATCGGGGCGCTTTATCGCTTTTCTTGACTCGGATGATCTCTGGCTGCCGCAAAAACTTTTCCGACAAGTTGAATTTTTCAACAAAAATCCGGATGCTCAAATCTGCCAGACAGAAGAGACTTGGATCAGAAAGGGTGTCCGTGTCAACCCTAAAAAACGGCATAAAAAACCTTGGGGAATGATTTTTGAACCCTCCCTGGCTCTGTGTCTGGTCAGCCCGTCGGCCGTGATGATCAGACGCTCTCTGTTTAAAAAAGTGGGGGGCTTCGATGAAACACTCCCTGCTTGCGAAGACTATGATTTATGGCTCAGAATAAGCTGCCGATATCCGGTTTACCTTATCGAAACTCCGCTGATCATTAAACGGGGCGGACATAATGACCAGCTTTCCGCATCTCCCGGTCTCGACAAATTCCGAATAAAATCCTTAAAAAAAATAATTGAAAGCGACCTGCTTTCAAGGACTCAGCACCGTGCGGCGCTAAAAACACTCAAACAAAAATGTGTGATTTATGCGGCCGGATGTCGAAAACGGGGACGGGAAGATGAAGCGCTGTGTTACACGTGGCTTTCAGAAAGATTTTAGAGGGAGCAACTTATTACCGGTCTTTTTAAACCATCCTTTGGATTTCCCTTAATTTTTTTTCAAGCCGCTTTTTAGAAATCCGAACAGGGGTTTTAAGTTCCTGTGCAAAAATAGAGACTTTGTATTCTTCAATCAGCCAGAAATAATCCTCCACAGCCGCTTTTTTTTCTGCAGATGCAGCCGGCGATAATTCTTGCAGCAGTTTATTAAGACGTTCGGTAAAAAACCGGACTTCTTTTCCCTTTTCCCTGTCCTTTTCAAAATTAACCAAAGCTCTTTGGGCACGCACACCGATAGCCTTTATATATCTTACAAGGTGGATGAGACGGTCGGTGTCGTAAAGATCCATAAACGTGTCAGGGACAAGCTTTCTAAGTTCCTCTCTCAAGTCTTCTAAAATTTTTAGGGCGGTAGGGTTTGTGCGGCAAGCTATTTCCAGGTTATAAAGTACGGTTCTGGTTCCATGATAAGCCTCAAGAACAGACATGCTTCGGTCTAATAATTCTCGACCCCTTGGGAGAATTGCCGGCGCCACAGATTCGGCATGTGAATAAAAAGCATCTCTGGATCTTATGTTTTTACAAAACAGGGTGTTGATAATATTTTCATAAAGCTTTTCTTCAAAGCGTTTGGCCCCTCCAAAATAATTGGCCGTTTTTTCCTTTTTTTTAGGCAGGGTCAAAGCCTTTTTTAAAAACTTTAGATCCTTTGAAAAACCGATGGCAAATAACCTGGCAACACCATCTTTATGAAAATCGACCGCTTGGTCCGGGTGGAGAAACAGGCGTAAATTTACGCTCTTTTCCTCTTGAGATGTTTTTTGAAGACCGGGGTAAACAAGCCATTTTGAGTTGTTTTCACCGGCTATGCTGATGCTTTCGGGTAAATCCGGAAAGTCCCAGCAGGTTATGCCGGTTCTTTCCCATTTTTTTCTGGCAGATTTGAATTCCCTCGATTCTTTTGGGTCGATTTTGCCTGAAATCGTCCGGCGTAAAATTGATGGATCTCTGCCCGAGCAAAGTTCCTTGCCTTTCTGGTCGGTAATGGATATGCGCATTTTAAGATGGTCCGGCAAAAGATCCCAAGGCCAGGCCGATGCGGGGATATCAAGACCGAATCGGTTATAAATAAAACGCCCAAGTTCTGTTATCAAAGAACGTTGCGTTTTTGGCATTTCATTAATGATACCATCGACGGTATTTGCAATAGGTACCAGTTTTTTACGGAAAACTTTGGGAAGACCTTTGATAAGCGCGGTTATTTTTTCTCTGTAGAGTCCGGGTACCAGCCAGTCCAGCGATTCCCAGGGAACCCTTGGGGCATGGGATACGGGTATTTTTACGGTTGCACCGTCCTCGTTTTTGTCAGGGTCGAATTTGTAGACACAATCAAATCCATGATCTCCTAAATTAATTCTGTCAGGGTAAAGAGACAGTTCTTTTTCATCCGGATGATACCGAAGGATATCCTCTAATTTCATTCGCAAAAAAAGGTCGCCGCCCTTTTGTTTGATGCGTCTTGAAAGGGTTCTCATATCATAACATCCGTTTAGCCTTTTATGGTAGAACTCGAACAATTCGGCATCACTGACAAGGATATCCCTTTTTCTGATCTTATCTTCCATACCCCCAACCTCATCGATCAGTTTCTGGTTGTGCAGCATAAAATCAAACTTCTTTTTAACGTCACCGTGTACCAGCGCGTTTTGAATAAAAATGTCAGATGCCCGCTCAGGGTTAATCCTGCCATAGGATACGGGTCTTTGGGGAACGATAATAAGACCAAAAAGACTTACCTGTTCGGAAGCGACAACCTCACCCCTATTTCTTTCCCAGTGAGGATGAAGATAGGTATATTTGCACAGGTTTTCACCCAGTTTTTCCAGCCAGTCACTGTCAATGTTTGCGCATGTTCTGGCAAAAAGTCGCGATGTTTCAACCAGCTCAGCAGCCACAACCCATGTTTTTGAATTGTTGAAAAGGGTTGATCCCGGAAAGATCATTACTTCTTTTCCTTTTGTGGCTTGAAAAATATTGTTTTCCTTTTTCACTGCAATATTGGAGAGAAAACCGCTCAAAATCGATTTGTGAATGGAAGTATAAAGACTTTCGAATTTAGAGTGTTGAGCAGGATGTTTGGCTTTTGACGGTTGAGCCGGAGTGCTCTTTTTTATACGAGCGCTCTGGTCCCGATATGTGTTATGATCCAAACCGTATTCTCTGAGTACTTCAGAAATCTGGGCATGGATATCCCCCCATTCCCTCATCCTTTTAAAAGAAAGAAAGTGGGTCTTACAAAATCTCTTTATGCTTTTTGCGGTTTTTTCTTCTTGTCGGGTTCGCTGGTATTTTCGCCAGATATTGAGAAGGGTGATAAAATCGGATGAAGGATCATTAAATGTTTTGTGAATCTGATCCGCTTCTTGAGCTTTTTCTGCGGGCCGTTCTCTGGGATCCGGTATGCTCAGCGCAGCGGCAATTACCGTTATCTCTTCAAGACATCCTTGGGTCTGTGCTTCAATGAGCATCCGGGATATTCTGGGGTCAACCGGCATTTTTGCCATAAGGTTACCCTTTTCAGTGAGCGAAAAGTTTGTTTTTTCTTTTGTTTTTTTTTGGCGCGGCCCGGGAACGATGGCTCCGAGTTCGTAAAGGAGATCAAACCCATCCTGGATGCTCCTTGATGCCGGCCGATCAATAAATGGAAAATCCGATATATCGCCCAGGTTCAGTGAGATCATTCTAAGAATGACTTCCGCGAGATTGGCTCTTAAAATTTCGGGCGGCGTAAAAAGCGGGCGGTTTTCAAACTCTTGTTCAGAAAAAAGGCGTATGCATACCCCGTTTTGCACCCTGCCGCATCTTCCTTTCCGCTGATTGGCACTGCTTTTTGATATTGCGGTGACCGGAAGGGAGGTGGTTCTTGATCTTGGCGTGTACCGGGATATGCGAGCAAGTCCGGTGTCGATGACATATTTAATTCCGGGTATGGTTATGGAGGTTTCAGCAATATTGGTTGCAACAATTATCTTTCTGGAGGGAATATGCGAGAAAACTTTTGATTGCTCGGAACCCGCAAGTCTGGCAAACAGAGGAAAGATAACCGTGTCTTTGTAATTCCTTGCTTTGATGAGTTCGCAGGTGTCTCGAATATCCTGTTCGGTGGGCATGAAGACGAGGATATCCCCAACGGGGCTTTTTATTTGCAGATTGTCAATTGCACTGACAGCCATTTCAATATGGGTCTGTTCATCATTTTCTTCGAGTTTTGAGTCCATTGCGGAATACCGTATTTCGACCGGGTACATGCGACCGGATACTTCTATCACCGGCGCATTGTCAAAAGCCGTTGAAAATTTTTCCGTGTCAATGGTTGCAGAGGTTATGACAATCTTAAGGTCTTTTCTTTTTTTTAAAAGGGTCTTTAAAATTCCCAGGATAAAATCGATATTCAAATTTCTTTCATGGGCTTCATCAACGATAATGGTATCGTATTCATTCATATACGGATCATTCTGGGTTTCAGCCAGAAGGATACCGTCTGTCATGATTTTAATAAAGGCATGGGGACCGGTTTTATCTTTGAATCTGATTTTATACCCCACGGACCTGCCCAGCTCTTCTCCGAGTTCTTCGGCAATACGTCTGGAGACAGTGGTTGCAGCGATCCTTCTCGGCTGGGTGCAGCCGATCTTGCCGTCGATGCCGCGTCCGGCTGCAAGACAAAATTTCGGTATTTGGGTGGTTTTACCGGAGCCGGTCTCACCGGAAATTATGACCACCCGGTTTTTAGAGATGGAGTCTATTATTTCGTCTTTTTTAGAAAAAATGGGGAGGGCATCATTATAGATCGGCTTCGGGCGGTTTGCTTTTCGCCATAATTTCTTTTTGATGGATGTTTGAAGCCTTTTTTCCAGCCGAACCAGTTTGTTTTTAATTTTATCCTCAGACGTGATTTTGATTCCGGATTTTTTAATCCGTATTATTTCACGACGGATTGCGTGTCTATCGGCACGAAGCGCTTTGGGTAAAAGCGACTCAATTTTTTTCAACATATTATGGTTGACTGTGTTTGTCTCTTAAAGAGTCAGAAAATAACTTTTACAAACGTTTTAAGGCTTTTTTAAGTGCAGCCGTGTGAAATTTGCCGGCCAGATGGACCGGGCTTTTACCGTAAATCGGGTCCCAGCCCGCAGGATCCGCTATGCAGTAGTATTGAACGTCCAGACCGATACGAATTATTGCTTCTTCAACGGGAAGGTTCTCAACGCGACGCGCTGTTTCCCAGGTCGCGCCACACGGAGCCCCGCGCAGCACGGTAATTCGGGTAATAATTCCATCAACAACCTTCACAGCGAACTCCGGTGCGCCAAACATTTTTCCATAATTGCCCAAGCAGACCTGCCGGGACAGACCGCATCAGGTCGGAGGGGTAAATGCCCCCTTGACACGAAATTTCTTTCCCGAGGCGACCACGGGAATTTTTTTGTCCCGGCAAACAACGGCAAGGTCATAAGAAAGGTCCGGATGTTTCAGATAATCCAGAACAAGGTCGGCCTCAATGTTCCTGGGTATATACTCTTTTGTATTGTCGATAACCGTAGGCAGATAAGCATCGATGGATATGATTTCAAGGGAAAAACAGTTGTTTCCGTATTGTCTGACACCCTCTATCTTTTTGACGCCGCTGCCGTTTTGCTGAAAAACCAAAATGTTTTGGATTTCAGAAACAGGTTTTTGCGATGGATCCTTTGAGTTACTGTTGTGCGTGCATTCTAAATCGTTCATTTTATGTCCTTATTAATAATGATGGCGAGACCTTTGCAAAGGTCTCGTGTTTATTTCTGTTCATCGTTGTAAAGGGAATTCATGCCGAAACGTTCAAACCACCACTCTTCTGCCGAGATATAATTTTTGACCTCTTGTTCGGAAAAAGAAAATTTATAGTTTTTACAGTAATCATTAATAACCCTGTATGCATCGATAATCCGGGTTGTCATTTCCTTGCATTTTTTTTTGTTTTCACTACATCGGTCCGGATGCCATTTACGGATGAGATTTCTATAATTAGACTTGATTTGTTCCATGGTTGCCTGTTCAGACAATTCCAGCACCATCCTTGCTTCATTAATTTGTTGATACTTCTTCATTCCGTGACCTTTCCATGTTTTGCCATATTAATCTTTAAATAAAACATACCCTCCATCGGAAGTCAACCATCATCTTGCTGTATTATTTTTGCTGCACCTTTTCCAATAACAACCTGAAATCGTCGCAAAATAGCATCCACATCTTCTTGACAAAAAAAAGATTTGAAAGTAGTTTTGCAATGAAAGGTTACTACCTGAATTTCAGGTAATGATTCCGAAAAAAACCTTTTACTCCTTCAAATGTTCGCCAGCATGGAAAAATAAGATTAACAGGTAAATGTTGAACCGTTTAATATACCGGCAATTTTTTGTCTATATAGGGCTTTTAATTGTAAAGATCATATCTTCGACTTACAGGACCAAAGTCATTAAACCCGAGATTGAGCGGGACGTTCTTAAAAGGGGACAGGTTCCGATTTATGCTTCGTGGCATCAGCGATTCTTCCCAGGCATCACCTTCATCGCAAAACGCAAGCCGATTTCAATTATAATAAGCCAGAGCAAGGACGGAGAACTTATTTCCAGAATTGTTAACCTACTTGGAATGCATACGGTGAGAGGTTCCTCATCACGAGGGGGCGGTAAATCGCTGAATGAAATTTGTGAAATGGCACATAGAGGTTGCAGAATCGGTCATATCGTTGACGGTCCTAGGGGTCCACGGGGTGTTGTTAAACCCGGATTGCTTATAATCTCAAAGGTTTCAGGAATGCCCATTATCCCAACCATTACCTCTGCTGAAAAAAAATGGGTATTCAACAGTTGGGACCGGTTCATTGTCCCAAAGCCCTTTTCTCGTGTCATTATCAGGTTCGGAGATGAAATCAACGTTCCGAAAAATCTGCAAGGGCCTGATTTCGAAAAGAAACGCTCCTCCATTGAAGACACCTTAAAAAAATTATACATTGAAACTGACTCACTATGGGAAGTGCCAAGTAAAATCAAAGAGATATTTAACCATGTGTAAAAACATCGTTGAAAACAAGCAAGAGCTGCCGGAAAGTGATCGGGAGGAGACGATCGAAAAAAAGGAAGAAAGTAAAGAATGGAAAGATATAATAAATCTGCCCGATGATTTGGATTTTGAAATTCATTAAATCATAATGAATTCGTAAAAAGTCGAATTCATCACTGCTGGTTGTAATAATAGTTATAAGTTCTGGATGAATATGGAAAATCGGACAATTCCTTAAGGGTTAGACACCCGGGTTCAATGTGCCATATTCGTTTGTCCTGAGTGGTTGTTTGTTTTATAACCTTGGCCTTAATATCCATGCCAAGGAGTCCGGCAATTCTATTGACTTCTTCAACAAACCTCTCGTTGTTATGACTGGTTTCCCCCACCCATCCACCGGTCTGGTTAACCCTTTGATGAATCATCTCATGCAGGAGGACATCACTGGCAACTCTTTTATTTAAATGGCGTATTCCCCATTTAAAATCAGTTGTAGGATAAACCGGCCGCATTAAATTTTTATGTAAATATATTAGATTTTCAGATACATGATAATATCCCAGACTTTTACCCTGTGGTGTTGATCCCCAGATAATGGCCCCGGGTTTATTTTCTTCATCAAAAAAAGTGTCATTCAACATTTTCCATTCATCATAAGCCCACGCCCCCACCTCACCAAACCGTTTCACTCCTTGGCTTTTCAAATCCGCCAACGTCGCCATATTTACCTCTAACCGTCTATATAAATAAAGATCTTAAAATTTGTGTCAAGTTTTTATAAAATTATGTTATTCTAGGTAGTTAACATAACTTAGGTTAAAATAAAATCGGTAATATAAGGGTTTTCTTCCATATCTTTGAGTCTTATGTCCGCGGGATCAGGGGGCGGAAGTCCCAACTCTTTTGAGGATTTCTCACGGACCGTCTGGTCCGAAAAAAAAACGGTCATCGACCTCGTGCATACAGACAGGGACGTTAAGAACCTCTTTGAGTTTCGGGTTTCCCAAAACATGATCGGAATGGCCATGGGTGTTCAGGATATAATGGAATGTATCGTTTGGGTGAATATCCGGTCCAAAGGAACCGGTTTTAGTTGGCCCCTGCAGGATGTTAATATTACGCATTATCAGATTACTGCTTTTACAGGCACAGCCGGATCATCTATTCCACATACAGTTTCTGTCCCGGATAAATCTTATTTCTGGGCGTTAATCGGTTAATTCGCATAAATCGTTCAAGGGGCATTTTATGTAACTGAGCGATTTGAAAAGGACTGTCGCCGGGTTTAACCAGATATGTTTTTAAATATTCACCCGCGGGTTTATCATCCTTGCGCTCGCGAATTTTTAAAACCTGCCCGATGTGGAGATTTGTTGTGGACAGATTGTTGAGTTCCTGAATCTTTTTGGTTGTTGTACCGTATCGTTTGGCAATAATCCAAAGTGAATCACCACTTTTTACAACACGGCTTGATGCGTGTCTATCTTCGATTCCGGTGTATTTTTTGGATCTGTAAACAATTGTGCCCTTTCTTGGTATTTTGAGTTTTTTACCTGCGACAATAAAGCTTGATCTGCGCAAATTATTTGCGCGCATAATGCTTCTCACGCTGCAACGATATCGTTTGGAAATAGTAGAAAGGCTTTCACCGGGTCTGATCCGGTGATATACGTAAGCGCGTTGGGGAGGATGTGAAACCGGTATTTCATCCAGCTTTGCCAGAAGAATTTGGCCTTTATCGGGTGGGATCCTGAGCGGATAGTTATCTTGGGGAAGTATCCCGTAGCGGAGTTCGGGATTAAGTTTTATGAGTGTTTGTTCAGTTGCTCCGATTGTTTTGGCAACATTTCTAAGATGGACCTGCTTTGATACGGTTATTATTTCATATTCTAACGGTTTGTCCACAGGCACGGAATCGAGTCCGTATCTTTCCAAGTTTTTGACGATATGAAGCGTCGCCATAAATCTGGGGACATATCTTGCGGTTTCCAGGGGAAGACGTTCGTATAGATCCCAAAAATTGTCGAGGTAATTTATATTCTGAGTCCTTATTACTCTAAGTACCTGTCCCTCCCCGCAATTGTATGCGGCCAGAACGGTTGTCCAATCGCCGAAAATGTGATGCAATTCTGATAGATATTCAATGGCGGCTTTGGTAGATTTCACCGGATCGAGCCGCCCATCGATGTATTTGTTACGTTCGAGGCCGAATTTGTATCCTGTTGAGGGGATAAACTGCCAGAGGCCGAGCGCTCTGGCTTTTGAAAGCGCATTTACCTTGAACCCGCTTTCAATAAGCGGGAGCCATGACAATTCAACCGGAAGGCCGGCTTTTTTAAGGGAGGAAACAATTTGTGGCCGATATTTTCCGGAACGTTTGTATGCTTCAACGAAAAATCTTTTTTCGCCTTTTTTGGTAAAGCGGTCAATTTCATTCTGAATATGTTTGTTCATCACCATGGGAATGGCGTTATGATTACCGTTTACAACGATATTGCGGGATGCGTAAATTTCAAGAATACGTTTCGAGATCAAATACCGCAAATCTTCTTTTTGCTGTATAAGCTCGGCGGTGTCATCGGTATCGATCTTCAGGATTAAAGAGTAGGCATGATCCAGTGCTTCAAGGGCGTTTTCAAGCTCTCCTTTCTGCCAGAAATCCTGAGATGCTTCGCAAAAATCGAGGGCTTCATCAAAGATGGATTGTATTTTTTTTTCGGGGAGAGAATTTTCGGCTATCTTATTTTTATCTTTTTTATTGTGTATTGAGGTTTGAGCTTCGATAGTGTTTTCGGCAGCGAGATTATCAACCGGTGACGGTTTTTGCTCTTTAGGGTTGGTCTTTTCAATACATTCATTAGAATCGGCGCAACCGGTCCGGGCCGGTAAACAATCCGCGTTTTGTGAAACCGGAATGTTGTTCAGAGTTTGTATGCATCCGCATAAGAGAAACAACAGAAAAACCGGCAGAAAAAGAATTCGTAATTTTATCAAATCAGATTCCTTGAGTTATTCAATTTGATGATAACGGAAACAACGCCTAAGATGTATCAATTTGCTTTTCTTATGGCTTGATCTTCGATTACACAAAAATAAGCACCCTTGTCAAGGGTTTATGTTGTTGAAAAAATCCAACAAGTTCTATAAACAGGCATCAATCAACACATTTTTCGATTCGTTTTGTGATATTTTATAACACTTTTTGTTTTTAAAAATACTGTCATTGGTTTTTAATCGATTTGTTTCAATGAACCAAAGGGATGCCATATCTTTGTCAATGCAAATAATAATGCAAATCGTATGCCAAAAGAGGCAGAAGAAGGTTGGAACTAGAAATCAAGTAATATCAAAAAGATATAGTACGATATTACTTTTAGATGTGTTGCTTGCTATCGTATGAATTGCCAATATTCAGTTTATTTTTGACAAAGTGCGGCAAAAATATATATAAAACGCGGCCCGGATTCTTATTTGCGTTAGGACAAATAAGGTTGAAAATGATAAAAATAGGCGATATTTTAAAGAAATAAAAGAAAATCTCTTGATATTTGGCTATATTTATTATTAATGAATTAAAATAGGGGTTGATATTTATTATAGATATAAGTAAAAAAGAAGATTTATCGAGAGATCGCTTTTTATGTTGTATTGAAGATATTCAAAAAATAGAAAGATTGAAGATGTGTGGCCAGAGTAGCTCAGTTGGTAGAGCGCCTCACTTGTAATGAGGATGTCGCGGGTTCAACTCCTGTCTCTGGCTCCATGTGTGAGAATACCTTTCGGGTGGGGTTCCCGAGTGGTCAAAGGGAACAGACTGTAAATCTGTCGGCGAAGCCTTCGGAGGTTCAAATCCTCCCCCCACCACCAACCTCAAAGTAAGTCGTATGTAGGAGATTTCGGTTTGTATATCGGGATCGATAATTACTACATAGCTTCCTGCATGACTCTTACTGCGCTTTTTGAGGGGAATTGATGTCTCTTAATAATGGTTTTTTATGGGGCAATAATCAGCGTAAAACGTGCGGGAGTAGCTCAGTTGGTAGAGCTTCAGCCTTCCAAGCTGGATGTCGCGAGTTCGAATCTCGTCTCCCGCTCCAGACTGCAAATTGGCGGCAGTAACCCTGATAAGCCGGCCTGTGACTCGGAGAGAACAAATACGGGTTAATAAAGACCGCCCACGTAGCTCAGTCGGTAGAGCGCTTCCTTGGTAAGGAAGAGGTTCACCGGTTCAATCCCGGTCGTGGGCTCCATTATTTTTTCAGGAAGCAGAGTCTGTCTGATGGGATAACTTCTTCCAAAAGCTCAAAGTTGCTCGCAAAAAACTTTTTACGAATGTGTCAAAATTGATACGAAAAAAATAATTTTCAAAAAATCCAGGGGAGGACAAAAAGATGGGGAAGGAAAAGTTTAAGAGGACCAAGCCGCATGTAAATGTAGGTACGATAGGCCATATCGATCATGGCAAGACGACCTTGACGGCAGCGATAACCAAGCACATGGGGATGAAGGGCATGGCTCAGTTTGTTCCTTTTGACCAGATAGACAAAGCCCCGGAAGAGAAAGAGCGTGGTATCACCATAGCGACGGCGCATGTTGAGTATGAGACGGTGAATCGTCATTATGCTCATGTTGATTGTCCGGGTCATGCGGATTACATCAAGAACATGATTACCGGGGCGGCGCAGATGGACGGGGCCATTTTGGTGGTGGGTGCGGATGACGGTCCCATGCCTCAGACACGTGAGCACATATTGCTGGCGCGTCAGGTAGGGGTTCCTCAGATTGTGGTATTTTTAAACAAATGTGACATGGTGGATGATGATGAGCTTATAGAGCTTGTTGAGTTGGAGCTTCGGGAGTTGTTGGACAAGTATGAGTTTCCCGGTGATGACATTCCGATCATCCGTGGGAGTGCATTGAAGGCGTTGGAGAGCGATGATCCTGACAGTGAGGATGCAAAGTGCATATTTGATTTACTGGAAGCGGTAGACACGTTTATCCCTGAGCCCAAGCGTGATATAGACAAGCCGTTTTTGATGCCCATAGAGGATGTTTTCAGCATATCGGGTCGGGGTACGGTTGTGACGGGTCGTGTTGAGCGAGGTGTAGTTCATGTGGGGGATAATATTGAAGTTGTGGGGATTCGTCCGACCATGAAGACGGTGTGTACCGGAGTAGAGATGTTCCGGAAGCTTTTGGATGAGGGACGAGCCGGAGACAACATCGGGGTATTAATGCGGGGAACCAAGCGTGATGAGGTTGAGCGCGGTCAGGTGGTAGCGGCACCCGGTTCGATTGAGCCTCACACGAAGTTCAAGGCCGAGATATACATTTTGAGCAAAGAGGAAGGGGGTCGTCACACACCGTTTTTCAGTGGATACCGGCCGCAGTTTTATTTTAGGACCACGGATGTTACCGGTAATTTGATATTGCCGGAAGGCGTAGAGATGATAATGCCCGGTGACAATGTAACGATTACGGCAGAGCTTATAACGCCGATAGCCATGGAAAAAGAATTGAGGTTTGCCATCAGGGAAGGCGGACGGACGGTCGGCGCAGGTGTTGTGAGCGAAATTATAGAATAAAGAGAAAGATTAGCATAATGATAATGAATACTAAAATCAGGATCAGCCTCAAGGCATATGATCATAAGCTTCTGGATCAATCCGTAGCAGATATTGTAGATACGGCCAATAAAACAGGAGCAAAAGTCGTGGGGCCGATACCTCTTCCAACAAGAATCAACAAGTATTGTGTTCTTCGATCTCCCCATGTAGATAAGAAGTCTCGAGAACAGTTTGAAATAAGAACACATAAACGGCTTCTGGATATTCTGGAGCCGACTCAGCAAACCGTTGATGCTTTGATGAAACTAGATCTTTCTCCGGGAGTAGATGTAGAGATAAAATTGTAGGATGAACTTAGTTTTCTTCGCTTAATCCGCTATATAAAAGGATAGGACTTTCTGAGACTTATGGGGTTATAGCAAAAAACATCGATAACAGGTGATGGATTCTATTTTTTATGAATTCATAAAAAAGGATAGAATAAAAGTAATGTGTAGAGGACTGATCGGTAAAAAATTAGGAATGACAGCACTGTTTACCTCTGAGGGTGAATACATACCGGTAACAGTGGTTCAAGTCGGTCCGTGTGTGGTTACCCAGATAAAGGCGATGTCTTCTGATGGATATAATGCAATTCAATTGGGATTTGGTGAGAGGAAAAAGTCTCGTATTAATAAACCCATGCAGGGACATCTTAAAAAAAGCGGGGCAGGGTGTTTTGAATTCCTGCGTGAGGTCCCCGTGGATGATTCCGGTGAATACAAACTTGGACAGACGGTAGGTCTGGATTTATTCACTATCGGAGAACGCATTGATGTTACCGGTACGACCAAAGGACGGGGGTTTTCCGGTGTGATTAAGCGGCACGGATTTCATGGCGGCAAGAAAACCCATGGGAGTCGCAGCCATAGAATTCCCGGATCCATCGGTTGCAGTGCTTGGCCTGCAAAAGTTATCAGGGGCAAGAAAATGCCCGGCCAGTATGGGAATACCCGTAAAACAGTTCGAAATCTGGAAATTGTCGATATCCGGCCGGAACAAAACCTTATGCTAATAAAAGGCGCTGTTCCGGGTTCCGGGCATGGTTTGGTTGAAATCAAAAAACCCAAATTTGCAAAATAGAATTATTGAGACGGTGTTATGGCGGTTGTAAACGTAATAAATAGTAAAGCACAAAAGGTTTCACAGGTCGATCTTGTGGATGCCATTTTCAATATACCCGTTAAAGGGAGTATATTGCACGAAGTTGTGACCATGCAACTTGCAAGAAGACGTTCCGGTTCTGCGTCGGTAAAACATCGAAGTGATGTCAAAGGCAGCGGCAGAAAACTTTTTAGACAGAAAGGAACCGGACGTGCTCGTAGAGGGGATATTAAGTCACCACTTTTGAGAGGCGGCGGTTCTACTTTTGGTCCTGATCCCCGATCCTATGCATACAAGGTTCCCAAAAAAGTCAGAAGGCTGGCCCTTAAAATGGCATTGAGCAGTAAATTGAAGGAAGAAAACCTTGTTGTGCTTGACGAGTTTGGACTTGATAAAATTAAGACCAGGGAATTTGTTAAGGTTATAAATGCATTGAACACGAAAAATGCATTAATTATAACCGAAAAAAAGAATGAAAACCTGGAACTTTCAGCCCGGAACGTTCCCAACATAAAAGTGTTGAGAGTCGAGGGGTTGAATGTATATGATATTCTTAAATATGAGAATGTCGTTTTGTTTGAGTCTTCAATAAAGAGCATTGAAGGGAGACTGCTCGGATGAATCCGTATGATATTATTAAGCGGCCCTTGATTACTGAAAAGACCAGTATTCAAAAAGAGGATTACAACCAGATGTCATTCGAGGTAGACCGCAAGGCGAACCGGGTTGAAATTAAACGGGCTATCGAAAATATTTTTAAGGTAAATGTGTACACTGTAAGAACAATGCAGGTTAAGGGCAAGACCAAACAAAGGGGCCGGATTGTGGGAAAGCGCCGGAACTGGAAGAAAGCGGTCGTTAAATTGATGCCTGGTGAACGTATAGATTTTTTTGAAGGAGCATGAAAGGGGTATATAATGGGTGTAAAAAAAGTAAAACCCACCTCTCCCGGGAGGCGGTCTCAATCCTATTCAACATTTGATGAGATCACAAGCACTACCCCTGAAAAGAGTCTGCTAGGGGTTATAAAGAAAAAAGGCGGCCGTAATGTCAATGGTCGTATTACCTGCAGGCATCGTGGGGGGGGGAGTAAGCGGCATTACAGGATTGTCGATTTTAAAAGAGATAAAACAGGAATCCCTGCGAAGGTTGCCACTATAGAATATGATCCGAATCGGTCTGCGAGAATTGCTCTTTTGAATTATGCGGATGGTGAAAAGCGGTATATCCTGGCTCCGATTAATCTTAAGGTCGGTGATACCGTGATTTCGGGACCTGAAGCAGATATTAAGCCCGGCAATACGCTGTTGTTGAGAAATATCCCACTGGGTACGCATATTCATAATATCGAACTCCATATCGGGAAAGGCGGCCAGATTGTCAGGAGCGCCGGGACATATGCTCAGTTGATGGCAAAAGAAGATAAGCATGCCCTGATAAAGCTCCCCTCCGGTGAAGTTCGAATGGTACTTTTAAATTGCAAGGCTACTATAGGTCAGCTCGGGAATGTGATTCATGAGAATATATCTTTGGGCAAAGCGGGGCGAAAGCGTTGGCTCGGCAGGCGTCCTAAGGTTAGAGGGGTTGCCATGAATCCGGTTGACCATCCAATGGGCGGAGGCGAAGGAAGATCTTCAGGCGGACGGCATCCATGCAGTCCGTGGGGCGTTCCTTCAAAAGGTTTTAAGACCCGAAGAAAAAGGAAAAGTACTCGATTAATCGTCAAAAAGCGTACAAGGAAATAGTAGGAGAAGTTATGCCACGGTCGTTGAAAAAAGGTCCTTTTGTTGATTCGGAACTGTTAAAGAAGGTGCGGACGGCGCAAGAGACTCGGAGCAACAGAGTTGTCAGAACTTGGTCTAGAAGGTCAACAATAGTGCCCGAAATGGTGGGTATTACACTGGCGGTTCATAATGGAAGAAAGTTCATTCCTGTATTTATATCGGAAGACATGGTGGGGCATAAGCTGGGTGAGTTTTCACCGACCCGGACTTATTATGGGCACGCTGCGGATAAGAAATCAAGAGTGAAACGGTAAGGCCGTCGAAAAAGGAAATGTCTGTAATGGAAGTTAAAGCTGTATCACGATATGTGCGCATTTCTCCTCAGAAAGTTCGCATGATGGTGGGTGCTGTGAAGGGAAGGCGGGTAGAAGATGGTTTGAATATACTCAAATTTATGCCGCAGAAGGCGGCATATATCGTTGAAAAAATTATACGAAGCGCTGTAGCAAATGCGGATCAAAATATGGATATCGACGTAGATTCACTGGTGATTCGAAACATTATCGCAGACCAGGGCCCCACGTTGAAACGTTTCAAAGCAAGGGCACGCGGCAGGGGGACACGCATATTAAAAAGGACCGCTCATATTACAGTTGTTTTAGCTGAAGATTCGATATAGAAGGGGGGAAAAGCTTGGGCCAGAAAGTAAATCCTATAGGATTGAGATTGGGTATTGTTAAAACCTGGGAATCCCGGTGGTATGCTGGAAAAAATTACGCCGATTATATCCTGGAAGATTATAATATCAGAAAGTTTATAAAAAAAAGACTCTACCATGCGGGTATTTCCAAAGTTGAAATCGAAAGGTCTTCCAAGCGTGTCAGGCTGCGCATTTTTACATCCAGGCCTGGGATTGTCATCGGTAAAAAGGGGGCTGAAATTGCGTTGTTCAAGAAAGAGCTCGAAAAGATCATATCTCATGAAGTTATTATCGATATTCAGGAGGTAAGAAAACCCGAGATTGATGCCCAGCTTGTCGCCGAGAATATTGCGCTTCAGATTATACGAAGGGTTGCATTTCGGCGTGCAATGAAGCGCGGCATTTCTTCAGCCATGCGTTTTGGCGCCAAAGGGATAAAAGTTATCTGTTCCGGTCGTCTGGGCGGCGCCGAGATGGCCAGAACCGAACAATATAGAGAGGGTCGCATCCCTCTGCATACCTTAAGAGCTGATATAGACTACGGTTTTATTGATGCTCGTACGACATATGGAATTATCGGTATCAAGGTATTTATTTTTAAAGGCGAGATTTTGAAGAAAAATTCGGAAAAGATCGGTAGTTGAGTTTTTTGCTTGTAAAAGACTTTTTACGAGTTTGTCTAAATTGATACGAATAATATAACGGCCTTTGAAAATCAAACTTTTTTCAAAGGTTTCATGGAGTAACGGAGATATCGGACATGCTTAGTCCCAAGAAGGTAAAATTTCGAAAACAGCAAAAAGGCAGAACAAAGGGAGCTTCGTACAGGGGCTGCAACCTTGATTTTGGTGAATTTGGATTGCAGGCAATAGAATGCGGCAGAATCAACTCAAAGCAGATTGAAGCCGCCCGTATCGCAATGACTCGGCATGTTAAAAGAGGCGGCAAAATGTGGATAAAAATATTTCCTGACAAACCTTTTACCAAAAAACCTGCTGAAGTCAGGATGGGGAAAGGAAAGGGGGCTCCTGAGGGATGGATTGCAGTGGTTCGTCCCGGAAGAGTCCTTTATGAGATGGAGGGTGTTCCCCGGCATATGGCAAAGGAAGCCCTCAGGCTTGCTTCACATAAACTTTCTGTGAAAACCAGATTCATAGAAAGGGGTAATTTGTAATGAAACCGAGCGAGATCAGAGAGTTGAGTCTGGAAGAAAAGTTGCGGAAAGCAAACGATCTTAAAGAGGAGCTGTTTAATCTGCACTTTCAGCACGAAATCGGTCAGCTTGAGAATTCCCAGAAGATGAAGCAGATCAAGCGAGAAATCGCCAGGGTGAAGACCATAATAAAAGAATCTTAACCTGGATAAGCCAGAAGAAAAAAATATTTGCCACAAAGTCACAAAGACCCAAAGGATATATTTATTATTCTTTCTTAGTGTCTTGGCGTCTGGGTGGCAATGGAAAAAGATTTGAAAATAAAAGCGTAAATTTCATAACTAAAAAACTAACTATATCAAGAAACAGGCTAAGAATACTTATTGCCATGGAAAAACGATTTTTAAGAAGACAGATGGTGGGGACAGTTGTCAGCGACAAGATGGACAAAACGGTAATTGTCCTGGTTGAGAGGCTGGTTAAGCATAAACTTTATCAAAAGTATGTCAAGAGACGATCAAAATTTGCCGCCCACGATGAAAACAATGGCTCACGGGTTGGAGATAAAGTTTTGATCGTCCAGTCCAGACCCCTTAGCAAGATTAAAAGATGGCGTGTGAGCAAAATAGTCGAAAAAGCTGTTTGATTGTTATATGATATGATGAATTCGGTTTTTTTACGAATTATATAAGGAAAGTTAAGAAGATGATTCAGGCGGAAACGAGATTGACCGTGGCAGACAATTCAGGAGCCAAGATATTGTATTGTATCAAAGTTCTTGGAGGTTCACGCAGACGATATGCGAGTGTCGGCGACATAATTGTTGTATCTGTTAAAGAAGCAATTCCGAATACCAAGGTCAAAAAAGGAGATGTGGTAAAAGCCGTTGTTGTTCGCACCAAAAAGGAAATCAAGAGACTGGATGGATCATATATAAGATTTGATGATAATTCTGCTGTTTTAATTTCACAAACCAAGGAACCCATAGGCACCCGCATATTTGGTCCGGTGGCAAGGGAACTGCGAGCCAAAAGGTTTATGAAAATCATTTCGCTGGCCCCTGAGGTATTATAGTTGCCGGTTAGCGGCTATGGGCGCTGGGTGAAAAATGAACGGCAGAAAATGAGCAATAACTTCAATGAGCAAAACTTTTATAAGCTTTAAAATATTACGGACCTATGGAGAAGTGATTCATGGCTCAAAATAAATGGCATATAAAAAAAGACGACAAAGTAAAAATTCTTGTGGGCAAAGACAAAGGAAAGATCGGCAAAGTGCTGGGTATAAAAAGGAAGAGCAATCGACTTCTTATTGAAAATATTAATATTGTCAAACGGCATACCCGGCCTAGCGCCACTCAAAGACAGGGCGGCATTGTTGAGAGTGAAGCTCCTATCCACTGGTCCAACGTCATGTTGATGTGCAGCAAGTGCGTAACACCCATACGGATAAAGATGAAACGGCTTGAGGATGGAAAAAAAGTGCGTGTTTGCAGGAAATGCAACGAAATTATAGATTCTTAGGTCCGAGTGACGGAGGAAGTGAATGTCACAGTTAAAAAATTATTATCATAAAGAGGTTGTACCCAGGTTGATCGAGACCTTTAAGTATAAAAACATAATGGAGGTTCCAAAACTTGAGAAGATCGTTTTGAATATGGGACTGGGTGAAGCGATTCATAATATCAAACTACTTGATTCAGCTTCGGAGGAGCTTAAGATTATAGCCGGCCAGCGACCGGTTGTAACCCGTGCAAAAAAATCGATAGCAGCGTTTAAGCTACGGGAAGGAATGCCCGTAGGCTGCATGGTTACCCTACGCCACAGACGTATGTACGATTATTATTACAAACTGGTCAATATAGCGTTGCCTCGTGTTCGTGACTTCAGAGGTCTTTCGGGAAAAGCGCTGGATGGTCATGGTAATTATTCACTGGGCATTAAAGAGCATATTATTTTTCCGGAAATCGATTACGATAAAATTGATAAGATTAAAGGCCTTAATATCTCTATCGTTACGACTGCAAAGACTGATGAAGAGGGCAAAGAACTGCTGAAGCTGATGGGAATGCCGTTTAGGAATTGAAGATTTAAGATTGAAAATTAAAGATTTGGGAATGAAGAATTAAGACTGAAGGATAAGCATCGACGGTTGAATATCTTAGGAATGTTCAATCTTCAATAGTCAATTTAAAGAGGGAGGAAAATTTGGCAAGAAAAGCTCTTAGAATGAAGGCAATGAGAGAACCTAAATTCAAAGTGAGGCGATACAACCGCTGCCCCATTTGCGGCAGGCCGAGAGGTTTTTTAAGAAAGTTCGGAATTTGCCGCATCTGTTTTCGAAATCTTGCTTCAGAAGGCAAGCTCCCTGGTGTAGTGAAATCAAGCTGGTAATAGTGTAAATTAGGTTTTAAATGTTACGTTTCAGGTGTCATTGAAATACTTTTTATCCCTAAAACCGAAAACTAAAAGCGTATTATAATAACGGAGAAGACTATGGCGATGAGTGATCCAATTGCGGACATGTTGACCCGGATCAGAAATGCCGGCAAGGCAAAGTTCAACAGTATTGATATTCCCGGATCAAAGCTAAAAACCGAATTGGCCAGAGTATTAAAGGATGAGGGGTTTATAAGAAATTATAAATTCATTAAAGATAATAAGCAGGGAATATTGCGTGTCTACCTTAAGTATGATGAAGAACAGTCCAACACAATTATCGGCCTTGAACGAGTGAGTAAACCGAGCAGGCGGTTTTATGTAAAGAGCAAGGACATAAAACCGGTGTTGAACGGTATGGGAATTGCGATTTTATCAACATCAAAGGGGATAATGACGGATAAACAGGCCAGGTCTGAAAATTTAGGGGGCGAGATTTTCTGCAATATTTGGTAGGGTTGACATTCGTCATTGGTAAATTACTATCAATTATGATGACCGGTGACAGATGGTTGTTGACCGATGATAAAAGGAAGTAATCAATGTCCAGAGTAGGCAAAACACCGATATCGGTACCAGATAACACTAAAATAAAATATAAAGACGGGGTAATCACCGTAGAATCCAAAAAAGGGGTCCTTACAAGAGCAATACATCCTTCCGTGGATCTCAAGATAGAAGACGGGATGATACGGGTGGATGTTGTTAATGATAACAGGACCAACCGCGCTTTGCGTGGACTTACGCGGAGCCTTGTGGCGAATATGGTTACCGGCTTGACCAAAGGGTTTGAAAGGGTTCTGGAGATACACGGTATCGGCTACCGTGCCATACTTAACGGTAACCGAATCGAATTTAATCTTGGGTATTCACATCCGGTTAATTTTGATCTTCCCGAAGGGGTTTCCGCTACAGTTGACAAGAAAAATGTTATCAGACTTACCGGCATCGACAAAGAATTGCTGGGGCATACCGCTGCATCAATCAGGAGATTGCGACCTCCGGAACGCTATAAGGGTAAAGGGATAAAGTATGCTGAGGAACGTATTCAGCGTAAGGCCGGAAAGACAGGAGTTAAAGAAGGATAAGGATATTGAAAATGGGGAAGTTGGATTTAAAGAAAAAAGCACGTTTGAAAAGAAAAAAAAGGATAAGAAAACATCTTGTCGGCACGCAGCAGCGGCCCAGGTTGAATGTTTTCCGAAGTTCAAAACATATTTACGCTCAGGTCATTGATGATGGGCATGGAAATACTCTTGTGGCCGCATCAAGTCTGGAAAAAATTGTAAAAGAACAACCTAAATTTGGAAACAAGATTGCAGCAGCAGATTTCGTAGGAAAACTTATCGGTGAACGGGCCATTAAAAAAGGCTTAAAAAAGGTTGTTTTTGACCGTGGCGGGTTTCTATTTCACGGGCGTGTTAAAGCTGTATCTGATGGTGCGCGTGAAGCAGGCCTCGATTTCTAGCCGTTTTGATTAACGGATCAATTTAATTAATGGACGAAGGAGGCAAATTTTTGTTCAAGCAGGATAAAAGCGAAGATCAGTTAATCGACAAGGTTGTTTACATTAACCGGGTTGCGAAAGTTGTCAAAGGCGGCCGCAGGTTTAGCTTCAGTGCTATTGTTGTTGTCGGTGATGGTGAAGGGAGTGTCGGTTATGGGCTCGGGAAGGCCGGTGAGGTGCCTGAAGCGATTCGTAAAGGGATAGAAAAAGCGAAAAAAAACATGGTCCAGGTACATTTGGTTGATGGAACAATACCCTATGTAGTTACAGGAAAGTATGGAGCAGGACGAGTTTTGTTAAAACCTGCTTCCCAGGGCACCGGTCTTATTGCAGGTGGTGCGGTTCGGGCGGTACTTGAAGCTGTGGGCGTTCAGAACATTCTTACAAAATGTATGGGATCACATAATGCTCATAATGTTGTTAAAGCTACTATTGAAGGGCTTAGCCAGTTGCAGAGCCGTGAGCAGGTTGCCTCCAGGCGAGGTAAAAGAGTGGAAGATCTTTAAAATTGAAGATTGAATAATGACAATTGAAGATTGGAGATACAGTATCATTTTGTCTTTATGAAACAAAGATAATTTCTTCCAACAAGTTGAATTAATGAGGTAAAAAAGATTTTCGATATTCAATCCGATGTCGGCAATTGGCAGTTAGAAGGAATCATAAATGTCCGGAACATTAAAAGTAACTCTTGTTAAAAGTATGATTGGAAGACCGGAAAAGCACCGCAGGGTATTGCGCGGCATGGGGCTGACAAAAATTAACAGAACGGTTAAGCTTAAGGATACGGCTTCCATTCGTGGGATGGTCGCCGCTGTATCGCACCTGGTTAACGTTGAGGAGAAGATTGATGAAACTGAATGAATTGTCACCTCCAAAAGGATCCCGTAGGCCCCGAAAACGTGTGGGGCGCGGTGTCGGATCAGGTAAAGGCAAAACAGCCGGTAGAGGAACAAAGGGATATAACAGCCGATCCGGCGGCGGCGTAAGGCCCGGCTTTGAGGGCGGGCAGACTCCTCTCCATCGCCGTCTTCCCAAACGGGGTTTTACAAATATTTTTAAAAAGAAAATAGCAGTTATTAATATCCGTGACCTGGCAAAATTTGAAAGCGGCAGTGTCGTGGATGAGGCGGCACTTGTTAGGGCCGGTCTTGTTAAAGGAAGAAGAGACGGTATTAAACTGCTCGGCCACGGCGAGATCAAAACACCTCTAACAATAAAGGTAAACATGCTCAGCAAAAGCGCCGGGGAGAAGATCATAGAAGCCGGTGGGAATATAGAGGTTTTATAGCATGATTGGCGGTGGATTCGGCAACATATTCAAAATTCCTGAACTAAAGAAACGGATTTTTTTTACATTGGCACTTCTGATCGTCTACCGTGTGGGTGTGCATGTCCCTACACCGGGCATAGACGGTACGGCGCTGGCCAGCTTTTTTGTAGGGAAAAAAGGGACGCTGCTGGGTCTTTTTGATATGTTCTCGGGCGGTGCATTAGAACGGCTTTCTGTTTTTGCTCTCGGGATTATGCCCTATATTAGTGCATCGATAATTTTGCAGCTTTTAACTGTGACCATACCGCATCTTGAGCGGTTATCAAAGGAAGGTGAGCAGGGACGCAAAAAAATTACCCAGTACACCCGTTACGGTACGATATTGTTGAGTATCATCCAGGGATTTGGCATTAGTGTCGGCCTCGAGAGTATGAGCTCCCCCGGCGGTGCTCCGGTGGTGATACATCCGGGCTGGGAATTCAAGATCATGACGGTTATGACTCTGACGGCCGGAACAGCGTTTATTATGTGGCTGGGTGAACAGATTACTGAACGCGGCATCGGTAACGGTATTTCGTTGATTATTTTTGCCGGTATTATTGTTCGAATGCCGAATGCAATCGGAAACACGTTCCGTCTCCTTTCAACCGGTGAAATGGGAATATTTCCCGTGCTCATTTTGCTTGTACTGATGATACTGGTTGTAGCGTTTATTATCTATATGGAGCAAGGTCAGAGGCGGATACCGGTTCAATATGCCAAACGGGTTGTCGGCCGCAAGATGTATGGCGGTCAGAGTACCCACCTGCCGTTGAAGGTTAATACGTCCGGTGTTATACCGCCGATTTTTGCGTCATCAATTATAATGTTTCCAGCGACTATAGCCAGTTTCATAACTATTCCGTGGATGCAGAGTTTGGCTTCGGCGGTGAGTCCGGGCAATATTGTGTATGAGTCGCTGTATGTCGGGTTTATATTCTTTTTCTGTTATTTTTATACTGCGGTCACCTTCAACCCTGCTGATGTTGCCGACAATATGAAGAAGCAGGGGGGATATATTCCTGGGATCCGTCCGGGTAAGCGGACGGCAGATCACATTGACAGGGTGTTGACCCGTATTACACTTGGAGGCGCCATATATGTTTCTGCGGTATGCGTACTTCCATCGGTTTTGATAACAAAGTTTAACGTTCCTTTTTATTTCGGCGGCACCGCGCTTCTGATCGTTGTGGGGGTGGCGATCGATACGATTCAGCAAATAGAATCTCATTTGCTGACCCGCCACTACGAAGGATTTTTAAAAAAGAAACGGGTCTAAAATGAAGTGCCGATTCTGATTGTCTTAAATAAGGCGGCGCGACGGGGGATACAATATGGCAAAGGAAGAGGCGATTAAGGTAGAGGGCACGGTGCTTGAAACACTGCCCAACGCAATGTTTAAGGTAGAACTGGAAAATAAGCACCAGGTGCTTGCCCATATCTCCGGAAAGATGCGTATGCATTTTATAAAAATTCTTCCCGGGGATAAAGTTACGGTTGAACTTTCACCTTACGATCTGTCCCGAGGCAGAATAACATACAGATCGAAATAAGGAGATGATCGGTATCGAACTGAAGGAGTATGTCGTATGAAAGTCAGGGCATCGGTTAAGAAGATATGCGCTAAGTGTAAGATTGTTCGCAGGAAAGGGGTTGTCAGGGTTATCTGCGAAAATAAACGACACAAACAGAGGCAAGGATAAAGGAGGATAAGCTTTGGCAAGAATTTCGGGTGTTGATTTACCAAGACGTAAGCGGGTTGAGATAGGGCTGACATATATTTATGGTATAGGCCCAAGCATATCAAAACGAATACTCCATAAGCTTAATATTGATCCGGATACCAAGACAGATGATTTGTCAGAGTCTGATATTAATAGAATCCGCGAAGTGATTGACGACGAATACAAAGTTGAAGGAGAACTTCGTACACAAGTTTCTATGAATATCAAGAGATTGATGGATTTAGGATCTTATCGTGGGCTTCGTCATAGAAAATCTCTTCCGGTGCGGGGACAGCGGACCAGCACAAATGCACGGACGCGCAAAGGACCGAAAAGGTCTGCCATAAAGAAAAAAAGCGGAGTTAAAAAGAAGTAAACCAGTAAAAGGCAGAGGCATAATACATGGCAAAAAAGAAAATCCGGACCAAAAAGAGAGAAAGGAAGAATATATCGACCGGTGTTGTACATATCCAGTCGACGTTTAATAATACAATCGTTACAATTACAGATCCTGCCGGAAATGTTATAGCCTGGTCCAGTGCGGGTGTTCAGGGCTTTAAGGGATCGCGAAAGAGCACCCCGTTTGCTGCTCAGCTTGCAGCGGAAGATGCAGCAAAAAAGGCAATGGAGCATGGGATGAAAAATGTTGAGGTGTATGTCAAAGGTCCTGGTTCCGGCAGAGAATCAGCCCTTCGATCCCTACAGGCCGCGGGATTCAATGTTGTGATGATTAAAGACGTAACACCCATACCACATAATGGCTGTCGGCCGCCAAAACGACGCAGGGTTTAAAAAATTGATTATTGAATATTGACGATTGACTATTTAATGTGGTTGCTTTGCTCCATTGTTTTTGTTTATAAAAATAAAATTAGAGGAAATCCTTAAATATTCGATTTTCAATCGAAAATATACAATTATTTTCGATAAGGGAATCATAATTTTTAGAAAATTTTGCCACAAAAATCACAAAATTTATAAATAAGAAACTAGGGGGGAATACTTGGCACGATACATAGGTTCGGTATGCCGGCTTTGCCGGCGCGAAAACTTGAAACTGTTTTTCAAAGGAGATCGTTGTTATTCTGATAAGTGTGCTTTTGATCGACGGAGTTATCCGCCGGGTCAGCACGGTCAACGCCGTGGAAGAAAAATTTCGGACTATGGAATTCAGCTAAGAGAAAAACAGAAAGTAAAACGTATGTACGGGCTTTCAGAAAAACAGTTTCATCTGTTTTTCAAGAGGGCAGATAATCAGAGAGGCATAACCGGAATAAATTTGCTGGTAATGCTGGAGCGTAGAATTGACAATGTGGTTTACCGTTTGGGTTTTGTGAATTCTCGTACCCAAGGTCGCCATTTTATAGGACACAATCACTTTCTTGTTAACGGAAGGAAAGTTAATATTTCCTCATACCTTATTAAAGTAGGCGATATGATCGAAGTCCGGGAAAAAAGCCGTAAGGTTCAGGCCATAGGAGATTCACTCGATATCGTGGTGCGGCGAGGCGTTCCACAATGGCTTGATTTGGAAAAAGAGAATTTTAAAGGGATTGTAAAAAGTTTTCCCACCCGCGAAGATATAACAACTCCCATTCAGGAGCAACTTATAGTGGAGCTTTATTCCAAGTAAAGTGAGATCTGGGATATGAGATATTGAATGTAAGACATATCCAATATCGCCTTTCACATATCCTTCTGATCATCCTCTGAGACCCAAATTGGAGATATGATAATGTCATCGAATGAGATCATGTGCATGAACTGGCAAAAGATGATAAAGCCGGAAAAGGTTCAGGTAACCAGTAAGCCCTCTTGCGGCAAATTCGTTTGTGAACCTCTTGAAAGGGGATTTGGCATAACAATCGGGAATTCTTTAAGGAGGATCATACTTTCTTCTCTTTATGGAGCCGCTATTGTATCTGTAAAGATTGATGGCGTTATGCATGAATTCAGTGTTATTGAAGGCATATACGAAGATGTCTCCGAGATTATCCTAAATCTAAAAGAAGTGCGCTTTAAAGTTACCGATCCTGAACCGAAAACCGTACGCATCGATGCAGAGGGAAAAGGTGAAGTTATCGCAGGTGATATCATCAGCGATGACGGAAGATGCGAGGTGATAAATTCTGATCGGCATATTGCGACACTATCGGATGGCGCAAAATTGAAGATGACCATGACCGTCAAAACAGAAAAAGGGTATTCTTTATCCGAAGCTAACAAAGATGAAAACGCACCCTTAGGGACAATACCGATAGATGCGGTTTTTTCACCTATTAAACGGGTTACCTATGTGGTGGGCAATGCCCGTGTCGGTCAAAAAACCGACTATGACAAACTTACCTTAGAGGTCTGGACAGACGGAAGTATTTTGCCTGAGGACGCTGTTGCGTATGCTGCCAAGATTTTAAAGGAACAGATGACTCATTTTATCAATTTTGACGAAGATCTTGATCCGGAACCCGAGAAAAAAGTCGAAGGGAAGGAAAAGATTAAATTTAATGAAAATCTTTACAAAAGCGTTGAAGAACTTGAACTTTCCGTACGCAGTGCAAACTGTCTTAAGAATGCCAATATCGTCAAAATTTATCAACTGGTTAGCAAAACCGAGGCAGAGATGCTAAAAACCAAAAACTTTGGAAGAAAATCTCTAAATGAGATTAAAGAAGTCTTAAGTGAAATGGATCTTTCTCTTGGGATGAAGTTGGAAGGATTTGAGCCGCCTGAGGAAAACTTAGAGGAAGGAGAGTAGTTTGTTCCATGAGACATCGAAAATCCGGTTTAAAATTAAATAGAACGAGTAGTCACAGGACTGCCATGTTCAGAAATATGGTTACCTCTCTCTTTAAACATGAGCGTATCCGTACAACTGATGTCAAAGCAAAGGAATTAAGGCGATGGGCCGACAATTTGATTACCCTGGCAAAACGCGGTGATGTTCATGCAAGGCGTCAGGCGCTTTCAATCATAAGGGAAAAGGATGTGGTTCATAAGCTGTTTGCGGAAGCTGCCGGAAGGTTCGGCTCTGTATCCGGCGGTTATACCCGGATTGTTAAACTGGGGAGACGGCCCGGAGATGCAGCACCGATTTCCTTGATTGAGCTGATTTATTCCGAAGAGGGGAAAAAGAAGAAAAGAAAAAAGAAAGATAAAGGTGCTATTAAGAAAAAGCGGGCTATTGAAAAGAAAGAAGCTGAAGAAAAGAAATCGGAAGAGAAAAAAGAGATTGAATCGAAAGAAAAAGCCGCTGAAGAAGAAAAAGACATCGTCGATAAAGAAAAAGATGTGGCTGAAGAAAAAGAAGCAGAGGTAAAAACCGAATCGACTACTGAAGATTCAGATGATAAGCTTGAGAAGCCGGCCGAGGCGCCTGTTGAATCAGAAGAAACTGAATCCAAAGAACCTGAAGCTAAAAAGGCTGAAGATGATGCCGGAGATTCCGAAGTGAAAGAATAACCCGTGCCTCCAATTTCAATATCAAAAGGCCCTGTCTGAAAAAACAGGGCTTTTTTATTTTTACATTAAAAACCTGCTCCTCTGGGCCAGGTCAGAAATAGATGGCTCTGCCTTTGAGTTTTGTGTCTAAAATCACAAATCCCAAGCACCAAATTACAAATTAACCCGCCTAAGGCGGGTAAATCACAAATTCCAATATTCAATGACCAAAACCTTCCGTGACGAGACATTGTTTGGATTTTCGAATTTCGGTCATTGGAATTTGTTTGATGTTTGGTATTTGTGATTTGGAATTTCAATAACTTAATGGACTTCCAACAAAGCAAATCCCCCTGGGGATAACCAAAGCCTGGTAATCTGAGGCAGGATTTTTACTGTACTTGAAGCTTTATGGAAATCGATTTGTTTCAAAGAACTAAACGGTTAGTTTCTATGAAACAATTGTCCTTATAAATTGTGTCATCTCGGATAAGACAGCATTTTTAGCCTGAAAATGGGGGACATGCCCGCAGTCCGGTATCAGTTTTGAATAGGCAGGTCCGGATACATGGCCGACGATGCCTTGGATCTGGGCAGGAGTTCCATACTCATCATCTTCACCCTGAAGTACAAGGATTGGGCAGGTTATTTTAGGAAGATATCTTTCAATATTCCAGCTCAAAAATTCGGGCGAAAGCCATCTGTCCGCCCAGCGGTAAAAAATCGTTTCTGTATTCTCTTTGTGATAGCGGGTGAGCTTTTCCTTTAAAGGAGTTGTTTCAAACGCTTCAACCGCTTTACGGATGCCTGTAATTGCTAGCTCTTCAACAAAGATGTGCGCGGCTTCTGTAATTATAGCGCAAACCACATTGCCATGAATGGCGGCGGTGATTAATGCAATGGTACCGCCGTCGCTGTGTCCGATGAGAACAGCATGGTCGATATTACATTCCTTTAACAGTTCGGGTAGGTATGTTAAAGATTCTTTTTGCAGGTAGTCCAGGGGCCATGGATCTTCAAACTTTTCAGAGCCGCCATAGCCTTTTCTGTCGTATACCAATCCGGAGCAGCCGGTCGCTTCGCAGAGTGTTTCCGGGAAATCCCGCCAGAGTTCGATACAGCCAAGGCCTTCATGTAGAAAGACCAGTGTTGGTCGATCCGTTGCAACTGAGTCTGACCGAAGCTCAATGCTCTTGACCCTGAGCCGGCAAGCGGCGGCGCGCACATGAAATGTCCGGCAAGAAATATGCTGTTTTTGTTTGGAATTTTGTTTCATTTAATTGAGAAATTACTGAAATCAGGCCTAACTGCTTGACAAATTTACCGAATTTGCCAGAATAGACTATAAATGCATGGATTTGTCAAGAGTGATGAATGGGTCCTATGAATATTGCAACCACTATCATCCCGATATTTGCCATAATCATCCTTGGATGGTTTGCCCGCTGGAAAGGGTTTATTCCCTTTGAATTTTTAGGTCCGGCAAACCGTCTCGTCTATTATCTGGCAATTCCCGCCATGATTTTTCATGCGATCTCCAAAGCTTCCTTAAAAACCAGGTTTGATATTAGCGTTCTGGTTATTACCCTGATTTCTGTTATAGTTGTTTTTGCTGTGTCCTGGGGTGGGGGATTAATTAGTGGTATAAGGCGAAGGGAGTTGGGTACTTTTATTCAGTCCTCTTTTCATGGGAACTTGGGATATATCGGTCTTGCCGTGGCATACTATTCTCTCGGTAATGAAGGATTTGTGCGGGCAGGTATCATTGCCGGTTTTGTAATGATACTACAGAATTTTCTTGCAGTAGTGGTCCTTCAGTTAAATTCACCCAATACTTCAGCACCGGAAAATAAGCTGAGTGTCGTTCTGAGAATACTATGCAACCCTGTTATTCTGTCCGCAATAGGCGGAATATTGTTTTCCTTGACAGGATTACGGGTTCCTCTTGTTATCGACCGCAGTCTCGATATTTTAAGCGGTCTTGCACTCCCGATGGCTTTGCTGCTTATCGGAGCTTCTCTCTCTTTTGAATTGATGTATTTGAGAATGCTTCGAGTCCTTTGTTCAAGCTTTATTAAACTGTTCCTGCTTCCCGGCCTGGGCTTTATCCTATATCGTCTATTCGATGTGGCACTCCAGGACTACCTGCCAGGTCTTATCCTATTGGCATCGCCGACTGCCACAATAACCTATGTAATGGCAAAGGAAATGAACGGCGATACAGATTTTGCAGTTGCAGCCCTTTCCACAAGTACAATATTGTCAGCGGTGACATTTTCCCTGTGGCTGCATATTTCGGCTGGATAACACGATAAACATTAAAGATGGTTTATAAGAATCTGTTGCAAGCGTCCATGATCGCCCTTAAGACGTGACGGTATATCGTTATGAATCTCGCAGATGAATTCGACTCCTTTTTCAGAAGTTTTCAGCGCCAGCATATCGTTTAGAAACTCATCAAAACATTTTATCAAAAGTTCTTTATCACCGTCTAAGATTTCCATGACTTCTGCCATATCGATCGGCCCCGCTAAATCATTCATTATCTATCACCTCACTTTTTACCGGATATTAGTCATTAGTCATTGATCGTTTATCATTAAGTGTTAGGCTTTGGTCCTTGTTCACACATCCTGAGGTTTCATGATTCCTGACGGCCCGGCATAATTCAAGGCCATTTAACTAATCGGAATCAGGCGATAATTATCGTCTTGTTTTATGATCTTAATGCCGTACATTCTGATGGTTTCCGTAATCGGCCTGCCGAAAATAAAATAGGTCATTTCAGGATCAAGGCCTCCCTTTTGCACAACCAGTTCCCTGATTTGGGCATCATATTTGATTATGTCGAGAATGCCTTTAAGTGCCTTATCCTTTTTATCTTTTTTAAGAATATCAATAAAAAGGGTGAGCTTTTCATACGAGCACCGCTTCTGATGGTCCCCAATTAGGTCCCACAGCCCTTCAATCGTTGAAATAAGATCTTTTCGCGTCAACCTGTTTTTAGAGTAAATCTTTTCAATTTTCCGTGTATCCCAGCATTTAAGCGCCCGGCATTCAAGAGGTCTGTTGTCATAAACCGTACATTCATTTTTTTTTTCATTAAAAAAAATACAGGCCAACGACTCTTTTTGCGATTTTATTTTAATGATATCTGAAGTTGCGGGTAAAATAGAGTCTTTGACATTGTCATAGCAAAGTTCATGCTCTCTGATGGTATAAAGATATTTTGATAAAATTATTCCTTTTTCAATTAGTATCTTATCTTCAAGGTGAAAACACGGGCCGCCTTTTTTGCAACAGGTGCCGCAGCGGCTGCATTCCGTAATCCCAGGATCTTGTTTGATTTTTGACACGTTTTCAATCCTTTTAATCCAGCAGATTTTCAAAAAAGTCGTTCCCCTTGTCGTCTACAATGATAAATGCGGGGAAATCCTTGATGGTGATCAAAAAGATCGCTTCCATTCCGAGTTCGGGGTACTCTAACGTTTCAATGTTTGTAATACACTCTTTACCGAGCCGGGCTGCAGGGCCGCCGATGGAACCCAAGTAAAATCCCCCGAATTTTTTACATGACTGAGTAACTTCTTTTGAACGATTTCCTTTTGCCAACATGACCATGGAAGCGCCGTGCTCTTGGAAAATGGGTACATATGGATCCATTCGACCGGCGGTTGTCGGGCCGAAAGATCCTGAAGGAAATCCTTCAGGGGTTTTGGCCGGACCCGCATAATATACGATGTGGTCCTTGAAATAGCGCGGCAGCCCCTGGCTGCTGTCAAAACGCTCTTTAAGTTTGGCGTGAGCGATGTCTCTTCCCACCACGATTTTTCCGTTCAATAGCAGCCGGGTTGCAACCGGATATTTGGTCAGTTCGGCCCGGATTTCATCCATGGGACGATTCAAATCGATAGGGACGGCCCCGGTATCCGATGCACCGGGCTCCGGAAGGTATCTGGCCGGATCGGTCTCAAGGCGTTCTATAAAAATTCCTTGCTTTGTAATTTTTGCCTTTATATTACGGTCTGCGCTGCAACTCACACCCAAGCCAATGGGGCAGGATGCGCCGTGCCTTGGAAGACGGATAATCCGCGTGTCCAGACAAAAATATTTTCCGCCGAACTGGGCGCCGATGCCTGTCTTTTGGGATATCTTGAGCAGTTCCGCCTCAAGTTTTATATCCCTGAATGCATGCCCGGATTGGTTTCCGGTCGTGGGAAGCGTGTCGAGGTATCCTGCGGAGGCTAATTTGACTGTTTTCAAGTTTAATTCAGCAGAAGTTCCGCCAATAACAAATGCAAGATGATAGGGCGGACAGGCGGCTGTGCCCAGGGTTTTCATCTTGCTTTTCATAAAAGACACCAGTTTTTCAGGCGTTAACGTGGCTTTGGTTTCCTGGTAAAGATAAGTTTTATTTGCAGATCCGCCGCCTTTTGCGATGAAGAGAAACTGATAGCTATCTCCTTGTGTGGCATAAAGCTCGATCTGAGCAGGAAGATTGCAGCCCGTATTGACTTCATCGAACATGCTTAATGGGGCGTTTTGGGAGTACCGCAGGTTGTTTTTTGTATACGCATTGAAAATGCCCTTTGAAAGGGCTTTTTCATCACAATAGCCGGTCCAGACCTGTTGCCCCTTTTTACCCATTACAATGGCAGTCCCGGTGTCCTGGCACATGGGAAACACACCTTGTGCGGAGATAACCGCGTTTTTAAGCATTTCACGGGCAACGTACCGGTCGTTGTCGGAACTTTCGGGATCATCCAGAATTTTTGCCAGGAGGGTTAGGTGAGAGGACCTCAACAGGTGCGATACGTCCGTGAAAGCCTGTTCAGATAGAAGGGTAAGACCCTGGGCTTCGATGTTTAGGATTTCATGGCCTTCAAAAGACTGTAGAGAAACATGCTCATCCGTTATTCTACGATATTCGGTGGTGTCTTCTTTGAGAGGGAACATTTCCTGATATGCAAAATCAACCATTTGCCAATCTCCTTTTGTAACGGTTCAGACAGGTGATGTTTTACATGTATTTAGAGCCATGCGTTATAGCTGTCAAGGAGTTTAAACCGAATTTCTTATGAACCAGGAGGATAAAATATATAATCTTCTTGCGCTTCTTGAATTTTATGGTGTGCTTAAACTTTTTAGCAAAAAATATATAACCCTAATCGAGTCAAAACTCGATTCGGCGTTATCAGTTATTCGTTATCTGTCAATAGTTTTGAAAGGTCGGCAATGAGAGAGTTATTTTGAAGATGCTGAGGAAAGATCATGGATAGCATTGACTAACGTTTTGAGAGGAAAAGGCTTTGTTAAAACCATATCAAAATCGCTGTTATTAAGAAGCCAGGGAGTACCGGAGATTCCTATGACCGGCGTAGATTGTCTATCGGAACTGCGTATGTGCCGAACAATATCATCGCCGTTTCCTCCTTGCATCAGAATATCAGTGATAACCAAGTCAAAGACACCGTCATCAAACTTTTTTATTCCTTCTTTTACATCCGAAGCAATGTCAACGTTACAACCATACTTTCGTAATCCCTGTTGAAATATATCCAAAATTGGTTTTTCGTCGTCAATGACTAAAATTTTTTGCATGGCTTAAACGACTCGATTTCTGTTACGGAAACATTAAAAGTTTATATTGTTTTATCTCTATATAACCCGTTATTCTAAATCGCACAGTCATTTTGTGTCAAGCAGGATAAAAACGGTTTGGCCAAGAGTTATAAACGAGTTATGAACAAAACAATATCTTTCTGATTTAGTTGGAAATTATCTGGTATCCATTGATAACCCTTCTAAATTACAAAGAATTTTAAATATCGTTATTTTATAAGTATTATAAGCAGCTACGCAAATATATCGGGTTTTGAACAAAAAAGGGCTTTCAGGTAGATCTCACAAAATCAGCCTTTTTCTTTTATTTTCATAAACAGAAGTAGATATTGCGCTAAATTTACGCAAAAAAAGGAAGGTCCAGTCAACTGATTGGGAAACTTCCTTTTTAAAAAGAAAAAAAAACTAACGGCAGCCAACGCAGGTTTCAAAATGTTCTAACGGTAGATTGGTTATTTTACTAAAATACTCAAGTTGTTTTTTGGGGGCAAAATATTGTCCGCACTTCCGACATTTTTGCATGGGATAATCATACTTCATAATTGTTCTGACACCGTTCTCTTCTTTCATGGGGATAACCTGCACGGGGCAAATATAAACACATGAGCCGCAGGCAATGCAATCAGGAGGAGACTCCATAAAGGGCGTGGCGATTTTTCTCGTGATTCCGCGTCCGGAAAACCCGATGGCTGAAACACCCACAACTTCACGGCAGGTTCTCACGCACTGGCCACACAGAATACAGCCTCTTTGCTCAACCGGAAAACGGGTTTCCTGAACGCCCAATTCATCAGCTATTTTCCGGAGCGCCGGATGTTTATTATTGCGCGAAAGCAACAGTTCGATTACGAGTCTTCTCACATTAAGAACCCGCTCGGTATTTGTTTTCACCTCCAGGCCGTCAGCTACCTCGAAAATGCAGGATGCTACCAAACGGGTTCGTTCGCCTTGAGTAATTTCCACCATACAGAGCCGGCAGGCTCCGTAGGGAGCAAGTTCTTCGTTGCTGCACAGATGGGGGATGTAAATGTTTGCATCTGTTGCCGCTTCCAGAAGGGTAGTTCCAGCAGGAGCATGGATTTTCAAGCCATTGATTGTTAATGTGACCATTTCCGCCATGATTATTCCTTTTCAAAAACTGATAGTTGATTGCTCATAGACTTTTGAGCTATGAACTTTGTTATGAAACCTTGACCGCATCAAATTTACAAGACTCAAAACAGGCCCCGCATTTGATGCATTTATACTGGTCGATGGTATGCACTTCCTTTTTCTCGCCCGTAGCCGCTTCAACCGGACAAATCTTGGCACAGACCATACATCCGTTGCACACTTCAGGGTCAATAGTATAGGTGATCAGGGCCTTGCAGACTCCTGCGGGACATGTTTTTTGCGTAATATGAGCTTCATACTCATCCCGAAAATATCGTAAGGTGGAAAGGACCGGATTGGGAGCGGTTCCCCCCAGACCGCAAAGGGAACCATCAATAATAGCCTTTCCCATCCACTCGATGGTTTCCAGATCTTCTTTTTTACCGTTGCCCTCGGTAATTCTTTCCAGAATCAACCGCATCTGGTGGACGCCTTCCCGGCACGGCGTGCACTTTCCGCACGACTCTTCTTCCAGAAACTTGAGAAAATACAGGGCCATGTCAACCATGCAGGTGCGATCATCCATAACGATCATACCGCCGGATCCCATCATGGAGCCGACTTCGCTCAGGGCATCGAAGTCAACCGGCAAATCAAGATGATTTTCAGGAATACAGCCTCCGGAAGGACCGCCAACCTGCACGGCTTTAAATTTTCTGCCTTTGGGGATTCCTCCTCCGATATCATAGACGATTTCTCTCAGCGTAATGCCCATGGGAACTTCCACCAGGCCGGTGTTGTTGATTTTGCCGACCAGGGCAAAAATCTTGGTGCCTTTACTGTTTTCGGTGCCGATGGATCGGTACCACTCGGCGCCTTTATTAATGATGAGAGGAACATTCGCCAATGTTTCTACGTTATTGATGTTCGTGGGTTTATTGTACAGGCCTCGTTCGGCGGGAAACACATATTTGGCACGGGGTTCGCCACTGCGACCTTCGATAGAGCTGATCAGCGCGGTTTCTTCCCCGCAAACAAACGCACCGCCGCCCCGAACAATTAGAACATCGAAATCAAAGCCGGAACCCATGATATTTTTCCCCAACAATCCGAGTTCCCGTGCTTTTTCGATGGCAATGGTTATATTCTCGACAGCAAGGGGATACTCATTTCGCACGTAAATGTACCCCTCATGGCATCCGATGGCATAGGAACCGATAACCATACCTTCCAGAACAGAGTGGGGCGTACCCTCCAAAACAGCCCGATCCATAAACGCTCCGGGATCGCCTTCATCAGCATTACAGATAAGGTACTTCGGCTCTCCTTTTGCCTTTCGGGTAGCTTTCCATTTCAATCCCGCCGGGAAACCGGCGCCGCCGCGGCCCCGAAGATTTGCTTTGGTAACTTCTTCGATTACGTTTTCCTGACTCATATTGAATAAAACTTTAGACAAAGCAGAGTATCCATTGGTGGCGATGTAATCTTCTATGCTGCGGGGATCAATATGGATGTTATTGCCGATAATGTATCGTTTCTGTTTTTTATAAAACGGTATATCAAAATCTTTGATTATTCTCTCGTTGCTTGTTGGATCTTTGTAAGCGAGCCGTTCGATGACTTCTTTATTGATAACGGTTTTCGAAATAATTTCTGGAACATCTTTTTCAGCTACACGCAAATAACATATCTCTTCAGGATAAATGACTACAATAGGTCCCTGTTCGCAAAAGCCGGGACAACCGGTCTCACGTATCGTTGCGACCTCAGCGTCCAGACCTTGCTTGCTGATCTCATCCTTGAAAGCAGCGATTATCTTATCGGATCCGAGTGCAAGACACCCTGTGCCGGCACAAATTGCAATACAGGTTGTTTTCGGATCTCTTCCCGCCTGAATTTCGCTTCGAAATTGTTCCAGTTCTTCAGGTGATTTAATTTTCTTCATCAATCTTTACCTTTTTGCCTAGTTTTTTCAGGATTCTATTGGTCTTAGAAATGCTTAGATTACCATGATATTCCCCATCGACCACCAGGATAGGGCCTAAGGCGCAGGCCCCTAAACAATTGACTGTCTCAAAGGTAAATTCCAGATCCGGAGTGGTTTCACCTGCCTGTATCTGCAGTACACGTTCGATATTATCCTTCATCAGCGGCACCCCCCGCACGTGACAGGCCGTGCCCGTGCATAATTTCATTTCATGTCGGCCCCGGGGTTCGAGACTGAAGGCCTTGTAAAAGGTGCCCAGCTCGTAAAGCTGGCTCATGGGAACTTCAAGGAAGGCACTGACAAGGTTGAGTGCTTCCCGGTTGAGATAATTATATTCTTTTTGCACATCCTGGAGGATGGGAACCAGGAACCCTTTATCGGCGTGGTATTTGTCAATGATTTTTTTTACCCTTGTTTTCATTGGTGTTCCTTCAAAGAGCAGTTTTCGCTTTCAGTTGATTATACTCGCGGGTGACCCTTTCCTGAATTTGGTCGACCAGTTCCGGAGTCAGATGACGGAATCTTCCCTGTGGCTTCAAATAGTCCAAAACCGGTTTAAGTTCGGGAACATCCACGGTTATGCGGTATTTCCCGTTTTCCACTTCATACAGGGGAAACACCCCGGTTTCAACGGCCAGTCTGCCGATCCAGATGGCCTTATTCGGGGGAACCCGCCACCCGGTAGGACAGACAGAGAGGACATGAACATAGGCCGGGCCGTCAATACGGGCTGCTTTTTTTACTTTTTGAATGAGATCAAAAGGGTAACTGGAACAGGCGGTGGCCACATAGGGGATGTTGTGGGCAACAGCAATTTCACCCATGTTTTTTTTCCAGGTGATTTGACCGGGTTTAAGTTTTCCGGCAGGCGAGGTCGTGGTGGCGGCCCCGAAAGGAGTGGACGAGGATCGCTGTATACCCGTGTTCATATATGCTTCATTGTCATAACAGACATAAAGAAAGTTGTGTCCTCTTTCAAAGGCGCCGGATAACGACTGAAGTCCAATATCAGTGGTCGCCCCGTCACCGCCCATACCGAGAAAAACCGTTCCTTTATCAGGAAGTTTGCCTTTGCGGATCAGAGCCTTGGTTCCCCCCTCAACGCCGCTGGCCACGG